>Ga0272447_1002250_pt1 | contig 10623 bp, 13 predicted proteins | sample YNPCB0133_FD_194589 | JGI IMG/M metagenome (GOLD analysis project Ga0272447, IMG submission 194589) | Hot spring microbial mat communities from Yellowstone National Park, WY, United States - YNP-CB-013-3 | ecosystem: Environmental > Aquatic > Thermal springs > Hot (42-90C) > Sediment | place...
TTCTATGTTTCCAAAGCTTTCTGAGCTCTAATTTCATTAAGGTGCTAACCGATTTTTAAGCACCCTTTTTATAAGCTTTTTAGAGATTCGCATTCTTGAGTTTTGTATCCTGCGGGGGGTGGGATTAACGCCCATATATTTGGGCGGAAATTTTTTTCAGAAGTGTGGCTTGTATTTGATGCAAATAAATGTTTATTTATGATAAATTATGCAGATTTTGTATGAATAGTGAGTCAGGGATCGGTTCTAAGGAATCATCTACCGGCAGATTAGTTGAGGAGGCTATTGTGAGTCTTTTAAGGGATATTGATAGAGTGCCGCAAATTGTTAGGGATATGATTCAGTTCTATTTGCGGAATGTCGCGGTCTTTAAGGCAAGGGTGTTAGATAATAATAGGATAACGATTCCTAGGGAGGAGGTGGATTTGTTGGGGATACAGCCCGGCGATTATGTGGCTGTGATCTTGAGTAAGATAGAGAGAAAGAGCAGTGATTCTTGATGACTGAACAATCTCTGCCGGAGGAAATGGAGAGGATAAAAAGGTGGATAAGGACGAGGAGGAAGATTTCTGCGCTGAAGTACGCCGTCTATTTCCTCATAATAGTGGGGGTGGTTCTCTACGCAGTTGGCGCCTACAACGTTCTCCTCAACATAGAGGTCAGTATGTGGAGGCCTCCCGCCGCTAACAGGGTCGGTCTACTTGAATATGAGTTCACAATACATCTATTGATTAACAACCCGACACCCAACACACTCGAGGCGAAACAAATATACTACAGGTTATACCTTCAAGATCAGTTTGTAGGAGACGGATTCAAGCCATACCTGATTATTCGTCGTGGCTCGAACTTTGAGACGCTTTCTGTAAGGGTAAATCTTTGGAATTTTCCGTCCATTGTTTATGACGCCCTGTCGACTGGGAGTGTGAGAGTTAGGGTCGAGACCATTGCAACTGTCCCTCTACGAGCGTTCGGAATAATTCCTTGGCAGGAGGTAACGCTGCCTACTTTCACGTACGAGAATATTATTCCGCTAAGCATATCGCTTGATGATGTTAGGCGAGTAAGTCTTTTTGGTCAAGACTTCAGTGATGTTGTCTCAAATGTAGAGAGACTATCATCAGAGTTAGAATCGATCAGAAGCAGCATCTCATCGATAGAGAGCAAGATAAATTACATAGAGGGAACTATCGGTGATGTCGAGACATTAAGGTACGAGATTAGTAGTTTAAGAGAAGTAATTGACAAGTTAAATTCTAGAATTGATTCTCTGCCAGAAATAACCCTGATCAGGATACGTAACGTCGAGCGTCCCCTCATTGTTGCTAGTGGCGGCTCGGTAACTGTTAAGATAAATGTTGAATATATATTGAGCAAGCCTACACCAATTATTATCTCTGTTTGGGACTTGGATGATCCAACAAGGGACATACGGAAAGAGTACGTTCTTAATAGTGGGTCAGGTATAGAGACATTAGAGCTCACATTCACAGCGCCACGCAAAACTGGGCTCTGGCAAGTGCGGGTTAATGTCTATTATCTAATCGGCAACTCTGCAAGCTGGACATCATCCGACATAATCAATTTCTACTTGTCATAAAGAGCTGTTAAGAACACTAGCATACCAGACGGAGAGACTCTCTCAACTCTATGCATATGATGTACTCCTATTTTATCCATATCTTCGAGATTCTGGCAGTGTCCGAATAAGGCTTTAAATACTCTCTAGGGGCGGCTAAGTCCACTCGCGAGGCTATTATGGGAAGTCTTCAGCCACATAAACCCGTTATTTGGACACTACCTGCAATGGGGATCTGCACCATTTTTATGTTTGAAGTGTCTCTTGGGTTGTTGATGAAAAGCTACTGAACAACTACTCCATTATTCTAAAGCTGCATAGAAATAATGTGAAGAAGGCTATCCAGCCGCTATCAGGCTTGAGCTATCCTATGTCAATTGACTTCCTTTGGGAAGGAGGCTTGCATAATCTATGTCTTGTCTGCTCTCCAACCATTTGGCGATGTAGATCAGCCTGTTCTTTTCATAATATAGGATATCGTCCCTTCTATGTATGTTGAATAGAAAGTTTATGCTGTCTGAAAAACCAGCAGGTGATATAATCAAGGAAAACACTGGTTGTGCCACCTTGCTGTAACCTAATAGTTGCGATACATCCCGTAAGCTTATCTTATTCAGCTTACATTCAACAAACCCAAGGTTTGCGCCATATCGGCTTCTTACTATACCTGTGATGTCCACTTCGATCTCAAATGTTTGATAGTTGGGAAAATATTTATGCAATCCATTATCTAATAAGAATTTTGACAGTACAACATTCGAAGTGTCATGCACGCTTATGCTTGAGTTTGGGAATTTTGAAGCGAGAATTTTGCGGAACCATTTGATGACATCGCTATACATGGATTTCTCATTTTTATAAGGCATCAAATCACCTAAGTCTGGATTGACTTTCTAACCATCTCTGATACCTTGGACAGCCGAGGGCTGCGCAAATCTGCCAGTAGCTCTTAAACTGTTTGCCACGAATCTCTTCAGGTAATTTATTTGAATTCACTTCAGGATGTTTGTACCTCTTCTTTACTTTTATAGGCTTAGGAGGCGAACAGAACACTGGCTCAATTTTACCAAATTCCCTCACGTTGTAGTCTGCAAGCTCTTCAAGGATTTCTTGCTTATGCTTCATGTAGAATCCTATCTTTAGGAAATATTCACAGTAAGTCTTGTACTGATGTTCTCTTGCCCACGTTCCACGGCTACCCTTCTTGTAATCTTTTCCCCGCGGGTCTCTCAGATTAGGGTGGCCGTAAGTTATAGTCGCTGTCGGTACTCCTAAGTGGTCTTGTAGTAGATGACAGAGTTGGACGGGTAGATGCCAATTTGGGTTCAGAACATCAAGATACACTCTATGTCTTCCCGACGGATCCCTATTAGAAACCCTTACATAACCTGCGGCATCAGCGTAACCGCGCATGAACTCTACCTTTATTTTTTCATTAGCCTCGAAAATCTCTGCCGGAATAGAAAATTCATAATATGATGTCTTTCCCCGCATTAACATTTTCACGTTTCTCCAGAATATCGTATTCTTGAGAGTCTCTATTGTTAGATAAACTGAGTTTTCTGTTATGCTTTGGTTTATTTGCACGTCTGTAAGCTCGTTTATCCTTTTTATGGGGTCTTGTAGGCTTATTATTATCTGATCTCTTTGATTGAAAGTCTTATGTATCCCTTCTGCAAACATGTTCTTGAAAGGGAACTCGATCGCGATTCTCTTTACGCCGCCTGTCTCAGTTATACTCCCCCTTGCAACAAGCAATCCAAGAAAGTAGGCGACATCAACATCTAGGTAATCCAATATCTCACCTGGATGTATCTACCTGCACTTTTTCGCCTTTTCGGAAAATCATGATGTACTCATGAACCTTGTTCACTACGAAAACGTAGGGGTAGCCAAGTGGTCTTAGCTTGTTATACTCCCTTCTTCTGTCCCAAATGATGATGTCCTCCAGAACGAACCCAATTTCTTTCATAATGTCGGCGATGTCCATGTGGTATGGAATAAACTTGTTGAGCACCCGTATATCCATGACAATAACGATGCAGCGCTTCCCTGTTTTGAGTGCCATGTAAACTTTTTCAAAGACCCGCTTGAGTTCCGCCATAAATGTCTGATAATCCGTTATATTTCCAAGATCTCGAGGAAGCTGTGAGTATGGGCGTGGCTGCTTGTAGTCGGCGCTCCTCTTCCTTAGATGGACCATCCAGTAAGGCGGAGAGGTTATGCAAAGGTCCGCACTTTCCGCCTCTACATAATTTAACAGGTTTATCGCATCATCTGTATAGACCTTGTGGTCCTCTATCTCTGATGTGTAAAGCGATTCTTGGCTAAGTCTTTTTTTGGCAAGCTTCACGAATTTCTCATTTATGTCTATGCCCACCCCCCTTCTCCCCAGCTCCTTACACGCGACAAGAGTGCTGCCGCTGCCTACGAAAGGGTCAATGACGAGGTCGCCCTTTTTCGTGTATAGTTGTATCAGACGTCTGCAGAGCTCAACTGGGAACATAGCTGGATGTTTAAGCTTCATCTCGTCAGGTGTCTTCACAATGTCCCAGATACTTATCGAGTATTTTGCCCAAGTTTTACCATCTAAGTCATTAAGTCTCTCTTTCTTCATCCCCTCTTTCGTCGCGGCTATAGAGGGGTGATCTTCCAACGTATCGTCCCTCGACTTATGCATGTGGAAGCTAACTAAAAGGTTTTTGAAATGCTGGGGGTGTCTAAATGTTACTTAGTGCTTTGTCTCTCTTCTATTTATGCTTTGTAGGTGGGATGTGAGGGCTTATGACGTTGGGCTCCTGATGGCTGGCTTGGATTATGTCTTGGACTTGATGGGCTTTGACTCTAGGTTTGTAAGGCTAGCTTGGTGGAGTTCGCTAGAGGGATACATGAGGGTGTGGGGATGATGCTTGGGGATGGGGCATTCGACGCCAAGCCAATCCTAAACACCACAGCATCTAGGGGATATAGTTAAGAGGGGTTATGGGGCTAGGATTAGGGACAGGGCATACTATGAAGACCTATACGCGTATAGGGGCGTCGGAGAAGGAGTATTTGGAGCACTGACAGTAGAGTTCGGAGACAGGCTGAAGACGAGGAGGAAGGATCCAACAAAGACAAGAACACTCCTAAGAATCACGATATACAGCCTAAAGATCCTAGTGAGATGGACCTATGAGTAGTTGGACACGCGCGGCGTCTCCAGAATAGCCGCCTAGGCTGGAATAGTCGCCTTTGAACAGATCCCATAGCCTCATACAGACCAATACTAGCAAAATAAATACAAGATTAAGATTAAAAGAAGTGTAGATTCCGCAGATCTTGGGAAATAAGACTTATATCGCGACTATTAGAATAAAAAGAATGGATGTCTGAGCATGAGTTTGAGGTCCGTTTCAATCTTAAGAGCGACTCCCAGATAAAATTATTGTTTGAAGGGGCTGTGAAGATTGGTGATTTTGAGATAGAGACGCAGGAAGGAAGGATTGTTGGAAAGACATCTATTTCAATAGACATAGATGATCCTGAGTTGGCGAAAAGACAAGCCATCGGCAAAGTAGAGGAACTTGTGACGATCCTCACTCTCGCATTTGGAAAAGCTCATGAAGTTGGTGACATAAGTGTGGTGCATAATCCGATTATCAAGAAAACCGAGTCTGGCCAATCAATCTCGATTTTCGATATAGCCCACAGTACCGAACAACTTGTTATAATCCAAGAAATTCCTAAAGAGATTATAGAGGAACAATACAATTTTTGGAGAGATAAAATCCGTAAACTGGAGGATAGGGAGGTCTTGATAAGAGCGTTAAAATGGTGGCGTAGGGGAAGTTTGGATGAAGATAAGGTGGACAAATTTATGCATTACTTCATCGTTCTTGAGCTGCTTGCATCAAAGTATAGCCAAAGAAACATTGAAAAGTTCTGCAATGAATATGGAATTAAATATAAACCTGACGAGCGGTGTAGTCTAAAGGATGTAAGGAACAAACTCATTCATGATATCAGTGAGGGGAAAGATGTAGCCGAAGAGTGGGCAAGGAAATTTGCAGATACCCTTGGGTACGAGATATTCCAAGCCATCAAAAAGATCATAGAGAAGGCATACAATTAATAAATAAAGTATCCTACGTTGGAATATCCCCTATCGTTCTAAGAAAGATGAGACAATGATATATCATTGTTTTTGTTTATTTTTGTAAAAATTTGTAAACAAAATTTTTGCGTGAGCAGGCTAGCTATGTAGGCTTTCCCAGCGTTTGTTGGGTTTGTTGCTCGAAGTTGTGATCAGTGGTCTTTACATGTTGTGCAGTGTTTCGTCTTCCAGTGTGTTACGTAGTCGGCGTAGGTTTGGAATTTTTCGCCGCAGGTCTTGCAGATTATGGCCACTTGCCAACCCGCCTCCTAAGCCTTGGGAGGATTATCGGCTTCCCATCTATCAAGTCGATGAGGGGCTTCCTCGAGATCAGGAATGGTACGAATTCCTCCTCGCTCCCGTCCTCGCGGATCTCCTGCTCTGCTAGCCTCTTCAAAATCTTCTTCAGCGCCTCCCTATCCCTCTGGTCTGTCGAGTCGGCTATCTCGAGGGCGAACTTTACGAGACACGACCTACATTCTGAGAGCGCGTCCAAGAAATCGTCTAGCCCCTTCTCGAGGTCCTCCTGTCCCATCATTCCCTTAATCCTTCCTCTCCTGCGTCCTCACCGACACGCCGATTAATGCCTCGAGTGGTTTTCTAGCCTCCTCAGCCTTAGCACTAGTTTGCGATTGCTTCTCTTCTCTATCAATCTCCTCGATCATTCTTCTCAGATCCTCAGGCGACACGACGGGGCAGACCCTAGCGACCTCTTCCGATATCTTCTTCCACTCCTCCCTAATTAGCAGCCCGAAGACGTTTGGCAGCAGCGGGACACCCCTCTCCTCAAGCTTTCGCGCTTTTGACCAAACTCTCTCCATTACCTCCTCTCGAATTCCTCGAAACGTGCATACTTTGGGGACTGATGATCCATCCACCATCAACACCACCCCACATAAAATGAGTAACGCATCAAGCATTAAACCCTCGTTTTTTGTAAAGATGGAAACAAATTACCATTTAGAGTGGTCATCAGAGAAATTTGCGTGTTGCAACTCGTACGGTGAATCGTGATTGTTAAGAAAGGTCGATGGTTTCCATAATCGAAATGTTTCAGACGGAAAAGACTTTGTTTAGGAAGTGCACAAAGTACCACTAATTGTCCCTAAGCCGACGCTCGAGTCCACTGTACTGCTAATTATCCCTAACTCGCAATTACGAGGGGAGAGGAGTTCCCAAACGCTCGAGCCCACTGGTAAGATACTAGCAGTTAGCATACCTGACATGAGCCTTACTGAGACAACAATACCAGTTGGAGATATCATCTCTAATGGTTCTGAGACTAAACCAATTACTCCTTTAACTTTCTGCTTGACTTTCCGGTTTTCTCCCTTAATGGCTATCTTAGCAGGCTTACCCTTCTTATCAACAATCAGTTTGCGGAGACGCTCCTGAATATATTGTCTGGAGTATCTCTCCTCCTCATAGTAGACATTAACTGTTCGTTCAAATATTTGAATAGTAACATCCTCAAGAGTAGGTATCTTACATACATGGTGAGTGTGTCCCTGAGTATATAGAACCTCCCAACAAACCCCCCTTCGTCCTCAACCCTTTTTATCGTTTTTTCGATATCCATGTCATTAGCCTTAAAAATTGCCTGGACCTTCACAACGAGAGATAGGCTAGCCCCACCTTTTTAATATTATGTATGGTGGTATGCATGGAAAAAGTAGAAAAGATTGTCGCGCGGGTCGTCGTCGACCGGTGCGTCTGGCGATGCATTAAAGCAAAAGCCGTGCTTCGCAACAAAACCGTTGCAGAATATGTAGAAGACATTCTCAAAAAGGAGGTCGGATCGGAACGTGAAAGCAATGATGAGTAGAAGGAAAAAGCGTGAACTCGCGATGCATTTAGACACTATCGATCGTCTGCTTGAACTGTTAGTCGAGGTCAGAAGACTCAGCGAGGACCACCATAGACGGGCACTCGATTTGGCCCTTTCTGGACACAGGCGCGGTGATGAGAAACGGATCTAAAAGAGACTCATTGGATGGACTACCTGACTTTCCGGGGGCTTGCCGGAATACCGATCGTGCCCGTGAAAGAGAAAAGACCGCTGGTTGAGTGGGGCCGATGGATCTCATATCCTCAAACTGATAGTGAGAGGGCCGAGGTCCTCAGGCTGATAGAGGCGGGTGCGCAGCCCGCGCTAGTGTGCGGAGCGCGGACGGAGCGCGGTTTCTTTTTTGCGCTAGATATAGATCCAGACCCTGCACTGGCGAAGTATGCTGGGAAGTACATCAGGGGGGTGGCGGTTGCCATCTACTCCTTTCTCTACGCGCAAGGCATTCGAAGCCAGGCCGACATATCCCCGCGAGGGGGTCTCCACTTTTATTTCTTCAGTAGCTCGCCAGCCCCTACGGTCAGGATCGAGGGCCTGCCAGTCGAGCTTCATGGCCATGGATCGCTGATCATCCCATACGCGCGGATGCTTAACGGGGTTATCCCGGCCGTGGTAGACGATGCGTTCGCAACTTTCCACAAAGTTGTGAAGGCGCTAGGCTTCGACACCGACATGATCGACGAGCGTTTGCAGGAGAAGTCGTCCAAACACAGCGTAGGTACGCGCGCGCTCAGCGCGATGCTTCAAAAGATTATAGCGGAGCTGGAAATTAGGGGACGGGTCAAGGGCCGCGGCACCAAATACATTCGCTGCCTCTGCCCCTTTCACGACGAGAAGAACCCGAGCTTCGTCATCAACTATAAAAGATATTACGGCTTCGACTACCACGACGGCCGTGTCTACAATTTGTTGGAGCTGGCCGAGGCTCTTGGCATAGAGCTCTCAGATAAAAAATCGAAGTCTCTCTGGGTCGTCGGCCCTGAATTGGTTGATGAGTATCTAGTTGAGGTTGTCGCTGGGCCTCGATTGTTGTTGTACAACTCCGGTTCTAATGAAATGGTTGATGTAGATTCTTTTGACAGAAACGGTCTGCAGTATAGACCATATCCGGACTTGCCCTTCATGTTGCCCGAGAAGCCTAACAGAGTTGGTCCTGATCCGACACTATGGAGCGATACAAAAGAATTTATAAGAGCATACTTCGATCATCTCGATGAAAGGGTATACGACCTAATGACCGCGGCCGTGGCGTGGAGCTACTTCTACAGGGACATCAAGGGATCGACCCCCTACATCCTTTTCCTTGGTCCGTGGCGGAGTGGTAAGACGAGGGCTTTGGAGGTTCTTGAGTCCATATGCTATAAGGCCGTGAGAGTAGTCGATCCAAGCGAGGCAAGCCTGTTCCGATCCATCGAGCTGCTTCGGCCGACACTGCTGATAGACGAAAGCCAAATCGTTGATGAAAACGTGCGGGCCGTTATGGCAAGTGGTTATCGCTACGGGTCAAAGGTCATGCGTGTGCTTGATCCGGAGGCCGACGGGTTCGATGGAATAAAGTTTTATGACACCTTCGCCTTTGTCATTTATGCATCCCGCGAGGAGCCTCCCAGCGATATATTCAGCCGCTCTATAACAATTCACTGCGAGAAAAACATCAGGCCCACGCTCAAGCGCATAGACGAGGCCAGGGCGTTGGAGCTTAGGACCCGATGGCTGGCCCAGAGGCTATGCCATTTCGGAATGATTAACATAACTTTCGAGGAGTTTCAGTCCGACGACGGTCGGCTACAAGAGTTGTTCTCACCACTAATGGTAATGGTTCAGACTTTCGGGGATAACGAGGCAGCTAAATCTATTGAGTCTTATGGCCGCCAGGTAGAGCGGGGGCTAAGAGACTATGAATCATCGACGCCCGAGGCCGAGCTGGTGGAGGCCGTCGCCCGGATAGTCGAGGAAAGAGAGGGGGATGCCCCCGAGGTAGTCTTGACCTCCGAGATCCTAGAGCGCTTGAATAACAGAGAGTGGACCCCACATCGTGTAGGAAAACGGATGACGGCCCTCGGGTTTAAACGCTACCGCTCCCCGGACGGCAGGCGGGGATACTTGGTGGACCTATCCCTGCTCGCGCGTCTAAAAATGCGTTTCGGACTGGCCAGCCAACCATAACTACTACAATTTTTTTCTCTAAGTGGCGTCGATGCTACAAACATTTACTTAAGTTTTCTTTTTATGAGTTTAAATCCTAATTGGGCTGATAGACATATCTTACCATAAAAAAGGATAGAGAGAACAAATTAGAAATAACCTATTTTATTGGGTCAAGTCTATATCTTTTTTTGGGCTCTATAATTGTTATTTTTACCCAATCTCCCCCATCTAACTCTGGATGTGCACTCGCCCATTTTGTTATTCCGGCCCGTATATAATTTCCGGCATATGGATCTCCTATTTTTGTACCTTCCGGAGCCGATGTTATGTATGTTTGAACCTCGCCAACATCTGTTTCAAGTGTAAAAGGAACCTTATAGCCGGGAAATTTCTCTCTATATTCTCTAGGTATAGGAATTAATGGATAACTCCTAAATGCAGGAGCTAATTTTATAAGTAGCTCATCAGGATTAGTAGAGCTAATGACTTTTCTTGAGTGGTGGAGTCGCCTCACTTGCTGAAATGAGTCATGCTGGAGGGGCGGAACGTTTCCTTCAAGAACAATTTCAGTTAAAGTCCCGTTTTTAAATATCGGGTTAACACTCTTGATGTGGAGATTCAAGTTTTTCCGACTGATTTCGTCATACGTATATGAACCTACATTATGCCACCTTTCCTCTACCTCTATTGGATTAATAATAGGACATTCAATAACCACTCCTTCTTTTCTGAAATGTATCCGTATCCTTCCATCAACCATTTCCTTCCAATACCTACTCACTTCGAGTTACTAATAAACCTTGCGCTACCATACTTGATAGTGTCCAAATACCGGGTTTATATAGCTGGAGGGGCTGTTGTATACCGCTAAATCTGAAAAACATCTATCAAAGCATTATCCGGAGAACTCGTCTC
>Ga0272447_1002253_pt1 | contig 10604 bp, 6 predicted proteins | sample YNPCB0133_FD_194589 | JGI IMG/M metagenome (GOLD analysis project Ga0272447, IMG submission 194589) | Hot spring microbial mat communities from Yellowstone National Park, WY, United States - YNP-CB-013-3 | ecosystem: Environmental > Aquatic > Thermal springs > Hot (42-90C) > Sediment | place...
CTCCGCTACCGCGGCTGTCGGCCGCAGCCGAAGGGGTACTTCGCCGAGGCGGAGTTGCCGCGCGTGACGGTGCAATTGCCCATCTACAACGAGATGTATGTCGTCGAGCGGCTTCTTCACGCCGTCGCGGCCTTGGACTATCCGCCGGATCGGTTGGAGATTCAAGTCCTCGACGATTCGACCGACGAGACATCGGAGATCTGTCGTCGCCTGGTCGAACAGTATCAGGCCGAGGGGCGCAACATCGTCTATCTCCGTCGCGGGGAGCGCACCGGCTTCAAAGCGGGGGCGCTCGCCTACGGACTGGCGCGCGCCCACGGCGACTTCATCGCCGTCTTCGATGCCGACTTCATTCCGCGCCCCGACTGTGTGCGCCGGATGATCCACTACTTCACGGATCCGCAGGTCGGCATGGTGCAGATGCGCTGGAGCTACATCAATGCCGACTACAATCTCCTGACGCGTATCCAGCAGATCATGCTGGACGGACATTTCGTGGTGGAGCAGACGGCGCGCAGTCGTTCGGGCAGTTTCTTCAATTTCAATGGCACGGCGGGCATGTGGCGACGTACGGCGATCGAGTGGAGCGGCGGGTGGCAGCACGATACGCTGGCGGAGGATACGGATCTCAGTTATCGCGCGCAGCTCTTCGGATGGAAATTCGTCTATCTGCTTGAGGAGGACGTCCCCTCGGAGCTGCCCGTGGACATGAATGCCTTCAAGGTCCAGCAGCGACGATGGGCCAAGGGCGTGCTCCAGGTCGGCTTCAAGTTGATCGGGCGCATCTTCCGAAGTCCGCTTCCCTGGTCGGTCAAGCTCGAGCTCTTCTTCCGATTCACCAACAACGCGAACGCGCCTCTGTTCCTCCTGCTCAGCCTCTTGCACTGGCCCGTTTTGATCGCTCGGTTCAATCAGGGATGGTTCCACCTGCTCATCCTGGACGTGCCGATCCTGCTCTTTGCGACGGCTTCGGTGCTCGCGTTCTATGGCGTGGCCATCTGGCATCTCTCTCCCGATTGGAAGCGACAGGCGAAGTATCTCCCTCTGGTGATGGCCATGGGAATCGGATTGGCCCTCAACAACGCGCGCGCGGCGCTGGAGGCGTTTCTCGGAGTGCGCTCCCCGTTTGCGCGCACGCCGAAGTTCAAGATCGAATCCAAGCGCGATGAGTGGAAGAGCAAGAAGTATACGTTTCGCCACGATCTCGCCCCCATCTTCGAAATGGCACTGGCCCTGTATTTCATCGGCGTCGTCTGGTATGCCGCTCGGACGGGGATCTATGGGACGATCCCCTTCCTCTTGCTCTTCTTGTTCGGCTATGGTGTCACGGGGGCGTTCTCTCTCGTTCAGGGACGAGCGGTTGCCCGCGCGAGCGCACAGGGGGACCCTCGTGGGGCCCTCCCGTGATGACGTCGCCTGCGACCGGGCATCCCACGTGGAGTTCCCAAGCCGAGTTTTCCGGTGAGGAGGGATGACGATGATACACCGACATCGCCGTCTTTCGATCCTGTTCATCGTCGCACTGGCCGGGGGAGTGATCGGTCACTCTCGTCCGGTCGAGAGGGTCGCGCAGAGGGCGAGTCCGGATGGGAAAGCGCTTGCCGGGATCACCCTCGGTGAATATCGCGCGCGACGCCAGAAGTTGATGGAGCTTGTCCCGGAGGGAATTGTGCTGCTCCTTGGGAAGACCGAGGAGGAGGATAATGAGGTCGAGCAGAAGTTCCGCCAACGGAGCTATTTCATGTATCTCACGGGTGTCGAAATCCCGGGGGCGATCCTCGCGCTGATCCCTCACGGATACGGATCGGATGGCGTGCGCGAGGTCCTCTTTCTGCCGCCGCGCAATCCCGCGCGCGAGCGGTGGACGGGTCCGAAGGTCGGTCCCGAGGACGCCGTAGCGGAATTCGGCGTGCAGCGCGCCCTGCCGACGAGTGCTTTTGAGGCGGAACTGGCGAAGATGCTCGAGAAGACGAAGATCGTCTACACGGTCGTTCCCTCCGGTCCGTCGGCGCGCTTCAGTCGCGAGCACGCTTTCATCGAGCGCTTTCGTGACGGTGTCGAAGTGCGCGATGTCCAACCGCTGCTCGCCGAGCTGCGCCGGATCAAGTCGTCGGCCGAAGTGGCTCTCTTGCGGGAAGCGACGCGCATCACGGCCCAGGCGCATCGCGAGGTCGCGCGTGCGCTGCGGCCGGGAATGTTCGAGTACGAGCTCGAGGCCCTTGTCCTCGCCACGTTCTTGAAGAACGGGGCGCGACGGCCGGGCTTTCCGCCGATCATCGGCTCTGGCCCGAACTCCACGATCCTCCATTATCAGGCGAATCGCCGGCAGATTGCGGCCGGTGATCTCGTCGTCGTGGACATCGGGGCCGAGTACGAATACTACACGGCCGACATCACGCGCACGTATCCGGCCAGCGGCCGCTTCACCGACCGACAGCGGCAGATCTACGCGCTCGTCCTCAGCGCGCAGCGAGCGGCCGAGGCGGCCGTTCGACCGGGCCACACCACCCTGCGCGAACTGCAAGAGATCGCGCGCCGCGTCATGCGCGAGAGCCCGCTCCGCTCCCGCGATGGGCAGACGCTCGATCGCTTCTTCATTCACGGCCTCGGCCACTATGTCGGACTCGATGTGCATGACGTCGGCGATTACAGCAAGCCGCTTGTGCCCGGCGTGGTGATCACCATCGAGCCGGGAATTTATCTGCCCGACGAGGGGCTTGGCGTGCGCATCGAGGACATGTATCTTGTGACCGAGACGGGGCTGGTGAAGCTCTCGGCGGATATTCCGAGTGCTCCCGAGGAGGTAGAGCGATGGATGGCGGGACGGATGAGGCGCTGAGCGGGGTCTCCACGCCGACGACGCTGCAGGCGCTTGAGTACGACGCCGTGCTCGCCCTGCTCGCCGAGCGGACGCACACGCCGCTCGGACGACGTCTGGCCGAGCAGCTTCGTCCGATGACGGATCCGGAGGCGATTCGGCGTCAGGTGCACCTTGTGAGCGACGCCGTGCGGTACCTCACCGAGCAGTCCGGATTCGGATTAGCGGGAGTCGCCGATCCGACCGAAGCGCTGCAGCTCCTGCAGGTTGAGAACGCGGCGTTGTCCCCCACGCAGATCGTGGATCTCCTCGCCCTCATCGAGGTGGGGCAGAGCGTGCGCGCGTCGGTCCTCCCCAAGCGGCGAGAATATCCGCACCTGGCGGCGCTTGTCGCCGAGATCCCGGATCTGCGCCCTCTGCTGCGCCATCTGCGCGGAAAGATTCTCCCTAGCGGCGAGCTGGATGATCATGCGAGCCCGGAGCTGGCGGAGATCCGACAGCAGATTCACCGCGTGCGCGCCCGCCTCTATCGGCGGCTGGAGGAGATCATGCGGGCCAGCCCCGAGGGGGTCGTGCAGGACGAGGTGGTGACGCTCCGCAACGAGCGGTATGTCATCCCCGTGCGGGCTTCCCATCGCACGCAGGTGCCGGGCGTCGTGCATGCCGTCTCCTCCAGCGGCGCGACGGTTTTCATCGAACCGTTGGAGACGATCGAACTGAACAACGAGCTGGTGCGCTGGCGCGAAGAGGAGCAGGCCGAGATCGCGCGCATCCTGCACGAGATGAGCGATCGGTTGCGCGTGGAGCGGTCGCACCTTCTGCGACTGACCCGGATCATCGCCGAGCTGGACCTGGTGAGCGCCAAGGCGCGCCTGGCCCTCGATTTCCGGTGCGTGGAGCCGGAGCTGGTGACCGATCGGTGCGTCCTCGTCCTGGAGGACGCGCGCCATGTACTCTTGGAACACGTCCTGCGAACGCGGGGAGAGGCGATCGTCCCGATCTCCGTCCGCCTGGATGACCGGCAGGGACATTCCTCCGATGGCGCGGAGACTCCCGAGCAGGTCCTCATCATCAGCGGACCGAACGCCGGAGGGAAGACCATCGCTGTGAAGACGATCGGTCTCATCGCTCTGATGGCGCAATCGGGGATGCTCGTGCCGGCGCGCGCGGCGACGCTCACGGTCTTTCGTTCGATCTTGGCCGACATCGGCGATCGCCAGTCGCTTGTGGACAACCTTTCCACCTTCACCGCGCATATCACGAGCGTGCGAGAGATGGCCGAGCATCTGCACCTGCCGGCGCTCGTGCTCATTGATGAGGTGGGCACGGGGACGGATCCCGAACACGGAGCAGCCCTCGCCATCGCCATTGTGGAGTACTTTCGACGTCGTGGGGCGATGGTCGTCGTCGCGACGCACTATTCGGCGGTGAAGGCCTATGGGTATCTCACCCCCGGTGTGGTGAATGCGGCCGTCGAGTTCGATGAGGAACGGTTGCAACCGACCTATCGCTTGCGTCAGGGTGTGGCCGGAGCGTCCAACGCCTTGGAGATCGCGCGCCGCGTGGGACTTCCCGAGGAGATTGTGGCGGAAGCGCGAGCGCGCATGGGCGCTTCCGAGGAGCAAGTGACGCGCTACCTGCAGCGGCTGAAGGAGGAGGTGGAGCGGCAGCACGCGGTGCGCGCGGCCCTGGAGGAGGAACGCGCCGCCGTCGCCGCGCACTATGAGAAGATGCAGCGGGAGTTTCTCGCGCGAGAGCAGCGCCGGCAGCGAGAGTTCGAAGAGACGCTGCGCGCCTTTCTCGAGACCGTGTCGCGACGCGCCGAAGAGCTGCTCGCGCACATCGCCGATCAGCACGCGCGACGGCACCTGCAGCGGTTCGCCGAGCGTCGCCTGGCGAAATTCAAAACCGAGGTATGGCAAGACGCGCGCTCCATCCCCTTCGAGCGCGCGCCCTCGGCGGAACCGATGCCGCGCACGCGCCCGGCCGAGGAGGTCGCCGTGAAGCCGGGCGATCGCGTGCGCATCCGCAGTTGGAATCAGATCGGCATCGTGACCGACGTCGAAGCCGAGCATGTGGCCGTTCAGATCGGAGCGCTCCGCGTGAGAGCGGATCGGCGGGATCTGGACGTGCTCTGCGAACCGGTGCCGGACGCCGCGCTTCACTCCCGCGAAGGCATTCGCCTGGAGCGCGCCGCGCGCTCGGACGTGCCGGCGGAGTTGAATCTCATCGGCAAGACGGTCGCCGAGGCCGTGGAGGAAATGGACCGATTCCTGGATGCGGCCTATCTGGCCGATCGGCGCGAGGTGACGATCATTCACGGCACCGGCTCCGGCGTCTTGCGCAAAGCCGTGCGCGAGTTCCTCTCGCAGCATCCGCATGTCGCGCGCTTCCGACCGACATCGGCCGACGGCGCGACGATCGTCGAGCTGAATGAGCGGTGCTAGTCCCCTTGCTTTTTGAACACCGGCTCTTCTAGAATCCTTGCCGACGCGGAGATCAGGCGCCGGCGCGGATTCACGGACCAGGGAGTTTCAGCGAATGACACCGCGAGAGTTCGCCGAGAGGGTGAGGGAGCAGACGGACATTGTCCGCATCATCTCCGACTACGTCGCCTTGCGGAAGCGGGGGAGCAACTACGTCGCCCTGTGCCCCTTCCATCAGGAGCGGACGCCTTCGTTCGCTGTTCATCCGGTCAAGCAGATCTTCAAATGCTTCGGATGTGGGATCGGCGGCGACGTCTTCACATTCCTCATGCGGATCGAAGGCTGCTCCTGGTGGGAAGCCGTGCGCCTGGTCGCGGAGAAGATGGGCATTCCGGTTCCGTCACTCTCTTCGCGCGAGGGATCGGAGGCGCAAGCTGCGTGGCGACAGCGCTTGCTTCAGATCACCGCATGGGCGTGCGAGTTCTTCGAGCGGTGTTTGCGCGAACCGCGGGGCGAAATCGCGCGCGCGTATCTGGCGGCGCGGGGCGTTCGCCCGGAGACGATGCGTCGCTTTCGGCTCGGCTATGCGCCGGAGGGGTGGACGGCGCTGACCGACTATCTGCTCGGGCGACGAGTGACGCGCGAGGAGCTGGAGCGCAGCGGGCTCGTCGTTCGACGCGAGGATGGCAGCGGGTACTACGACCGCTTCCGGCATCGCCTCATCTTCCCGATCCGAGATGTGCAGGGGCGCATCGTCGGCTTCGGAGGACGAGCGTTGGGGGATGAGGAGCCGAAATACCTGAACTCCCCGGAGACCGCGCTCTATGCCAAAGGCCGACATCTCTTCGGTCTCTTCGAAGCCCGCGAGGCGATTCGCCGCGCCGGATATGCGGTCCTCGTCGAGGGGTATTTCGATTGGCTCACTCTCTTCGAGCAGGGGATTGAACATTCGGTGGCGACACTCGGCACGGCGCTCACCGAGGAACAGGTGCGCTTGCTGCGTCGGTATACCGAGCGCCTCGTGATCAATTTCGATGCCGATGCGGCAGGGCGGCGGGCGATGGTGCGCAATCTGGAGCCGGCGCTCCGAGGCGGTTTGGATGTCGCCCTTCTCCGTTTGCCCGAAGGAGATGATCCCGATTCCTTCGTGAGGCGCATGGGGGCAGAGGCCTATCGAGAGCGCCTCCGCGCGGCCACGCCCTATCTCGATTTCCTCCTGGACGAAGCCCTCGCGGATGTTCCCCTTCCTCCACCGCCCTCGGCTCAGGCGCGCGTGTTGCGGGTGGTCCTCCCTTATGTTGCGGGAATCCCCGACGCTGTCGAGCGCACAGCGAGCGCCGATCGCGTGGCCAATCGGTTGGGGATGGATGCGCAAGTGGTCCGGGACGAAGTGCGGCGGTATCGTCGGGCACTCTCGGGGCATTCTCCCTCTTCTTCCGGGACTCCCGCCTCGGGATCGTCTGAGCGGAGGTGGGAGAAGCTCCCGCTCGTCGCCCATGCGACGCGAAGGCACCAAGAGAGCCCTTCGCACGAGGGGAGAGCTCCGGAGGTGACCCCGTCTGAGCGTCTGCTGCTGGAGATCCTTCTGCATGCCGATGCCTCCGTGCGCGCGCGCATCCTGGCGGAGATGGACCCGGAGGACGTGCGCGGTCTGGCGAGTGAGCGCGTGTTCGCTCTCCTGAGGGAGCTCGATCCGACACAGGTGAGCTACACCATATTGGCGGAACGACTCGCCGACGATCCGTTCTCGCTCGATGTGGTCGAGCGGGCACTCGTGGCGGATGTGTCGGGACCGTCGGAAGACATGCTCGACCGAGCTCGCCGGAGCCTCCGGGGATTACGCCGACGGCGATTGGAACGAGAGCTCCTCGCCCTGCAGATGGAGATCGAACGGCTCGGATCGGACGAGGAGGAGCGCGTGGTTCAGTTGCTTCAGCGAAAGCAAGAAGTCGCTGCGGCCTTGGTCAAAAATCAGGTGTGAGACGTCGGATCGCAAACAGGTGGAGAACACGGAACGCGATGGCGCGAAGGTGCACAGTGGACCTTCTTCGCGGGTGCCTCATTGGGACCCCGGCGGGTGCTCCTCCGCGATCGTGAGGATCGCTGGGAGCGCCGGACAGTGTTCTCGGAGGAGGTGAAGCGGAAGCTATGTCGCTCAACGAGAAATATCGCGAGGAGATCGAGCGGCTTCTCGAGCTAGGGCGAGAGAAATCGTATCTCACGTTCGATGACATCAATCGCATGCTTCCGGAGGAGTGGGTCTCTCCGGAGGACATCGAAGCGCTTCTGGAGACGATTGATTCGGCCGGGATTCATGTCGGAGAGGCGGAGGAGCTGAAGAGCGACGTGAGGGCGGATGCCGGGCGAGAGGCGCGGGAGGAGGAGCCGGCTCTTCAGGACGAGGAGGAAGAGGAGGAGGGAGGAGCACATGATCCCATGCGGCTCTATCTGCGGGAGATGGCCGTGGTGCCGCTGCTCACGCGGGAGGGGGAGATCGCTCTGGCCAAGCGCATTGAGCGAGCGCGGCGGCGGCTGCAGAAGGCGTTGGCGCGCTCGCCCATTGTCATCGAGGAGATCCTGCGCGCGGGACAGCAGCTGAGTCGGGGACAGTGCACTCTTCGCGACGTCATCGCTCTGCCCGATCATGAGCCAGTGACGGATTGGATGGTCGAGGAGCGGCTGGGCGAGACGCTGCACACGATCGCGGAGATCGGTCGGCTGGCTCAGGCGGCGGCGCATCTGGCCGATCGGGTGCGAAAGGAGCGGCGGATGAATCGGCGCCGAAGCCCGGTGATGCGACACCTCGCCTTCCGGCTGGCGCGGCAGCGCATTGAGATCGCCCGTCGAATCGCTCGGCTGGAGCTCGCGCCGCGCTTCCAACAGCATCTGATCCGCGCCGTCCAGCAGGTCGCCGAAGAGATCCGGGAGTTGGAGGAGCGCACCGCTCAAGCGCTCGACGGGATCCGATTCGGACGGAGCAGTCAGGAGGATGCACGCCGGAAGCAGGAGGTGCAAGCCGCTCGCCGACGGCTCAGGGAGATCGAGGACCACTACCATACGTCCGTCTTCGAGATCAAACGCTCGTGGCAGACCATCACCGGCAGTGAAGCCGAGATGATCGAAGCCAAAAACGAAATGATCGAAGCCAACCTGCGACTGGTCGTCTCCATCGCCCGACGCTATATCCATCGCGGCCTGCCCCTTTTGGACCTCATTCAGGAGGGGAATATTGGGTTGATGAAGGCCGTCGAGAAATTCGATTATCGGCGAGGGCACAAGTTCTCCACCTACGCGACATGGTGGATCCGACAGGCGATCACGCGGGCTATCGCCGATCAGTCGCGGACGATTCGTCTGCCGGTGCACCTGTTGGATACGGTGCAGAGGATCGCGCGGACATCGCGCCAGCTCCTGCAGGAAATGGGACGGGAGCCGACGTTGGAGGAGGTCGCCGCGCGCCTGGCGATGCCGGTTCAGAAGATCCGCCGAATCCTGCGCGTCATGCAGGAGCCCATCTCTCTGGAGACGCCCATCGGGGAAGATGAGACGAGTCACCTCGGGGATTTCATCGAGGACGTGCGGTCGCCTAACCCGATGGACATCGTCATCGCTAACCATCTGCGACAGGCTACCGAGGAGGTGCTCAAGACGCTCACTCCTCGCGAGGAGAAGGTCATCCGCATGCGATTCGGACTCGATCCGGATGGGACCGAGCACACGCTGGAGGAGGTCGGACGCCACTTCGCCGTGACGCGCGAGCGCATTCGGCAGATCGAAGCCAAGGCCCTTAAAAAGCTGCGCCATCCGCGCCGCGTGAGCCTGCTGCGAGGATTCTACGATGGCGCGCCTAACCCCGAAAGGAAATGAGGAGAGGAATTCCTTCGGGAACGCACCGGCACCGCTTTGCAGAAGAGGATGACGTGGAGCGCTTCCGACGACATGCCGATGGAAATATCGGTGAGTCTCGCCGCCGGACCGAAATCTTCGCCGACGAGGAGCTGAACGAGCACCGCCTCACGCTCTTCGTCCGTGGACCTCATTTCACTTTGGAGACCGGCTGATCGGGATGGGCAGGATTGGGAATAAGGCGCTGGTTGACACAGTCCACGACGAGATCCAGCTTCTCCAGTGCCGTTTGTCCGATGATCACCTCATCTCCCAGGACGAGGGCATTTTCTATCTCCTCGCGATCAAGGACGCGCAGGGTGAAGACTTCCGTCAAGCCCACGATATCGAGCCGCCCATCGGCATACTCAGCAACACGCTGGCCGATGATCGCCAATCCGAGTCGCTCCACAACATGAGGGGGCAAAATGCACCGTACCGCCCCCGTGTCCACAAGAGCATTGGCTTCGTAGGAGCGGACGTGCTCGGGCTTGAGCATCCCGCGCCGCACCAAGGCTTCGTCTATGGCGTTGGTCAGTCGGACCATCACCCGTACTTCGCCCATAGCGCTTTTAATTGTAATACCCCGCGGGCTTACCGTCCAACGCCTTCTAGAGCGCGTGCCCGAACGGCTCCGCGATCGCGTGAGGACCCCCGAATTCCGCGCTCAGTCTTTGTTCTTCACAACGCGCACCGCTCGGCCGGGAGAGCCCGCGATCGGTTTCCTTTGGCCGACTCGGCGCGCACGAGTCGTGAGAGTACGATCGCGCGCTCTCCTGCCGCTGAGCGCTGCTCCTCTCAGGCAAGGAACCGTCGCAGATGGTCAATCCCTTCTCAGCCGTGAGGCGTCCAATCCGCCGAAAGCTCGGGATCGTCCGACCACAGCAGCACTGGGCGAGGGTGAAAGAGGTCGAGGAGGTGAGGCGTGTTTCCCGAGAAGGCGCACGTGCGCACAGTATGGTTGAGACCGCTTGGGAACGCGCCCGCGTCCTTTTGCGTAAGAGGATGACGTGGAGCGCTTCCGACGACATGCCGATGGGAACATTGGTGAGTCTCGCCGCCGGACCGAAACCTGCGCCGACGGGAGGTATCTTCCGAAGGAGAGTTCCATGATCTACTGTCCACGATGCGGGAAGCCGGCGACCTTTCAGCAGAGGTTCTGCACCGGTTGTGGATTGTCCCTTCGGGCTGTCATCAGTGCACTGGCCGGTGAGAGCATGACCGAGGAGGAGCGCAAGAACCTCGCTCAGCGCTTGAAGACGCTGCGATACGGACTCCAACAGATGTTCTCCGGGATTGGCCTCGCCCTCTTCTTCTACCTCTTCTTTCACAGTGTGGGATTCGCCGCCATCGGGGCGATGGTCTTTTTCATCGGCCTCGGGCAGGTGCTGAGCGCTATGCTCGTTGCTTCTCCGCCCCTCAGACTGCGATGGCACGTCCCCTCGCCGTCGGAGATGCAGACATCGCTTCCGCCC
>Ga0272447_1002255_pt1 | contig 10601 bp, 5 predicted proteins | sample YNPCB0133_FD_194589 | JGI IMG/M metagenome (GOLD analysis project Ga0272447, IMG submission 194589) | Hot spring microbial mat communities from Yellowstone National Park, WY, United States - YNP-CB-013-3 | ecosystem: Environmental > Aquatic > Thermal springs > Hot (42-90C) > Sediment | place...
CGGCTGGCATCATAAAGCAATTTCAGCCCAAAACCCAAAAACAGGGCCGCAGCCAGACTGCGAACGTAGTGGTGAGGCAACAAGGCCGCCAATTGTCCCATTCCCACCGACAACAGGGTCATCGTCGCCAACCCGCCCGTCACACCCCAAAAGACCCACCACCGCGGATGGCGCATGGCCAAAACAGCACCGATAAAAAAAGTTTTGTCGCCAAGTTCTGACAACGTAATCAGCAACCAGCCAGAGGTCAAGCCCGTAAAAAAACTCATGCCCTAACTCCCGTTGCTCGTGGATTGAGCGGGCATGGTGGACTCAGTGCAGGTCTCGCTCGCAAACTGGCAAACTAATTTGCTACCGAAACCAGGTTCATCACCAGCGTGTTGATTCAGGTATAGGGCCATCGCAGCCCAAGCTACTCCTCTTTACGGGGGTTCATTATACTACAGAGCAACTCCAAAAAAAAAACGCTCAATAACGCCTAACACGCACAAAGTACGGGCAATTGCGAGCAATCTTAACCAGTAATTTCAGAGCACCGCAGTGTTTCTATCGCTCGTTTCCAGAGCAACCAAGCATGTGAACAACGTTTGAAAATGCCGCTTTTTTGAGACAGAGTGCGAACCGGATGGCATATATATCTGGGCTAGAATGAAAGCGTCTATCGTACCGAATGACGATCCCAATGGTTACCCTTCCGGTTACGTGGTCGCTTCCTACCCAGGAGGATTTGCCCTGCGATGATGGTATTCCAATGGAGACACAACGCCACAAGATGCAAATGGATTTGCTCATTGACGGGCTGACCACGTGGATGGACCAGCAGCAGGGGGGGTACGTCGGCGGCAATATGTTTATTTATTTCAGTTTGGATCAGGTACGCAATCAGGATTTTCGGGGGCCAGATGTGTTTGTGGTGTTGGATGTCCCCAAAAAGGAGCGCAAGAGTTGGGTGGTGTGGGAAGAGGGCAAAGCTCCAGATATTGTGATTGAACTGTTATCAGAAAGTTCGATGGCAGTGGATAAAGGCCCTAAAAAGCAAATCTATCAGGATTACCTGCGGGTCTGGGAGTATTACTGGTACGACCCGTTTAACCCAGATGACTGGGCGGGGTTTGTCCTCGTGCGTGGGAAATACGAGCCGTTGGCCGTGAATGAACAGGGTTATCTGGTCAGTCCCTGTACGGGCTTGGTGCTACGGCGATGGACGGGCGATTACCGAGGTGTCCATACGACATGGTTGCGTTGGGCATATCCCGATGGTCAGGTTTTGCCGACGGCCCAGGAGTTGGCCCAACAGGCGCAGCAAGAGGCCCGTTTAGCTCAACAAGCCGCAGCACAGGCGCAGCAGGAAGCTCGTTTAGCCCAACAAGCCGCAGAACAAGCCCAGCAAGAAGCCCGTTTAGCCCAACAGGCCGCAGCACAGGCACGGCAGGAAGCCCGCTTGGCCCAAGAACGGGTGGCGCAATTGTCACAAAAATTACGGGAATTGGGGGTCAACCCCGAGAGCCTATGACCCTCGCCAAACGGATCATCCCCTGTCTGGATGTGCATGGGGGACGGGTGGTCAAGGGAGTCAATTTTGTCAATCTCCGGGATGCCGGTGACCCGGTGGCCCTGGCTCAGGCGTATAACCAGGCCGGTGCGGACGAATTGGTGTTTTTGGACATTACAGCGACCCATGAAAACCGGGGGGTACTGTTGGACATTATCGAGCGTACAGCCCGCCAGGTATTTATTCCGCTGACGGTGGGGGGAGGCATTGGGGATTTGGACACCATCAAAGCCATCTTGCGTGCCGGTGCCGATAAAGTCAGCCTGAATTCCGCCGCTGTGCGTCAACCGGATTTGGTCAACCGGGCCAGTGAACAGTTCGGTCGCCAGTGTATTGTGGTAGCCATTGATGCCCGCCGGGTGGGGGATCGCTGGACGGTCTGGGTGCGGGGGGGACGACAGGACACGGGTAAAGATGCCATTCTCTGGGCTGAGGAGGTGGTCGAACGGGGAGCGGGGGAATTACTGGTAACCAGTATGGACGCTGATGGTACAAAAGCAGGATATGATCTGGACTTAATACGAACAATTGCCCAACGGGTTTCGGTGCCGGTGATTGCGTCGGGGGGAGCAGGAACCTGTGCCCATATTGCGGAGGTGTTGACCCAGGGACAGGCCGCAGCCGCACTTTTAGCTTCCCTATTGCATTACGGAGAAATCACCTTGCCCGAGATCAAAGCCTATTTGCGTTGCCGGGGAATTCCTGTGCGTCAGGAGTCAGGGTAATCGGGATAACTCCCCCAAGCGAGCATCTCTGGTACAACTATACCAGGGCTGTTTCAACAGGGTTCGCCATGTCCAAGCACAAAATTCTGGTAATTGACGACAGTTTTTTGATCCGCAAATCCTTAGTGGATCAGTTGTCTGGGGAACGATTTGAGGTGTTTGAAGCTAAGGATGGGCCTTCGGGTTTGGCCAAAGCAGAGGAGGTGAATCCAGATGTCATTTTGTTGGATTTTGTGATGCCCGGCATGAATGGTTATGAGGTTTATCAAGCCCTACGGGCCAATCCCAAGTTTGCGAATACGCCGGTGATTGTGATTTCGAGTAGTTATGACGAGGTGGTGAATAAGTTTGGGTATCCTTTTGTGGGATTCGATTTTTTAGCCAAACAATTTACCAAAGAACAACTCGAGGAACGGATTAATGCGGTTTTGCCCATGATTGCTTCTTCCCCAGAACACGTGGGCATTGGCGTTACTGGCGACCGTCCTGCCATGAGCGAACCCAGCGGCATCCTCAGCCAAATCCAGGCCCAGTTGACCGAGATGCAGCAGCAGTTGCAAAAAATTTCTGTTGCGTCACCGGAGATGGTCAATCACACCCCTATTCTCAACCAATTGCAAGCTCTGGAAGCCCAAATGCAAACCTGGATGCAGCGCCCCCCGGCAGATACTTCCTCCGGTCATTTCCAGGAATTGAGTCAGGAATTGGCGCAGGTGCAGCAAAAACAAGCTACCCTCCTAGCCGAAATGCAAAACCTCCACGGTAAATTGCTGGCCCTTGAGACGCAAATGCAACACAGCCAGTTGGCCCAAGACACCCTGACCCAGTTGGTCAGCAGTTTGCAACATTTGAACCAGAATATTGTGCATTTGCCTCGCACGGATGCAGTGTTGGAACGGTTAGCTGCCCTAGAAGGTAAATTGGCGACTACTGCTCCCCCCCGGCCCAATCTGGCTTTGCTCATCGGTGCGGTCGCTGTGGGGGCGTTTGTCGGAGCCGCTGTCGGTGCCAGTGTGGTGGGGGGACAACGGCAATCCCAGTCTTGGCCCCCCGTTTCTAGCTCAATTGCCGCTGTAACGCTTTGCGCACGCTCAGGATAACCAACCCATCAAACAGCGCCAGAATCAGCAGACACCCTGCCAGAGACAAATGTCCCCAAGGTGTGGACATCACCATCCCGGACCACTGCCAATCCGAGTGCAGGTACACATAACGAATCGGTTCAATGGCATAGCTTAGGGGATTGATACTGGCGATCACCTGCAACCAATGGGGCATAAATTCCAAGGGTGCCAATGCCGTGCTGGCAAACAACAGCGGTAAATTCACCACAAAAATCACCGCCAACAATTCCACATGACCAGGCAGGGTAAACGTCAACCCCAAACTCAAGGCCGTCATGCCCAGCACCAGTAGCATCACAATACCGATCACCAGAGCCAAACCGCTGAAACTAGGCAGACCGCCCCCCAACAGATAACTGGTGAGCATCACCGCCACCGTTTGGAGCAAACTGAGTAATGTGATGAAAATCGTCGAAGCCAAAACAATAGAAAATCGTGATACTAACGGAGCCACCAAAAAGCGGTTCAGAAAGCCAAATTCCCGGTCAAACATCACCGGCAATCCCGCATTGAGCGCTCCCGAAAAGGCCGTAAATACAATAATGCCTGCACTGAGAAACTGGGCATAATTCACTCCATTACTAAAAAATTCCGCCGGTGCATTTTGGAACAAAGCGCCAAACAAAATCAGCCACATCAACGGCTGGATCATACCCGCCACCAATGTTGCAGGACGGCGCTGGAGTTGGATCAGCAACCGCCGGGTCAACGCCCAAGTTTCTTGGAGCAACTCTGCGGCTGGATTGGGAGTGGTCTGGGTCGGCCAAGCGGGAGCCAAAGGTGTGGGCGTAACCGTAGAACTCATAGGAATTGGCAATATACGGACATCAACAAAGCTAAGATCAGGCTAACGCATCTACCCTGTTGATTTCCACCCGTGACCCTGACGCTGATCACCACCATACTGATTTGGGATGGGGTTCTGGACCATCTCATCCCCCAAATTGAAGCCCATTTATCCACCTATGGCACCCCTCTGCGCTGGGCAATTACTCAAGTTAGCGAGCGACAGCTTACGATTGAGGCCGTAGTGATCAACAGGAGTGAATAGCATTCGAATGAGAGTAAGTTCAGTGATCATCCGTAAAAGGATTATTGAAGTCGAGGATAAAGCTATTCCTGTGCATCTCATTCTTGGTTTAGATAACAAAATAGGAAACTTCTTCATTACATATTAATGAAGGCGTACCCGCTGGACTGACGTCAAAGGATGCCGGATATGCACAATGAACCCAATGATTTTTTGAATTTTGCCGACTTGCGATCTAGAACCTTAGTCACGTTCCCTGGTTAGGGAAATTTTTATAGGCGAAGCCGAAACTTTAAGAAATCACCTTTGTTTATCCAGCCATTAACCAATATGGAACCAATATCCTTAGAATTATGATTTGAGGGGAAATGCCAATCGTTTCAACAAGAGCTTTTTCAACTTAACCCATTGAGTTCTGATTTTCCAGAGTTTACTTCTCTTGATCATAGAAATTTCATCATTGAGATGCTTGATTTGCTGTTTCAAATAGAAGCTACTTGTATCATGTAACAAAGAGGTACGAATGGAGTCCTGTAACTTCGGCAATACCTCTGTGCACATGAAATCTTCTAATTGGGCTTGCCAGCCATAGCGATTAATTGTATTTAGAAGTGACAAGAAAACTTTTTCATACTCACCAGTTTTCAGGAGAAAATCTCTAATTAGAGACAGATAAAATGTGAAATCCAATTCAATTTCTTGATGGTATTTAAGACGAGCTGCTGCAATATCTTGGGTGAGGGCAAGGTAGATGCAATCAGCCAGGTGTTCAACAGAGCAATCTGTCATTTCAATGATCTGGTCTGTTGGCTGTCCCCAATATTCAAAATCGTGAACCATTGAAGCAAAAACAGATGTGGAGGCAGATAATACTTGAATTTTCGGTAAAGGCTTGGCCCAATTAGATGTACACAGCCAAGAAATTCCACTGGAGCATCCCACTAACAGACTACAATATTTGCTCAGTTCTGCGTGGGACCTAAACGAAAGACTACTACTACTGACAATTCGTTCGTCACCAGATTGGACAGGAATGTTAGAGGCTAAAATTACACTTGTGTCTGGCAGTCTGGTTACTAAGTTTTTGGCAACTTCCAAAGCATAGTCTGGGGTCACAAATGATTGTCCGCTATTGGAGGAACATTCAAAGAGAATGACATTTTTTCTGTCTAATAAATGATGTGTCTTAGCAAATCTCCTAACCTCTTCTACTTCTTCTGGAAATAGATTCATGACAGGGGTAATTGGTACGGTAATAGGTCGGGGATAAGCTCTAAAGATGGATAGCCTCACGGTACCATCAAAATTATGAAAATTGTTCGGAGATATTTGTGTCAAAAAAACCTCATCAAAATCGCCCCGATGATAGCGCTCGATTGCTTCTGCTTCAAAGGCTTGCCAGGCAGCAACCATTTCCGCATGATTTTGCATAGGAAATTCCCAAATTTCATCTACATAGGGATTGCCTCTTAAAATATCACGACACATGGAACTAATGCCCCAGGTCAGAAAACAGTTAGGATAATCCACCTTAATTTGGCGGGCAATTGCCGTTGCATAGAGACAATCTCCTCGCGCAGCAAGATGACCTAATAAGATTCGCTGAGGTTTATCACATTTTAATGGGGGTATTTCGGGAGTCATAGACTCAGGAACTCACTAGGCCTAAGCTGACTTATGGATGATTATACTAAATGTGCAACCTCCAATGTTACCCCGATCACGAGAAGTAGTTCCTCACAAGGAAAACATCTTACAAGGCGTTTCTCTATGAATACCTATCTCATATATCTCATATCATCAACAGTATCAAAAACATTGGATTCCTGAATATTTAGGGGCAGTTTATGGTTCACTTCATATCGGATAGGTCTGGAAACTCCGTACTTTAGTGCGGGGAGGAAAGCTCCTTTAGCAACTTCAGTTGCCTTAGGTTATAATTGTACTGCGGACACCAGAAACGGTTGTTCAAGGCACTGGTAACGGTCGATTGGGGGTGCTGTAAACCACCCCAGAGGCTCGCGGTTGGCTTGCTAACCGCAGGGCTACTGAAAGCTCCCTGCTTTAGCTGGGAGTAGTTTACCCTACACAGCTTCAGCACATGTGGCCAGAAAGACTTCTGGCAAGGGTTCATCGCCTCCGACTACGTAGGCAGCACTACCGTTCTATCGTTATAGGGTCGGAATGAGGTTACGCCCCTAAAACCCCAAGGTTCTAGACTCCTAAAATCAGAACATCCTATTGTGTTGTGGTTACCTCAATATCCCTCAATATCATAGTATCTTGTTGCAGGCTTCACCACACTCATACCATCCGCATTGTATAGCTAAGCATACAAAGGTTGGCATGATATGGGTCGCTGGGCGTAGCCCCACATTGGTTTCCCAGAATCTTAAGGCGACAACCTTAACCTACCTAGCTATAGTATCATCTTCTTTACTTGTGTTAAGTAAGGTAAGATAAACAAATTATGGATGGCAACATCTACCTTTCTGTACAGACTATCTATACCGGTGAAGGAAAAGTAGATGAGTTGGTACTCCATGCCTGCTTCCCACCTGACTTTAAGGGTGTGATGGTGGAGGTGGGGGCTGCCTCGCCCGATTTTCTTTCTTTGGGGCATAGGTTTCGGCTGGCCGGTTGGCGGGTGATCAGTATCGAACCCAATCCCATCTTTGCGGCCCAACATCGCGCTCGGGGCCATGAAATTCTGGAATGTGCCTGCGGCGAAGCGGATGCGGATGACGTGCCGTTTACCGTGGTGCAAGCTGCCAACCTGGATTACATGGGTGGTCAGGTGACCTATGAATCCTTTTCCTCTCTAGGTATTCGTGGTGATTATCAGCGCCTATTTGAGAAGTTAGCCGGGCATTTTACCACCCGCGAAATCCGGGTTCGTATGCGGCGTCTGGATACACTGCTGGCAACGATTCCTGATCTGCATAGGATTGATGTACTGACGATTGACACCGAGGGGTGGGAACTGGAATGTCTCAAGGGTCTCGACCTGAGCCGCTATCAACCTCGGGTGCTGGTGGTGGAGGATTTGTTTAATACGACAGCGATCGATCGGTTTCTCCAGTCCTATGGATACAAACGTTGGCATCGCGTAACGCCCAACAATATCTACCTTGCTCCTGGACAGGAGGTAGCGGATACGTGTTTCGGCCTGCGGGAGCCGATGACCAGTTACACACCTAATCGCGAGGATGTGCTGCTCCGACGTTGCTTTCCCTATGTCACGGATGGCTTCTACGTGGATATTGGCGCCCATCATCCGACCCATGCCTCGGTGACCCGGTGGTTTTATGATCAGGGTTGGTCGGGCATCAATGTGGAGCCGGGTGAAGGCATCCTAGCGCTTCGAGCAGAACGTACTCGGGATGTGAATGTGGCGATGGCGGTAGCGGATCAGGAGGGTGAAGCCACATTCTACGTCCACACGGGCAATACGGGTACGTCAACACTGCTTCCTGCCATACCCGATGCGGTGCGGGAACGGGCAGGTGAGATACGAGAAGTGCAGGTACGTCTGACCACCCTCCCTGCCTTGCTGGACACCTATGCCCCCGGTCGGCATATCCAGTTCCTCAAAATTGACGCAGAGGGTGCCGAGGAGGCCATTATCCGTGCGGCTGACTGGGTGCGGCATCGCCCGGAAGTGCTGGTCATCGAAAGCGTTACACCCTATACCAACCAGCGCGTACCGGCTGCCTGGCAAGAGATTCTCGCTGCCCATCGTTACCTCTTTGCCTATTTCGATGGTGTGAATGATTTTTGGGTGCGCGAGGAAAGTGCCTATCTGCTGTCGGCCTTTGCGGTACCTGTGAATGTACTGGATAATTATCAGGTTTACGACCCGGAGGTGGTATCCTTACGGGGGCAAGTCACTGCTCTCACGGCGGCGCTGGAGGCAACCAAACGCTATGCTGATGTCTGTTCTGCAGAGCTGGAACAAAGGCGTCAGCAAGTGAAGAATCTCACTGCGGCGCTGGAGGCAACCCAACTCCTTCGGCAGGGTGAACTGCGCGTTCTTTTTGCCACGATTGTTCCCCTTGATGGCTCTAGCGGCGGAACCATGGTCTGTCAGGATCACGTGCGCAGATTAGCGGCCTTACCTGGTGTGCGTCTGTATGTTATGGCTCCTGATGGGAGTTCCGCCGATTTTGCAGCTGCAGTTGGGGCTGATTTTGAGGTATTGCCTTTGAAGCGAGTGGTTGAGGGTTGGGAAGCAACCCATGGCTGCGCCACGCAACCATGGTTGGGCCTTGGGGCCAACCCCATGTGGGCTTTTCCCTTTGAATTAATGGCTTTTCAGCAACCCAACATAGATTGGTTGTTCTGCAATGCCCTCAGACGTTTTCGACCTCATGTCATCATCCTTGATTACCTTTACACTGCCTTATTTGTGCCATCAGCTTTTCACGCCAGCGTGCCAGTTGTGGTGATTAACCTCAACCGCGAACAGGAATTCTTCCGCTATCAGCGACAACTGGGTCGTTTACCCTCTCATACCGCCAATTCCTGGTTGGCCCAGTGGCGTCTTGGACGTTTTGAACGGGAAGTTCTTGCCAATGCCGACTCCTGGGTCGTTTTGAGCGATCACGACATCCCTAAACAGGACATTTTTAGAATGCGCACTACGGTCATTAAGCCTGCTTTCGCAGCCCGACCGGAGCGTTGGCGGCCCCACGGCAACCGTAATCTCTTTTTTGTCGGTAACATCGATCACTACCCCAACTTCATCGCAGTTCGCTGGCTATGTACGGCGCTGTCACCCATTTTGGAGCGAATGGCTACGGATGTGCGCATTACCATCATTGGTGCTCGTAGAGAAGATGTCCCAGCCGATTGGCGACAACCTAATGTGGATTTCCTCGGTCAGTCCTCCCCAGAAGAGGTGCAGCGTCAGTTCACTACCTGCGGTCTGTTCATTGCGCCCATTGAAAACAATTTTGGATCGAAAATTAAAGTGCTGGAGGCACTGGCCTATGGCACCCCGCTGGTGGCAAACAGCGAAGCTCTGAGTGGGTTGATCTGTACCGATGGCATTCCCCTTTTTACCCTGACGGACCCTGAGGGTGCCGCCCACTTGATCGCTGATCTTCTCAATGATCCAGAACGGCTTGACGCCCTGTCCCAGCGAGTTGAAGCAATCCGGGCAACTCAGATGCAGGATGCAGTACGAACTTGGTTTTCCTTGCTGTCTTCACTAACTGCCCGACCTGTCCTGCGCCGCAGATTCTTTGTCCATTCGTTTCTCCACCAACGTAAGAGACTGCGATGGCAGCCAGGTTTGGATCTGGCACAGCGGGATGGTTGGTGGTTGCACTGGGCAGGGTTTGAGCCTTTGGAAATCAAGGATGGCCGCCCGCTGCGATGGACGAAACCCCAGGCTTACGTTACGGTGCCCCTTGAACTCCAAGATGTACCCCGCTGGCTGCACCTGAAACTGCGGGCCATTACGCCGGCTGATGGTCAAGACTTTCGTTTGTTTGCCAATGACGTTGAGCTGCTGGCCGACCGGGTGTTTGGGCAGGATTACGAAGCACACCTGCGCTTGCCGCCCCTGACTGATGAGCTGACGTTGCGGTTTGTGTGCACTGGCTTCCAGGTACCGGGGGATACCAGAACACTCGGTCTGGCCATTGAGTTTCTGCGCTTGCTGCGGGAACCCAAACGCATCCGTTGGCATTCGGGGTTTGACTTGGCTCAAGGGGATGATGCCTGGTTGCGGGCCTCTGGGTTGGCACCTTTGGAAATCGTTGACGGTCGCCCCCTGCGATGGACTCAGCCGCAAGCGTCTATAACGGTGATGTTTGCACCCCAAGATGTGCCCCGCTGGCTGCACCTGAAACTGCGGGCAATTACTCCTGCCGATGGTCAAGACTTTCGTTTGTTGGTCAATGACGTCGAGCTGCTGGCCGACCGGGTGTTTGGGCAGGATTACGAAGCACACCTGCGCTTGCCGCCCCTGACCGATGAACTGACGTTGCGGTTTGTGTGCCCTGGCTTTCAAATGCCAGGGGATACCTGCAGGCGTGGTCTGGCCATTGAGTTTCTGCGCTTGCTGCGGGAACCCAAACGCATCCGTTGGCATTCGGGGTTTGACTTGGCTCAAGGGGATGATGCCTGGTTGCGGGCCTCTGGGTTGGCACCTTTGGAAATCG
>Ga0272447_1002257_pt1 | contig 10582 bp, 7 predicted proteins | sample YNPCB0133_FD_194589 | JGI IMG/M metagenome (GOLD analysis project Ga0272447, IMG submission 194589) | Hot spring microbial mat communities from Yellowstone National Park, WY, United States - YNP-CB-013-3 | ecosystem: Environmental > Aquatic > Thermal springs > Hot (42-90C) > Sediment | place...
ACGCCCGCGACGCTGCCAGCGGGCGACGCGCCCAGTAGATGTGTAGCGTGCTGATGTGCCCGTGGCGGATGTTCTTCTCGCGCACCGATTCTGCCGAGACCTTCTGCAAAGGGAAGGCGGTCTCGATGAGCGCACTTGTCTGCTCCACCGTCTGCGACCGTGCTGCGTACATCGTGCTTAAAATTTTCGGCATGGAGGGGTGATAACCTGCAGAAGATGGAGGATATAGGGGGGTTGGCAAATTCACCCTTTGGGCATTCACACTCCGAACTTCGGAAATCCGAAAGAAAAGGAGCATGGGTGTCCTGAATCGCACGGAATAGGGTATAATGTTGTTGGGTACAGGAGGCGATGCGGATGGAGCGAACGGTGGATGTCCCCTCCCTGGCGGAGGTGGTAAGCAAGCGCGTGCGTTCGTTGCGCGAGCGTATGGGGTGGAGCCAATCGGAGCTGGCACGCCGAGCGGGGATTGGCGTCTCCACTCTCTCGGATATCGAGTCGGGGCGGAGTGCCCCGCGGTTGGACACGGTGGTTGCGCTGGCAAATGCACTGGGGGTGCCACTGGAAACCCTTCTACGCGCCACGGAGAACCCACTGGAGGTCTATTTGCGCGCTATTGAGACACCCCAGAATCTCGGCGCGTTGCAGCAATGGTTGGAACGCTGCCGACGCTACTTGCAAATAGAGGCGTTGGCTGGGAAGCCAGCTCCCTGCGCACCTCTCTACACTTTGAAACCTACATCCCGCTTTGACGAACTTGAACAGATTGAGATAATCGCCCAACAGGAGCGAGGTCGCCTTCAACTGGGCATGGAGCCTATCGCTGACCTTGTTTCAGTCGTCGAAGAAGCGGGGTTGCGCGTCGTGGGCGCTGACTTGCCTGAAGACGACATTGAGGGCGCGTTCCTTACAATGCCTGAGTGCGACGCGTCTGTGGCTCTGATTAACCGTTCGAAGCCAGCGCTGCGCCAACGCTTCACGCTGGCACACGAATACGGGCATCTGCTCTTGCACCGCAGTAAAGGGTTCATCGTGGATCAAGCCGTGTTCCAGATGACCTCTCCCGAAGAGCGTCAGGCGAACGCCTTCGCCGCAGCGTTTTTGATGCCCAAAGCGTTGATCGAGCGGATGTATAACGAGTACGAGTTCCCCAAACGGCGCGATAAGTTGCCGCTATATGGATGGCTTCTGATGACGCGACGGATGCAGGTGAGCGCCCACGCCCTGGCGTGGCGGCTCTACAACCTGGGCTACATCAGCGAATCGGAGCGCAACTGGGTGTTCCATGAAGGTGCGCAACTACTGAAGGAGATGGAGCGTGTCTTTTACAACGAACCTATTGAGCCTCCCAAAGTTCCTTTGCTGAGTGAGCGTGCTCGCACGCTGGTGCTGGATGCTTACCGCAAAGAGCAGATAACTGCCTCTGCTGCAGCCGCCGCGTTGGAGCGCACCCTCTATTCAGTGCAGGAATATCTCACAGCAGCCCCAATGAGTGTAGATAAGGCAAGGAAGTTTTTCGAGCGTCTGCGCACCGCTTTGCATGGAGGCGAACGCCATGGGGAGATTGTGGGTGGACAATGATGTCCTCAACTATTGGTGTAAAGCAAACTGTATCGAAGAAATACTTCATAAAGTCCCTTATACGCTCTGCACAACCGAACTGGTTCGTTGGGAGGCGGAGAAAGGTGGTGCCGCACTGCAAGACGCTCTCGTAGCGATGGACAGAGGAGTGATCTTCGTGCATCCTCTTGGTGTGCCACCGTTAGATTGCGCACTGCAAGGCATGGGTGCCTTAAGTCCTGCAGACGAGTCTTTACTGCTATGTGCCCAGCAACTGGGCGGAGAAGTTCTCACGAACGACAGAACCCTCATCAATCGCTGTGCCGTGCTTGGTGTCGGATGCAAACCCTTCAAGGATTTTCTCCGTGAAGCGGCGAGTCAGGGGTGGCTGAGTAATGCAACGATTGAGGTACTGCGCGCCTTATGCAATTGCTAACGCAGATACAATGCGCGCCTATGCCTACCCATGACGACGCGCGGACGTACAGCAAAAAGTTGAGGCGTGATTCTAATCCGCGGCGGGGTAGGAGCCGAGTAGCACCACCTCCAGCGCATAGTTCTGCAGCTCCTGCAACGCTTGCTGCACCGCCTCGTCCCGATGATGCCCCTGAATGTCCACAAAGAAGAGATACTCGAAGGTGCCGCGCGGGTTGGGACGCGACTCGATCATGGTCATATTCACCCCGTTGCGTTCGAAGGCGCCCAGCGCGCGATACAGCTCGCCCGGTCGGTTGCGCAAGGTGAACAGCAGTGATGTCTTATCTTTGCCTGTGGGAGCAGGCTCATTATAGCCAATCACGAGGAAGCGCGTGCGATTGTGGGAGTTGTCTTCGATATGTTCGCACAGGATGGGCAATTCGAGCAGTTCGGCGGTGAGGGCGTTGCCGATGGCGGCTCCATGCGGGTCCTCTTTGGCGCGCTGCGCCGCTTTGACCGTGGGGGCCATCTCGATAATCTCGGCGGCAGGCAGGTGCATCCGTAGCCAGCGACGACACTGCTGCAGCGGCTGGGGTCCCGCATAGACCCGCTGCACCTGTTCCAGTTGCGAGCAGCGCGAGAGCAGGTGATGCACAATCGGCACATTGATTTCGGCGCAGATGCGTACATTCGTGTGGGGGAAGGTATCCAGCGTTTCGGGCACCACGCCCGCCAGTGAGTTCTCCACCGGCACGATGCCATAATCGGCATTCGACTTCTCCACTTCGGCGAACACATCGGCGATGCTCTCGACAGGGAGCAACTGCGCGGCGCGTCCGAAGCACTGGATGGCAGCCAAGTGGCTGAAGGTGCCTTCCGGTCCCCAGAAGGCAATCACGAGCGCCTTTTCGAGGGCGCGTGCCACCGAGATAATCTCCCGGAAGATGGCTCGCAGCTGGCTCGCATTAAGCGGTCCCCGATTGAGTTTGTGCAGGCGGCGATAGATGCTCTGCTCGCGCTCGGGGGTGAAAAAGGGCTTGCGCGAGCGGCGCTTCACTTGGGCGATCTGCTGCACGCAGCGGGCACGCTCGTTCAGCAGCGCCACCAGCTGCGCATCGATCTGGTCAATCCGTGCCCGAAGCTCGCTTAATTTTTTCATCGTCCCAAGAGTCTGAGCGTCATGAGCAAGCCGGCGATGGTCTTGGCATCCTTGATGACGCCGTTCAGTATCAGCGGCTCGATCTGGTGCAGCGGGGTGGGCACCAGCTCCACCACCTCGTCCGCTTCGGTGTGTGCCTGCACTGGGGTAAGCCCCTCGGCGAGGTAGACATGCAGCACCTCCTGCGAATAGCCGGGCGCCAGATATTGGCTGAACAGGTGGCGCAGGTGGGCAGCCTGATAGCCCGTCTCCTCCTGCAGCTCGCGTGCGGCGCACTGGTCGGGCGGCTCATCGGGTTCCAGCGTGCCGGCGGGGATTTCCAGCAGCGTTTCACCCACCGCTTGGCGATATTGGCGAATCAGCAGCACCGTGTCGGCGTTGAGCAGGGGCACAATCGCAACGGCGCCACGATGCTCCACAATCTCGCGCTGGGTGATATGCCCGTTCGGCAGCCGGATGGTATCGAGGCGCAGCGACACCACCCGCCCCCGATACAGCACCCGACTTTCGAGCAGCTCCTCCTGCATCCCCACCGACTTGTCTGACCTGTCCGACGCCATGATGGAGAGGGGGATTCGTTTGCCGGGTGGGTATTCCTGCAATGGAGGAATGAGGGCAGACACGCAGGTCTGCCCCTACTCGCCGCCTGCCACCGGCTGCTTCACGGCGGCGCGTCGGGGGGCAACAAGCCGCCGCAAGCGGTGCGTGAGGTCATCCATCACGGTGTACATGCAGGGGATGACCAGCAGAGTCAGCAGCGTGCTGACCAGCATCCCCCCGATAATCACGATGCCCAACGGCGCACGGAACTCGGAGCCGCGCCCCACCGCCAGCGCAATCGGCACCATCGCCAGCACCAACGAGAGGGTGGTCATCAGAATCGGGCGCAAGCGAATCGGAGCTGCCTGCTGCAACGCCTCGTCACGCGGCGTGCCCCGCGAACGCAGCGTGTTGGTGAAGTCCACCAGCAGAATGGCGTTCTTGCCCACCAGCCCCACCAGCATGATGATGCCAATCATCGAAACGATGTTCAGCTCGGAGCGCGCCACAATCAGCGCCAGCAGCGCGCCCACCAACGCCTGCGGCTGGCTGAACATGATGATAAAGGGATAGAGCCAGTTCTCGAACAGCGCAACCATCAGCAGGTAGACCAGAATAAAGGCGAGCAGTAGCGCCTGCATCATGTAGACGCCCTCGCGTGCCATCACCTCGCCCTCACCGAACCAGCTGACGCGCACACCGGGCGGGATTAGATTCTGCTCCCGCAGCATGTTGTCAATCTGCACGCGAATGTTGCCCAGCGAGTAGCCGGGCATCAGGTTCGCCAGCACCATCACGCGCCGCTGACGGTCGGCACGCTCGATGCGGGTGGGACCCTCGTCAAGGCGGATGGTCGCCACATCGCGCAGGTAGACGGGTGCGCCCTGCACATAGCTCACCACCAGATTGCCCAGCTCGCTCACCCGCTGGCGGTCGGCTTCATCGAGGCGCACCCGAATCGCATATTCCTGACCTGCCTCGCGATATTTGACGCTCGTATCGCCCTCGTAGGCGGTGCGTAGGGCAAGCGCAATCTCGGCGAGGTTGACGCCCAAGCGGGTCGCCCGCTCCCGATCGACCACCACCTGCAGCTCTGGCTTACCCGCCGACCAAGAGAGGTCGGTGTCCTTGACACCCGGGATTTGGCTGATGAGCTGTTTCACACGCTCGGCGGTCTCCAGTAGAGTCGTGGTGTCCTTGCCCACTATCGCCAGTTGGATGGGCACGCCGAAGCCACCGCCCCGAAAGCCCGAGATGGCGTTCACCGCCACCTGGGCACCTGGAATGGTGCCTATCTTCTCGCGCAATTCGCCCGCAATCTCCACATCGGAACGGGTGCGCAACGGCTCCTCATGCTTGACCCAGAACATGAGGCTGTCCAGCAGCGCTTTTTTGGGGTGGAGGGTCACCTGAATAGAGGCGAAACGGGGACCGCGATCGCTTGCGCCGATGAAGCCCGCAGCGGACGCGCCCACCAGCGAAGAAACGAACTTCACTTCGGGAATACTCAACGCCACCTGCTCGATACGCTTTACCACCGCATCGGTCTCATCGAGGGCGGCATCGGGGGGCAACTTGACCACGATGCCTATCAGCCCCTGATCCTGCGAGGGCGCGAAGCGGAAGGGCAACAAGGGGCTACCCCGTGCCGCAGAGCCAATCACCAGCACAAGCGTCAGCAGCAGCAAGCCGTTGCCCGTTAGAATCACTGCCCAGCGATGGCGTAATGCCCAGCCCAGCAGGCGACGATAGCCCCGCTCCAGCGACCGATAGCGGGCATCAAACCAGCGGAAAAAGCCCTTCGGCTCCTCCAGCGCCTCACCCCGACGATAGAAACGGCTCGCCAACATCGGCGTCAGCGTGAAGGAGACCAGCAGCGAGAACAGCACCGTCACCGCCACCGTCAGACCGAAGGAGCGGAAAAATTGACCCGACACGCCCCCCATAAACGCAATCGGCAGAAACACCACCACATCCACAAAGGTAATCGTGATGGCTGCCAGCCCAATCTCGGTGCGCCCATTGTAAGCCGCCTCCATCGGCTCCTCGCCCATCGAAAGGTGGCGATAGATATTCTCAATCACCACAATCGCATCGTCCACCAGCACGCCCACCGCCAGCGAAAGCGCCAGCATCGTCATCACATTGATGGTGAACCCGAAAAAGTAGATGGCAATAAAGGAGGCGAAGATGCAGGTGGGGATTGCCAGCGACACGATAAAAGTGCCCCGCACATTATATAAAAACAAATAGACAATTAGCACCACCAGAATAATCGCCAGATAGAGAGCCATCCGGAGGTCGGTCAGGCTCTCTTTGATCGATTCGGCTTGGTCAAAGCTGATTTCGAACTTGAGGTCAGGAAACTCCTTCTGGATTTGGGCGATGGCTTGATGGATACCTTCGGAAACCTCCAGCGCATTCGCATCGCTCGCTTTCTGCACCACAAGGGTCACATTCTCTTTGCCGTTCAGGCGGGTGATGACGGTGCGCTCCTCCACTGTGTCGCGAATATCAGCGATGTCCTGCAGGCGTAGGGTAGTGCCTTCCGCCATGGGGTTGCGCGGGTTTTGCAGATAGAGGCGCAGGTTGCGCAGCTCGTCGACGGAGCGGAACTCGCCCAGCAGGCGCACATTGTAGTCGCGCTCGCCCTCGGTGATGCGCCCAGCGGGCAGGTTGAGATTGGCGGCTTGCAGCGCGCGCACCACCCCGTTGATGGAGAGTCCATAGGCGTTCAGCCGCTCTTTGTCGATGGCGACGAGAATCTCCCGCTTCTGCCCGCCCGATACCGTGACGGCTGCCACGCCCGACACGCTGCTCAAGCGGTCTTTGATGAGATTATCGGCTAAGTCGCGTAATTCGTATGGGGGGCGGTTGCCCGACATGGCGAGATACATCGTGGGCTGCGACTGGGTGTCCAGCTTGCTGATGATAGGTCGCTCCGCATCAGGAGGCAGTAAGTCAACGGCAGCGTTTACCTTCGCCTGCACATCGATATAGGCTTCGGAGATGTCGGTGCCGATGTGAAATTCGAGTGCGACCTGCGAGACGCCATATTGCGAGGTGGAGGTAATCTGGCGCAATCCCTCCACGCCCGCCACGGCGTCTTCGAGGGGTTTGGACACGAGGGTCTCCACCTCGTCGGGCGAGGCGCCCGGATAGACCGTGAGAATCGTGATGACGGGGAAGTCTACCCTCGGCTGAAGCTCCACCTGCGTTTTGCTGAGCGCGTAGAAGCCCAGCACAATCACCGCCACCATAAAGACGGTGATGGTCACGGGTCGGTTCAGAGAAAGTCGTGTGAGCCACATAGGGTTACCTCCTTATCTTTGGGCTGCTCCCTCCCCGCGTGCGGGGAGGGCTGGGGTGGGGGAGTCTCCAACGATGCGCACCGATTGCCCATCGCTGAGCAGGTCTTGCCCCCGAATGACCACCAGTTCACCGGCTTGGATGCCGTCGGCGTAGACTGCCGTGTCGTTGCTTGCGCGCACTTGCAGGGTGCGACTGCGGGCGATGTTGTTCTCCACCACGAACACACGCGTCGTGTCGCCCTTCTCGATGAGGGCACGCTTGGGCACAAGGGGCACATCCCGATAGGTGCGCAGGCGGATGGTGCCCCGCGCGAACAAGCCCGTTTTGAGCGGCAGATCGGTTGGGTTGTTGAGGGTGATGCGTAGGCGCAGGTTGCGGGCGTTATCGGCAGTAGTGGGGTAGATGGCTTCGATTTTGCCTGTGAAGCGGCGAGTGGGGAAGGCATCGACGCGCACCTGCACGGGCATGCCCTCCCGAACGGCTTTGAGCAGGGTTTCGGGCAGTGTGGCTTCGAAATAGAGACGGCGCAGGTCCACCACACGCGCCACCAGTGTGCCCTGCCCCGTCATCGCGCCGACCTCGACGAACCGTTGGGCAATCCAGCCGTCGAAGGGGGCGCGGACGAGGGTCTCCTCCAGCTGCTGCTGGATATAGGCGCGGTTGGCGCGGGCTTGGGCGAGTGCGGCGCGTGCCGCTGCCACCTGCTGCTGGCGCAGCTCAATCTGCGATTTGCCCAACAGGGCTTGCCGATAGGCTTCTTCGGCTTGCTTGACCGCTTGCTCGGCGGCTTCGATCTCCTCGCGTCGGGGTCCCTCACGCACCAAGCTGAGTGCCTCCTCTGCCTGACGCAGCTGCGCCTGTGCCGCCTCGTAGGCGCTCTTTTGTGCCTCGTACTGCTGCTTGGGGAGGGCGCCTTGCTCATAGAGTTGCTGGGCGCGTTCGAAGTTCGCCTTCGCCAGCTCGAAGTTGGCGCGTGCGGCGGCGACCTGCTGCTCGGCTTGCTGGCGTTCTTGGGGGCGTGCGCCTGTTTGAAGGGCACGCAATCGCGCTTGCGCCGAGAGCAGTGCGGCGCGCGCCGCCTGAATCTGCGCATCGGTTTGCTCCGGCTGGATGCGGGCAGCGACCTCCGCTTGCTTCAGGCTTGCCTCTGCCGCTTGCACGGCAGCCTCCGCTTGACGCAACTGCACACGCCAATCGGATTGGTCTTGGACGGCAATCACCTGCCCCTTCTGAACGCGGTCGCCCTCCCGCACCCGCACCTCCACGATTCGACCGCCTTGCTTCGTGGCGACTACGGTGTCGGCGTAGCTGGCTAAGTCGCCTGTGACCTCAATCTCCTCGCTCAGGTCGCCCGTTTGAACCGTCGCCACCTCGACGGCAACCGTGCCTGTCTCGCTTGCGCCCGCTTTGGGGGCTGGTGCGCCACCCCGGCAACCACTCAGCAGCAGGCTCAGAGCGAGCAGTGGCAGTGCAAACAGTGCGACTTGTGGTGACTCGATGCTTCTCATGGCAAACCTCCTTCTGAATCCATCTGGTCTCCTGGTCGGACAGGTCGGACGAGTCGGGCGGGGGATGTGGAAACGAGGGCGTAGCGTGCGCCAATCGTGCCAACCGCTTTTTGCAGGGCGGCGTAGGCATCGAGATAATCGAACTGGGCATTAACGAGGTTCGTCTGGGCTTGGGTATATGCCAGCTCGGCGTCGCTGATTTCGAGTTGGAGTGACACACCCGCCTCATAGCGCACCCGTGCGAGGCGCAGGGCTTCGGTCGCCTGCTCCAACCCTTTGCGTGCCACCTCCAGCCGCTTGGCAGCGTCCTGCAGGTTCAGGTAGGCAGTGCGCACTTCTAAGGCGATGCTCTCTTTCACCTGCTGCAGGTTCAGCTCGGCAATCTGCCTATCCTCTTGGGCTTGAGCGACCCGTGCCCGTGTGATGCCCCCATCGAAGAGGGGGAACGAAAGCACTGCTGTGGCGGTGAAGGTCTGCCGACGCGGACTGAACAGCGAGGTGTTCAGATTGAAGTTCCACTGGGCATTGAGGGCGAGCGTGGGCAGGTTGCCTCGCTGCGCGTTGATGATGCTAAGCCGTGCCAGCTCCAGATTGCGCTCGGCAGCGCGTGCCTCTGGGCGTTGCGACCACGCCTGCTGCAGAAGGGTCTCCAACTCCTGCGCGCTTCGGGTTGGCTCGGCAGGCTCCCCTGTTGGCAGGCTTTCGGGCAGCGCCACCTGAATCGGAGCGTTCAGGTCGCGCCCCAGTAAGAAGTTCAGCCCCGCTTTTGCCAGCTCCACCTGATGGCGTGCGTTCAGCAAGGCTTGCTCGCTCTGGGTCACTTGCGTTTCGGCGCGCAGCAGGTCGAATCGCGAGGCGACGCCCGTCTCGACCTGGGAGCGTGTGATGCGCAGCCGCTCCTGCGCGTTTTTGAGTGCCTCTTCGGCAACCCGCACAAATGCCTCGGCACGCGCCACCTTCTGGTAGGCGTTCGTCACCTGCAGGATCAGCTCATTTCGGGCGCGCTCATAGTCCAGCCAAGCGAGTTCGTAGCCGAGCGCTGCCGCCTGCGTGGCGCTGCGGATAACACCACTGATGTCGATAGGTTGGGTCAGGGTCAGCACCGCTACCCGATTTTCGAGAGTGCCGAGCTGCACCTCTTGGGGACCGAACCGCGCCGTGGCGACCCGATCGAAGCGGGTGTAAGTAGCGGAACTTTGAATCTGCAGACCCCCTGCGCCACGAATCTCCGCAATCCGATCTCGCGTTTTCTGCAAGGTGCGCTCCGCTATCTGAAGGGCACGATTCTCTCTAAGCGCAAGCCGAATGGCTTCCTCCAGGGTGAGAGGCTGAACGGCGAATCCCCCCTCGGAACCCCATCCCTCTCCCCCCTTACTAAGGGGGGAGAGGGTGAAGGGAGTGGGGGGATTCTGAGAGGATGAAGCTGATTGATGTACGCCTGCTAGCCCTCGGTAAGGGGAGTAAGGATTGCGCTGGGCAGACGCCGTAGGGATAAACCCCATCAGCAAACCGCCAAGCACCAGGTAAGTGGCAAAGCGATATATCCCTTCTCGTTTCATCGGTGGACCTCCGTTGCCATAAAGGCGGGTCGAAAGAAGCTCAGCGTGCGCTCTACCAGCTCCGTTAGGGGCATCTCCTCTTTTTCCATCATCCATTCCATCAGGCAGAGGCGATAGAGACGCACGGCGTAGTGCGCCAGCTGCTCAGCGCTCACATCCCGACGGAACTCGCCACGCTGCTGACCAGCGAGAAAGCCATGCAAGGCGCGCTGCGTCGCCTCCTGCACCAGCGCCATCATCTGACGGCGCACCTCCGGGTTCTGGCAACAGGCGACCATAATCGAGCGGGTGAGCGCAAGCGACAGCCCATCCCGACTGGCGATATAAAGCATTACCTGACGCAGCACCTCCCACTGGCTCTCCGCCGTTTCGGGATGCAGCTGCTCCAAAAAGTCGTACACATCCTCGGTCATCTCTTCCATATAGGCGTACAGCAGATGCTCTTTGGTGGGGAAATAGAGAAAGAAAGTGCCTTTGGCGACATCGGCACGCTCTGTGATTTCCTCGACCGTAATCTGGTCGAAGGG
>Ga0272447_1002259_pt1 | contig 10578 bp, 9 predicted proteins | sample YNPCB0133_FD_194589 | JGI IMG/M metagenome (GOLD analysis project Ga0272447, IMG submission 194589) | Hot spring microbial mat communities from Yellowstone National Park, WY, United States - YNP-CB-013-3 | ecosystem: Environmental > Aquatic > Thermal springs > Hot (42-90C) > Sediment | place...
GCCAAATGCGTTCTTTTTGCGCCGGGTCACTATACACCTGAAACGTAACTCCCATTTGCATCAGAATTGCCTGTGCTGCCTGTTGTCGCTGCTGCAATTCGCCCGGCGGAAACTGATTGATGCGTTCTACCAAAACCCGCACCTCAGGACGCGGTTCTCCCGCCTGCACAAACCATTCATCGTAGAAACCGTTGGGGTCGTACTGATCGAAATTCACCGGGAAATCACTCCCAAAAACCAACACACTTATTTCTTGTTATATAACGATTTGAGGGCCATGTTGCCATCAGCGGCGTTGCGTGCATTCCCCTTTGAACCCCTGCGGATGCCCAAATCGCAAAAGTTATATGGTTTACTGCTCAAAAGTGGACACATAAGATACAGTTACCCGTCGCAATCCGTAAATTTTTTATAAAACTTTTGCGCACCAATAGGCGCTCATTCCATCTGGAGGCATCATTTTGCATCCCTTCATGATGGCATATTCATATGTGCATATTGGTATTGATGGTATTTGCCCCAGGGCTTGGCATCTGATGTCCTCGGTAGTCTGGGCAATAGGCCCAGGATGCATAGGGTGGTTCTATCACGCTTTAGTGAAATGGGCTGACATTCTGGGGAATGGGTTATGGGCAATGGGGTGGGCTTGCTATAGTTGATTTGGGTTGGCAATAGGGTCTAGCGGTGCGCATTGAACGGTTACCGGCTCTGCGGGATAATTACATCTTTGTGCTGTGGGATGAAGCCCAAGGGCAGGCAGCGGTGGTTGACCCAGCAGAACCAGCACCGGTGTTGGATTTTTTACGCACTCAAGGGTTAGGATTGGCTGCGATTTTGAATACGCATCATCACGGGGATCACGTGGGCGGCAATCAGGATTTGTTACGTGAATTTCCCGATGCCAAGGTTTATGGGGGAGCGCAGGACCGGGGTCGGATTCCGGGGCAAAATGTTTTTTTGGCTGGGGGGGAGCACATTCGCTTTGCAGGCCGAACGGCGACGATTTATTTCGTGCCTGGACATACGAGGGCGCACATTGCCTACTACTTTTGGCCAACGGCGCAGGCACCGGGAGAGTTGTTTATCGGGGATACGTTATTTTCTGCCGGATGTGGCCGTTTGTTTGAAGGGACACCTGCCCAAATGCTTGATTCGCTCAGGCAGATTCGGGCGTTACCTACGGATACCCGGATATGGTGTGCCCATGAATATACGGAAAATAACGTGCGGTTTGCTCTGCACATCGAACCGGATAACGTAGCGCTGAAACACTATGCCCAGCGGGTGTGGGAATTACGTCGCCAGGGACAGGCTACGATTCCGAGTACTTTGGGCCTAGAGCGAGAAATCAATCCGTTTTTGCGCTGGGATCAACCAGGGATTCAGCAACGATTGGGAACCCACTCACCGGTCACGACCTTTGCCGAATTACGCCGCCGCAAGGATCACTTTTAGGCAGGTGATGGGTAGGTGCAACATGCCGGATGCGATTGTGTTAAGTAATATCCGAGCCTATGGCTATACGGGTTTTTTACCCGAGGAGCGCACCCTAGGACAGTGGTTTGCGGTGGATGTGCGTCTGGAAGTGTCTTTAGAAAGGGCGGGGCAAACGGATGCCATCGAAGACACGTTGGATTATCGGGGTGTGATTGACCAAATCAAAACTACGATTGCTACGGAGCAGTTTTTGCTGTTGGAGCGGCTGGCTTATGTGCTGATACAGAAAGTGTTGGCATGGGCACCGGTGCAGGCAGCGACGCTGCGGGTGACCAAGGTAGCTCCCCCTATTCCCGATTTCACGGGTCAGGTGAGCGTGGAACTGTATCGTGCTAAAGTGCAGGTACAGGCGTGATCACAGCGATGCCCTCTTGGCCGGTACAACGCTGGTTAACACGTCCCCCCCAACCGCAGCGGGCGGATTTGGCCCAGGAATTGGGATTGTCCCCCCTGACGGTACAGATTTTGCTGGAACGGGGATTGCAGACGGCAGCAGACATTCGGCGTTTTTTTGACCCCCAGCAGGAACCCTTGCCCCCCCCCGACTTCCGGGATTTACCAACGGCGGTGGAAATTCTGGCCCAGGCGGCTCAACGGCGGCAAAAAGTCGCCATTTGTGGGGATTACGATGCAGACGGCATGACCAGTACGGCCTTGCTATTGCGGTTGCTGCGGGGGGTAGGGGCACAGGTGGACTACGCCATTCCCAGTCGGATGCAGGAAGGGTATGGGATTAACGAGCGCATCGTCCGGGAGTTTGATGAACAAGGTGTGGATGTCATTATTACGGTAGATAACGGCATCGCAGCGCACGCACCGATTGCCCTGGCGCGGGAACTGGGGATAACGGTGATTGTGACGGACCACCATGAACCACCGGCGGAGTTACCCGTTGCCCAGGCGATTTTGAACCCCCATTTGCTCCCGGTGGATTCGGCCTACAGGGGTTTGGCAGGGGTAGGCGTGGCCTACTTGCTGGGGTTGGGGGTGGCGCAACGGTTGGGCTACGGGGAAGAGGTAACGCAGCCGCTGTTGGAACTCTGTACGTTGGGGACGATTGCCGATATGGCACCGTTGACGGGGGTGAACCGCCGCTGGGTGCAGCAGGGTTTGCGGTTGTTGGCGGATTCGCAACTGTTGGGGGTACGTGCCCTGATGGAAGTGGCGGGGTTGGGAACGACGCAGGAAATCAACTCGGATCATGTGGGGTTCCAGTTGGGGCCGCGCATCAATGCGGTAGGGCGTATCGGTGACCCGCAGGTGGTAATTGAGCTATTGACCACAGAGGATGCCCAGGTGGCGTACCAACGGGCGCAGGAATGCGAGGCAACCAATCTGCGGCGGCGGCAACTGTGCAGTGAGATTGAGGAAACAGCGGTGCGTCTGTGCGAACAGCAATCCCCGGATTTTGCCCAGGAGCCGGTGCTGGTGCTGGTGCAGGCCGGTTGGCATCACGGAGTCATTGGCCTGGTGGCCTCTCGGCTGGTGGAACGGTACGGAGTGCCGGTATTCCTAGGTACCTATGAGGACGAAACGCAGACAGTCATTCGGGGTTCGGCACGGGGCATTCCCGAATTTCACGTGTACGAGGCCCTGCAGGCCAGCAGCGAATTTTTGGAGCGGTACGGCGGGCATCGGGCAGCAGGTGGGTTTACGCTCCGGGCCGTGCATTTTCCCCAGTGGCGGGAGCGCATCCAAGCCTTTGGCCGCCAGTGTTTGCAGACCTATCACCTCCGCCCCCTGCTCGAACTCCACGCCCAAGCCCCCTTGGGAGCACTGACCCTCACCCTGTACGACGAGTTGCAGCGCATGCAACCCTACGGGATCGCCAACCCAGAGCCGCAATTGTGGAGCCGACGGGTGCAGGTGCGGGATCAACAGGTCATGGGCAAAGAAAAAAATCACGTCAAATTGACCGTAGCCGATGGCACCGGTGAGAAAAAAGTCGTTGCCTGGAATTGGGCGCACCATTTACCGCTGCCGGAGTGGGTGGACCTGGCCTACACCTTGCGTCCCAACATCTTTCAGGGAGAAACGACCCTAGAGTTGCAACTGCTGGGGGTGCGCTATCCCATCCCCCAACTCGACATCCCACCGCCGCCTGCTTACCACCACACCCCCGCCTGTGTGCCCTTGGACGACCTGGAGCGCCTGTGTGCTCAATATGCAGACAAAAGGCTGCTTTTGTACGGCTATCAACGACCGGAACTTGCCAACTACAGCCATTTAGAATACGACCGTCCCCGTCGTGGCACCTATGCAGCCCTGATTTTGTGGAGCTTACCCCCAGCACCCATCTATCTGCATTGGCTGGTAGCGTTGGCGCGACCCCAAAGGCTATACCTGTACGGTCACGTGCCACCCCTCCCGACCGTCGCCCAGGTACACCGTTGGGTAGAAGACACCCTCAGCCAGAACACAACAACGCCCTGGAACCTGCTGGCTCTGGGACAACAGCATTGGGTAAGCCCCCAAGTCTGGATTGCAGGACTACGTGAACTGGGTTACGACGACCCAACTTGGCCACCCACCCAATCCGTGCGAGCAGAACTAGACAAGCTGGTTGCTTGGTATCACACGCCCGCCCATGACTTGGCAGCTATTCTCTGGGGTACTTAAGGCTGCTTTTTTAACCTTCTTTAATTATCTGTGCTGCTAGCGCTGCCATTGGCCACCTTTTCCCGAAACAACTTACCCGCCGAAAAGGTAGGAACCGTTTTGGCCGGAATATGGAGTGGATCGCCAGTACCCGGATTACGGCCTTCCCGGGCTTGCCGTTTGCGCGCTTCAAAGGAGCCGAACCCCACCAAGGTCACTTTTTGGCCTTCTGCGACCGAGTTAATAATGGCTTCCAAGGTAGCGTCTAAGACCGACTCAGCCACCTTTTTGGTCGTCCCTGCTTTTGAGGCAACTTCCGTGACCAACTCTTCCTTATTCATACGTCAGCCTCACCAAAAAATTGGGAACTTTTTAGCAGTCAGCTTGGTTTAATTATAAGCTATGAACTGCGATAAACCAAGGCTTTCACGCTTCTCAGCTTAATCAAATTTCGCCGATCCGTCAACTATGCCACCGCCGTAGGCAACGGCACCAACAGTGCCACCGCATAGGCAGCAATGCCCTCCTCCCGTCCCACGGGTCCCAGACCTTCATTAGTCGTCGCCTTGACCCCCACTTGCGATGGCATGACGCCCAAAGCTGCCGCTAGCCGAGCTTGCATCGCCGGGATATGGGGTTTCAACTTAGGTCGCTCCGCTACAACCACCGTATCCACATTCGCCACCTGCCACCCTTGCTGGGCTACCACCTGCCGCACCTGGGTCAAGAGCTTGAGGCTGTCCGCCCCCGCCCACTGGGGGTCATCCGGGGGAAAATAATGCCCAATATCCCCCAAGCCCAACGCCCCCAACAGCGCATCCATCACCGCATGCGTCAGGACATCGGCATCGCTATGCCCCAACAAACCCAGCTCGTGCGGGATCAACACTCCCCCTAGGATCAACTGGCGTTCTGGTACCAAGCGGTGGATGTCGTAGCCATTGCCAATGCGAAACGGCACCGTCACAGCTTATGCAAGTCAATCCCCGCTGCCCGTGCCATCGCCTGCAAGCCCCGCCGTTGCAGGGTACGAATCGCTTGGGTGGAAAGGCGCAACCGCACCCAGCGCTGCCCCTCCGGCCACCACACCCGCTTCCACTGCAAATTCACCTCCTGTAACCGCTTCGTCCGCCGGTGGGAGTGGGAAATCGCAAAGGCATTATTGGCCCGTTTGCCGGTCAGTTGACAACGCCGTGCCATCGTTCACCCTGCCTTAGTCCGATAACTGCTGTTGCAATGCTTTGACCAGGGTCGTCTTGGGAACCGCTCCCATGACCACATCCACCTTTTGCCCACCTTTGAAAATCATCAGGGTAGGGATACTGCGAATGCCGTATTCGTTGGCGGTTTTGGGATTGTCGTCCGTGTTGAGCTTGACCACCTTCACCCGCCCAGCAAATTCCCGTGCCACCTCATCGACCACCGGCGCGACCATACGGCATGGGCCACACCAGGGCGCCCAAAAATCCACCAATACCGGGATCGGGCTTTGAATAACTTCCTGTTCAAAGGTGGCATCGGTGACGGCGGCTGCCTCTGACATAAGCATCCATCCTCTGAATAATTGAATGATTCGGAATCGGTGTATTCAATACTACCACAAAAAACCGTCGCTCCCCCTCCGCAACCTAGGTAAAAAAAGACCTAAGCACCAGCTTAGGCCAGAGTGTGGTGTGAGGAGTGAACGGAAACTTGCGTCTCCGCACTCTATTATTATAAACAAACTCATCCCGGCAAGGCCAGTGTCGTGTCTGTATGAGTTAATGACTTGCTTAAGGGCTAGCCCCACCCCCATTCTCGTACATCAAACCCTTGAGCAGTTGCCGGAGTGAACCCTCATTTACCCATACCCAGCTTTTGCGCCCGTTGATAGACTTTACCCTCAGTCAGCAGGGATGGGGCAATGACCACCTCTGCTTGTTGCATTTCCCGTAGGTTTTTAGCGCCCACCGTTGCCATGCTGTTTTTCAGTGCCCCAAGCAAGTTGTGGGTGCCATCATCCAAAAGGGCAGGCCCCCGGAGAATTTGGGCCAAGGTACCGGTGGTGCCGACCCGAATCCGTGTGCCGCGAGGGAGTACGGGACTGGGCGTGGCCATGCCCCAGTGGTAGCCGCGTCCGGGAGCCTCCTGTGCCCGCGCCAGGGGAGAACCAATCATCACCCCATCCGCCCCGCAGGCAATCGCTTTACAAATATCCCCGCCGGTCACCAGCCCGCCATCGGCAATCACCGGCACATAACGACCCGTTTGGGCGTAATAGTCTTCCCGTGCCGCCGCACAGTCGGCTATTGCCGTTGCCTGGGGAACGCCCACCCCCAACACGCCCCGGGATGTACAAGCTGCTCCAGGACCAATGCCTACCAACACCGCCGCTGCCCCCGCCTTCATCAGATTCAATGCCACCCCATAGGTCACGCAATTGCCCAGCACCACCGGAATCGGCAACTCCTGACAAAAACGGTGCAAATCCAGCGGAGCAACCCCCGGCACGGTCAAATGGGCTGTTGAGACCACCGTTGCCTGGACAAAAAACAGATCCGCTCCTGCCGCCGCCGCCAAAGGCCCCAAAGTAGCTGCCCGTCCTGGCGTACAGCTGACCGCCGCAATGCCTCCCTGCTGCTTAATTTCTTGAATGCGGGCAGTGACCAATTCCGGCTTAATCGGCTCCTGGTACAACCGTTGCATCAGCCCCACAAACTCCTCATTGCCCACTTGGGTAATCTGCTCCAGGATGGGAGTCGGGGATTCATAACGGGTTTGCAAACCCTCCAAATTCAGCACCCCCATCGCTCCCAATTCCGTCAGCAACACCGCCATACGGGTATCCACGACGCCATCCATCGCACTGGCAATGATGGGAATTTCTCGCTCAATACCGCCTATGGACCAGGTGGTATCCACTAAACTCGGGTCAAGTGTACCTGACCCCGGAACGAGGGCAATTTCATCAATGCCATACGCACGCCGCGCCAGCTTGCCCCGCCCAATCGGGATAAGTGCCTCCATGATCATCAGCGTTCCCTAAATTTTATTTAAGTTAACAAATTCTACCAGGGTCTGTCAAAAGATGGGGGTGCCCTTTACTTTCTAGGGCAACACGTGCCAAGTTGCGACCGGCATGGTTGCATCTAAGGGATTAAAAATCCTAATTTGAGAAAAATGCAGGCAATTCCAGTCATCCAAGGTAAATTTTGTAGCACCTGTCGGCAATGATGCCCCCAATTGACTTGAAGCGTTACGGAGTCTATTGTTGGCGATTGCATTCACTAGGTTAATATAATAACGCAAATGAACCCAGCTGCCTTGATCAGACCAAAAGCTCGGAGTACCTAGCAATCATCCTGCTGCTCATCTGGGGTAAAAAATGCCATATTGAACACTGCCTATAGGTACGCTGGGAACTTACAGGTCAATCTACGTCATCGTTGGAATAGGGGTCGCAAATCTCTTAACACATCCAGCGCCGTCTGATACCGCTCTGTGTAGAAATAGGCCACCATTTTGTCCAAAATATCTGCCAATCGCGGGCTGACTTGTGCCAGATGTCGCCACACGGGTAAACCCGTATTCTGATCCAATTCCAACTCCCGCGGCGGTAACCCGGTCAAACTCTGAATGGCAATCATCCCCACCGCATAAATATCGCTGTTCAACTGGGGACGTCCCCCCATCTGCTCACTGGGAGCATACCCCCGAGTACCCACGGCCACCGTGTAATCCGCCTCCGTTCCCTCTGTTTTTGGGCGCATTTGCTTCACTGCTCCAAAATCAATCAGCACCAACCGCTGATCCTTGTCGCGACGAATAATATTAGCCGGTTTCAAATCCCGGTGAATGACCTTGTGTTCATGCACAAAGGCCAACACCTCCAAAATACCCCGCAACAAGTGTAGTGTGTATGTCTCATCCCGCTTTTGCCCTGGCACCAATTCCTTATCTAAGGGCGTTCCCTGAATAAATTCCTGCACCAAGTAAAACTCTTGATTTTCCTCAAAATAGGCCAGTAACTGGGGAATCTGCCGATGCCGCCCGAGAATTTCCAAAATTTCTGCTTCTGTCTGAAACAACCGGCGCGCCAATTGCATAAATTGACTGTCAGAACGCCCTGGTTTCAATTGCTTGACCACACAAGGCGGTCGCCCCGGGCGCTGGGTATCCTGAGCCAAATAGGTCCGGCCAAACCCCCCTTCCCCCAACACCTTGACCACCTGATAACGACCAGCCAGCAACCCATCCTCCCGACGGCTCGGTTGCGTCGTCCGCACCCCCAAATTCCCTGCTGCCATCGCCTGGGTAGATGCGAGCAAATCTTGCAAAATCGCAATTTGTTGCTCCTGTTGTGCTACCTTGGCTGCCACCAGCCGATGTTGCCGCTCTGTTTCGTAGGCAATGTAAGCCACAACCCCCATCCCTGTGCCTATGACCCCGAGCACTGGCGGCACGAGCGGAATCCAACCCCCCTGAGTAAACAAGACCATGGCAAGACCGACCCCCACTACCACCGCACCGGTCAAGCCCAATGTCCATTGCAGAGGATGTCGCAACTGCCAAGCAATGACTCCGCCCACCCAACACCAGAGAAAAATCCACAGGATTTCCAGCCCCTCATCCCAGTACCAAATCTGCGTCCGTCCCTCCAACGCACTGCTGATAATTTGGCTGGCAATCTGGGCGTGAATCACCACCCCTGGCATCTTTTGGTCTTCTTTTAAGCCAGCACTATAAGGGGTATAAAAATCATCCTTAGCACTGGCTGCCGTTGCTCCCACCAACACTACCCGGTCCTGCACTAACTGCGGCGGAACCTGTTGCGCCAACACTTCCACCAGAGTCACCTGCGCCACCGCCCCCCGCGCCCCCCGGTAATTCAATAACACCTGATACCCGCGGTCATCTACCCCCCGATAGGGACCAGCATTGGCCGTCAACCGGGGAAATGCTCCCTGCCCCAAAAGAATCGTGCCATCGGCAGCTTGCTGCGGCTGAATTCCCTCCGCCTGTAGATAGCGCAACGCCAACTGTGCTCCCAGGGCATTCGGTGTTGGACAAGGGGACCGGGGATCGACCTGAGCGCCCAAAAACGCCCGGCGTACCGTTCCTCCCGGATCAACCACAATATCGGCAAAGCCCACCCGTTGCGCTGCCACATCCCGACCAATGGCCGGTGGCGGTTTGATCCCCGAACTGTTCACATCCCCCAGCTTGCACACCGTTATCACCTTGGTCTCTTGCGCCAGCAGCTCATTCAACGCTTGACTGCCCGGTTCCTGGGGAATATCCCGGTAAAAATCCACCCCGATGACCCGTGGGTTAGCCGCCAGCAACACCCGCAACGCCTCCACTAGAGTTTGATCCCGCAAAGGCCACTGCCCCAATCGCTGAATGTCCGCCTCGGTCACCCCCACCACCAACACCCGCTCATCCGTGGGTTCCTCCGGTCGCCAGCGCAACATTTGGTCGTACACAGCCAGTTCCACACCCTGCAATCCCCCGGCAGTACGTACCCCAGTAATCAGGATACCTATGACCAATCCCCCGACCAACGCTGGCCAGCCCAACCGGTCACCTATTTTTTTTACTGGTGGCCACGCCCGAAGACGTTGAAACAAAGAACGCATGGGAGTTTAGTCGTCAGGTGTTGCAGGGGATGACTTGATTAAGCCTAAATTTATTCAATGCTACCACTATAGCAATCCTAGATGAGAATAGAACGAGGTGCGTATTGGTCTATCTTAGGAAAAGCAAATTTCTGATGACTCAAAGCAAACTTAAATAGCCATTTGACAAAGGAGAAAGACCTGAGTCGGTACCAAAAACATCTCAAAACATTCTTGCTATGTAGCCATACATCTTCAACAGGATTTTGCTGAGAACGATTGGGCGCAAATAACATACAAGTTCACTCCCACTCGTTCTCTTCTTTGCCTCGGTTTACTCAGGCAAGATATGCTTTTATTTCTCGTGCTTTGTGGTAGGCCGCTCCCTCCCCAATGAACACCATCCTTTGCCCACAAAACTTCTCTCTCAGATACTTCACAAAGTCAATAGTACGCGCGCTATTCGCACCATTCCCGCAGAATAAATTCTTTTGTCTGATCGTTTAAAGCCCCAAAATAAGTCCGTCTCCTTCTCTCATTGGCAATGGGAATCTCTACCCTCATATCGGAGCATCCCCACCCATAACCACAAACATCGCCCCAGCACAGATGACACTCATCTAAAAAGAGAACAACTAGGCGCCCTGACTCGATTTCAGACTGATTAAATCCTATAAACTTCCGAATTTCTTCTTGTTTTTTACAACTGCTGGCTCTGCTTTGGGGTTTACTTTCTGAGACCTCTTCCAAGTAATGCCTGCTTCTGAGAACAAGTCATAATAACTCTGTTTAGATTGATAAATGACATCGTAATTCACCTCGATATGAGTTATTAATTCATCTAAATTCCAGTAATCCTTTGTTTTTAACCAGTCAATTATTTCCT
>Ga0272447_1002260_pt1 | contig 10576 bp, 3 predicted proteins | sample YNPCB0133_FD_194589 | JGI IMG/M metagenome (GOLD analysis project Ga0272447, IMG submission 194589) | Hot spring microbial mat communities from Yellowstone National Park, WY, United States - YNP-CB-013-3 | ecosystem: Environmental > Aquatic > Thermal springs > Hot (42-90C) > Sediment | place...
ACACGTTGCGGGCAATCACTCCCGCGACCTGGGGCCGGGCCGATTCCTGATCCAGCTCATTGACTCCGGTGTTTCCCAACTCAGGGCAGGTAAAAGTAACGATCTGCCCCCGGTAGCTGGGATCGGTCATCACCTCCTGGTAGCCAGTCATGCCTGTGTTGAACACCACCTCGCCCACCGCCGTGCCCGGCGCCCCAAAAGACCAGCCGGCAAAGGAAGTGCCATCCGCCAGCACCAAGAGAGCCGGCTGACGAGATTGCCAGGGGAAGGCTTTTTGTGGAGCTTCAAGAGTTGGGGAAGAGGTAAGCATAGCCAATGACCTACGGCAGCTTAGGACAGGAGCCTGGCAACCTTTCAGCCACGGCCTGACCATCCTACCCCAGCTATCCTTCCTCTGGCTCTTCCTCTGGCTCGCTGGTTACTCCTTCCTCTGGCTCGCTGGTTACATTGCCACACTCCGGATTTTTGTCCTTGCGAAGAGTGCCGATCAAAGTGCTCACCACCACGCAGCGGTTTTCGCCCTGGGAGTAGGCGCTGCTGACGACAAAGCGTCCTAGCTGACGCGCTCGCCCTTCCGAGTCGAAAACAGCTCTGCCATCAGGGAAGTTGTTGCGTACCGTTACAAAGTTATTCAGGCGCACCCGCTGACAGGGAGTAGGCTCATCGCAACGGCCTTCCTCGTCTTGGATCACTAGCGTGGGAACCCTTGGATCCGCATTGTCGATCCCAACCACCCAAGCACGACCTTGGAGAGAAGCCCTGGCGTTGGTGCGGGCGGTGCGCAAGGCTCGCTCCACCTTGTTTTGCGCGTCCTCCAGTTGGATCCGCGCCCAGATGTTGATCCCAGAAGGAACCGCCAGCACGGCCAGGATGCCGATGATGACCACCACCGCTAGGACTTCTGTCAGCGTAAAGCCCCGGGATCGAAAAGGCTGAGCTCGGCCAATTGCCTTTTTCTCCAAGGCCAACATGGTGGACATTCCCCCTAGGAGAGCGGACGGTTGATAACACCGCGGGCAAGAACCCGTGTTTGCATTGGCAGCAAGTAGCGCGACACCTCTGAGATATCGACGCTGGTGGCATTTCGGATGTAGCGACGGAAAAGGCCAGGGTTGGCCCGCTCCATGGCCGTGGCGGTGATGTTGATGATCACATCCTGCGGTCGGTCAGCGCCGACGCTTTGCCGCACGCAGACATAGAAGCCCACGTCGTTTTGGTTATCTCTCAGCCCTGGGAAGATGACGCCGTTGGGCCTGCCGCCACCAAAGGCATAGCCCTGCGGGCAAGCGGGTGCAACCTGCCGGCTGCCCTGCCGGCTGCTGAAGATGTTGGAGACCAAAGTTATCAGGCGGGGGCCATCTGTCCTGCCGGCAATGGGGATTTGGCGCGCTCGAGCTTGCTCGGAAGGCCAAGCAAGGAAACCATCTCGGAAAGGATCGGGATCTTCGACAAAGAACGGGCTGCGCCCGGCGCAGTCGTTGTTCCCCTGCCTTGCAAAAGGTCTCAGCTCAAAACGCTCGATCCGCGCGTTGCCTTCCCAGGGAGTGGGCCCCGTTGGGTTGCCGGCGTTGTTGTAGTTGCGGCGTAGGTAGTACACCACCAGGGTGTAGATGCCGCGGCGGCTGACAAGAGTGTCCCAATCCGCATTTCTATCGTTCTGATCGAGCGGAAACTCGGGAGGTGGCTGGTCTGGTAGGATAGCATTGCCTCTTCGAATATCTTGCAAGGTGGGGTTGCCCTCGTAGCATCCCTGCGGGATCGGCTCCAACTTCCAAAAGGCAACAACCGGGATAGCGTCATTGGGTCGGCGGATCCAGCCCGGCGTGTAGAGCCGTTGAATGACATCCGGGATCCCGTCCCCAAGTCGATCAGATTGCTGTGGGTTCTGCTCAGTGTCGTTGTAAATGTAAAGCGCCTCCGCCAAATCCTGCTGGATGAATTCCATGGCTTGGGTCAGCTCCGCCTGCACCTGGGTGCGGCCCGTCTCTTCCCGATCCAGCCGCATCGTCTCGATGACAATCATCGCGGTGGCCAGGAGAAAGATGGAGGCAACCAGCAGTGAGACCAACAGCTCAATGAGGGTAAACCCTCTGCTGGCTTGGCGGCGAAAGATCAACACAGGCCAACACCTCCATCTTTCAACAGGTTTTGCAGGAAGGAACTTAGGCTCTACCTCAGGGTACAGCAGGTCAGTTAGGCAAGGGGAAAGCCCGGCACCTCTGGTTGGGATTCTCGCCTCTGGCAATGGCTATCTGCCGGCAAACATCTCCCAAGTTGGCAGCAGGGTTAACTTCTACAAAGGAGGTGGCTAGTGGAAAGAGCCAGACATTGGCATTGGCCAAGTTCTGGTTAGCCGAAACCACCTCCGCCCTCAAGCCAGGCAGCGCTCGGCGAGTGTTTGGATCAAAAGAAAAGCGGTGGTAAACCCTCACCCCCATGCGAAAGCTGCAGGGCACCCCCTCAATGACCCTGTTTTCACGGCGGTCGATGCAAGGTGCCCCTGCGTCGCGGAAGGTTTGGATGACGTATTCTTCAGGGTTACGCCCCGGCACTTGGACCCGAGCCACGCGAATGGAATAGTTGTCCCCCTCTGTGTCCATGTTGGTGGGAGGTGGGGTATTTGCCAGCGGGTCGGCTCCCACCTTGGGCAGACGGGCCAGTTGAGCCGGATCATCCTCAAAAGCGCGAGGGTTGGCAGCCAGCTCGATATCCACCAGGGTGCGGATGCGGTCCACCTCCCCCTGGGCCAGGCGGTTGGCCAGCTCCACCCGCTCGCTCATGGCGCGCCGGTAAGCAATTACCGTGAGGGTAGGGGCCAGGGCGGCCATGGCCAGGGCCACGAGGACGACCGAAGCCAAGACTTCAATGAGGGTGAAACCCTCCGCTTGGTGTTGCTGCCAAAGCCGCCACTTGTTCATGGATCCCTCCCTCTTCTGCCCCTACCCTAAATCTGCCCCTGACCGGCCAGGTCAGTATCAGTTAAACTCCGCGCAGACACCAATCCCAATCCGGGCAGACGGATCCAACTGCACACCCGGCTGATCCTGGAGTGCGCAGCGCAGCCGCCGCACGTACGGATCTTGTGGATCTAGCTCCCGCAAGAACTCGGTGCGCGTGTTGGAGGGGAATTGGAAGCGAGCCGACACAGGGCCGGGGCGGCGGGCAATTTGCAAGCCCACGTCATAGCCGAAGCGGCGATTGGGCGGGAAGTAGTAGTCGAAGCCCCGCACAAAGGTTGGATCGGCTACCAGATCGGGTGGCTCGAAGCTGTGCTGCAGGAAGGGCCCGGTGGCATAGGTGCTGTAGTTGAGCTGGATCATCGAGCCGCTGAAGAAGAGGTCGGTATTTCTCCACAGCTCGTTGAGGCGCAGGAAGTTGTGCATACCGCCGGCGGTTTGATCCAGCCGCGACGGGAGGACACCGCTAACGGCCACCGCGTTGACCCGTGTTTCTCGGGCCGGCTGCAGTTGCCAGTTTTGGCTGCCATTGTCGTTGCGGCGGCGCTGGTTCACATCGGTGGAGGCCAGCTCCTGGAAGCGAGGAATGGGAATGGGCCGCCGCGTCACCTCGTCCAGGATCACCCCCAGCACCGGGTTGTTGCCGGCAAAGCCGGTGGTGGGCTTGTTCAGGTCCAGGGTGAAGGGCTCCACATCCACCCACTTCAAGTCGTTATTACTGCCACCTGCGCCACCGTTGAAGTCAATTTGCACCTGGATGGTGCTGCCGTTGGGCTTGACGTAGAAGCACAGGCCGTTGCGGATGTTTTCACTCCCCCTGTGATCGATGTAGTAGCCGTCCGCGTACTTGGATGCGGGGGTGTAACCCTGCGCCGCAGCATTTTTGTTGACGCGGGCGTAGGGGTTGAGCGCCATCTGGGGCTGGATCTCTAGCCCTGGCTTGTTGGGATCCAAATCAAACCCAAACAGCGGATCCCGATCCAAAACGTTCGTCGGCTCGCCTGGATCCCAAGCGCCATTGCCGTTGAGATCCTCAAAGGTGGGATCAGCACCTCCGATGGTACGCAGAGTGCTGGGTCGGCTGGCACCCGTGTAGGCGGTGTACTTGAAGCGGTCGTTGAAGTTGGGGCGAAACACCCCCGGTACCCAGAAGCCACCGTCGGTGGGAGTGACCTTTTCTTCTGAGTCACAGCGAACAGTTCCATTGGGATTGAGCAATCGCCGCCGCAGTAGCCGCGCCCAGTCATCGGTGCCTGGAGCCAGGTTGCCAGCAATCGGCTGAGCGACACTTTCAGCGGGGCGGATGCCCGGCTCTTTGCTGGGGTTGGCGATCTCGCTGAGCAACACGTTGCTCCTCAGGCCGTTGCGGGCGGCGTAGGCCGGCTCGCCGAAGATCCAATTGAAGGCCGCTTGCAGCGCTTCGGCAGGGCTGGGCCACTTGGGCGGCTTGGGCACTCCCGCCTTCACCTCCAGCACCGGGGAAAGCTGCGGCTCCAGAGCAATGGTCACGCCTTCAGTAGAAGCCTTGGCCACCGTGTTCACGCCGATCGTCTCCGGCTCTGGATCGGCTTGGATTTCGTGGACAGGGCGCAGATCCACCGTGTTGGGCTTGGCCGCCATCCACTCGCCGAAGGGGCTCTTGCCGGGAGCCTCAGGCGCAAAAGTACCCGGCCCGCAAGGCCGACCTTGACAGGTCAAAGATTGGGTCTTCGTTGCAGTGCGCGAGCAGGTTGAGCTGCTGGTGCTGGCGATGAGGGTGCCCGTCTGGGTTTGGGTAAAGGTTTTGGTTGTGCCGCAGGCAATCTGGTCGATGACCTCATCGCAACTGGCCGGTGACCAAGGCCCCCAGTCGTAGTTGCAAATCTCCTCGCAAGGAAATGGCCGGGTTTCTGTAGAAGTAGTGGTTCCGCAGCTTGAGGTGCAGGTCACGGTGCGGCTCTGAGTTATTGTCTGGCCGCCGTCGGCCACCGTACACTGAGGAGTCCAGTCTGTGTAGGTGCAGGTAGGCTCCGGAGGCCGGCAGGGGAAGGTTCGGCGGTCAGTTTCGACAAAGGGGCTTTGGCTGCGACAGAGCGGGGTTACTGTGCGGCTGCGGGTTTGGGTGATGCTGGTGTCGCTACACCGCTGCTGCTGGGTACACTGAGGCGTCCACTCTGACCAAGGCCCGTAGTCGTACTGCGGGTAGCAGGTGATCTGCCGGGTTTGGGGTGTTGGCGGTGTGCCGGGGCAGCCGGGGGGCAAAGTGGCTGTTTTGGTCTGGGTGATGGTGGTGGGTTGACAAATATCGGTTCTACAAGCGGGCGTCCAGTCAGTCCACCTGGGATCACAATTGAGGCTGACCGCGCAGGAGCGCTGAACAGGATTTTGATCTTGATCTAGCTGGCTACCCTTGATCGGATCTGGCTCGCAAGGTTTATTCACCCCCGGCAGCGGCTTCAGGTAGCGCAGGTCGTAGTCTTCCAGCTCGCTGCCATCGCGGGTGGCAAAGCGCACGCGAGCGTTGCCGCTATTTTCATAGGTCTGGATCTCCACGAGGTAAGGAGAAGGCCCTTCTGCAGGCGCGCACTCCAGCTCCAAGCGCAGGGTGACCATGTTGCTGCCGCTATCCTGCCAGGCTTCGGCCCCTGCCGCGTCCGGCCCTAGGTTGAGGGGAGTGCCGTAAACTCCGCGGTTGATGAAGGTGGCTGGCTCCGCGGGGTTGGGAGGAGTGTAGCCGGGGTTGCGCCGGATGATCAACCGCACGCCATCATCGGCATCGAGGATGCGGTAGCTCTGCAGGCCCGGCCAGCGCGGATAGATCTCCCCTACCCAGCGAACGACGAAGAAGTCGTTGCCGTTGTTGTTGCCGCTGCCGGATCCACCGCTTCTGCGCCGCCAGCAGGAGCGCAGGAAGTTGAACTGGTTGGGGTTGTTGAATACGAGCTCGCTAGTTCCTTCTCCGTTGGGGAGGAGCCTGTATCCAATGCGAGGGTTGCCGACAGGCTTATAGGAATAGCCGATATCATCCGCATCGATGGGCGCGTTCGGCAGGCCGTTGTTGCCGTCCGGCTCTCCGCAACTGGGCATCCAGAACCAGTCGCCGCGATCCCGCCGATCAGGACTGGGATCAGGCGGGTTGAAAGGTGGCCGAGGCTCCCAAAGATTCGGCGGCGAGAGAATCGGCACCGACAGGCGGCAAAGGGGCTGCAGGATGGTGAGGGGTGGCTGAAAAATAGTATCAATCAGCGTGACGTTGCAAGCAGGGGTGCTATTATACAGCTGCCGCTTAAAGGGAGAGTTGGAATTCAGATCGTTGCTCCCGCCGAACCGGTACTGGAAGCCGCCCCACGAGGGGAAACCAGGGCCGCTGCGGGCAAAGCTGCTCGGATTGACGGTGCCATCCGCATTACTGATAGCATCGCGCACGCAGGCCCAGCGCTGCCCACCCCTCCCATTTGGATTACACGTGGGCGCACTGCTGGTGTAGCGGTTGTTGTACTGGCCGATGGCGTCCGGCATCGGTTCCCAGTCGACGGGGAATATCGGATCCGGCCAGCGCACCGCCCGCAGGTAGGGCAGGTTGCGGTTTTGGGCAGTTTGGAGCAGACCTACAGGACCTAGAGGATTATTGGGGTCGGCAAACCCTGTGTTGGGGTTGTACTGGTTCTGCGGGCTGCTGAGCCAGCCGTTGTAATACTCGGCCAGCAGGCCGGCGCCGCCCGGATTCGGACAAGGCCCGAGGGGAGCCACCATCACCCAACGGGAGGTATCCAGCACCGGGTTGCCCAGGGCCGAGATGCGCACGCCAAAGTTGGCATATTCCCGATCCGGCGCCCGCAACTGCCGCACCTCCGGCACGCCCAGACCCACCGTCCGGTCGGCCTCATTGGAGTTGGGATCGGTGCTGTTGCGGCGGGCAAAGAGGGTGTCGCGGGCAAACACGTCCGGCCAGCCGGGCTGGTTGGTGTTGTCGCCCAGGTTCTGGGCCCCATTTGTGTTGTCGAAGCGCAGGACGCCACCGTTGCCCGGCCAGTTGTTGCCCCGGATCACCAGGGCCTGGTTGAGGAAGGAGGTGTTGGCCCCTAGGTTTGGCCCACTGCAGCCGTAGTAGTCGTTGCGGCGAGGGGCCGAGGCCCGTCGACCTGCGTAGTCTTGGCCGGAGGTGTAGTTGCTGCCGCCGCCATCGAGGGTGCCATCCTGGACAAAGCCGTCGTCGATGCTGCCGTCGCAGAAATCGGCGGAGAGGATATTGGCCGAGTCGCCTATGACCTCGCTGGGCCGCCAGAGATCCTGGGCTGCCCGGGCAAAGCGCCGATCTTCATCCCTCCGGAGCCGCCTGTAGAAGTTGTCGTAGAGGCCGTTTTCCCCAAATCTGAGGCGAGTGGTGAACTCCTCCAGCTGACCGCCTCCCCTCGTCTGGTGCAGGTTAAAGTTCCCCTGGATGTAGACGGGGTTGTCGGAAACGAAGGAAAGGCCGAAGACGGCTTCATCGAGGTTGAACCCACCCCGCGCCAACACTGCCCCGTTGCGCAGCCGGAAGCCATAGGGCCGCCGATCCGGATCGGGGTAGTAGTCCACCGGCTTGGGGCTAAGCCCCTCGTTGGAAACAGGCGGATCGCCGACCGGTTGGTTGCGACCGGGCTGGCCGGCATTCATGATGAAGGGGAGAGTGCCGCGAGCATTTGCATCTCGCCAGGCGGTTTGATAGCTACCGAAGTTGGTCAAGGGCGGGCGGGCGATGGCATCTTCCCGCACCGCATCTTCCCGGAAGGCGTAGAAAATGCCCCCCTCGCGGCCTTCTTGCACGCCGGCAGGCAGCCAAGTATCTCCGTTGATCAGCCCGTTGGCCTGGCCATCGACGTTGTTGGTCAAAAGGGCCAGGTCGATGTTGAGGGCCCGCACCGCCATCGCCTCGCGGCCATCGTAAAACACCGAATCTTTGAAGGGCACGCGATGGCACTGGTCGCCGACCTGGATCAGCTCCATCTGGTTGCTGTTGGGGTGCCTGCCACCGAGTAGGGTGCTGCTGGGGCAAGTGGCAGCAGCGTGGGGCAAACGCCAGTCGCCGATGGTGGGGCGAGGCCGAAGAGCCACTCGCTCAAGGTCGGTGTCGGTTACCGCCCGGTAGGTGGCAGGCGGCAGCCACGAGTAGGCGCCTCGCCGCGCGCTCTCTATGGGATCCGCCTGGTTAAAGTCGCTGGTGGGGAAGATGTAGCGCAGCGGCAGGTAGAAGCGGTTGCGCTCAGGAGCATTCAGATCACCCCTACGACTGGCTCGGATATCATCCCGAAGGATCTGAGCTGCTCGATCCCCGGCATTGGCAGCCGCCTCAATGCGCAGGATGTTGTCGGCCAGCATGCCCAACATGCAGCCCGCCGTCTGCAGCGTGGTCTGGTCGGCCAGGCTCAGTTGGCTAACGGGGGTACCTCGGTTAACGGTATCGATCACCCGCCGCAGCTCTGAGAAGTTGCCAAAGGCAGTGATAAACGGATCCGGGTGAATGCGGCCCGCCTCTTGACGCGGCGGATAGGCCCCATCGGGATCGCCGGCAAAATTGGCCAGGTTCGTCAAAGCTGTCCACAGGGGCGTCTCAGGACGCAGCCGCTCACGCATGGGCGCAGGGTCATATTCCCAGACATTGGTGCCCTCGCCGGTGAAGAAGTTGATGCCCAGTTGGCTGGCTTGGTCGCCGGCAGGGAACGTGGAGGCCCGCTGCAAGCTCCAGGGAGTGCCGGGGTGGGCCACCGTGGCCAGGCAGGCGATGGGGAAACGCCCATCTTGGTGGCTGTAGTGGTAAACAGCCGTGGCCTGCACCGCTGCCGGGTTGTCCCGCAGCGTCAGGCGTTGCCGCGCCTCGTTGCTGATGAAAATGGCCTGCAGCCTGGTGGGATCGTTGGGATCCCCGGGCGGCACCAAAGGCAGAGGCAAAGAATCGGTGCGGGTTAGTTCTAGCCGCTGCCCAACAATTACCCGCAAGCCCTCCACGCGTGCCCGCCGCTCCCAGTAGCCATCCAAGCCCACCTCGGAAAGGGCGCCTGGGGGTGGGTCGTCTGCAGTGAGGGATTCCCCCAGCTCATTTCTGGCATCATCCAGGATCCGGCCACCTGCCCTGGCGTTGTTGAACTCTTCCGCAAAAGTGGGCACGTTGCAACCGTTCTGCGGGTCGGGCGTTACGGGTGGACGTTCGTAGCTGGCCTTGGGCCCAAAACGGTTGTCGGCCCGATAGACATCGTCCACGTAGGGAGGGCAGACCTGGTCGGCACCAGCCTGAAAACCACCGGCCTTGATCCGCCCAGGGCTGCGAGGGTTCTTGGCGTTGAGAGGAGAAGCCGCCCATCCCGCTGCGTCTTGCTGGTAATTCCCTCGGGGGCGGATGCGGCCAAAAAGGTGCAGCTCCAGCGGATCCAGGGCCACACTTTCCGGCTCTACCCCGTTTTGCACCGAGTCAGAGTTCAGGCTGTTTAGCTTAGGAGGCGGCTCGTTGGGCGGCACATCCGCCACGCCAGGGTGGGCATCGAAACTGAGAGAGTCGCTCACCTGCTGGCCGGCGTAGCCAATGGCTCCTGCCACCAGCTCCCCGAAGGCCGTAATCTCCGAGTTATCTGCAGGCATGTAGAAGCAGGATTCCTGCGAGCTGATCAGGAAAGCCCGGAACAAGTTGTTGGGGGCATAGCGGAAAAAGAGGCTGCCGCCGGCGTAGATGGCGCCGTTCCAGTTGTAGCCGGGAGTGAAGAAAAACTCTAGGTCGCCGCGGCTGAAGGCCCCCCACTTGTTGAGCAGATCGCGCTTGCGATCCTGCTGGAATTGCAAAGCCGAGATGGCGCGGGTGGTGGAGTCGGCCCCTTGAATGGGCAAGGTGACCGCGAAGACCTGGAAAGGCTTGTACAGCGCCGATCCCACCTGGAACCAGTCTCCCACGTTGGGGTTGATCGTCTGCTGAAGGGGGTTATCGTTGCAGCCAGCCAAGGCCGAGCCCTGCAGGGGGCCACTGCGGATCATCAGGCGCCGCGCCCGCTCCGTATCCGTTAGCCGGCTGTCCTCAAAGTCCCTGCCGCCGGCCCGACGGGTGTTGAGAATGGTGTAGGCAGTTACGGAGTCGTTGACGCCGTTGTTGTCGGTGTCCACCAAAAACCACCAGGCCGGCGCCCGCACCGGCACGGGCAGGGTTTGCCCGGGGTTGTTGGGATCCTCTACCTCGATGTTGGTTGTAATTACGAACTGGGTTTCATCGGGGAGGATGTAGGGATCGTTCTCATCCCGCGGGATCAGCTCTCCCGCCCCATCGTTAATCAAAGCCTCAACCAATTGGGCATCGGTGGGGTTGCTTGCGGGCAGGCGGGGATCGCGCAGCAAGTAGTCGATCTTGGCCCGCGCCCGGTCGATGGCGGCATTCAGTTGTCGGCTAACCGTCTGCTCCGCCCGCTCCACCTGGGTTTGGATGGTGCGCTGGGTAGATCGAGTAAGCAACCCCACGGTTACCAAGCTCAACACCAGCACAATTAAGATGGCGACCGGCAGCACAAAGCCGCGCTCGCGGATCCTGCCCCGATCCACCGGGATCTTCAGAGAGCTGAGCAAGCGCAGGACAAGTTTGAGCAACAGCGGGGAAGGAGCAGACATGGCTGTATCCCGGAGTAGGC
>Ga0272447_1002261_pt1 | contig 10573 bp, 7 predicted proteins | sample YNPCB0133_FD_194589 | JGI IMG/M metagenome (GOLD analysis project Ga0272447, IMG submission 194589) | Hot spring microbial mat communities from Yellowstone National Park, WY, United States - YNP-CB-013-3 | ecosystem: Environmental > Aquatic > Thermal springs > Hot (42-90C) > Sediment | place...
AGCCAACGCGCGAACCTCTGCTACCAGTTCGGCGAAACGTCGGTCTGTCTCCTCGCGATAGGCGGTGAACTGCTGCTCAGTGCGACGCTGCGCCTCAGCCAACGCGCGAACCTCTGCTACCAGTTCGGCGAAACGTCGGTCTGTCTCCTCGCGATAGGCGGTGAACTGCTCCTCAGTGCGACGCTGCGCCTCAGCCAATGCGCGAACCTCTGCAGAAAGAGCGGCAATCTCGGCTTCCGTGCGTTTCTGCGCCTCGATAAGCTCCCGAACCTGTTGGGGCAATGGCAGGAACTCCTCGCCCAGTAGAGCCGTGAGTAGCTCCTTTCGCCACTCTGGACGCTGGCGCAGTATCTCTAGTAAATCTCGGAAATCCTCAACCGTGAATGCCATTGACTTCCACCCCATCCATTATACCGCATCATCTGCACACATCTGCACGAACGCCTTTACTACGCTATCTCGGTAATGGGAAGCGGTCTCAAACGCCTGCTGACACTGTTCCTTGGGGAAAGTGTGCGTTGCTAGAAGACGCAGTGGTACTCTACCCTGCAAGACCAACTGCATCGCCCGTTGCAGCGTCAGCCTTGAGCGCCGTACCATCAAAATACTCAACCCCTTCCTTCGGGTAGCAGAACCTTCCAGCCGAACATGCCCCGCTGGATTAGTGCCTATCATTAGGCACTTGGCACCAGGAGCAGCTACCTGTGCCACCTGCCATTGCGTATCGTCTACGCCAGCGCACTCGAACACGTAGTCAAAGCCCCTGCCACCCGTCAAGCGTCTTGCTTCCGCCACGACGTCTGCCTGTGCCGCATGGATGGTTTCATCGGCTCCAAGTTCCCGCGCCAAATCCAGTCGGTGGTGGAGCAGGTCTGTGCAGAATATCGGAAAGATGCCCATCTGTTTTAGCAGCATCAGCACACACAGTCCCATTGTACCGCAGCCCAACACTGCTGCCGAAGTGCCTGTGCGTGGCTTAGCCAAGTCTATGGCGTGTAGGGCAATCGCTAGCGGTTCTAGCAACACGCCTTCGGCATCATTCAAGCGGTCTGGCAACGGCGCCAGTAGATGTACTGGGTGGGCAATACGCTCTTGCATCGCCCCCGCTTTGGGCGGCAGACCCAGAAAGGAATGGTTTGGACAGAGGTTCAGGTCGCCGCGCAGGCAGAACTCGCAGCGCAGGCAGGGTATCGCGGGCTCTATCGCCACGCGCTTGCCAACGAGATAGGAATATTCAGGGGAAGCTACCTCTTCGACTTTGCCCATCGCCTCATGCCCCAGTACAAAGGGCAGCGACGCCCGCGCTTCGCCGATGCCCCCATCGCGGAACAGATGCAGGTCGGAACCGCAAATGCCTACCCGCAATACCTTCACCAGCGCGTCGCCCGCATGAAGCAACGGCTCTGGTACTTCCAAGCATTCTACCTTCTCAGTGCCAGTCAAACAGACTGCCTGCATGGTGCTTCCTTTCTACTGCGCCAGTTCGTGGAGAATGCGCGCGTAGATGAGCGTGATTTTTTGCAGGGTGCTGACAGCAATCCGCTCCTCAGGTTCGTGAGCCGCACCGTCGCCTTCGAAGCCCGTGCCGATGGCTACGATGTTCGGCGTCGCGCGGGCGTAAGTGCCACCGCCCATCGTTTTGGGGGGCTGCTCATCTCCCGTCTCTTCGCGGTAAACGCGCAGGATTGTCTGTAGGAAGGGGGTGTCCAGCGGTACATACAGGGGTGCAATGCCGAAGTGGTTCGTGAGCGAGAACCCCTGTGGCTCTATGGTGTCTTTCAAATTGGTTAGCAGGGCGTCCAGTGTCCAGGTAACAGGGTAGCGCACGTTGATCGTGCATTGCACCCGCGTGCCGCTGTAATCGAAGACGCCGAGATTGGCAGTCAGGGCTCCGGAGACCTCATCGTTGTGTGCGATGCCGATTGCAGCGCCATCGGTGCTTTGCGCCCACTCGCGAAGGGTCGTTAGCCACTGGTGGTTTTCGGGCAGTCCCAACCGCTCCAGCGCGCTGAGCAGTTTGGTCACCGCGTTGACCCCCTCGTCGGGTGAGCTGCCGTGTGCCGATTTACCGCGCGCTACCACCAGCACCCCCCTGTCTTCGGAAGCGGTCACGATGTCCTCAATGCCGACTAGCGCGCTTTGGATGGCGTCGATCTGTTCGTCCTCTGCCGCCACGAAGGCTTCTGCGTAATCAGGAACCATGTTGGGTCGCTCACCGCCGCGCGCCCACTCGATACGCGGAAGACGTTGCGGCAGAACCGTGTTCTTCTCTATCTGCAGATTCACAATGCCCTTCTCGGCGTAGATGAGCGGCCAGCCACCGTCGGGGGTGAAGCCGCAACAGGGGCGCTCTGGCTCATGTTGAAAATAGTATCTCATGCATTCCCAGCTGCTCTCTTCATCTCCACCCACAATCAGGCGGATGCGTCGGCGCAGCGGCAATCCCAGTTCTTGAATGGCTCGCGCCGCGTATAGCACCGCAATGGTGGGTCCCTTGTCATCCTGTGCGCCACGCGCGTAGATATAGCCGTCGCGCAGCACTCCCTCAAAGGGGGGAACGCTCCAGCCGTTGCCTGGCGGTACTACGTCCACATGGCTAAGCGTGCCGACTATCTCCTCCCCCTCACCGATTTCCAAATGCAGGGCGTACCCGTCATAGTCCTTCACCCGAAAGCCGTATCGCTCGCCGAGCGCTAGCACGGTATCGAACGCTGCTCGGACGCCCACTCCAAAAGGCGCCATAGGTAACGGTTCGCCCTTGACGCTTTCGCAGCGCAATAGCGCGCGCAAGTCGACGACCATTTCGTCGGTATGTTCCTCTATCCAGCGTTGTAAAGCCTCACGTGCCATGCTGTCCGTTCCTCCTGTGCTTGCGATTTGGGCAGAGGCACGCTGTTTGCCTGCTGCGTCCACTCAGTTTCCGCGCAAAAGCCGACCTACCGCTTCTACACGCCGCGTGTCTGGCTTGCCGTTTGCCCCCAGCGTCGGGCACAGCCAGCCCCCTTCATCATGCTCGTTCCAGGCGTAGGCAATGATGGTATTCGCTTCGCAGCGGTCGCGACGTTTGCGTACGAAGTCCAGAGCCTCCTTCAAAGCGAGTGCGCATTGCTCTGGGGTAAAGGTTTGGTAGTGCTCGGGACCTGGCTGGTACCACGGAACTGGAGTATCCACACGCGGTCGCGGGTCCCATCCCCACGACACCAGCGGTATCGCCTGAGCGACCTCCACCATCTGCTGCCACAATCGGTGCATCTCTTTCAAAGCCAGTTCAAAGGGTGCGCCTTCGCGTGTGCCCCCTGGTAGCGCGTATGCAGAGACGGCATCTGCGCCTATCGCCCGACGTATTCGCTCAGTTTCGCGGGGGACAAAATACATCACCGCGATATACGGATTGCCTGCTCCAGTGCGCACTGCTACCGAGCGGAGAGAGTCGATTGCCCGCCCAAAGGCATCGATGCTACCCCACTGCTGTAGCACCCAGCGGCTCTCATGCGCCAGCAGATAGACAAGTGGCCGATTGTTCCGCACGCGCTGGTAATGCGGTCGGGAAAAATAACCGACCAGCCGACGCACCATACGATGATACTCATCTGGTCCGCAAAAACGCTCCCACTCCACGATGTTGCAAAAGCGCAAACCGTGTTTTGGCGGCATGTCCACAAAACGGCGCAGGGGGAGGGAAAGCGGATGGTCTTCGGGGTATGTGACGAACGCCCAGTAGTCTAACCCTGCACGGCGCGCGTAGACAATCTCCTGTTCCAAGACGCCGGGAAGGTCGCCACGAATGCGCACCGTGCCGTCCTGGCTTATTTGCGAGAACCAAGGCAGGCGGTAGTGGTATTGCTTTGGGGACAGAGTCCTTTCTACCGCTTCACCGACGTCACTCAGCGCGCCGTGCCAGGCGTCCCAACGGATGGCTCCCACCGAGATTCTAGGCGACATGTCTTCTATTTCACGCCCTCAGAAGGGAAAACCTTCCCCGCGTGAGAATCCTATTACGGGGGTGAACCAATATGGTAACCATCGGCGATGTGCTAGCGGTCATCGGGTTTCTCACCGCTACGGTGCTTTCGGTATGGGCGCTGGTGATGGCAGTTTCCACCCTGTTTCGGGAGCGCACGATGCGAGCGCGTGTCCGCATGGAGAAGGCTCCTGGTAAAGTGACCCTGTTGGGGGCGGTGCTAACGCTGGTAGTGGGGGCAACGGCAGCTGCCTTACTGAATCACCCCGTCCCTCTGCTGAAGCTGGTGGGATGGATCTTTTACCTATTGTTACTGACGGCGGGGGCGATTGGCTTTAGCGGGCTAGCGAAACTGGTGGCGGAGCGGCTATTACAAATCGAGCCTTCGCTGACCCCGTATGGTGCGTTGTCGCGCGCCACGCTGTTTTGTGTGCTGGCAGCGCTGACCCCGATACTCGGCTGGTTCGTGGTGGGACCGTTGATTGGCTTCGCTTCGTTGGGAGCAGGCACGCATGCGTTGCTGAAGCGCGCGCCTGCACTGAATGAGGCACCGAGCAGCGTGCCCGCTTGACGGTATCACATGGGACGAGTGCTGGGGACTATTCCGCCCTCAGCGCGGGAAGCACTTCCTGCAGTATCTTGCGGCTGAGGCGAGCTGCCCGACGACCGCTACCCCCATGCTCCAGTATCAGCGCGAACGCCACTGGCGGTAGTCCCTCAGCCTTCACTATGCCAGCAAACCAGCCATGCGGCTTGCGGTTGCCTTCGGTGGTCTCAGCGGTGCCAGTCTTGCCATACACCTCCCATCCTGTGCCGCTGAAGATACCGTAACCAGTGCCTGTCTGCACCACCTCAGTCAGCATCTGCCGCAGGGCTTCAGCGGTGGTGTCGCTTATAGCCGCGCTGGAAGGCTCGCTGTTCGGGGTGAAAACCGCCTTGCGCCACTCGCCTGCCCGCTCCACTGTTGCCATTAAAGTTGCCACTTCCACAGGCGAGACCAGTATCTTGCCCTGCCCAAACCCGCAGTCGGGTAATTCGGCCGCCATGTCTGCTGGCGGCGGTATGTGCTGGAACCCCAGTGCGCGAGCGGTTGCATGTAGCGCCTCGGGCTGCAGCCGGATAGCGAGGTGTGCGAAGTAAAGATTACAGGACAGCCGAAGCGCATCGCGCAATCCCAGCACCCCGTGCGCCCGCATAGCAGGATGATCTCCCAGTCGGGGCTTCACAAATGTCTTGTCGCCAACGCTCCAGCGGACGTTGCGTTCACTATGTCGACACTGGTGCCGAAACGCCACGCCTCTCTCTAACGCGGCAGCGGCAGTGACCACCTTGAACACTGAGCCAGGCGGGTACAGTCCGTCCACAGGGCGAAAGATCAGGGGCGCATCTTTGCGCTGACGCAGTTGCTGCCACAGAGTCGGCGACAGGTCGTTGGGGTCGAAGGTTGGCGTACCGACCGCTACCAGCACGTGCCCCGATCTGGCGTCCATCGCAACAAACGCGCCGTTTCCGTTGGGGTATGATTGGGTTAGAGCGCGCAGGGCGCGCTGTTGCGCCGCTCGCACAATGGTTAGCGTGACATCCTGCCCCTGTGGCAGGCGGAAGAAGGGCAAATCCTTCCGCCGATACAGCTGTAGCAGGTCGCGAGGCGAGTTGTAACCGCTAAGCGTGCCGCGATAGCGGGCTTCTGCGCCAGTGGGTCCGCCGAAGCGAGGGTCGAGCCAGCCTACCAATTGCGCGCAAGCTTCCCCACAGGGATAGATGCGCTTTCCGTCGCGGCTCTCCGCCAGGACGGCGCCAGAGGCGTCTAATATCCTGCCTCGTGGGATGCGCTGGGCGATAGCGTATAAGCGAGGGTTCATCACGCGGTGGGGCGTGTGCTTGGGCAGGCGCACCACCAAGGGCTGCGTGGCGATAGACTCCGAGCGGACTCCCTGCAACCAGAAGCAACGTGCGCCAATGGCGCCCAGTATGAGCGCGGTGAACACGCCGCCCAAAACCCGCAATCGCGCCCGATACCGCAACGCACTGCTGGGGGTCGCCTGGGGCGATGGATGCGCAGTAATGCTGTAGAGCAACCCAACCATCGCAAAGTTTGCCAGTAAAGCGGAGTTGCCCAGCGCGATAAAGGGTAAGGACATCCCTGTCATGGGTAGTAAGCCCGTCATACCAGCGCATAGCAGCACCACTTGGGTACCCTGCAGCACAGCAATGCCTGCTGCCAACAAGATGTCTTCCGTGCGGGGAGCGCGTTGCGCGATACGGATGGCTCTGCTAAGCCACAGGGCATACAGGGCAAGCAAGCACAGACTTCCTATCAGACCCAGCTGCTCTGCCCAAGCGGCAAACACGGAGTCCGAGCGAGGGTAGGGCACCATGTGGGGGCTGCCGAGGGCAAGACCGCTGCCGAACAGGCCGCCAGACGACATCGCCCACAGGCTATACGCGAGATGGCGGGCGTTCTCCTCCGTGATTTGCCAGGGCGAGAGCCACATGGCGACGCGCGTGGGCAGCACCCCCACCCCGATTGCTTCGCTTAAGAAGATGCCCGCTAACATGAGGCTGCCTCCGAGTAGCAGCACGATCGCTCGTCCAGTCACCAAGAAAAGCATCACGAGAAGGGTCAAATAAAGCGTTAGGGCAGGACCGAAGTCACGTGCCAACACGAATACCCCCAACATGACGGCAAACAGGACCAGCAACGGCAACACGTCCTGTCGCCAGAGGACGCCAGCGCGGGTTACCCCCGCCGAGCCGAGCCGATGCACGGCATATCCTGCAGTAAACAGCACAAGCAACGGCTTGATGACCTCCACTGGGAGGAAGCCGAACAGCTGAAGGCGTGTGCCTCCAGGGCCTTTGCCGAAAAACAACAGCAGGATACCCATTAGCAACGCGAGCAATACCCATAGGTAACGCCATTCCAACACCTTTTTTCGCAGGGGATGGCTCATGCTGGCAAGCAGCACCAGCAGCACACTGCCTGCCACCAACCCCATCGTATGTTTGAACACAAAGCTGATGTCGCGACCCGATATGGTTCCTATCAAGTTTGCCAATCCAAGACCGCCCAACCCAAAGGTAACAGGGAGTAATATCGGGTCGCCAGGAATGGTCAGTCGAATCATCGCCCCGTGTACCAGCAAAGGTAACGCCGCCACGAGCAAAACACATCCCAGCAGCAGCAAGACCTGAGTGACGGTTAGAGAGCGCGTTGCCACCACTCCAAGCCACGCAGCGATACCCGCCACGAGGCTGACCGTTGCTGCAGACAGCATGAGTGTTCCTTCGCGTTTCCAGCTGGGCATGGTGCGCCTTGTTCTTTGCGTGTTTGGTCTATCTGTTCCCGATGCAGGGGAGCAACCCCTGCAGTAGTAGCCAAAGACGGCAACTCAGCAGGAATTGTCAGTGAGCTCAGCGAAGGTGAATGGCATCACATTTTTCGATGGGAGGGGGAGTCATGGAGGGCTATTGCGTGAAGTGCAAGGCGAAAAAGGAGATGAAAAACCCCACAGCGACCACACTGAAGAACGGGCGCCCTGCCACTGTTGGCACCTGTGCGACCTGCGGCACGAAGATTTACAAGATTGGCAAGTAGCGTAGAGGGTGCGACCAGTGTGATTGACCAATTGACGAGGCGGACTGCTTGCATCCGTTGTCGAGATGTTGTATAATGATTGGTGCATTGGATGGGGCTGTAGCTCAGTTGGGAGAGCGCTTCAATGGCATTGAAGAGGTCAGGGGTTCGAATCCCCTCAGCTCCACCAGCATTTTTTTGCGAAGGTGGACCGTTAGCTCAGTTGGCAGAGCAGCTGACTCTTAATCAGCGGGTCGGAGGTTCGAGTCCTCCACGGTCCACCACTCTCGTGCGCTACCGAATCTCGTGTTCCCCTAGCTCCTCCCAGTCAATGGTCGCACCATAGTCGTGCGCCAATTTCTCCAGCTCGGCGCGCCTCTGCTGGATATGCCCCGACGGGTCTTCTACTTCCAGCACCACCGAAGCCTCTGGCAAGTCACGCAGGCATTGCGCTGCTTGCAGTAAGGGGTACAGCAGTTGCGTGCTGGTGCGAAGGCGTAAGCGCATAGCGATTGGCGGGGCAACCTCCTGCGACGGCTGCGGCTGCAGGGTGGGGGCTACCAGCATGACGTTCGGTTTGTTCAGCTCCTCTGGCGGTACATCCTCCCGAATGTATACCTTGTCGCCTATCTTCACCCCGAACAGCCCAAGCTGCACCCCCTGGCGCACAGCGTCCTGCACTGCCTTTTGCGGGTCTTTGAGGATAGGTTGCCCGGGCACGCCCGTGAAAATGGTGTTGACCTGAGAGATAGGCACGCTCTCATTGTCGGGGATTCTCAGCGTGTGAACGAGGTACTCGGGCGCAATGGTGTCTGAGAGCTCGCCAGTCTGATTGAGAACCTGTTCTACATACTCACACAGGGTCTGCGTGCGGGCAGCTTCGCGCAATAGCACATCCATTCGCCGCAAGCCACCAACTCCGCGGCGATACACGTCCACGTATGCCTGACGCAGGGTTACCTCGATGTCATCCTCTTTGCTCTTCAACTGGTCGCGCACCTGCTCGCGGTCGTCCTGTTCCATGTCCTTGTAGGAGGCGGATTGGGTCACCTGCCGTAGGGCAAGCCACCGACGCACAGCGGTGCGCAGCGCTGGCAACGCCGTCGGGTCGGGCACCAGAAACACCAACATGTTGCGGTTGACGCGGTTGCCCTCCCGATAGTATTGTATGCATCGTTGCATCCACTGTTGGGGGTTGCTTTCCTCCAGCGGCAACACCACCAGCGTGGGTTGCGGGCGGTCGGGCACCTGTTCGGGCGAGGCGGGCGCAACCTCCACGTGAAACACCTCGTTGCCGCGCCTTGCCACCTTCTGCAGCCACTGGCGCAGCTCCTCTTCCATCGCCTCGGAGGTCACCTCGTTCTCGAAGTCCAGAATGAGTTTGTTCAGGTTGGGTTTGGCGGAGAACAGGTACCGGCGGTCGCGGTAGCGTAAGTACCACAGCCGGTCGCGCAGCCTACCCAGCACTTCGGACACCATCGCGGGATTGATATCGGGGCGCAGCAGGGCGATGCGTATCTCCTCTTCGGTGGCTCCCGCGTCGCGCATGGCGGCGGAGATGCTGTATAGGAAGGCACAGGTGGCAGCGCCCTTCCCCAGCTGTTCGCACACGTACTCGCCCCCCAGTTCGCGTTCGATGTCCACCGCGCGTTGCAGGATGTCGCCTGTGACCACTGCGTCCATACTGCCATCCAGCAGGCGTACCACTTCGCCCCGGATGTGACGGTCTGCCACATCCAGATGATGCGGCTGTAGCATGATGGCGGAGCCGGGTCGCTGATTCCACAGGCGGCGCAACACTAGCGCCAACAAACGCAGGGCGCCCCGCGTGCGCTGGAACTGCGGATGCGGTCCCCAACGCTCATACAACAGGTCGATGAGCTCGGGATGGAACGGATATGCCTGCAACATGCGCTGTTTGTAATCGGGCGTGCGCACCTGGTCGGGGAAGAAGCGGGCGTACTCATCGTAATAGTCGCGCAGGGCGTCTACTGCCCGTCTCTGCTCGCGCTGGTCTCCGACGCTTTTGAACAGCCGACGGCGTAGCACCCCGAACACCTCATCCTGTGCCACCGGCGTTTCGATCAGCTCCACGCGCCCCAGCACCTTTTTGGCGTGCTGGAACAGGCGCTCGGCGGCTTCTGGGTCTGGCTCTGAGACCTCTAGCGCAGAAGCGGGCAGGGCAGCCACCAGCACGCTTTGGGGGGTTGCGCTGACGGCGGAGGTGAGTTCGCCCAAAAATGCGCCCGTTTGCTGCATCAAGTTGCTGTCGCCCACCTTCACTGCGAGGGCTTTGACCAGGTACTCCAGCACCTCGTCCATCAGGATGAGCGCGGGCTGATACCGCCGCAGCAGCTGGGTGAGGCGGTTTCCGCCTGGCGCGGTGCGGCTCTCGTCGGCATCGGCGAGCATCTGGTAGCCCTCGTCGCCGCCTAACTGGTATGCCAGCTCGCCCCACAGGGTGCGGGTGACCCTGCCGTCTTCGCGGTGTTGCCCGCGGGCGTCGAGGGCGCGCCCGTCCAGCACAGCCACCCGTACGTTTGTCGGTAACTGGGGCAGCCCGAGCCGCTCCAACAGCTGCTGAATCGCCTCCTGTTCGCGGAGTGCATCGGGGCAGCGGGCGATGTGGTACAGGGCGGTCATGGTGTGCGTCTTGCCACCGCCAAAGGGGGTTTCTAAGCGCAGAATGGGTGCGCCCCGCTCTTGCCCCGCCAAACGACCCACCACGCGCTCCAGCAGCTCGGAGAGGGCGCGGGTCATGAAGGTGCGCTCGAAGAACCGCTCCGCATCGGTGTAGTCGCTGCTGGCGGAACCCTGCATCACGTGGTGCAGGCTGATGGCGAACAGCGATGGGTCGGGGTCGCGTGAGAACACATCGGGATGCGGTTCACAAACCTCCCATATCTTTTTCGTACTGCGCGTTGCCATGCTTTGCCTCCTCCTCTTCGTGCCCTTAGTGTCTTAGTGGTTTTTTCTTTTCATATAACCACGAAGACACGAAGGACACGAAGTTATTCGAACAGGCGGAGTTGTTG
>Ga0272447_1002264_pt1 | contig 10565 bp, 6 predicted proteins | sample YNPCB0133_FD_194589 | JGI IMG/M metagenome (GOLD analysis project Ga0272447, IMG submission 194589) | Hot spring microbial mat communities from Yellowstone National Park, WY, United States - YNP-CB-013-3 | ecosystem: Environmental > Aquatic > Thermal springs > Hot (42-90C) > Sediment | place...
CGCCGTTGCGGTTGCCGTACTCGCTGGATTGGGTCCTGCCGCGGATCAGCACCACGCGGTCTTTCTGGAGGGCGTCGCGGTACTGCTCGTAGGTGTTGGCGAACACCGCCACGCGGATTGCGCCCGTAAGGTCTTCCACCTGCAGGATTGCCATCCGTGCGCCCGTCTTTTTAGAGACGCGCGTCTGGATGCTGGTGATGATGCCGCCGATGGTCAGCGTCGCGCCCTCGCGCTCCATCGCTTGGGCAATCGGGGTCACCTTGCCCGCCAGCACGCGCTGGTACGGGCGAATCGGGTGGTCGGACAGGTAGACGCCGAGCAGTTCGCGCTCCAGCGCGAGTTTTTGCGGAGTGGGCAGGTCGTCCACCAGCGTCAGCGCGGGCTTGGCGACAGCGACCTCTTCGTGTGCGCCGCCCTCGAACAGCGAGTTTTGCCCTGCCGCCTTCGCGCGCGCGACCGACTGCGCGTAGCTGAGAATCGTGTCCAGCCCGTTCAGCAGTTGGGCGCGGTTGGAGTGCAGCGATTCGAACGCGCCCGCTTGAATCAATGCCTCCAGCGTCGCGCGGTTCAGCGCGCCCGATTCCTGCATGCGCGCGGCGAAGTCGAAGATGTCGCTGAACGCGCCGTTGGTTGCGCGCTCGCGCAGAATCGCCTCTACCGCCGCCTCGCCAACGCCCTTAATCGCGCCCAGCCCGAACCGAATGGCGTGGTCATAGGCGGGGGCTTGGGCGCGGCGGCGTCCACGCGAGGCACGCGCAGGCAACTCCTGCACTGGCTCGACGGCGAACCCCGCGTGGCTCCGATTGATGTCGGGCGGCAGCACGCGGATACCCATCGTCTGGCACTCGTCGATAAACGCGGCTACCTTGTCGGTCTTGTCCTTGAACACTGCCATCAGCGCCGCCATGTATTCGACGGGGTAGTTCGCCTTCAGGTAGGCGGTTTGGTAGGCGATATGGGCGTAGCAGACGGCGTGCGCCTTGTTAAAAGCATAGCCTGCGAACGGCTCGATAAGGTCGAACAGGCGGTTCGCTTCGGCTTCGTCGATGCCTTTGGCGCGTGCGCCTTCGACGAACTCGGCGCGCATGCGGCGCATCTCTTCGGGCTTCTTTTTGCCCATCGCGCGGCGCAAAATGTCCGCCTTGCCCAGCGAGAAGCCCGCCAACGCCTGCACCGCTTTCAGCACCTGGTCTTGGTACACAATCACGCCGTAGGTCTCTTTGAGAATCGGCTCCAGCCACGGGTGCGGGTACTCAATCGGCTCGCGTCCGTGCTTGCGGTTGATGTAGGTCGGGATGTGATCCATCGGTCCGGGGCGATACAGGGCGACCATCGCCGCCAGTTCGCGTACATTCTGCGGGCGCAGTTGCTGGATGTAGCGGCGCATGCCCGCGCTTTCCAGTTGGAACACGCCTGTGGTCTCGCCGCGTCCCAGCATCTCGTAGGTTTTGGCGTCGTCCAGCGGCAGGTTGCGCACATCGATTTCGATGCCGCGCGTGCGCTTGATGTTCTCCACCGTTTGCGCCAGCGCGGAGAGGTTCGTCAGCCCCAGAAAGTCCATTTTCAGCAGCCCGATTTGCTCCAGTGCGCCCATAGGGTACTGTGTCACGAGTTCGCCGTCCGCTGAGCGCGCCAGCGGCACATGCTCTACCAGCGGGTCTTTGGAGATGACCACGCCCGCCGCGTGGACGCTGGCGTTGCGCGTGATGCCCTCTAAGCGTCGGGCGGTGTCGATGAGGCGTCGGGCGTCGGGGTTGCGTTCGTACTCCTGCTTCACCTCGCCGATTGTTAGTGCCTTCTCCAGCGTCATGCCAGGTTGGGTCGGAATCGCCTTGCACAAGCGGTCTACCAGCGCGGGCGAGATGTTGAGGGCGCGGGCGACATCGCGCAGCGCGGCTTTGGCTGCCAGCGTGCCAAAAGTAATAATCTGCGCCACGCGGTCGTCGCCGTACTTCTCGCGCACATACCTAATCACCAAATCGCGCCGCGCGTCCTCGAAGTCCATGTCGATGTCGGGCATCTGGATGCGCTCAGGGTTCAGGAACCGCTCGAAGGTGAGGTCGTATTCGATGGGGTCGATGTCGGTAATGCCGAGACAGTAGGAGACGAAACTGCCCGCTGCCGAGCCGCGCACGCCGAAGTAGATGCCCTCGCGTCGGGCGAACTGCGCGAAGTCGCGCACAATCAGAAAGTAGGGCGCGAAGCCTGTGGTCTCGATAACGCCCAATTCATACTCCAGTCGCTGGCGGTACGCCTCTGTCTGGCTGGGCGCAAGGCGCGGCAGGGCGTTGTAGCAGAGGTCGCGGAGGTGTTCCATCGCGGTCTTGCCGCTGGGCAAATCGGGCGCGGGCAACTGCACTCTGCCGAACTCCAACTGCAGGTTGCACCGCTGGGCGACCTCCAGCGTGTTCGCTAATGCCTCTGGGTGCGCCCCAAACAGCGACGCCATCTCCTGCGGCGACTTGACATAGAACTCCTCCGTGCCGAACTTGAGGCGTTTCGGATCGTCGATAGTGGAGCCTGTCTGCACGCACAGCAACACATCGTGAATCGCGGCGTCCTCGCGGGTCAGGTAGTGCGCGTCGTTGGTCGCCAGCAGCGGCAGGCGGTACTTGGCAGCCAACTCCAGCAGCCCTGCGTTCACCTGTCGCTGTTCGGGCAGCCCGTGGTCTTGCAGTTCGATGTAGAAGTTCTCCCTGCCGAAGATGTCCAGGTACTCTTCGGTGAGGCGGCAGGCGCGTTCGAAGTCGCCTTTGAGCAGCGCGTCGGGGATTTCGCCTGCCAAACACGACGAAGTGGCAATCAGCCCCGCCGCGTGCTGGCGCAGAATCGCCTTGTCCACGCGCGGCTTGTAGTAGAACCCCTCCAGATGTGCAATCGTGCTGAGGCGTAGCAGGTTGCGGTAGCCTATTTCGTCCTTTGCCAGCAGCAGCAGGTGGTAGCTGGTCTGGTCTTGCTTCGTCTTGTCTGTGATGGTGCGCGGCGCAAGGTACACTTCGCAGCCGATGATGGGCTTGATTCCTGCGGCTTGGCAGGCGTTGTAGAAATCGATCGCGCCGTACAACACGCCATGGTCGGAGATGGCGACGGCGGGCATGTCGAAATCCGCCACCCGTTGAACCAACTCTTTGATTCGCGTCGCGCCGTCCAATAAGCTAAACTCTGTGTGCAAATGTAGGTGTACGAAGCCAGCCTCCATGCGTTACCTCCCAAGATGTTGGGGGTAGGGTTCGACGGGAGGTGGGGGGATTCCTGCCGCTGGGCGCGGGGAAACACACATCTGCAACTACTCGCTCCGAACGGTGCTGAGAATTTCCTCGACTACCTCGCGCGTCCGCTGTTGAATGCTCTGAACATCCAGCACCTGTGCCTTAGCGCGTCCGAATCCGCAGTGGGCAAGGTCGTTGCGCAGGTCGCGCACCTTGCTCCACAAGGCGTCCTGTACCGCGTGCGCATTAAGGTGCTGTTCCATCTGCTCGCGTGCGCCTCTATCCTGCCAATCTTTGCCTTGCTGCACCAGTCGGTAGCTGATGACCCACTCGCGAGCAAGCGTCACTGCTTGCATCACATGCCCGTGTCGGTGGTACCACTCAATAAGATGCGCTTGCGTGCGCAAATCGTCGTTGGCGAAGGCGCTGTAGCTTTGGGCGATGCGTTCCAGTAGAGGCGCAAGCGGCGGCGCCCAAACGGCGATTTCGGCGTGCGCTTCGTGCCGAGGGTCAAGGTGCGATTGAAGCCTTCGCGCCGATTCTGCCAGCAGGGGCACTCGATTCAGGAGAAGATGGTTCGAAACCTCGGTCAAGGTATTTGCCAAGCTCTTGAGGTTGCGCGGCGGCTGCGCAAGTCGCGCACGCCATGCCTCGTCTTGTACCGCCTCCAGCAGGTGGGCTAACTCGGCAGCGTTGCCTGTAGTGAGAAATATCTTAGCAGCCGCGAGCCAGTCCAGCAGTTCGGCAAACGGCGTTAGGTCAAATGCAGGCGCGATTCCGTCCGCTCGCGCCTCATACGCGCCATACAGGATGTACCGAATTCGAACCTCTGCTACCTGCTTGAGATAGGCGATTGCCAGCAGCGTGAGCAGCGGTAGCGAGCGGAAAGCGTGCGTGATGTCGAACACCAGTTCGTCGTTCGGTTCCACTACTTCGGTGATGCGCTGGAAAATCTGCCACAGTTCTTGCTCGCTTTCGCCGTCGGGGATGTGAACCTCGCGCACCTCCGTGCGCCCGCGCAGGAGAGGTTCCAACTCCTGCCAGTTCGAATGCTGACGGGCGACTTTGGTGAGCATAACACAGGTGGTTTCTGGCTGAAGCCACTCTACGAGCGCGTCCGAAAAGAATCGTGTGGAATGCTCGCGTTCACCCCAGCGATAGATGACTGGTTCGTAGCGTCCTGTGCCAACGAAGGTAATGAGCTTCATAGGTTACCCCTCTGGAATGAGCGCGACCCAGCCCAGCGGCGCGAACGGCTGGTTGTCCCGATACGCCAGTCGGCGCGTTTTGGGGAACACCGCCGAGTCGGAGCGCCCCAATCTATAGGTCTGGCGGATTCTCCAATACTCATCATCCAACCCTTCCGTAAGCGGGTTGGTGACGGTCTTCATCTCCCAGCCGCCGCCCCAGCCGATGTTTAGCAGGAATCCCCCGCTGTTCTCCACTTGCTGTAGCCGATCGTGCAGCGTTTGATAAAATCGGGCGACAGCATCTAAGCCGTAGTCTTTGTAGAAGCTGCTCTCATGCTCGATGATTTCCGAAGCGCGTTCGTTGCAGGCTGCTGCGAAGTCGCGCAGCGTTTGTATCTGGCTATCCGCGAAGCCGAGCTGTTGGGGATAGCTACCGTGCAGCAGTCGCTCATCAAGGCGGGTAGTCAGGCGCGTCTGCACGCCTGCGGGTAGCCACTCCAGAAACATTTTATACTCCTCTTGCCCCACGCGCTTCTGTACGAGCTGGTCGTTGCGCAGGGTATGTACCCACACCAGCCCGATGTGCGCTTGCTCAGGGTCTATCGGCTCCGAGTCGCTCACATGCAGCGCGCGCAAGAGGTCGTAGTTCGAGTCGTTGCGCCTACTATGCTTGCCCAAGAGGAGACGCTCCACCGTCTTGCGACCCACCCGCTCGCGTGGGGTGTTGCGCCCCTGTTCGTTCTTCTCGAGGATTTGACGCACAGTTTGCCGACGCCGATTGCGGTCAAGGTCGACGATGATTGCTTCCAGAACCGCTGTCCGAATCGCGCCCTTGAGCGTGCTGCCGGGGATGTAGGGTCTGTCGAACGGGTCGCGGAGGCAGGCGCGGATTTTCGTGCTGCCAGGGTTCTGGGCACATACGACGCTGCGAGCAGCGACTTCCGCGGGTGCAGTCTTGCGTTGTTGGAGCCAGCCCGCCCAGTTGAAGCCCGATTGCGTCATCGCGTTCGCCAAGTTGGTCGGGTCTTCCTTGCTGCGCTCCAGCACCTTCTTGAGGTCAATCAGATACCAGCGTCCGTTCTGGAAAACGCCATCGAACGCGCCGTACTCTTGCCCACTGCCGATATGGAGCGGGCTAAGCGTCTCCAGCCGATAGGTTCGGGTCGCCATCGCTATTTCACCCCCACGGGAAATGCGTAGCCGTAGCGGTAGGCGGGATGGGGCGACATCTCAGGCGCGAGGTCTACCAGTTGTCCGATTCGGAACTCTGGCGGATGGGCGATTACCGAGCCTTCGCGTACCATCCAGACCTCCTTGCGCCGCAGGTTGTTGACGGCAGGCGAGCCGAGCCAGCCGCGCTTGAGCGTGAGTTCATACGCCGAGCCATCCGCGCGCAGCCAGTCGCGTTGCTCCTGAGTGGCAGGCACCCACGGCGAAAGGGTAATAAACGCGCGAGGGCTGGAAGGCCCTCGGAGCGCCCACTCATTCCGCTCGAAGCAGAACAGCCCGCGCCCCGCGCCACGCTCGCCGCCTAATCCCGTGTCGCCCAGCAACCGCAGACACGCCTCAAATCGCTCTCGAACGCCCGCATCCCCGAACTGCACGGCAAACCACAGCCCACAGCCGCGCGTGAAATGCACCTCGCCAAACTGCCAAATTTGCGAGGCGTTCGAGATGCGATCCAGCGTCACGCGCGGCACGATTGCCGTGCGATAGATCCGCAAATCGTCCGCCGCGTAGTCCCAGAATTCTTGCAACGCTTGCCGCTCCTCTGGGTGGATCAGTATCTCGTCGCCTTGCAGGCGCAGTTTCGCGGCGTTGCGCAGCGCGTCGCCTTCAGGCTCCAGCGCGATTGGCTCGCCGTCGAGGTATGCCTGAAACACGCGCTCGGAGACCCATCGGACGCTCTTCCAGTGTTTGGCGAATTCGGGCGCGCTGTCAGGCGGGCGCAGCGGCTTGGGGTAGAAGCGTATCTCGCCCGCGTAGGGGAACGCCGAGGTCAGAAAGAATGGCTCGCGCCCCGCGTCGCCATAGCGCGCCAGCAGGTCGGTGAGCGAATCGATACCGTACAGCAGGCTCCACATCGTGCAGAGCGCGCTGAAAAGCGTGTCGGCGGGCGCATACTCGCGCGTCTCCTCCTGCCCGATCCCGCGCTCGCCGATATGCAACGGCGCACGAAACTGAAGCGTGTAGACCACTGTGCCCTGCATCATCCACCTTGCAAGTTCTGCTGGATTTGCTGAATGATCTGCTTAATCTGGCCTTGGTTGCGCAGGTCAAGTGGCTTGGCAGGTGGCTCGGCAAGCACGAGAGAGCCGCCTTCCCCGCGATAGTATCGAAGCGGGCGCAGCTCGACACGCAGGTTTTCGAAGGCGATTTTGCCTGCGCCGCGCGAGCCGTAGCCGCCCAGGTAGTCGTCTTCCAGTAAGCGCATGCCCTCGAACAGCACTGCCAGCCACTGCGCATCTCGCTGCCAATCGTCCCCGTTGAGACGGTAAAGGGTGTAAATCATCTCGAACGGTTCGAAGCGTGCGCCTGCGGGCACGCGCTCGTTCTGGCGCGGCACCGCCGCCGAAGTGATGCGGTCGATGGACGCCTCCCACTTCACCTCGCTGTAGGGCAGGTCGGTGTCGGCGGTTTCCAGCTCGGCGCGTGACTCCGCTGTAAGCCCCACATCACGCACCACCAGTCGGGTTGGCTTGAAGGTGCCCCATTCGCCCCTTCGGTCTGCCTGCTCGCCTTGTGCGACGCCTCGTTCCCGCTCGCCCGGCGAGATACCAAACACATGGCAGATAGCGCACTGCTGATAGCTCTCCTCCTTGTAGCATTCGTGGAGGCGTACATCCTGTACCTTCTTGTTGAGAGGCAGGTCATACGCGCGTTCGAGCAGGGCGCGAATCTTGCCGCGCAGGGAGGAGCCTGGAATGTACGGCTCGCGCGTGACGGGATGTCGGATGATGGGATTGTCCACGCCACCGATGTCCAAGCCCGCCGCGGCGCCGCCGATGTGCAAGCCCGTCACTAACCGAATACCGCCTGTAATCACTACTTTGCCCATCATCTGGATGCTGTTTGCCATCTTCATCTCCCTCCTGCTGCCTTGTGGTAGGCGAGAATAGCTTCAAATAGGTCGACAAAGCGGGCGAACTTCGAGGCGTCGCTACCTACCTCGTCGATAGCGCGCGACAGCACCTGCGCCAGAATCTCTGCGCCCCTACCGCTGGCGCGGGCAGCCGCGTAAGCCATCTTCGGCTTCAACATCGCCAGCTCATGCTGCCAGTTCCAAGCCGAATCCTGTCGTTGGGCGGCTTTCATCCGCATCTCCATCTGCTTGACCAGCCCATAGACATTCCGAATCTGGTTCGTGGTTAGCCCTTGATTTTTGACCTGTCCGCCGACGCGCTCTGCCAGCTCGACGAGGGCGCGTCCACCTTCACGAATCGCCCGTTGTACCTGTTCGGCGCTAAACGGCTGCGATTGCGGTCTATTCTGCTGCTGATTCATCGTCTATCCCTCCTTGCTGCTGCGTGTGTAGAGTTCTGCCCAGCGGGCGACCACATGTAGGTGCTGGATTAGCCCGCTGTCTGGGTCGCTAAGTCGGTCGCGGAGTGCGAGGATGTCGTCGTGCCGTTCTTTGTGTCGCTCGGCGAAGCGGGTGAGGTGGTAGACGCCGCGCCAGAGCCAGCGGGCGTAGAAGGTGAGGTCTGCTTTGCCTTGCGTGGCAGTACGCAGGTGTTGGCGCACATAGGCGGCGTTGCGCTGGTAGAGCGCGGCAATACTTGCCAAGCGGGTAATGAACGCGCGGGGTACAGGCGGCTTGCCGTCCGTGCCTCGCACCATCTGGCATACTTGGTGGAACGCTTGGTGTACGCGCTCGAACTCGCCCCAGCCCATCGGCGTTTGCAGGAAGCTGATGGCGTCCTTCTTGCGAGCCTGTCCGTTTGGGTACCACCTATGCTCCTTCGCCTGCTCGTCCAGCGCGGCGCGTGCGGTTTCCGCCAGCTGATAAAGGGGCGTGCTCGGATGGTTGATGGCGATGCCCGCCGAGAGCGTGACATGGTCTGCGCCGACCAGCTGCCGAAAAGCGCCTCGGATTTTACGCGCCAGTTCGGGCAGCACACTCCACGCGCCTACCACAAAGAGGTCATCGCCCCCTGCGTAGAGGAGGTAGAGCTGTTGTCTTTGAGCATATGCTTCGCATAGGTGGGCGACATAACCTTCGAAGAAGAGACGCACAGTGCGGCTGAGTGTCGCCATGCGGCTGAGTGTGGCTTTGGGCTGAAGCCCCTGCGCAAAGAGCCTGCCCAGCGAGTCGACATCCATCCGTAGCACGCCCAGCCACGGCGCGCCCGTGCTGTTCTCGGCAATCTCCTCGAAGTCGGGCAGGCGATGCTCGATAGGCGCGGGCGTCGCCGTTGCTAGTGGGCGAAAGACATAGCTCCAGCCCTCCCGACGATGCGCGGGGATGAAGCCGTTCGGCGTGAAGCTCATGTGAATCGCTGGCGGCGGTACATTTGGCGGCGGCTGACCCTCTTCCACAATATGCACTTGCCAGCCGAACGCCTTCAGCGCGTCGTCCCATTTGGCGTTCTGGGGTGGGTCGGTCGGATTGACTTGCTGAATCACGAGCGCAACGGGGCGACGCATGCGCCTGCCCAGCTCCTCGAACGAGAGGCAGCGCCCGCACTTGCGCACGCCATCGTCGATGCGCCCGCCCACATACACGCCGTAGCACACCTGACACAGCGATTCGGCGTCCGTGGCGCGCTGTGCAGGCGTGAACAGCTGCTGCAGGTCGCTGTCGGGCAGCTCCGCCCAGAGTTTTTGCTTACGCTGCCCAATCCTCGCCGTCAACCCGCCCCACTTGGCGCTGATGTCGCTGGAGTTCAACAAATCGGCGGTGGTGAGTGGCACCCACTCCAGCAGCACGCGCAGGTCGCCCTGGAACGCCTGCAGCAGTTTGCGGCTGATAGTGGTGCGCAACGCCTCCAGCGTTTCGGCTTGGGCGTAAGGCGCGAGCAGGTAGAAGTGTCCTCCACTGGCGAGCAGGAGACACACAGGGGGCAGTTGTAGTTCACGCAGCACGAACTCGGCAATCGCTTCGGTCAGCAACTGCAGAAAAGCGGAGCGTCCCTTCAGCCCGCTGGCAACGCCGCCACGCCCCGTTAGGTACAGGAAGTCCTGAATGCCCGACAAATCGCCTTTCACCAGCAGTAGGATAGGCTCACGGTAGTCATGTAGGTTCGCCCACGCCTGCTCCAGCGCGTCAGGTGACAACTGTTTGTCTATGCATGCTGCAATCGCTGCCGTCACGCGCAAGTGGTCGTACAGCGACACATCGGGCACGGTGCGCTCGTCCTCTTCTTCCCACGAGGTGGCAGACGGAATAAAGCTGGTGTATTTCTCCAGCAGCGCCAGAATCGTGCGGAAGTCGTCTTCGGCGTAGGTACGGTTGTCAGTGAACGCCCTCCATTCCTGCTGAAATGCTTTCCAGAACCGTTCGTAGGGATTTTCGCCTGGCGGCGCAGGCGATGGCGTGGGCAGCAAAAACTCGCTTTCCCAGTCGAGAGCTTGCACCGCGTAGTATTGTTCAGGCGGGTAGCGGGAGTTGTCGCCTGCCTGCCAGCCGATAGAGATACGCGAGAAGATGCTCACCAGTCGGCTTTGGGGTGGCTCTTCGTGGGGGCGTATCTCCGTCTCGCGCTCGCCCGCTGCCAAGCGGTCTGCCAGCTGCACGAGTTGGCACAGGCGAGTGCGCTGCTCGTTGCTGCGCGAGAAGTTGCGGTTATGGTGGTGTCGCACCGCCTCTGCTAAGTCGCTGCCGAATACATAATAGAAGTACGACTGCTCACACCAGCGCGCGCCCAACTCTTGGTGGGGTACATACGAGCCCCATTCCGCCCGCTGCTGGAACTTGCCGATGTCGTGCAGCAACGCCGCCAGCCAGACCGCATGCCTTTCCATTCATGCACTCCCAACCACTTAGATTCTACCCTCTACTTAATACTCCTGCAGCTGGTCAAATTCCTGCCTTCCAGAGGCGGCAATTCGCCTTTGTCGCGATGTTATAAGGCTCGTGGAACGCCTGAACCTCCCGAAGGATGGGTAATCGCCCATTCGGGGAGATCTACACCGCCGAGCATACTCCTGCCGCCATTTCGACCCC
>Ga0272447_1002265_pt1 | contig 10565 bp, 12 predicted proteins | sample YNPCB0133_FD_194589 | JGI IMG/M metagenome (GOLD analysis project Ga0272447, IMG submission 194589) | Hot spring microbial mat communities from Yellowstone National Park, WY, United States - YNP-CB-013-3 | ecosystem: Environmental > Aquatic > Thermal springs > Hot (42-90C) > Sediment | place...
GCTCGCCCGTGTGGTCTCCGAAGGAGCAGGCGGTGGTATGGTCGGCTGAGACCACGATGAAGGTGCTTGCTGGGTCGACGTGGCTGAGCAGCCAGCCCAGCATCGCGTCGATACGCTGGATGATGTCTACTTTCGCCTGCGGGTTATGGTCATGGGCGGCGACGTCGGGGCCTTTCACATTGCATAGCACAAAGCTATGTTCCTGCAACGCCTCCACCACTTTGCGTCCCATCGCCATCACATCGGTGTCCAGACCGCCAGTGGCTTCGGGAACCTCCAGCACCTTCAGCCCCAGGAAGCGGGCGATGCCCTTGATAAGCCCCGTCTCTGCTACGCACGCGCCACTGAGCTGGTGATGTGCGTTGAAGTCTGGAATGGCGGGCGCGACACCAGCCCCACGCGGCAAGATGATGTTGGCAGGCTTCAGCCCCTGTTCACGCCGTCGCTGGTTGATGGGGTGGTTGTGCAGCTTTTCGTAGCTGAGGCGCACGAACTGATTGACAATGCGCGCCGTGCGCCGGGCGGCGGCGTCATCTGGGTCAATTGCCTGCACCTCGTGGACTTTCTCGCCTTCGGCGTGCGGGTCGGCGTCGGTGATTTTGGGCGATAAGCCGGGTCCGCGCAGAATCAGTGCGCCGCGGTGCGCCACCGATTCCTTGAAGAACACCTGCACGTCCTCGATGAAGATACCATTCACCTGCGCGGCAAGTTGGTCGGTTCCTTCCGTGATGCGTCCCGCGCGCCGGTCTATCACCACCATGTCCTCATCCACAGTGCTGAAGTTACAGCGGAAAGCGATGTCGCCCCTGCGTACCTCCATGCCCACGCCTAGCGCTTCGAAGGGTCCACGCCCCGTGTATACGGCATAGGGGTCATAGCCTAGCAGCGCAAGGTGCCCCGTGTCGCTGCCCACACGCACGCCAGGCGCAATCAAGTCCATCAGTCCCGTTTCGCCCTCTGCGGCGAGTCGGTCCATGTTGGGTGTATGCGCGGCTTCAATGGGAGTCTTGCCGCCTAAAGCGGGATGCGGTCGGTCTGCCATCCCGTCCCCGATAAGCACAATCACCTTGCGGATGTCGGAAGACGCTGCCATTGGGTTCACCTCCTGTGCAATTGGTGCCTTTTTCACTTCCGCAAAAGGACGGGTAATTCCTGTTCCCAGCAGGTGGCAGGATAAGGCTGTTGGCATTCGCGAATACAAATCTGCCGTTGAAACCCTGCCTCCACGGTGTGGGATGGGATGAGTGCGATGCATCGCCGAAACGTCTACCTGATAGGGGGCGGAGGCGTTGCAGCAGCGGTGCTGTTCAGCGTGCTGTTGCTGGTGCGATGGTGGACTGCGCCGATTGATATTCCGCGCGAACCTCTGCCAACGTATCCAAACCCCAATGCCTACGAACTGTATCGGACGCTGGCGGTGCAACTTCTGGAGCAGGAGAAAGTAAAACCTGCCTATAGAAAAGCGGCGATCGATATCGCTGACGGCATTCGAAGGCGACGCCCTCTGGATAGCCCCGAAATACGCCAGTATCTGCAGGCAATGGAACCAGCGCGTCTTGCCTACCGGCGTTTTTTAGACATGCCCAGTCGGGTGATACTCTCCTATCGCGCCGATGACCTCTTCCCTGAACTGCGCGGCTTCCACCACTGGGCGCGGGTTGAGACGGCAGACGTGCTGCTAGCCATCAACACTGGCGACTATGCCCGAGTGGTGGATAACTACCGCACAGTACTGTTGCTGAGCGAGCAGATTCGCAACGGAGGTTCGTTGATACACCATCTGGTCGCCTCAAGCTGTGTGTCTACAATATGCCCTGTCATCGGAGAGGCAATCTGTAAACTGCCTGTCAGGGAATGTGTCCAACTGGTAGAAGCCACTCGCGAGTGGGAGCGCAGGCGCGTGCCTGTCGAGCAGGCATACATCGTCGAAAGGGCATGGCACATCAACATCCTGCACGACTTCTACGAGGGCAAAATAAAAGTGACCCCTGAGTGGCTTGGTGAACAGCCAGAGGCGTTGAGACGGCTACCTTCCCCGAAATGGCTCAACCTTCGCGCAGCAGCGCATGAGCTAGACCAGCTGTATCAGCTGGCTATTGTAGAGACGCGCAAACCGGTGCTCCAACAGGCGAAGCTGCCCCAGCCGAGGCATGTTATCAATGCGATGCTGCTTCCGGTTTATGATACATTTCCTCGACAGGAAGCGGTGCGAACTGCGCGGATACGCCTGCTTGGGGTTGCCGCTGCAGTGCGGGCATATCGGCTGAAGCATGGGAGATATCCAGCCACGCTTGCCGAGGCAGGCGTAGCCGACCTCAATAAAGACCCCTTCACCGGCGCAGAGTTCATCTACCGACCATCAGCGCAGGGTTTTCTGGTCTACTCGGTGGGAGAAGACGGACGCGACGACGGCGGTAAGCGGGCAGCCGGAGACAGGAGTCCGGGCGACATTGGTCCTGTGTCATACTTCTCATCGCCTGTGCCGCCCCGCCCACTGTCCTCCGCCACGCCAGGTTCCGTTGTTTGGTTGAAATAGTGATGCGTCGCGCATCGCCCCGACGTCTATAATAATAGACAGGGCAAAGGAGGCTGGGCATCGTGAAAAGGGGATTGGCACTCATCCTACTCGCGCTGGTGCTGGTGGCGGGGAGCTGGGCGCAAGAGCCGACTCGTGCCCGCAAACGCATCGCGGTGCTTTCCTTCGACCCGCCGATGGAGTATCGTGCTGCACAGATCGGTAACATCATCGGCGATATGCTCACTACCGCATTGGTCAAGATGGGGTTGGAGGTGATTGAGCGTTCGCAGTTGGAGGCGGTTTTGCGCGAACAACAGCTGGCGCGTTCGGGCATCATTGACCCCGCCACTGCGGTGGAGATGGGCAAGATTCTGGGTGTAGACTACATTCTGGGCGGACGCATCACCGAGTTCGGCATCCGCGACGAAAGCCAGCTGGGCGGTGTCATTGCACAGTTTTCCGTGGGCGTTCGCGTGCGGCAGAGTACCGCCCGCGTGAAGGCGGATGTGCGCCTGATTGATGTGCGCACTGGGCGCATCTTAATGGCGGAGACGGGTGAAGGGCGCGAAACCCGCAACGACCTGACCCTCGTGGGTGCGAAGCTGTTCGACTGGCTGGCAGGAGTAGACTTCGGCAGCCGCGAGTGGGCGGAAAGCCAGATCGGTCGCGCCACACGCAAGGCGGTGGACGACATCGCCAGACGGATTGCGGTATACTTCCCATCGGAGGCGGAGGTCATTGCCGTGATGTCTGCCGACGAGTTCATTGTCGATAGGGGGCGATTTCAAGGCGTGCGTGTTGGCGACAACTATGAGGTGTTTCGCGTGTCCGTTGTGCGCAACTCGCGGGGGCAAGTCGTGTGGACGGATACCGTGTCGCTGGGTATGGCGAAGGTGGTGGACGTGCAGGATGAGCGCGCGAAGCTGCGTTTCACCCGTCGCGCGAAAGAGGCGACAGAGGTGAAAGAAGGCGATATCGTGCGAGCGGTGGGCAGCGCACGTCGCTAAGAGGAGGGTGGTGCCCATGAACTTTCCCAAAAACCGAATGCGTCTCATCCATACCCACGAGGGCAGGCAGTCTGAGAAGGGCTGGCTGGTGCTGGATGTGCGCGGGCTAGACCTGGATGGGGTGAACGCCCTCGTTATTCCCATCGAGGAGATTGAGCGACTGCAGGAAGGCTCGCAGCAACAGGCGAATCCGTTGGCACAGCTTCAGAACCTGCTGGGGCGAAAGGAGGGAGAACCATGATACGCCCACCTGCCGTTGCGGGCATGTTTTACGCCGACACCGCTGAGGCACTGCGCGATGAAGTGCGTAGATGCTTTTTATCTCCACTGGGTCCTGGGCAGCTGCCCGAAACGGTGGCTAACGGAAAGCGCGCGCTGCGCGGGCTAATGTGCCCCCACGCGGGCTACTACTATTCGGGCGCTGCTGCTGCGCACGCCTATGCCCACCTCGCCCAAGACGGTGCCCCTGAAACCGTCATCTTGCTGGGACCGAACCACCGCGCCATCGGTGCCCCAATAGCCATCCTGTCGCGAGGCGCGTTCAAGACGCCGTTGGGGGAGGTGCCGATAGATACCGCGACCGCTGAGACCATCAAGCAGATGGCTCCGATGGTACATGAGGACGAAAACGCCCACCTGCCCGAGCACTCATTGGAGGTGCAGTTGCCGTTCTTGCAAACGGTAACGCCTCACGCACGGATCGTTCCCATTGTGTTCGGTCGGGTGTTCTATGACCGCGACACGGTCGAAGTGTTGCGGCAGCTGGGCCAGGTATTGACTTCCCTCTTGGGCGACCCTGACCACCATCGTGTGCTTATCGCCAGTACCGACCTGATGCACTACGTCTCCCGCGATGAGGCATACCGAATGGACGAGATTGCCCTTCAGGCAGTGCGCGAGGTAGATGGTGAGCGTTTGATGGAAGAGGTATTCCGCCGCGACATTAGCATGTGCGGCGTCATGCCCACTGCCACCATGCTGTTTGCCCTACGAGGGCTTGGCGTTACCACGGGCGAAGTGCTGTGCCACTACACCTCCGGTGATGTGCCCGGCGGGGACACCCGACACGTGGTGGGCTACGCTGCCTGCGCCTTCTATCGCCCCGAGTAGGATTTGCATCGGGCGACGGTGAAAGAAGCACTTGCGCGTCGAAACGACCTCGTGGGGGAAGGGGGATGTTTTCCGTTCACGCGCTGCTGATTGTCGCCCTACTGCTGCTCAATGCCTTTTTCGTGCTGGCGGAGTTTGCGCTGGTAAGGGTGCGTTCTACCCGTTTAGAAGAGCTGATTCAGCAGCAGAACTGGCGCGCCCGCATCACCAAACACGCACAGGAGCATATCGATGCCTACCTGAACACGGTTCAGGTGGGCATTACCCTCGCCAGCATCGGGTTGGGTTGGGTAGCCGAGCCGTGGGCGGCGAAGCAGCTGCAGCCGGTACTAGCGCTGCTGGGCATCACCTCCCCGCGCACTGTGCAGGTGACCTCTTTCCTCATCGGGTACCTGACGATTACGTTTCTTCACGTGGTGCTAGGGGAGATGGTTCCCAAGAGCGTTGCCATCCGCCGTACCGAACCAGCGGCGTTGTGGACGGCTCCCCCGCTAAATCTGTTTCATCGGCTGCTGTTTCCGCTCACTTGGCTGATGACTCGATGCTCGGAGTTGGTGCTGCGCGCGTTAAGAATCCCGCCTGCTTCGCCAGAGGAGGCGTATTCTCATGAGGAGCTGCGCCTGCTGCTTGCCTCGTCCCGCCGCTCTGGCGCGCTCCGAGACACGGAAGCCGAGCTCATGGAACATGTTTTCTCTTTCGGGGATAAACGCGCTAAGGACGTGATGGTGCCGCGTGTGGATATGGTGTACCTTTCCACCACCAAGCCCTTGCATGAGAACCTGCGCCTCGCCGAGCAGTATGGCTTTACCCGCTTTCCGCTGTGCGAAGGCGACCCCGACAAGGTTGTGGGCATCGTGCATGTCAAAGACCTGTACCGAGCCCGACAGCACGGCATCGAGTCGCTGAGGCATATCGCCCGCGATTGCCTGATTGTGCCCGAAAGTAAACCGTTGGATGAGCTGCTACGCGAGTTTCAGAAGCACAAGATGCACATGGCGATCGTGGTGGACGAGTATGGCGGTACTTCCGGACTGGTCACCATTGAGGACGTTATTGAAGAGATTGTGGGCGAGATTTACGATGAGTTCGAGCCGGTGCAGCCCCGCATCCAACGAACTGGGCAAAACGCCTTTCTTGTAGAGGCGAACGTAGAGCTCGACGTTCTTGCCGCGCAGCTGGGTGTTCAGTTGAGCGAAGAAGAAAGCGCATTCGAGACGGTGGCAGGCTACGTGATGGGCATGCTGACTTCCATCCCGCGCGTGGGCGACCGAGTACCGTTTGGGAATTACGAGATGCAAGTCGTAGAAATGCGCGGGCGCAGAGTGCATCGGGTGTTTGTTCAACCGAATCCAAACAGCTATCCCAAAAGCCATGAAGCAGGTGTCGACCTTACAGGAGATAAACCCTAAACGCATCTTCGTGTTTCTGCGCGAACATATCGGCGACATTGTGAACAGCACGCCTGCGCTACACTGTCTACGCCAGCGTTTTCCCAACGCCTATCTGTGTGTGGAAGTGGGCGACCGGGCAGCAGGCGTGTTGCAGAACTTTCCGGGTATCGACGAGGTCTGGCTACGTCCCAAACATCAGGGGCTAAGGGGCAAATTAGGCTTCCTCTGGCGGCTCCGAAGTGGTCGGTTTGACTTGGCAGTGGTGCTGGAACTGCATAACGACATGGCGTTTCATGCATGGCTGGCGGGCATTCCCGTGCGGGTTGGTGTCAGCCGCAAACGCAAGTTTGAACGCTTCTACACGGGTGTCGTGCGCCATAACCTCAACGAACACGATACGCTAGACCACTACCGCAAAGTTGTGGAACTGCTTGGCTGCGATACTACCGACTACCGTCCCCGTCTATACCCTACGACCGAAGATGCGCGCTACGCTTGGCAGCTGCTGCGAGCGGCAGGCTACAACTGCGCCAAGCCGCTTATCGGTATCAACCCTGGAGCCAGTTACCCCCACCGTCGCTGGTTCCCCGAGCGATTCGGGCAGGTGATAGACGCGTTGCAGCAGCGCGGCTGTGACTGCGTGGTCCTGGGCGGAGCGGAAGACAAGCAGTTGACAGAGCGCATCCTCTCGACCTGTCAGCACGCGCCGATGGTACTTACTGGTAAGCTGAGCCTCCTGCAGCTTGCCGCCGTGATGCCACACCTGTCGTTACTGGTCACCGCAGACACAGGGCCAATGCACGTCGCCGCGGCGATGGGCACAAGAGTGTTGGCTCTTTATTATGGCGCGGCGCATCCCTGCCATACTGGTCCGTTTGGCAGCGGTCATTGCATCATCCGTTACCCCGAGCCTTGCGAAGGTTGCACACAAGAACGCTGCGTGCATGACAAGGAGTGCATGAAACGAATCCAAGTAGAGGAGGTCGTCCAAACCGTGCTGCGGATGCTAAAGGAGCAGTAGCCTACGGTGTCTTGGAGCGGTCGCGCTTGTTGCGTGGCAGCACGGTGGCTGCTATGATACAAACTATGGATGGGACGAAAATGACGCCAGTAAGAATCGCCCGACATACTATTGGCGAAGGAACATTTGCCTTGATTGCCGGACCCTGCGTGATTGAGAGCGAATCGCTTTGCCTGCACGTGGCGCGAGAGGTGCAGGCTATCTGTACCCGATTGGGCATTCCGTATATCTTCAAGGCGTCCTTCGACAAAGCGAACCGCACCTCGTTGCGCTCCTTCCGTGGACCAGGCCTCGAAGAGGGGCTGCGAGTCCTTGCGGAGGTGAAACGACAGACGGGGTTGCCACTCACCACCGATATCCACGAGCCGTGGCAAGCTGAGCGGGTGGCGGCAGTGGTAGACCTGTTGCAAATCCCAGCGTTCCTGTGTCGGCAGACCGACCTGCTCGTCGCTGCCGCGCGAACGGGCAAGCCCGTGAACGTGAAAAAGGGGCAGTTTATGGCTCCATGGGACATGCGGCATGTGGTGGAGAAGCTTCGCGAATCGGGGGCGAGCGGAATACTACTAACTGAGCGCGGTGTCTCCTTCGGCTACAACACGCTGGTGGTGGATTTCACCTCGCTGCCGCAGATGCGTGCGCTTGGTGTGCCTGTTGTGTTCGACGCGACGCACAGCGTTCAGCTGCCAGGTGGGGCAGGGGCACGTAGCGGAGGCAGGCGCGAGTTTATCCCCCATCTGGTACGGGCAGCCGTGGCAGTGGGTATCGATGCGCTATTCATGGAAGTTCACCCTGACCCTGACAACGGCTTATCCGACCCCGCTACCATGTTCCCGCTGAGTGAGCTAGAGGCACTGCTCAAACAGGTCATTGCCATACGGCAGGCGATTGGCTTGTGAAAAATCCCCGTCCTCTATAGGGAATGGACGACGGTGCGTCTGCAGCGAAGAGGACGGAGAGCGGAAGCTTTTTGGCAAGTTACGCGGCGGTCTCCGCCAGTTTCTGCGCTTCCTGTGTGTCCACGCGGATGCCTGGTCCCATCGTCGAGGAGACAGTGATGCCGCGCAGATAGCGACCCTTTGCAGCAGCCGGCTTTGCCTTCAGCAAAGCGTTGATGGCTGCGCTGAAGTTTTCCATGAGCTGGTCTACCTCGAAGGACGCCTTGCCGATAGGCATATGGATGATGCCTGCTTTCTCCACACGGAACGCCACGCGCTTGCTCTGCTTGAGATCGCGCACCACGCGGTCGATATCGTTGGTTACCGTGCCCGATTTGGCGTTGGGCATGCGCGGGCCCAGCAGGCGTCCCAAGCGGCTCACCTGTGGCACCATATCTGGCGTGGCGACCAGCACGTCGAAGTCACGCCATCCCTGCTGAATCTGCTGGATAAGGTCTTCCGCGCCTACCACATCTGCACCAGCGTTGAGGGCTTCCTCTGCCTTCTCGCCTTTGGCGAACACAGCCACCTTCACTTGCTTCCCAGTGCCGTGCGGCAGCGTGGTGGTGCCGCGCACCATCTGATCGCCGTGGCGGGGATCCACGCCCAAGTTCACGGCGATGTCAATGGTCTCGTCGAATCCAGCGGTTGCCAGCGACTTCGCTAGCTCCAGCGCTTCGCGCACGCCATACAGGCGACTGCGGTCCACTTTCTGTTTGGCTTCCAGATAGCGTTTGCCGTGTTGTGGCATAGTGTTGTTCCTCCTGTGGTCGATTTTTCGGGTTCACCCCTCCCACAAGGGGCAGATTGACTTTCACGCGAACTCCCTCTCCGCGCAGGAGAGGGGACACCGCGCACAGTATCGGTGCATACGCCGTTATGAAGACACGATTTCGATGCCCATAGAACGCGCTGTCCCAGCGACAATCTTCATCGCCGCCTCTTCGTCTTGGGCGTTCAGGTCTGGCATTTTCGTACGGGCAATTTCCCGCAACTGCTCCATCGTGATTTTGCCTACCTTCTGGCGGTTGGGCGCACCAGAGCCCTTCTCGATACCCGCTGCTTTGCGTAAAAGCTCGGAAGCAGGCGGAGTCTTGGTTACAAAGGTAAACGACCTATCCTCATAGATGGTGATTTCCACCGGCACGATGGAACCCACCTGCGAAGCGGTGCGCTCATTGTACGACTTGATGAACTCCATCATGTTGATGCCGTAGGGTCCTAAAGACGAACCTACCGGCGGGGCAGGAGTGGCTTTTCCTGCCGGGATTTGCAGTTTAACCACAGCCAGAACCTTTTTCGCCAACGTCGACCTCCATCTATACCTAGCTACGTCACTTTCTCGATCTGTTCGAAGTCGAACTCTACCGGTGTATCACGCCCGAACAGCGAGATAAGCACGCGCACTTTCTCTTTATCTGGTAGTACCTCTTGGATGGTACCGTGAAAATCGGTGAACGGACCAGACACCACGCGCACCTGTTCTCCAGCCTGCCACGCGATGCGAGGCTTCTTCTGGGTGCCCTCTACTGTTTCCAGAATGGCTTCCACTTCCTTTTCCTGCAGGGGTACTGGTTTGTCGCCAGAGGTCACGAAACCCGTCACCCCCGCGGTGCTTTTCACCAGGTACCACGTCTGCTCGTCCAAAATCATCTCAATCAGGATGTATCCGGGGAAGATTTTTCGACTGACGATGACCTTCTTGCCCTGACGGGTACGCATTTCCTGTTCGGTGGGTATCAGGATGCGAAAGATGCGGTCACGCAGCCCCATCGCTTCCGCCCGCCGCTCGATGGCGGTTTTCACCTTGTTTTCGTGGCCAGCGTAAGTATGTACTGCATACCACTGCTTCTGCATGGCTTACCCTCCGAACAGCCGTAACGCACGCGTGACCCACGATAGCAAGGCATCCAGCGCGCCGATATACAAGCCCATCAGGGCGATAAAGCCCAATACAATCAAGGTAGAACGAATCACCTGTTCGCGAGTTGGCCATTCACAGCGTTTCAGTTCAATCCATACATCGTTCAGAAATTGGCGGATCCGTGCAAAGCTGGGTGTCTTCCGAATAGGGGGTTTACCAGCACCTGAGGTAGCTGGTTTCGCGCGTTCCGCCTCCTTCGGTTTGGTTTTCAGAATACCCATGACAGTATCTATCTCAGCAGGCTGATTTTACAGACAAATGGCAGGGGTGGAGGGACTCGAACCCCCGACCGCCGGTTTTGGAGACCGGTGCTCTACCATGCTGAGCTACACCCCTGCACGTCGCGAAACCGTTTATTTCACCTCGCGATGCACCACGTGGTGGCGACAACGTGGGCAATACTTGCGCAACTCCAGCCGGTCTGGGTCGTTAATCCGGTTTTTGGTAGTGGTGTAATTGCGCGAACGACACTCGGTGCACGCCAGCGTAATGATAATTCGGTTTTCTTTGTTCTTGCTCGCCATCGTTGTTCCCTGCTCTTACTCTATGATTTTGGTGACCACGCCAGCCCCCACCGTGTGACCACCTTCGCGCACCGCAAAGCGCAAACCCTCCTCCATCGCTATCGGCGCAATCAACTCCACCTCTATCCGAACGTT
>Ga0272447_1002267_pt1 | contig 10562 bp, 6 predicted proteins | sample YNPCB0133_FD_194589 | JGI IMG/M metagenome (GOLD analysis project Ga0272447, IMG submission 194589) | Hot spring microbial mat communities from Yellowstone National Park, WY, United States - YNP-CB-013-3 | ecosystem: Environmental > Aquatic > Thermal springs > Hot (42-90C) > Sediment | place...
CCAGCGCCGACGCTATATCGCTCAGAACCCCCGGGATCAGCCGCACAACCCCATCTATCAGCACCAGCGCTGGAAGCTCTCCACCCGTCAGGACATAATCCCCGATAGAGATCTCGCGCGTTACGTATGCCCGGATTCGATCATCTATGCCCTTGTAGTGCCCAGCAATGAGAAGAAGGCGGGATTTTAGGGAGAACGTATTGAGGTGTTTCTGGGTGAGCTTTTCGCCGTCGGCTGTGAGATAAATGACCTCCTCATAAGGACCGTAGCGCGCCGAGAGGTCTCGCATGGCCGCGACCACAACATCCACCCGGATCGCCATACCTGCCCCTCCCCCATAGAGATAGTCGTCTATACGGCCTTTTCGTCCCCAATCGTGCAGGTTATGTATGCCGATCGTTACGAGGCCTTTTTGCTGAGCACGCTTAAGAATGGAAGCCTGTAGAGGAGAAGCAAATAGCTCTGGGACGGCAGTGAGGACATCAATTCGCATCGGCTGCCGGCGCAAGGCGAAGAAGCAGGGCGCCTTTTTCTACGGCGGTGCCGGGCGACACACAAACCGCCTCTACTACCCCTTCCCCCGCTACAAAAAGGAGGTTCTCCATCTTCATCGCTTCAATGACGAGGGCGGGAGTACCCGCCGAAACCTTATCCCCGACTTTGAGTCGCACCTCCCGAATCAGCCCTGGCATCGGGGCACGAAGCTCCAGCTCATTACTGGAAATTCGGCGGGGGAGCGTCACCCGCGCCAAATACCCCTCCACCAGTAGGTGCCACCGCACCCGCACCCGCTTGCCACCAATTAGCAGGTCTATAAATCCAGCTTCTGGATTTCCGCCCAGGATAAAAAAGCGCTGGTTCTTATACGAGCCTTCCCAGCTGTCCTCCCATGTAATGGCGGGAAGAGCCAAGCCCTCAATCGGTATGATTATTTCCTGCATGGTCTTGCTTGCCAGGTAGAAGGCCCAGTTCGATGGCCTGGCGAATCAGGCCGGCGGTATTGCGTACCCCGAGTTTTTGCATGATGGCGCGGCGGTGGGTATGGACGGTGCGGGGGGAGAGATTGAGCTGCGCCGCAATCTGAACGTTATTGAGCTCCTTAGCCACCAGCTCCAAAATCTGCCTTTCTCGCTTAGTGAGGCGAATGGACTTGGACGTGTCCGCAGATACAGGCACAGCAGTCGTCACGGCTTTTTCACTGGATAGGCGCTGCCCTATCGTGTCGTGAATACCCTCCGAAAAGTAGTATCGTCCTTCGAGAACCGCTTTGATGGCTTTGACAAGCTCGTCTCGGGAGGTATTCTTAAGAAGGTAGCCGCGTGCGCCAGCTTTGATGATGGCTTCTAAGTAGGCCTCCGAGTCGTACATAGTGAGGGCAATCACCTGAAGGTGGGGGTATTTTTGGCGAATTTCGCGGGCCAGGTCTATGCCCAGGCCATCTTGCAGGCGAATATCCAAGAGCACAACCTGAATATCTGAGGCATGCTTTTCCAGAAAGGCCCGAGCCTCGGATAGGCTCTGCGCCTGCCCCACAAGCTGCACCTCACCCTGCCCACTGAGAAGGCTCCGAACCCCCTCAATCACAAGGGGATGATCATCCACCACAAGTAGGGAAATAGGCGGCATAGGCCAAAGTTAAGCAAAAAAAGGGGGAACGGCGTGGAAAAGTGCCCCGCCAAGATGGGAAAGCACGCGGTGCCAAAAGCCTTGGCGCTTCTATGCAGGGACTCACTGCAAAGCATGCAGAATGGGGAATCGCGCCGCCCCTCGGGGGTCTAAGTCGTACTTATCCAGGTGGAACGTGGGCGCCAGACGCTCGCGCTTCCACTGGCTTATGCGAAAAAGCCGGATGAAGCGCTGGCTATAAGTTTTTAGCTCATGCAGGGAGAGCTGAGCGAAGCTTTCCTGAGCCAGCAAAGGGAGGCTTTCGGGCGGCTGGCCATCCCAGAGGAACTTCTCTTCAAAGAACGTGAGGAGGGGATAGGGCATGAGGTCGGTCTCGTCGGCCTGAGGCTCGGGACGAAGCTCTGCTGTCGGGGTGGCTTCTGCAATCTGAGCGAGGATAGGCCAGTGATAATGCTCGGCCGCCCATAAGGCCCACCTTTTGAGGAAGGGCTTGCTCAGGCCGCCAAGAGGCGCTAAGCCACCGGCCGAATCCCCATCCATCGTCGTATAGCCTACCGCTATCTCACTGCGATTACCCGTCGTCAGAAGAAGTGCCCCCAGAATGTTTGCCACCATCCAGAGGGCTGGTACCCGCACGCGGGCTTGGAGGTTTTGCCGGGCAAGGTCGTCCATCTCCCACGAAAGGGGCCGCCCCAGCCAGGCACTAACCAGATTTTCATAGGCATCCACGATGGGCTGAATCTCCCACCGGGTAAAAGGCACGCCCAGCGTCCTCGCCAGCGCTTCTGCCCGTTGAAAGGTCTCCGCCGAACTCTGCCGGGTCGCCTGGTAAAACGTATACACATTCAGCCTTTCCAAGTCGGCCGGCGATATAGTATAGGCAGAGAGGGCAGCTGGCTCCAGCTCTTTCCGGGCACGGGCAATAGCGAGGTATCCAAAGACTGCACAGGCAGCCGAGTCCAGCCCCCCAGAAAGAGACACCACGAAGCCCTTATGGCGGCTTTTGTAGAGGTAGTCCCATAACCCCATAGTAATAGCCTGCGTTACAGCCATCTCATCGGGAAGGGGGGCAGTAGGCGCGGCCGAGGGGTGCGACGCTTCGGGTTCTTTCCACTGGAAGTCTGGCCGGGTAATCAGCGGCGCTTCCCCCACGGGAAAGCCCGTGCGCAGCCGCGTCGTCAGCATAGGATCAAGGTCTACGTCGGCTACCGCTAATTCATACTCAGCCAGGGAAAAGGGGGGTGTAGCTGCGACGATTTCCCCCTGGTGGGCAATGAGGGACTCACCATCGTAGAGGAGTTTGCCGGCTTCGTTGCCCAGTAGGTTGGCGTAGAGGTAGGTGCATCGGTAGCGGTAGCTGGATTCGGCTACGAGGCGGCGACGACGAGCGGGCTTACCTATTTCGTAAGGGGAGGCGTTGAGACTTAGGACGATTTGGGGCGCCAGTGCTTCTATGCGGCGATGCGGGCGCCAAGCTTCCTCACATATTTCCACGGCTATGCGAATCCCTCCGGCTTCTACGACGAAAGTGCCTGCGGGTAAGCCTGTGCGCAGCTCCGTGAGAAGCTGGTCTTTTGGCCCAGGCACAAACCACCGGGGCTCATAAAAGATACTATCCCGAGGCAGCTCTGTTTTTAGGGCAAAGCCGAGGAGCTTTCCGTCCAGGGCGATAGCGGCGGCATTATAGAGGCGGTCATGAATCCGTAGGGGCAGCCCGATAGCCGCAAAAAGCCCCTTCGTCTCCGGCAAAAGTGCCTGTAAGGCCTCCCACGCCGCCTCACTCACCCACGGATGCCAGAAGAAGTCTCCACACTCATAGCCAGAAAGTACCATTTCAGGCAGAGCCAGCACCTGCACGCCGCTCTGGCGAGCTTTGGCAAAGAGGGCTTTGAGCCGGGCCACATGCTCAGAAAAGCTTAAGGGCCAGGTTCGTACGCTGGCTACTCCTACTCGCAGCCGCTTCATTCTATCCGATCGCCTAACATAGAAGCGCCCATGACCTGCACACTTAGCCGGTAGGGGAGTTTATCTTCTTGGCTAATCCAGACTTCCTGGGTGGTATTCTCGGTCTTAAGCTGGACCCGCCAGCAGGTGAGATTTCGCCCGGCTACCGTGATAGTCTCAGCTCCCAAAACCTCCACTTCCACCGGGGCAAAGTCCTGCTTTTGCAGGGAAAAGAGGGGGAGCGTGGTTTTGTAGCCTTCTGCGAGGGGGAGATTTCCCAGGTAATAGATGAGGGTGCTGCCGAGGGGGTAGACGGGCGTTTCGGGGGGGATGGGTTTTTCGACGGGGAGGGTTTGGCCCATAGCGGAGAGGGTGCCGGTAAGCTTGCGGTCGGGGCTAACCTGAAGGTCTATGACGATGCCCGACTGGGTGCGGTGATAGCGGCGCAGCTCGCCATTGGGGGCGATTTCGGCGGTGTCTTGGGTTTTGAGGCGGGCTATAGTGCTTTTGACCTCCTCGGTGAAGCGCCAGCCGTTGGCGGTCTTTTCCCATACGTGGGAGGCCTGCGCAGTGGCCTGGCTGGTGATCATCTGGATGGTAAAGAGCCAGCGGCTTTTCTGGGGTAGGGAGGCAGCAGGCGTAAGGCGAGGGGCATTGGAGAGGGCGGATAGGGCTTCCTGGGTAGGCTTGACGGTGGCGGGGTCGACCGTGATAGCGCGCAGGCGTTTAGCGATCTCCTCTCTGACTTCGGCTTGAAGGCGTCCCCCTAAGTGCCGAGCTAAGAAATTCTCTATCGCCACCATCATCGCCATGCGATTGATGTACTGCCGAAAGCCGTGCCCCTCATCCGGAGCCAAAAGGTACTCCACGGGGATGTTTTTCTGGTAAAGGGCATAAACGATCTGGTCGGACTCCTGCTGTTTGACGCGGGGGTCGTTGGCGCCCTGGATGATGAGCAGGGGCATCCGGATGCGGTCCACATGATAGAGGGGGGATTGAGCCTTGAGGCGTTCGGCGTCAGCGGGGTCGTCGGGATTGCCCACCCGGGTGTGGAATATCTTGACGGCAGGCCGCCAGTAGGGCGGAACCGAACGGATGAGTGTAATAATGCTGGAAGGCCCCACGATATCTATCCCGCAGGCATAGAGCTCGGGCGTGAAGGTGACCCCCGCCAGCGTAGCATAGCCCCCATACGAGCCGCCCATGATAGCTACCCGCTTCGGGTCGAAGATGCCCTGCCGGATCATCTCCTGTACGGCGTCGGTGAGGTCATGCTGCATGCGACCCGTACCCCACTCTTTATTGCCGGCGTTGAGAAAGGCTTTACCGTACCCCGTAGAGCCCCGAAAGTTTACTTGCAGGACGGCATAGCCGCGGTTGGATAGAAACTGCGCTAGCGCATCGTAGCCGTAGTAATCCCGCGCCCAGGGCCCCCCATGCACTAAAAGCACCGCTGGAAGCCCTTTCGGCGGTACCCCTTTAGGCAGCGTCAAGTAGGCAGGAAGTTCTACGCCCTCCCGATTCCGAATCCGAATCGGCCGCCGCTCCGATAAATGCTCTACGGGCAGATCGGGATTACTCCGCCCTAAGTCTATCAGACGTTGGGTTTTGTCATCCCAGAGGTAGTAGTGGCCCGGCTCTCGGTCATGCCACGCCCGCAGGATAAAATATCGCTCATCGTAGCTATGGTCTTGGACGCTTACCTGATAGCCGGGGAGTTTTTCGGTCCATCTCTTGTAGCGCTCCTCCCAAGCTTTGGAGAAGAAGTAACGTCTCGGCTCATCCTCTACATAAGCGACATACAGGAGGGAGTCGGTCTTTGGGTCAAATTCTACCCCCGCAATATCCACGCGGTCCAAAGGGTCTTGGTGAATGAGTTTTTCCGTGCCTTTGGTGGGGTCCCATAAGACCAAGCGGGTCTTGTCTGTGCCTTTATTGGTGAGAAGGTAGACGGCTTTGCCTTTGCGGGGGATGTGGGCAATGCCTGCAGACTCATCCCAAGCGGTCTGATAGCGAAGGGTGAAGGTCCATTTTTTCTTGTTGGGTCGTACTTCGTAGAGCTGAGTTTCGCCTTCGGGGCCCAGTTTGCTTGCAAAACGGGGGCGACCTGTGGCATCTATGGCCCAGCTCAGAATACCATCGGTATTCTGGTAGAGGAGCGTGAGCTTACCGGTGGGGATTTCCAGCTCATACAGGTCGTGGAGGCTGGGGTCTCGGTCGTTGAGACCAATGAGAGCGATGTGTGGGCGATCAAAGGGAAGGGCGTAGAGGAGCGTTTTCACCCCTTCTCGGGGCGTAAGGTCGGTAGCAGAGGGTATTTTACTGGGGAGGGCGTCAGCCACCGTGATCCGATACAAGTGGTCGTTCTCGTCCCCATCTCGGTCTTGGGCGTAAAGGATGTATCGGCTATCGTGGGTCCAGAAGTACGTGAGGATAGGTTTGGAGCTTTGCGTAATGGGAAAAGCATCCCGAAGCTGGCCTTCCTCAATGGGTTGGAGCCAAATATTGAGGGCGCCTTTGTACGGACGGAGAAAGGAAAGGTATTTCCCATCGGGCGAAACTTGAACTCCGGCCAGCTGTGGGTCCGCAAAAAATACTTCCCGGTCAATGAGGGGAGGTAGCTGAGCCTTCATGAAACCCGAAAGTACGGCAAGTCCTATGCCCCGAACCCATCGCATATACGCAAAAGTACATACCCTTTGGGGGTGAGGGCCGCCTGCTGAGAGGCAGACTTTGCGCATCTTTGCAGAGGGGGAGAAGGCCCCGTAGCTCAATTGGATAGAGCACGGGATTTCTAATCCCGCGGTTGCAGGTTCGAGTCCTGCCGGGGCCGCCATGCTTCGGGTGGGGATTGTGGGGGGAGGGCAGTTAGGCCGTATGCTCATTCAGGCGGGGATAGACTTTGCGCTGGAAGTCCATGTGCTGGATAGCAGTCCTGAGTCCCCCTGTAATGGAGTGGCGCATGAGTTTGTAGTAGGCTCAGTTTTGGACCCAGAGACGATTGCTCGTTTTGCGAAGGGGGTGGAGATTCTCACCCTGGAACTGGAAAATATTTCGGTGCAGGGTTTGCAGATGGCTCAAGAGGAGGGGGTAGCGGTTTTCCCCCCACCCGAGGTCGTAAAGCTCATTCAAGACAAGGGCCTGCAACGGCAGTATTATGCCGAGCGGGGTTTTCCAAGTCCGCGCTTTCAGTTATGGGCTCCGGGGGAGGCGATTCACCTTTCCTTTCCCCTGATCCAGAAGAGTCGGCGAGGAGGCTATGATGGTCGGGGAGTTCAGCGGGTAAGCGCTCCCGAGGCGCTCTGGCCTATTCCCAGCCTTTTAGAGGAAGAGGTATCCATCGCCAAAGAGGTGAGTGTCATCGTAGCCCGCTCCCGAAGGGGGGAGGTCAAGGCTTTTCCGCCGATTGAGGCCGTCTTTCATCCTGAGGCGCATTTAGTGACCCATTTGCGTCTGCCTGCCGCTTTAGAACCCCAAGCCCAGAAAAACGCTCAAGACATAGCCATAGCCCTGGCAGAAGACTTAGGCGTGGTGGGGCTTTTAGCCGTAGAGCTCTTTTATACGACAACAGGGGAATGGCTCATCAATGAGTCGGCTCCCCGACCCCACAATACCGGCCATATCACTACCCGCTCTACTTGGACAAGTCAGTTTGAGCAGCATTGGCGAGCGCTATTGGGACTTCCGCTGGGCGAAACCCACCTTCATACGCCCGCCGCTCTTCTGAATATCTTAGGTCCCCCCGGCCAAACCGGTAAGCCTTCCTTACCTACCCTGCCCCATCTGCTCGCTATTCCCGGCCTCTCCGTCCATCTCTACGGCAAAAAGCGCAGCACCCCCTACCGAAAGTTAGGCCATATCATTCTCTTAGCCAACGACCTCCCCTCTCTGGAAGCCCGCCTCAAAGAAGCTCAGGCCCTCCTACAGGTGGAAGTCCAAGCAGATTGACTATATTTGTTTTAGGTAGATTGGGAGAGCCCCTATGAGAAACGTACCAATCTTAGTGGGGCTGGGCGTGTGCCTTTTAGCCAAGCACATCGCAGGTGCCGAGTTGTACTATACCTGCATAGATCCGCAGAACTACCGATATCGGTTTGAGCTGTGGCTGTATCGGGATTGTACGGACCCGACGGGAGCCAACTACGATAACCCGATAAGGGTGTATGTTTTCCGGGGAGATGGCAGTACTTATGCGAATTTTTCGGTGTCGCTGACGGCTTTTGGTCCGTGGCGGCCCGGCGCCATACAAGCTTGTTTTCTGCAAACCCCCCAAACCTGTCTGGAAGAGGGGGTCTATCGCTTTGAGTACACGCTGCCGCCCAGTGCCGATGGCTATTATGTGGCATGGGCCCGCTGCTGCCGAAATGCCACCATCACGAACCTCCAAAGTCCCCTTTACGAGGGCGTTACTTATTTAGCCTATATTCCACCCGCTCGGCGCGTAGGGTGTAATAGTGCTCCTCGTTTTACAGCCCGACCGCCTTTCTTTTTGTGTGCAGGGGCGGACTTCTTTTTTGATCAAAGCGCCACAGATTCCGACGGAGACTCTCTGGTTTATGCCATTAGTGCTGCTTACCACAGCCAAAATACCGCCGGAGCTGGAGCTGTCCATACCTCGCTGGGGTCTCCTACGGTGGGTCCTCACAATCCAATGGGACCTCCTCCCTATCAGACGGTGGTGTACGCACCCGGATACTCGGCTCAGCAGCCCTTCGGCCCCTCCGGCATTTGCCAAATAAACCCCCAAACCGGACTCCTTCATGTCAAGGCTCCTAATCCCGGCCTATATGTAGTGGTGATTTCCGTCTTTGAGTATCGGGATGGCCAGCTGCTAAGTGAAGTGCGTAGAGACATGCAGTTTTATGTGAGTCCGTGCAGGGCGCCTTCGCCGCCTCCCCTGGTCTCGCATGACCTCACAGGCCTTTCTACCCGCGGAGATACTATCCTCATACCGCCCCAGCAGGGATACTGCTATCAGGTTACGGTGCAGGATACGGCCCCCCCACCAGACGGCGCACAACTCAGCTATCAGCTTATTGCCCCCTCAGGAAATACCTCCATCCAAATCCTATCACAAAATCCCCTCATCCTCCAAATCTGCCGTCAAGAAACCTGTAACGACACGGGACGTACTTTCCCCCTCATCGTCATTGGCCAAAAAACCGAACGTTGCGGCACTACCTTCGCTCGAGACACCATCTACGTGCAAATTCTATCCCCTCCCCCGCGCACCCTCACTCAGAGTGTAGAACCCCTCAGTTTGCCTCTCACTCAGGGCGTATATGAAGTGCCTCTGGATAGTACAGCCTGTACCACCTTCTGGCTGACAGCGGACCCTGCCTTGCCCCCACCCCGGGTAAATATCCTCACCTCGGCACCCGCCAGTGTCAATTACCAAACTTTTTGGCGTAATGACACCCTTTTTGGTCAAGTATGTTACCGAGCTGGCTGTGAAGCCATAGAAGCTCCGATCAGCATAGTGATTGAGGGAGTGGCGACGCGTGTATGTCCGCCTTATCCTACGCGGAGGGACACCCTTCGGTTTCGGGTTCGCCTGCCTGCGAATCCACCACCGGCAGTCAGCTTTTTGAGTTTAGATAGTCTTTTTTGGCGGCCGGAGAGTTTGTATTGCATTCGGGTTGGTATTGTGGATAGTCCTCCTATCAGCCGGCATAAGCTGTATCTGACGGCCGTGCCTCCTTGGGTTCAAGTGGTTTCGGTGGTGCCAGATACAGGGCAGCTGACATGGCAGGCTCAAGTCTGCTTACGCCCTTCTTGCGAAGGCCTGAGTCAGTGGGTTGAGCTGATTGCAGAGGTGCGCGACTCCCTGGAATGCATAGAGCTCCATCGCCGCTACGATACGCTCCTCGTATTCATTCAGAGCCGCCCTACTTATCCTGTGGCGATTTATGCACCAAGCTGGACCCTTACAAACCCCTACGAAGCCATCTACAAGCACGCCTACTGCGTCCCCATCTCCGTGGAGGACACGGCTCGGAATGGGGGCCCTCTGACCCTTCAGGTTACCTCTCCCCTCAGTGTGCAGTTTTCTCCGCCATCTGGGGAGGGACCCTCGCTCCAAGGACAACTCTGCTTCCAAGTGGGGTGTAACCTCAGTCCAGATAGCCTTTATCCAATCATTTTGACGGCGACGAATGCTCCGCCCTGCGCAAATGCGCCGCCTGCCACACAGGAAACCCTGTGGGTTCGCCCACGCCCTCTGAGCTCCAGCCAGCCCCCCACCATAAGTCGCGACCTTCCCAGCCCCTGGCAAGCCGAAATCACCCCAGACTCGCTCTGTTACACCCTCACCATCACGGACCCCGATACCTTCTCCCTACTCACGACTCAGTACATCGGCCCCAGCTTTAGTCCAGACTTCTTCTACGGAGCCAACTTCCATCCCACCATCCTCAATGAAAATCCCCTCACTATTCGCCTCTGTGCCGCCCTCAACTGCTATGCGCAAGCCCAAACCTACCCTGCAATCGTCTGTGTATGGGACACCACCAGCTGTGATACAAACGAGTACTGGCAGGTCTGTGATACTTTTTGGGTGGAAACGCCGTATTGCCATGGCCTCATGCCAAATGTATTCACTCCAAATGGGGACGGAATCAATGATGTTTTGCGTCCATACAACCTTTCAGGCGTAGCGCAATGGCGCTTGCAAGTATGGGACCGATGGGGACGCCAGCTTTTCTTAGGCTCGTGGAATGAGGGCTGGAACGGCCAAACCCCCGAAGGAAACCCCGCTCAAGAGGGGGTTTACTTCTACCTCTTACGCATAGAGCTCCTCAGCGGAAACGGCCCCCTCCGCTACTTGGAAAGGGCTGGACACGCTACACTCCTCAGGTAGAAACCCTCGTTGGCTCCTTTTCTGAGCACTCCGGTATCCGCACCCACCATTCGCCCCTTGGGTCGGAAGGCCTTTATGTCGTGGATTATACCATTTTGAGGCCAAGGCTTTCTTAGTGTGAAGAGGGGATGGC
>Ga0272447_1002270_pt1 | contig 10546 bp, 11 predicted proteins | sample YNPCB0133_FD_194589 | JGI IMG/M metagenome (GOLD analysis project Ga0272447, IMG submission 194589) | Hot spring microbial mat communities from Yellowstone National Park, WY, United States - YNP-CB-013-3 | ecosystem: Environmental > Aquatic > Thermal springs > Hot (42-90C) > Sediment | place...
GGGTGCAGCAGTTTCGTGTGGGACCGGATTGGCAGGGGCTGTTATCAGGGCGACTGCACGAAGCGCACGGACTGGCACGGCGGGGGTATCAACATGGTGTTTGCGGATGGTCATGCCCGTTGGGCGCCGCTGGGTGGCATCTACTACCGCAACTGGAAACGGGATATGCCCGAGTGGCATCCGAACTGGAACAAGCCCATCACGCAGGACTGGTAGGCGCGCTGCTGGCGGTGCCTCTGGTTCGCCCGTTGTCCGCTTTTTGGAAGGCTCCCACGTGTGCCACCAGCCAGACTGCCGATGCGGAGAACCGCTCGTTGCTACGTCTGAACTCCTGCGCGACTCGCTGTAGCAACAATATCAGCCCGTACCCACCAACATGCCCGGCATCACGGTAAGGTCGATTAACGCGCGAACTCCGCCTCGATGAACGACCGGTTTTCAGGCAACACACGGCCGCCTAGTTGCATGTCTATCACTACGCCGCCCAGCCGTTCGGCAAGGGCAAAGGCGATGTCTAAGGCGCGGCAGATGGTTTCTCGCCGTCGGTCTTCCCTTGCCCTGACCGCGATCAACACGACGCCAGGGTTTTCGGGGTCACCGGTATCTATCCAAACACTAGCCTCTGGATTGGCAGGAAAACATCCTGCTTCTGGGAAGATACCCAGCGACTGCAGCGCACCTTCGACCTCTTCCCAGCACCACTCGGCGTCCTCATCCTCTGGCTCGATAATCAGGTCGTACATTAGTAGTCCACTGGACGCAGGTAGTAGTCGTTGATGGACGTACTGGAGAGCATCGCGGTGGTGGGCAGATGCCGCTTCCAGTGCGTACTCTCCAGACGGTTCTTGACCAACAGGACCTTTTCGCGAGCGTAGCCCATCTCCTCGATTTGGTCGACACGGTAACCTTTTAGCAGGAAGTACAGGATTTGGTCTGCCAGGTGGTACGAGATGCCTAGGTCGTCTTCATCCGTCTGTCCGACGATGAGATCGGCGGAAGCCGGTTTAGAGACAATGACCTCCGGCACGCCCAGATACCGCGCTAGTTGCCACACTTGCGTCTTAAATAGGTCGCCCAGCGGGTTAATCGGGGGCGAGTCGTCGGCATGCCAGGTAAAGTAGCCGAACAGCCGCTCTGTCTTGTTACCCGTGCCTACGGGCAGGGCATTCAGCTTGGCGGAGAGGTCAAACAGCACAATCATGCGCATCCGCGCCATGACGTTGCCGCGCCGCCTGCCGTCGGCATCGGGTTCATATTGCAGGTAACCGTCTACCGCGGGCGTGATGTCTATCGTGCGCGAGTGAATGCCCAGCTGGTCGATCACGAGTTGCGCGTGCTCGAGGCTTTCGGGACTGCTGGTGCGGTAGGGCATTCGAATACCCCACACGTTCTCTGCTCCCAGCGCACGGGCGCACAGGAAGGCGGTGACTGACGAGTCCACCCCACCAGACAATCCTACCACGGCACGGTGGAACCCTCGCCGACGAACCATCTCGTCCCGCAGGAACTCGGTCAGCCACTCCGCCACCAACGGCGCGTTGATACGCAATAGCTGTTCAGCATCGTGCGGACGGGTCGGCGCAGGGATAATGTCTAATCGGCTCATGCTGAGTCCTCCCGATGTTGCTCTGCAGCGATTTCTTCCATCTCGATGAGCAGGTCTGCGAGGCCCGATTCTAAGTCGGCGAGATAGGGGGCATTGGCTCGGGCGATGGCAATTTCCTCCATATCGACAGTGGCACTGATAATCGCTTCCTTTATTAGTGGAGCTGCAATCACTACCTGCCCAAACGGGTTGACCACCATCGAGTGCCCGACGAAGCCTTTGCCACCCTCGAACCCCACCATGCTGGCATTGACCACCCACACCCCATGCTCCTCTGCCATGTTGCAGAGCAGCTGCTTCCATTTTTCCACGTTGCCTACGGTCTCGCCGTGGAAGCCGCGTCCAGGCGAGGCTGCGATGACATAGAATATCTCCGCCCCCTTTAGCGCGGCAATTGTGGCGGTAATCGAATGCCAGACGTCTTCACAGATCAGCACCGTCGCTCTGCCGAAGCGGGTCGGGAAGACGCTGATGTTGCGTCCACGCGCCACGAAACGCTTCTCCTGAAAGACGCCGTAGGTAGGGAGGAAGAACTTTCGGTGGGTATGTAACACCTGACACTGTTCAGGTTGGTTGTGCAGCGTCAAGTATGCGGCTGAGTTGTAATACTTCCCGCGCCAAAGCTCATAAAAGCCTAAGACCACGTCCAATGGTTCTCGGCGTGCGAAGGGCAGATAGCGTTGCATTAGCCCGTGAAGGATTTGTTCGTGAGTGCGCGCGGCCTCCCGTACGCCGCCTTCCAGAAAGTAGCCCGACGTGATGGTTTCAGGAAATACCACCACATCGGCGGGCACATCCTCTTGCACAATCTGGCGCAGTATCTCGGCGACCCGGTCTAGATTGTGCTCCACATCGCCCTTACGCGGCTTGAATTGTACGGCTACCACGCGGATTTTCATGTTGGCGTGAAGATTACCGATCTACGCAAAGAGTATCCCATATCGTCGGGGAAGTTGTCAACGGTTTTACGACCAGTCCCCAACCGTGAGCACCTCCTCTTCGAGGAGAACCCCAAACTTTTCGTAAACCACCTGTTTGACCAAATCTGCCAGTTTGCGGATGTCGGTCGCCGTTGCGCCGCCCGCGTTGATGAGAAAGTTGGCGTGTTTCACGGACACCATCGCCCCGCCGACGCGCGTTCCCTTCAGCCCCGCTTCCGCAATCAGGTAGCCTGCAGGAACGACCCCTGCCTCCTTCAGGGGGGGTGGCAGGGAGGGCAACCGCTGCGCAAGCTGGGCATCGTAGACGTTCTTGAAGAAACTCCCTGCTGAGGGATTGTGGGGCTGCCGCTCGATGCGCCAGCGTTGCATCTCACGCGCCTTGGCAAAGATGTGCCAGCGATCGCCGCGCCGCAGGCGCAGAGTCACAGCCAGTATCGCCGCGCGGGGGGGGTTCGGTCGGCGCAAGATGCTGTCGCGGTACGAAAACCGCATCCATTCTTTCGTAACCTGACGACGTTCGCCTTCCACCACGATATCGATCGTCTGCACGAGGTCGCCGATGTTCTCGCGGAACGCCCCCGCGTTGGAGATAAGCGCGCCGCCCACCGTGCCTGGTATGCCTACTGCGAACTCTAATCCCGACAGCCCTGCCTGTGCGGTTCTGAGGAACAGCTGCTGGAAAGAGGCGCCTGACTCCGCCCGCGTAATCTCTCCGACCTCAACGCGGCGACAGCAGTTATAAACGACTAGCCCTCGGATACCCTTGTCGCTGACCAACAGGTTGCTCCCCAAGCCCAGTATGAAGGTGGGCACATGTAGCTCCTGCGCAGCGATGACCACCTGCGCGAACTCCTCGACGGCGGTGGCTTTATAAAATAGGTCGGCCGGTCCGCCAACCCGTAGGGTTGTGTAATATTTGAGGGGTTCGTTCTGCCGCAGGTGAGAGGCTACAGGAACCGCCTGCATCAAGCGATGCAGAGCCTCAGACAGCGGCAGTTGCCCGATTGGTGTGGTCACGGGTTTCGTCTGTCACCGAAGGGGTAAAATGGCGGAGAGGGCGGGATTCGAACCCGCGACCCAGCTCTTCGCCGGGTACCCGCTTTCGAGGCGGGCGCACTAGGCCACTATGCGACCTCTCCGCCGTTAAATATACAGCATTTTGGGCGAGGAATCAAGGCGGGCGCAGGAGGTGGTTTCGGGCGCTCTCGCGAGGCACCCCTTGACAACGAGTGAGGAAGTGATATAATGTAAGTGATAGGACCCGACCCGGCAAGAGGCTGGGCGACGGAGCCAAGAGGGGGTTTGCCTGCCCGAGCTGAAGTCGAGAGGCGGGAGGTTTCCCGTCCGGCTTGGTTCGGTGCCTGCCCCGCCCTCTCCAGTGTGAAAGCCCCCCGCTTAGGGGTAAGCCGCTGGATCCCAGAGCGCGGAGGTCAGGATTCAACCCCCTCTCCTGTTTTATTGCCCCTTTTGCTGCGGATAAACCACGCGAATGTGAAGCTCATGCAGCTGTTTCTCGTCCACTGGGGCGGGCGCGCCGAAGAGCAGGTCTTGTCCGGTGGCTGTCTTGGGGAAGGCGATGACCTCGCGGATGTTCTCGTCGTCGGTGAGGAACATCACGAGTCGGTCGATGCCTGGCGCGATGCCACCATGCGGGGGCGCACCGTATTCAAAAGCCTCCAGCATGTGTCCAAAACGCGCCTGTGTCTCTTTCTCGCTATAGTTCAGCAGTTTGAAGACCTTTTGCTGAATATCGCGCCGATGGATACGGATGCTGCCGCTCGCCCACTCCACACCATTGCACACCACATCGTAGCAAGAGGCGCGCACGCGGGCGGGGTCGGTGTCCAAAAGAGGTAGGTCCTCTGGGTAAGGCATCGTGAAGGGGTGGTGCATCGGGTCCCAACGTTGCTCCTCTTCGTTCCACTCCACCAGCGGGAAGTCCACAATCCAGCAGAACGCCAGCAGGTTGGGGTCCAGCAGTCCCAGTCGCCTGCCGAACTCGTTGCGCAGGCGGGATAGCACGTTCGCCACCACTTTGGGCTGGTCAGCCACGATAGCCACCATGTCGCCCGACTGCGCCTGCGTCGCCTGTCGGATGGCTTCCATCTCTTCGGTGGTGAGGAACTTGGCGATGGGGGAGCGAACACCGCCCTCCTGCCACTGGATGGTCGCCAGCCCTTTCGCGCCGAAGCGTCGTGCGAACTCAGTGATCTCATCTATGTCCTTGCGGCTGTATTGCGCCCCGCCAGGAATGCGTATGGCTTTCACCTGCCCGCCGCTGTCGAGCGCAGCGCGGAACACCTGCGCCTGCGTGTTCGCCAGCACCTGTGAGAGGTCTACCAGCTCCAGCCCGAAGCGCAGGTCGGGCTTGTCGGTTCCGTAACGCGCCATCGCCTCGTCGTAGGTGAGGCGGGGCCACGGCTTTATCATCTTCTTGCTGGATACCGATTCCACCACGAAGATAGTCATCTCTTCAATGAGCTGAAGGATGTCCTCTTGCTCTACGAAGGACATCTCGAGGTCAAGTTGGGTGAACTCTGGCTGGCGGTCGGCGCGGGTGTCCTCGTCGCGGAAGCATTTGGCAATTTGGTAATAACGCTCCACGCCGCCCACCATCAGCAGCTGCTTGAGCTGCTGGGGCGATTGCGGAAGGGCATAGAAGTGCCCCGGATACAGCCGCGAGGGCACTAAATAGTCGCGCGCGCCCTCTGGCGTGGACTTAATCAGGATAGGGGTTTCCACCTCGATGAAGCCGCGCTCGTTCAGGAACTGGCGGATGAGATTGACCACCTTATGGCGCAGTTCGAGGCGATAGAACATCTCCGGGCGGCGCAGGTCAAGGTAGCGATAGCGCAGGCGGATGGACTCGTCCACGTTCAGGTTCTCATCGGCGAGCTGGAAGGGCAAGGGGCGGCAGGTGTTCAGCACTTCTGCCTCGCTAACCAGCACTTCCACCTCGCCAGTGGCTAGCTTGGGGTTTTCCAATCCTTCCGGTCGGCGACGCACTGTTCCCCGCACCGACAGCACATATTCTGCACGTACCGTTTCGGCAAGGGCATGGGCTTCAGCAGATTTGCTGGGGTCAAACACTATTTGGACGATTCCGCTGCGGTCGCGCAGGTCGATGAAAATCAGTCCACCGTGGTCGCGGCTGCGATGCACCCAGCCGTTCAATATCACCTCTTGACCGATATGTTCCGGTCGCAATGTTCCGCAAAAGTGCGTGCGTTTCCAGCGTTGCAAGGGCAAAAACCTCCAGGTTCTGCGGTGTGAAGCAGGATTATTATACACGATTCAGGGACGGTGGTCATCTACATGCAGTGGAACCCTCTAACTGAATCCCCAGCCCCCTTCCCTGAGAGGGAAGGTGGAGCGAAACGCCCATCTCCTTGCAGGAGAGAGGATGGGGGTGAGGTAAAACACCAATTAAGATTTCAAGAAAGCTCTCCTCAGCCCCGCAAAAATGCCTTGACAAATGCCCGACAAGTTTGATATATTGACCGCAGTAGAGTGTCTTTGCAGAGTGTGGCGTATGGAAGTTCCTGAAGACTTTCAAAACCATACACGAGGAGGCGCTGAAAAATGCCACGACGGTTTCCTTACCTGCGCACACTGGCTACGGTGTGCATCCTGAGCCTCACCGTGCAGGTAGGGGTTCCGCTCTTCGCTTCCCCCAACTCAAGGGGGGGTAAAAGCAACAATTGCAAGCCTTTCCACTGACAACGACTCCTCTTCTCCCAAACTGCTCACGTGGGCGAACAGTCACTGGAAATTGGCAAGGAGCAGGAACTTGGTGACCAATGACTTGATATCGGGCTATCCAATTGCGAGAACGCAGTCCGTCCAAGAGGTTGCAGTACTGCTTCATCCTCGCGTGGTGAAGAAAGGCCAACGGCTCCCTATTGAGGCGATTTTTACCAACGCCCCCACTGGTTTCGTGGATGTTGCCTTCTCGTGTAGCGACGGACAGTTTGTTGGCTCCGATGGCAGTCCTTCGACGACGTTCACGACGAGTGCTTCGGGAGCCACCCTGCGCGGCTTCACGTTCTGGCGACGTGCGGAAGCAGTCTGGATTGCCCCGGATAGCCCAGGGAGAGTCACCCTGCAGGCTACGCTGAGCATCCCGAACGTCTACGAGTATACCCCTAAGGACGTACGCCCCGCAGGTGCCGGTTTTTCCCAAGACGAGACACGCGGTTGGGTTCTGATAACTGCGGACAATTCAATCGGGCAGCCACTAAGCATCTACGTAACCGTTGAGCCTGTACCTTACTCAGGAGGGCATCAGCATCATTCTTCTGGACGCTCAGCTGGCACCTGCACGCCGTGGGAGGGGATTCTTGTGGGAGCCTACAGCACCACTTACATAGCTCCTGAAGTTTGCCGCGAGGCAAAGATTAAGGTCATTCCGTCAGCAAGTTTCCCGTTTAATCCGCAGCCACCGCAGCCCCATGATACAGCTGAGGTATTCGTTCCTGGTCTACAGATGAACTATAATGACATCAGCCTCCAGTGGGGTGGCTTGTTCGATATAAACGCGGACTGGCGCCCGCCGCATTATGAACACCGACGGGGCAGGCAGGTAGACTTTAGCAATGCGGACAACTTGCCAGCGGATTTGCAACGTGCTCTGCGCGGGATTATCGGACAATATGGAGGGGAGGTTCGGAATGAGGGCAATCACTGGCATGTGCGTTTTTAGCTTGGTGGTCATTAGCTGCGTAAGCATGGCTCAACGCGCCACAGAGTCGAACCCGCTGGCCAAGCGACTGCTCAAACCCGCCGGGGCGATTCGCACGGGCAATGTGGACAATGTGGGGCAGGTACGACACCTGAAAGACACAGGGGATTATCTTTTCGTCTGGAAGGGGCTGGATGGTCGTACGGTGCAAGCAACATACGTGCCCGAATGGAAGGCACAGGTGACCCTCTTTGTCTCCGTCCGCCGGGAATCGGATAACACCTGGCGATACCTGTACACGCTGCGCAATCTGCCACGCAGCCCGCTACAGGTTACCGCTGTGTATATGCTCACGAACGTCCAACCGCTACGTGTGTGGGTCGAGAAGGGCTGGCGCTTTGTGGGGGTAGTGAACACTTACAAAGGGAAAGCCCACAAGTTCGCGGAGAACCTGTTGGTGGGAACGTCTTCTCCGCTCAAGCCGGGTGGTGAGCTGCGCTTTCAGGTGCTCAGCAAGTATCCGCCCGCTGTCGTGGACTGTTATGTCAGTACAGACGCGCCCATCATACGGGTTCCTGAAGAGATGCCCACCGCGCTTGCTGACCGGTTGCCGCGTGGTTTCGAGGGTGGATTGCATGGCTACACGCTGGCACCCACCGACAGCTTGACGCCGGAGCGTTTTCTGGAGCAATGGCGCGTTGCCATCAGGGTGGGTTGGGTTACAGACAAACCACTGGCGCGTCAACTGACTGAGCACGTGGAGGAGGCAGTGAGGGCGGTGGGACGCGGCAATCGATCGGCGGCGCGCGATGCGTTGGCGGCGATCCAGAAGCTGGTGGGTCAACACCAGAAGCACATCGAGCCGGAGGCGCAGGCGTTGCTGCTGGAGAGCCTGCCTTACATTGTTCGCTGAAAGAAAGCTTGCGGGTGACCTGAACGGGGTATGGACGCGGTATCCCTGTGGGGTAGCGTGCGGCGCGGGTGAGTTGGTGGAGCAGCAGAAGCTGCTGGATGGTGGCAGCTGGACGGTGAGTGCGCTGTATCTGCAGGGCATCTCGTTGGTGCGCAGAAACAACGAGTGGCACCATTTTGACCCGTTAGGCACGGCGCAGGTGGCAAGCAACAACGTGTATGACGTGTTCGGGGTGTTGCGGTATCAGCAGGGCAGTGCGCAGACGGCGTGGAGGTGGAGAGATAAAAAGGAATGGGACGAGTGCCTCTTAGCCGGCGGTACTACAGTCTATTTTGCCAGAACGGCTGTAACGACTAACAACGTCAGGGACATTCTACTGCGGCTCGCTTGCGAACATGCATGTCGCAACGTCAAACCCGACTATGCGCGGCGTGCCTGCGTGGAGGCTTGCATAGCTTTAGGCAAGGGCTTCGTCAAACCAGCTCCGAAGCCTGTCCCCAAACCGGAGCCTCAGCCTCCAGGTAAAGAGGCTGAGTGTGCGAAAGGCAAGTGTCGTACGAATGTGCCGGGAGACATTGCTACCTGCTGTCCAGACGGGCGTCCGTTTTGCGGACCGTCTAAAGACTATGTTCCCATCTGCGGCATTCAGGTCAAACCGCCTGTGCCCGAACCGCCCAAACCGGACGAGGAATAGGAGGTGACAGATATGAAACCTCAAACTGTTGAGGCTGTATACACAGTAGGCTATCTTGCATCTTCTCAAAACGGCGAGCAGCTAGTAAGTATCGTGAAGCAGTACTGGAGCAGGGAAGCCATTCGCTTTGACTCAGGGAGTATCACCACCATTGCGCGTTCGGATGGTCGGATGCTGTATGTAGACCACAGCAGTCGGCGTGTAACTCGTTCTGCGGTGACCGGTAAAAGCGATTTTGCAAACCTAGCCGGAACCGCCGGGGTCGCCCCGACCGCAGCGGTATCTGCTTTGCGCAACTGGCTTCGGGAGAATGGTGTTGTCTTGGGAGATAGACCGACACGCTCCCGTGCCATGTATTTAGGCGTACCCTGTACGATTGAGACATACCATGACCAGCAAAAAGAACCTGCTCTGACGCTTTACTTGTCGAGACTGCGGGATGGACCGAGTTTACTAAGGCTGCTTCTTTTAGCGGCGCGGGCAGATGCGTCGATGGTGTTCGTCTGGGACACGGTGTCGTATGCAAAGGTCAAGGTGCCAACGTCGGCTTTTGAGGTGCCATCCGACTATACTATAGCGGACTGAGAACCAAATTGACCTGCTCAGGGTGTTGCGCCATCAGCAGGGCAGTGCCCAGACGCCGTGGAGGAATGGGGGATGCGCGATGAGGTTCAACGTAGTGTGGGGTTTGGTTGCATTGACGCTCTTGGTGGTAGCTGCAGTCCTTGCTGTCCAGCTGCCAGTCGCCATCGGCTGCCTGTTGATAAGGTCGCCAACGGTTGAACTCCTGAAGCATATACACGTAGGCATGACTGAGGCAGAAGTATTGGCGGCGGCAGGAGAGCCGAAGACGATTTATCCACCGGAAAGGTTCGACGAGGCCTACAACGGGTGGTATCCGAAGCCGCGGGTTCGAGCGGATAGACCCGTGTGGGTATATGGGGTGTTTTACTCGATCCGTATCATTGTATATTGGGACGATACGGGAAGAGTGAAGTACTTTGACGTGGTGTACACTTGACCGAGGAGACTACGGCGCGCAGAAGCCTCACACCGCCTGCGCCTCTAGGGCGACCCGGAACTGTTGCTGGTACAGGTTGGCGTAGATGCCCCCGTAGGCGAGCAGTTGTTCGTGCGTGCCCACCTCTTTGATTTCGCCCTTCTCCATCACCACAATCTTGTTCGCCTTCACGATAGTGGAAAGGCGGTGTGCGATGACGAAGCTGGTGCGTCCCTGCATCAGCCGTTCTAACGCTTCCTGAATCAGCGCTTCGGTTTCGGAGTCGAGCGCGCTGGTGGCTTCGTCCAGAATCAGGATACGCGGGTTACTCAGGATAGCGCGGGCAATGGCGACGCGCTGTTTCTCGCCGCCCGACAGTTTCACGCCTTCCTCGCCAATGCGCGTCTCGTAGCCGTTGGGTAACGCCTCGATCACGTGATGGATATTGGCGGCGCGCGCGGCTTCGTAGACCTCCTCGTCGGTGGCGTCGAGTCGCCCGTAGCGGATGTTCTCCATGATGGTGGTGTTGAAGAGAATGGTTTCCTGAATCACCACCCCGATTTGGCGGCGCAGGCTCTTCAGCTGCACATCGCGGATATCGATGCCATCGATGCGGATGGCGCCGGAGGTCACGTCGTAGTTGCGCTGCAGCAGGTTCACCATCGTGGTCTTCCCAGAACCCGATTGCCCCACCAGCGCCACCATCTCGCC
>Ga0272447_1002273_pt1 | contig 10540 bp, 10 predicted proteins | sample YNPCB0133_FD_194589 | JGI IMG/M metagenome (GOLD analysis project Ga0272447, IMG submission 194589) | Hot spring microbial mat communities from Yellowstone National Park, WY, United States - YNP-CB-013-3 | ecosystem: Environmental > Aquatic > Thermal springs > Hot (42-90C) > Sediment | place...
TAGGACCAGGGCCAGCATTGCCTCTCCCATGACCACGAAACGCGGTAACAGGCACGGGTCATGTCGGCCTTTGACCAGGATCGTGGTCGGTTCGCCGTTTCGAGTCACGGTGCGCTGAGGTTGCGGAATACTGGAAGTCGGCTTGAGCGCTACCCGACACACGATCGGCTCACCAGTAGAAATCCCGCCCAGGATACCACCGTGCCGATTGGTCTCGGTGCCGATGCGGCCGTCCGGCTTGCGAATAAAGGCGTCGTTATTTTCGCTGCCACGCATTCGGGCGACGGCGAAACCGGCACCGTATTCAAACCCGGTCACCGCAGGCAGCGATAAAAAAGCGTGGGCGAGGTCGGCCTTCAGCTTGTCGAAGACCGGTTCACCCAGTCCAGGTGGCACACCGGTGGCCACAATTTCGCAGACTCCGCCAATCGAATCCAGTTCACGGCGCACCTGATCAATCAGGGCCATCATGTGTTCCGCAGCGACTGGGTCCGGGCAGCGCACGGGGTTGGCTTCTACATCTTCCAAACGAACGCTGGCGGGGTCGGTTATGTTGGCCACCACGTCGCCAATCTGTTTCACGTAACCGACAACGCGGATGCCGAGCTGCCCAAGTAGTTTTTTGGCAATCGCACCGGCGGCAACCCGGCAAATCGTTTCACGAGCACTCGACCGACTACCGCCGCGGTAGTCCCGAAAACCATACTTGGCGTCGTAAGTGAAGTCCGCATGTCCGGGACGATATTTGTCGCGCAACTCGCTATAATCCTGGCTCCGCTGATCCTGATTACGGAACAAGATAGCGATCGGCGTACCGTCGGTTTTGCCCTCGAAGACGCCAGACCATATTTCCGGGTAATCCGGCTCATCGCGTTGCGTCACCAGTTTCGACTGGCCCGGCCGTCGGCGTGCCAGGTCTGGCAGCAGATCTTGCTCGGAAAGAGGTAATCCCGGCGGGCAACCGTCCACGATGCAGACATAGCCAGGGCCGTGACTGACACCGGCCGTAGTGACGCGAAAGAGCAATCCGAAGGTATTACCAGCCATTGGTTCTCCCAGGAATGTGCTGTATGCTCCGACCACGATATTCTACTGCCGTTTCCCTGCCTCCGATATAAACTAATTCACGCCTGAAAAACTTCGCATGCTTACCACTGAGGGCACAACGTATGAGTGCAGGGGACAAACCAGGCTATTTGATCGTTACCACCAGCAACCACGTCGAAGGTTACACCATCACGGAGTACCTCGGCATTGTGCGGGGCATAGTCGTTCGCTCCACGGGAATTGCCCGTGGCTTTCTTGGCGGACTGAAATCCATCGTTGGCGGCAACGTCGAAACCTGGGTTACGGTGTGCGAAGAAGCACGCAAACAAGCCTTTGCCCGCATGATAGACCACGCCCGGGAACTCGATGCCGACGCAATCATTGCCATGCGCTACGATGCTACGGAGTTCATGCAGGGTGTCACCGAAGTTTTGTGCTATGGAACAGCCGTGCGCTTGAGTCCCTTGACGGAACACGAGTGAGAACCCGCTGCCTGCCCACTGTCACAGCATCGCCAATCTGTGCTCTGGCTCTATATAGCAGCAAAAGATTCGCACTGGCAAAGTGCTTATCGAAAACGAGGTGTGAATATGAGACGAGCGACATCGGTAATTGACCTGCGCAGCGATACGGTTACCCGTCCCACCGCGGGCATGCGAGCGGCTATGGCTACTGCGGAAGTAGGCGACGATGTTTTCGATGAAGATCCCACTGTGCGACGTTTAGAAGAACGCGTTGCCGAGTTATTAGGTAAAGAAGCCGCGCTCTTCGTGCCCTCGGGTACTATGTCTAACCAGATCTGCATCAAGGTGCACACCCAGCCGGGTGACGAACTAATATGCGACGTTAATTCCCATGTGTACAACTATGAAGCAGGCGGCCCGGCAGTGCTTAGCGGTGTTATGTGCCGCACCATCGAGGGCGACCGCGGTATTTTCGATGTGCAACATCTCGAAGGGTTAGTCCGACCGGATAATGATCATCTGGTGCGTACACGCTTGGTATGCATCGAGAACACACACAATCGCGGTGGCGGTAGCATTTTCCCACTGGAGGCGATTCGCCGTATTTCTAATTGGGCACACCGCCACAATCTGGTCGTGCACCTTGACGGAGCACGATTGTGGAATGCTGCTATCGCGACTGGCATTCCGCTTCGGGACTGGGCCGAACCTTGCGATTCTGTCTCGGTCTGTTTCAGCAAGGGACTCGGTGCTCCGGTAGGCTCGGCACTGGCCGGTACGAAAGACTTCGTCCGCCGGGCACGGCGTGTCCGCAAGCTGTTTGGCGGGGGCATGCGCCAGGCCGGTGTCTTAGCAGCGGCTGCATTATACGCGATAGAACACCACTTCCACCGCCTGGCGGAGGATCATCAAAACGCCCAAATCCTGGCACAAACCATTCGTAATACCCCGGGGCTTCGTTTGTTTCCCCAGCACATCGAAACGAATATCCTCTATGCCGACATTGATCCGAGATTAGGTACTGCGGCGGATTTTGCTCGCGCCCTAGCCGAACGGCGCGTCCTTGTACTACCGGTTGCCCCCCAGCGTATCCGCTTAGTTACTCATCTGGATGTTAGTCGAGCGCAAACCGAACACGCAGCCATTATCATTCAGGAGACAGCTAAGCGTTTAGCCTTGCAAGCCGCATGATCGCCGGACAGGTTCATTCCTGGGAACTTACGCCGCAGCAGGCCATCGCTTTGCAGAAGCAACTGGCTAGCCGGGTACAACTCGCCGGTAAGTTGCATTCATGCCGCTATGTTGCCGGAGCGGACGTCGCTTATACTCGCAGTGACCGTCAGCTCGTGGCGGCTATAGTTATATGGGACCGTAAGCATAATCAGGTAATCGAGCAGCAAGTAGTGCGACAACCGGTATCGTTTCCTTATGTTCCCGGGCTATTATCCTTTCGAGAAAGCCCTGGCGTCCTTCATGCCTGGCAACATCTTCACAGGCAACCCGACCTGCTGATGATAGATGGACATGGTTATGCCCACCCCCGCCGGTTTGGCATTGCCTGTCATTTAGGGGTGCTTCTCGGCATCCCGACAATCGGTTGTGCGAAAAGCCGCTTGATTGGCAAACATGACAAAGTGCCCGACCAGGTTGGTGCGTGGGTGCCTCTTTACGACTGTGAGGAGATCGTGGGCGCTGTTTTACGCACCCGGCTTCATGTTCGCCCGATTTATGTTTCCATAGGACATCGTCTCGATCTGGAGCAGGCTATCTACTGGACAATGCAATGCTGTCGCGGCTACCGCGTTCCTGAACCAACTCGCTTGGCGCATCAGCTGGTTAGTCGTGCACGAACGCAGCCTGACTAAGTAGCTTGGAGACTAGATCGCCACTTAGCGACTACGTGACCGGAAGTTACGCAATTCAATCAAAAAATCCAAGCTGAATACGCGCAGCGTCAGACATCATAGATGGATGATAAGGTGGGTCCCAGACCAGCTCCAGCTTAACTTCCTTGACACCGGGTACCTGGCGCACCTTCTGCTCCACTTCGTACGGAAGCGTCGCAGCCGATGGACACATCGGTGATGTGAGCGTCATCCGGATATAAACTTCCCCGGTGGGCTGCACCTCCAGCTTATAAATCAGCCCAAGATCATATATATTCACGGGTATTTCCGGGTCGAAAATAGATCGCAACACGCGAATCACCTGCTGTTCTAGTTCAAGGTGATTTATTTGTTCGCTCGGTGTCGCACAGTGCGATTCCTGAGTTTGGCTGTTAGTTTGCGAATTTATTGTCTTATCATTGTTGCTCATAGGTATATCCCATCGGGAGCAATCAAGGTGCTGCGTACTTCAAGATAGCGAGATATTTTATTTATTCGGTGGAAACAGTTTCCTGCCGGCCTTGCAGGGCAGCGTGGAGGGTATGCCAGGGTAGTGTGGCGCATTTGACCCGTACCGGAAATTCTCGCACTCCGGAGAAAACCGCCAGTTTACCTAGCGGGGGCCGTGCGGCTGACGTAGCTTCTGGAGATTCCTGGCCGGTCACGAGCTCATGGAAGGCGTGAAAAAGTGCCTCGGCTTCTTCTACGGTTTTGCCTTTTACCGCCTCAGTCATGACCGACGCAGACGCCATAGAGATTGCACAGCCACTGCCCTGGAAAGCGATGTCCTCGATACGATTGTTGCTTAGCTTTATATACAGCGTCAGGCGGTCTCCACAGAGGGGATTATATCCTTCCTGACGCCGCGTTGCCTCGGCAAGCACCCGAAAGTTTCGCGGATGCTTCTGGTGATCGAGAATCACCTCCTGATAAAGGTCCCGCAAATCAGACATGTTAGTGGCTATCCTGATTTCACATGCGGAAAAATTCTCGGGCCTGGTGCAATCCGGCAACCAGGGCATCTATATCTTCTGCAGTATTGTAAATGCCGAGCGAGGCCCGTGCGGTAGCTGGGACTCCTAACCACTCCATTAACGGTTGGGCACAGTGATGTCCTGTGCGTATGGCGATACCCTGCTGGTCAAGTACAGTTCCCAAATCGTGTGGATGGACGCCGTCTAAATTGAAAGCAATGGCACCGCATCGCCATGCCGGATTGCCGTAAATAGTCAACCCGGGTATCTCGCGTAATGCTTGTAAGCTATACTCCATCAACTTCTCCTCCTGAGCGGCTACTTCTTCCATACCCAGCTGATTCAGAAAATCCAGAGCCGCCTTGAATGCAACCACGTCCGCTATATTCGGCGTGCCAGCTTCAAACTTATAGGGTAGCACATTGTAGGTCGTCTTTTCAAAGGTTACCGAAGCGATCATATCACCACCACCTTGATAAGGTGGCATAGCCTCTAATAATTCTTCTTTCCCGTAAAGCACGCCTACGCCCGTCGGTCCATACATCTTATGGGCTGAGAACGCATAAAAGTCGCAATCGAGCTCCTGGACATTGACCGGCAAATGCGGTGCGGCTTGCGCGCCATCTACAAGAACCCGTGCTCCGGCAGCATGGGCCAGCTCAGCAATTTTTTGCACCGGATTTACTGTCCCAAGCACATTAGAAACATGCGCTACGGCTACCAGTCGCGTGCGCGGGCTCAGCAGACGCTCGAAGGCTTCCCAGTCTAACTCTCCTTCCGGTGTCAACGGAACAACACGCAACTTCAGACCGCGCTCTTCACAAACCATCTGCCAGGGCACGATATTAGAATGATGTTCCAATTGCGTAATAATAATTTCGTCACCCGCCTGCATAAAGCGACGACTAAACGACCAGGCTACGAGGTTGATACTTTCTGTAGTTCCGCGTGTAAAGATGATCTCGCGCGAACTACGAGCACCTATAAACCGCTGCACGGTCGTGCGTGTTTGTTCGAAGGCATGTGTCGCCTGTTCGCTTAGATAATGAATGCCGCGATGCACATTGGCGTTCCATTCCTCATAATATCGCACCAGCGCCTCAATAACAACCCGCGGTTTCTGGGTGGTGGCAGCGTTATCCAGGTAGTGCAGCGTCTTTCCCCGCACCGGGCGTTGCAGAATAGGAAACTCCGCCCGCAAACTCTCAGGTGTCCAGGAGCGGAGCATGCTCGTCTGGGCTGCCGGTACAGATGTGATGCGGGTCATGGCAGCGACAATCTCCTGAGTTCGCGCTCCAGCGGCAAGCCTTCCTCGGCCAGGAGGAGGTCCTCGAGCTGGAGACGCACCGGCTCGACTTGAATCCGAGAGACGATGTCTTCGGCAAAAGCATAAATCAGCAGGCTTCGTGCCTGTTCCCTGCCGATCCCCCGCGTCTGCAGGTAAAAGAGCTGTTGTTCGTCTAACTGACCAACTGTCGCCCCATGGGTGCAGCGAACGTCATCGGCGTAGATTTCTAATTGAGGCTTAGAGTCCACCTCGGCGTCGTCGGAAAGCAACAGGGCCTGATTCGTCTGCTTGGCATCGGTTTTCTGAGCTCCCGGATGTACATAAATCTTGCCCTGAAAAACGCCGTGACCTCGTTCGCTAAGTATCCCCTTATACAATTCGTAACTGGTACAGGCGGGTGCCAGATGTTCGATTTCGGTATGGTTGTCAATATGTTGCTTGCCCCGCGCCAAATAAAGGCCATTCAAAGTGCAAGAACCGTGTTCGCCTTCCAATCGTACATCGCACTCGTTTCGCACCAGTCCTCCACCGACGGAAACAATGTAAGCTTGTAATTCCGCCTGCTGTGCCAATCGTGCATAGGCTTGAACGATATGAATGCTATTTGGGTGCTCCTGCTGAACCTTATAGTAACTAAGGTGAGCGCCGCGCTCCAGGATAAGTTCTACCACTCCGCAGGTGAAACACCGCTCAGAACCGCCACTGTAGCTCTCGACCAGACTGGCACGGCTTCCTTGCCCCAGAACGAACAGGATGCGGGGAAACACCGCCTGTGGTTCCAGTTGCTCATTTGCTTGCTGATATATTTCTATATGCACCGGCAAATCAAGGTCTTGATTCGGCAGCACATGCACTATAACTGCATCCTCGAAAAGCATAGTATTGAGCGCGGCAAAGGCATGCTGAGACCAGCGTGCTGTCCGATTCCAATAGCTTTCCAGGAAATCGGCATACTTTTGAGATGCATCATGCCAGTTCATAATGCGAAGTTTACTGGCCGAGGCAGGCGGCACGTGTACGTCAACTACACGCCCATTGGCGATAATAACGCGAACTGCTTCCCAATCAAACTGGCGCACCAGTTGTGCCGGTGGTGCTGGTTGCCATGCGGTCTGGGCAACGGCGGCGACGTTTGTGTATTTCCAGTCTTCATTTCTGCGCAGTGGATAGCCAAGTTCTGAAAAAGCAGCTTCTGCCGCTTGCCTGGCGGCTACGACGAAACGAGGTTCTTGTGTCGGCTGACCTCTCAAGAAAGCCGACCATTGCTGGGTGATTTTACTTCCTAGACCGCGTGTCTCCAGCATAGCGCACCTATTATTAGTCATTTGCTAGAGTTTGCTCGTTGCCAGCTGCTGTTCTAGCCAGCCATAGCCTTTTGCTTCCAGTTCCAGAGCCAGTTCTTTGGGACCACTGCGAACAATGCGGCCATCTACTAATACATGTACCTGATCGGGAATGATATAGTTGAGCAGGCGTTGATAGTGCGTGATCACCAGTATGCTACGCTCTGGCGAACGAAGAGAATTAACACCATCGGCTACGACACGTAAAGCATCTATATCAAGACCGGAATCGGTTTCGTCCATGATGCAGAGTTTCGGCTCTAATATCGCCATCTGCAAAATTTCATTGCGTTTCTTTTCGCCACCGCTGAATCCCTCATTAACGGAGCGTTTCAAGAGGGATTCGTCCATCCGCAGAAGACGCAACTTTTCGCGTACCAGCTGGAGAAAGTCCATAGCATCAATTTCCGGCAGGCCGCGATGTTTACGAATCGCATTAACCGCAGCCCGGAGGAAATACATATTCGTTACACCGGGTATTTCTACGGGATATTGGAACGCCAGGAAAACTCCCTCCCGGGCACGTTCTTCGGGGTCAAGTTCCAGTAGCGATCGCCCTTGATAGAGGATTTCCCCCTGAGTAACTTCATAATCCTCTCGCCCCGCTAATACAGCAGCCAGGGTGCTCTTACCAGAGCCGTTCGGCCCCATTATCGCATGTACCTGGCCAACGGGCAGTACTAAATTTACTCCCTTGAGGATTTCTTTTCCCTCCACCTGCACATGCAGGTCACGGATTTCGAGCATGGGTTGCATCTTTAGCTCCTCGCACTATTCACACCTTGATTTTTAGCCGACACTTCCTTCCAAACTGATTCCCAGCAACTTTTGGGCTTCCACTGCAAATTCCATGGGCAAATTCAAGAGCACCTGTTTGCAAAATCCGTTGACGATCATGTTTACGGCGTCTTCAGTTGACAGGCCGCGCTGGCGACAGTAGAAGATCTGGTCTTCCCCAATTTTCGAGGTCGAGGCCTCATGCTCGACACGGGCTGTCGAATTGCGAACCTCGATATAGGGCATGGTGTGGGCGCCGCATTTGTCCCCGATGAGCAGGGAATCGCACTGGGAATAATTGCGGGCATACGCCGCCCCTTTCATCACCTTGACCAAGCCTCGATAGGTATTTTGCCCATGCCCCGCGCTAATACCTTTGGAAACGATTGTGCTGCGTGTATGCTTACCGATATGAATCATCTTCGTACCGGTGTCGGCCTGTTGATAGTTATTGGTAACGGCTACGGAATAGAATTCGCCTATGGATTCATCTCCTTGAAGGATGACACTCGGATATTTCCAGGTGATTGCCGAACCGGTTTCGACCTGCGTCCAGGAGATTTTCGAGCGACGTCCTCGACATGCACCGCGTTTGGTGACGAAGTTGTAAATCCCGCCGCGTCCCTCTTTATCACCCGGATACCAGTTCTGCACTGTGGAATACTTGATTTCGGCTTCGTCGAGCGCAATAAGTTCTACCACCGCCGCGTGCAACTGGTTCTCATCTCGCATCGGAGCAGTGCAACCTTCTAGGTAGCTCACATAGCTGCCGCGATCCGCAATAATCAAGGTACGCTCGAACTGACCGGTTTCCCGTGCATTGATCCGGAAATAGGTCGAAAGTTCCATAGGGCATCGCACTCCTGGAGGAACATAAACAAACGATCCGTCGCTGAATACGGCAGAATTCAAGGCAGCGAAAAAGTTGTCGTTATAAGGAACCACGGAACCGAGATACTGTCGCACCAAGTCCGGGTACTCCCTTACGGCTTCGGAGAAGGAACAAAAGATAATGCCCAATTGCTTGAGCTTTTCTTTATAGGTGGTAGCCACGGAGACGCTATCGAAAACCGCATCCACTGCAACGCCGGCTAAGCGTTTTTGCTCCTCGAGCGGGATGCCTAGTTTTTCAAAAGTGCGGCGGATTTCCGGGTCCACTTCGTCTAAGCTGGCCAGCGGTTTACGTCGCTTCGGTGCTGCGTAATAGTGGATATCCTGATAATCAATGCGACTGTATTGGATGTGGGGCCACCACCTCGGTTCTTCCATCGTCAACCAGTGCCGATATGCTTTCAGACGCCATTCTAACAACCAATCCGGCTCGCCTTTGAGTCGAGAAATGGTGCGAATAATATCCTCGTTAAGTCCCTTAGGGACTTTCTCCTCTTCAATGTCAGTATAAAAGCCCCACTCGTATTCGCGCTGAGTGAGCTGGGCAATCGTTGCTGTATCCGTCGGCATAGCGAATCTCCGTTTGTTCAGGCTCGCATGAATTGGGCATGCTAAGGGGAAAAGTAAATGTTCCGCGCTTGCTTAACGAGAGTAATTAGAGTGTTTAGGAGTCCGCAGGCCAGGCATGACTAAGTTCCGCAGGGCGTCTCTGCAATTTAGTGGTGTCAATGCCGGAAATCAGTGACGATTCCGTAGCCCCGGGTAGTTCCTGGATCGCTTGTTCCAGGCGTTGCCTGAGTCGCTGAGCTAAATCACAGGGTGACTGCAACAGATCGCTCAAGTGCAGCTGATCCAGGGCGTGGCGGAGCCAGGTCTCCAAAGTCTGCCACAAGGCTCGCAGACTGCAGGCCTGCAGGCTGTGAACACAGCTGCCCTCGGTTTCTGTGCCGGCGTGCCGGCGGCAGTAGTCCGGCTCATCGTATAGTGGCTGGCCTAGAGCCCGCAGCACCCGACCAAGCTGAATTTTTTCGGGTCGCTCCGTGAGCCGGTAGCCGCCGGTCCGACCACGCACGCTTTCCACCAGCCCTTCCTGACGCAACACCGCCAGCAGTTTCGCGACGTAAGGTTGCGACAGACCCTCCGCGGCAGCTATTTCGGCGATCGTCCGGGTGTGATTCGGAGCGACCGCTAGCTGCAAAAGACACCGCAAGCCATACTCTTCCTGGGCGGAAATTTTCATGGTCAGCTACCGTTCGTGGCTGCCAGTATTCTAGGAACGTTTACTTTTTCGTCAAGTATAGCCGCGTAAAAATGTTTCCTTTTTTCCTGTTTTCATAAGGCTTGCTGAAGTAGCAACTTATGAAAAGACTTCTGTTTCCGCCCGGCGTAACTCCCAGCCGGCCAGGACGGCCATGGTCAGACCGAAGCCTAAACTGCTTCCAACGCTCCACCATGGGTTAAACTCAGCCGCGTTACCGGAATCCAGTAGTTCCGGGAAGCTGGCGAAATGTTGGCCTGCACCGATGAGGTCGCTCAACAGTATCAACAAGTCGGCCGGTTTCGGCAAGCACCAGTAAGGTAGCCGGGCCAAAACTGAAGCAGTGATGTGCTCGCTCGGATACGAGGTCTGGCATAAGTGCGAAACGTTCACCGCGTAGCTTACCAACCACAATAGGACATTCGCGACCAGCACGGCAGCACTGCTCCGGCTCAGCGCCCCAACTAACATACTGAATCCCCAGAATGCAGCAAAGCTCACTGCGAACACCAGCACGCCTCCCAGACCGGAACCTGGCCAGTATCCCGTAACCAGAGCCAGGCTTGTTGCCGTGCTTAGAGAAAATCCAGTCGCTAATGCTGTCATAATTAG
>Ga0272447_1002274_pt1 | contig 10538 bp, 13 predicted proteins | sample YNPCB0133_FD_194589 | JGI IMG/M metagenome (GOLD analysis project Ga0272447, IMG submission 194589) | Hot spring microbial mat communities from Yellowstone National Park, WY, United States - YNP-CB-013-3 | ecosystem: Environmental > Aquatic > Thermal springs > Hot (42-90C) > Sediment | place...
CCAAGCCGCCTAAGCTCCTCCACCCCCCGGTAGGGGTGGGCCTCGGGGTGCTTCTCGTAGTCCATGTCGTGGAGGACCCCAGCCATGGCCCAAAGCTCCTCGTCCTGGCCATAGCGGCGGGCGTAGGCCCGCATGGCCACCTCCACCGCCCGCATGTGCCGCCTAAGGGAGTCGCTTTCCGTCCAGGCCTCCATGAGGGCCAGGGCTTCCTGGAAGCTCGGCATGCCCTAAAGTATAGCCATGCGCCTGGGCTACGGCGAGGATAGCCACCTTCTTGAGGAGGGGCGGCCCCTTTACCTCTGCGGCCTCCTCCTGCCAAGCCCCTTAGGGGCCAAGGCCCACTCCGATGGGGACGCCGCCCTCCACGCCCTCACGGACGCCCTCCTTGCCGCCTTTGGCCTGGGGGACATCGGCCTCCTCTTCCCCGACACCGACCCCAGGTGGCGGGAGGCACGGAGCGAGGTCTTCCTGAAGGAAGCCCTAAACCTGGTGGCCGCCCGGGGGGGGAGGCTCCTCCAGGCCAGCCTGGTCATCGTCCTGGACAGGCCCAAGCTTGCCCCCCACCGGCAGGCCCTGACCCAAAACCTCTCCCGCCTCCTGGGCCTGACGGAGGACCGGGTGGGCCTCACCTTCAAGACCTCGGAGGGCCTGGCCCCCAGGCACGTCCAGGCCCGGGCGGTGGTGCTTTTGGATGGTTGAGGCCCTGGTCTGGCTCGGGACCCTGGTCTTCGCCGCCACCGGGGCCCTGAAGGGGGTGGAGAAGGGGTTTGACCTCCTGGGGGTCCTGGTCCTGGCCACGGTGACCGCCGTGGGGGGCAGCTCCATCCGCGACGCGCTGGTGGGGACCCTTCCCCCCTCGGCCCTGAGGAACGAACCCCTTTTATGGAGCGTGGCCCTAATCGGCCTCCTCGTCTTCCGCTTCCACCCCCGGGTCCAGGCCCTGGAAAGGCCCATCTACTACCTGGACACCCTGGGCCTGGGCCTCTTCGCCGCCCTGGGGGCGGAGCGGGGCCTGGAAGCGGGGCTTGGGCCCTTTGGGGTGGCCCTGGCGGGGACCCTCTCCGGGGTGGGGGGCGGGGTGCTCCGGGACGTGCTCTCGGGCGAGGTGCCAGGCATCCTCTACCGGGCCGGGGGCCTCTACGCCTCCGCCGCCCTCCTGGGAGCCCTGGTGGTCTACGCCCTCCACCCCCACCAGGAGGAGGCCGCCCTCTTCCTGGGAGCCATGGCCACCATGCTCCTTAGGGTCTTCGGCCGGAGGCTGGGCCTCCGCCTCCCTACTCCCAGGTAGGGCTACTTGAGCTGGGCCAGCTCCCTCCGGGCCCTTTCTTGGTCGTAGCGGTCGGCGGCGGTTTGGGCGGGAAGGGAGAGGGCCACCTCCAGCTGCTTTCTGGCCTCCTCCTTCTTGCCCCAGGCGGCCAGCACCCGGGCGTACTCCACCCGGTGGATGATGCCATCGGGCTCCAGCTCTATGGCCTTCTTCATCAGGGGCTCCACCCGGCTCCTATCCGCCCCCTGGGTGGTGGCCACCAACCAGCCCTTCTGCACCAGTTCAAAGTGCCAAAGGGCCAGGGCCACCATGGCCCCGGGGTGGTCGGGCTTGAGCCTCAGGGTCCTCTCCAGGTCGCTCCGGATCCGCGGGGCGAGGCCTTCGGCCAGGGCCTCGAGGATGCCCTTGTACTGGGAGAGTCGCCCCAAGGCCCGGGCCCGCTCAAAGTAGCCCTCGGGGTAGTCCGGGGCCTTGGCGATGGCCTGGGAGGCCGCCTTCTCCGCCCGCTCAAACCAGGTCCGCTTCTCCTCGTCCTTGGCCTGGTACAGGGCGTAGAAGCTGGCCCCCTTGGCCGCCAGGGCTAGGGCCTCGGGGGTACCCAGCCTGAGACCCGCCTCGTAGGCCTCCTGGAAACGCCCCGCATCCACCAAGGCCGCCACCGAAGGGGCCTGGGCCATGGCCAGGGGCAGCGCGCCGATCAGAAAAAGGGTTATGGCCTTCCGCATGGGTTTCACCCGAGGGGATTATACCGAGTCTAAAGCCTTGGGGCGTAAACTGGAAGACATGAAGCTTATCTGGGGGTTGGGATTCCTCTTGGGCCTCCTGGCCTTAGCCCAGGAGGCTGACGATTATCACGCCCGTTGCGCGCGCCTTTACCAGCAAGGGGCCCTGGAAAGCGCCCAGGCCACCTGCGAGCTGGCCCTGGTGAGCGATCCCGCCCACCGCCCCACCCTCCGCCTCCTGGCCCGCATCCACCTGGACAAGAAGGAGCTGTCCCTGGCAGAAACCTATCTGGAGCGCCTGGGGGAGGATGTGGAAGCCCCCCTCTTGCGGGCCCGCCTCCTTCTCCTGAAGGGCAGGCCGAGGGAGGTGCTGGGCCTCCCCCTGCCCCCGAGCCCGGAAGGACGGCTGCTCAAGGCCCTGGCCCTGGAGGCCCTGAAGCAGCCTGAGGAGGCCCTCAAGGAGGCCCAAGGGCTTCCCCCGACCCCGGAGGTCCGGCTCCTTTTGGCCCGGCTCCACCTGGCCACAGGAAGGCCCGAGCGGGGACTGGCCCTTTTGGGTTCCACCCTCGAGGAACGGCTGGAGCGGGGCCGCCTCCTCTTCCTGACGGGCAGGCCCCAGGAGGCGATAGCCCTTCTGGAAAACCTTCTCCCCGAGATTTCGGGTAGGCCCGAGTTCCAACGCCAGGCCCTCTCCACCCTGGTCCTGGCCTACCTGGGCCAGGGTGACTGGCCCCGGGGCCAGGCGGCCCTGAGCCAGCTTTCCACCCTGGAAAACCTGCCGGGCCTTTTCCTGGCCCGCACCTGGCCTTGGCTTCTGGCCTTCCTGGCCTTTATGATCCTCATCCTCATCGGGGAAAGCCGCATTGAACCCTTGCGCACCGTGGAGGTGGTGGAAAACCCCCTGCCGGGTCCGGGAAGCCTCTACCTCTTCCTCCTCCTCGCCCTCCTTCTGGCCCTGGGCTTCGCTTCCTTCCTGGGCAAGGCCCTCTTCGCCAACGGCCTGGCCCTCCTCACCCCTTACCAGCAGGACCAGGTCCTGCCCAGCTTCTACCTGGCCCTCGGCCTCCTGCTCTTCCTGGGGCTTTCCCTGTGGCAGAGGCGGCGGCTTTCCCAGCTGCTGGGCCCCCTCGAGGGCTTTGTGGAGGGGTTCTGGGTGGGGCCTGCCCTGGTCCTGGTCCTTTTGGCCTACGGGGCGGTGCGGCCCATCCTCGGGCTCCCCACCCTGCCCCTGAACCTCCTGGCCTTCCTGGGCCTGGCCCTGATGGAACCCTTCTTCCGCGGCCTGGTGCCCTGGGTGTTCCGCGAGCGCTACCGCAACCTCTCCCCCTACCTCTCCACCCTCCTCTTCGCCTTGGCGGTGCCCGGGCCCACCCTGCTCCTGGCCCTTCTGGGAGCCGGCCTCCTTTGGGCCAAGGAGCGGGCGGGAAGCGTGTTTGGGCTTTCCCTGGGCTGGGTGGTGGCGGGGGTGGTGCTGGCCCTCTTCCCCACCCCCTGGCTCCGGCGCTTCTAGGCCATGCGCCCGGTCTACTTCCTCTCGGACTTCGGCCTCGAGGACCCCTATGCGGGCGTGGTCCAGGCCGTCCTGGAGGAGCGGGCCCCCGGGGTCAGGGTGCGCCATCTGGCCCACGCCCTGCCCCCGGGGGACCTGCGCCGGGCCACCTACGCTCTCTTTGAGGCGGTTCCTTACCTGCCCGAGGGGGCGGTCCTCCTGGCGGTGGTGGACCCCGGGGTGGGCACCGGGAGGCGGGCCATCGCCGCCTGGGGCAACCGCTTTTACGTGGGCCCCGACAACGGCCTCTTCACCCTGGCCTGGCTCCTGGACCCCCCAGAAAGGGCCTTTCTCCTGGAAAACCTCTCCCCACCCCGGCCCCGAGGTGTCCTCCCCCTCCCCGGCCTTCGCCCCGGGGAGCACACCTTCCACGGCCGGGACCGCTTCGCCCCCGCCGCCGCCCACCTGGCCCTGGGGCTTCCTCCGGAAGGATTGGGGCCCGAGGTGTCCGTGGAGAGCCTGGTCCGCCTGCCCCTCGCCCTAAGCCCGGGCCCCTTGGGGGAGGTCCTCACCTTTGACCGCTTCGGCAACGCCATCACCACCCTTCTTTCCGCCCCCTTAGGGGCCTGGGTGGAGGTGGCGGGGAGGCGGGTGAGGGTCCTCCGCACCTTCGGGGAGGCGGAAGAGGGGGAGGCTTTGGCCTATCTGGGAAGCGCCGGGCTTCTGGAGATCGCCGTGAACCGGGGAAGCGCCCGGGAGGCCTTGGGCCTACAGGAGGGGATGCCCGTGCGGCTCCTCTAGAGGCCTTCCATCCAGCGGGCCACCTCAGGGAGGAAGTCCAGGGCAGTGAAGTCCAGGCTCACCGGGGTCACGGAGATGTACCCGCGGCGCACCGCAAAGAGGTCCGTGCCCTCCTCCTCCTCGCCCACCGGGGTGCCCGCGATCCAGTAGTAGGGCCTGCCCTCGGGGTCCAGGCGCTCCACCACCGTGTCCTCCCAGTGGTGGGTGGAAAGGCGGGTCACCAGAACTCCCTTGGGAACGCCCGCGGGAAAGTTCACGTTGAGGAGGACCCCTTTGGGAAGCCCCTTCTCTGCCACCAGCCGGGCCAGGCGGAGGGCCCACTGGGCCGCCTGGGTGAAGTCCAGCTCCTCCCCGGAGGTGTCCAGGCTGAAGGCGATGGAGGGGATGCCCAAGGAGGTGCCCTCCAGGGCCGCGGCCACGGTGCCGGAGTGGGTGAGGTCCAGGCCCAGGTTCACCCCAATGTTGATGCCGGACGCCAGAAGGTCCGGCCGCCCCAGGAGGTGGACCCCCAGGACCACGCAGTCTGCGGGGGTGCCGTCCACCCGGTAGGCGGGGATCTCCCCGAAGCCAGCGCTTTGGGTGTGCTTGAAGCGCAAGGGGCGGCGCACGGTGATGCCGTGCCCCACCGCCGACTGCTCCACGTCTGGGGCCACCACGTACACCTCGCCCAGGGCCCGCATGGCCAGGCCCAAGGCCTTGATGCCGGGGGAGAAGATGCCGTCGTCGTTGGAGACCAGGATGCGCATGCTTCAAGCCTAAAGGAAAAAGGGCCCCCAAAGGGGCCCTACTCTGGCCTTCAGGGCTTTAGATGCGGCGGACCTTCTTGGCCTGGGGGCCCTTGCCGCCCCGGCCGGGCTCCACCTCAAACTCCACCCGCTCCCCCTCGTTCAGGGTGCGGAAGCCATCGGCCTCAATGGCCGTGAAGTGCACGAACACGTCGGGACCCTCTTCCTGCTGGATGAAGCCGTAGCCTTTTTCCGCGTTGAACCACTTAACCGTACCCTTCTTCATGTTTCTCCTTCATCCCGAAAACCCACCGGGCTTTCCAGGGACTCCTCACTATCCCACGCCCTTAGGCAAAAGTCAAGCCCCGGGAGTAACCCGGGGCCAGAAGCCTAGTGGGCGTGGCCGTCCTCGTGGACGTGGCCGTGGAGGATCTCCTCGGAGGTGGCCTCGCGCACCCTCACCACCTCCACCTCAAAGTCCAGGTCCTTGCCCGCCAGGGGGTGGTTGAAGTCAATGGTGACCTCCTCTCCCCTCACCTCCACCACGGTGAGGGGCATGGGGTTGCCCTCCATGTCCTGGGCGTAGAACTGGGCCCCGGGGGCCACCTCGGCGTCCTCGGGAAAGGCGGAGAGGGGCACCACCTGGACCCCTTCGGGGTCGTGGGGGCCATAACCCTTCTCCGCGGGCACATGGGCCCGGAAGCGCTCCCCCTCCCCACGGCCTTCCAGCTCCTCCTCGAGGCCCCGGATCAGGTTGCCGTGCCCGTGCAAATAGGAAAGCTCCCCCTGGTCCAAAACCTCCCCCTCCACCTGGAGGGTGTAGCGGATGGTCACTACCTTGTCCTGTTCAACCTTCATGTTCACCCTTTCGCAAGCTGAGGTCCATTTGGGGTAGGGGCCCCAAAGAGGCTTGCTCCCTCTAGCCTACCAGACCCCCGCCTTCGCAAAAAGGGGAAAGGGGGTTTTTCCCTACGCATGGGCCTTTCCCTTCCCCTGCTTGGCCCTATAGTGGGGGTATGCGGGTGGAAAGGGTTATTGGGAAGACCCCGGTGGTCCGCCTGGAAAGGGTGCTGGAGCCGGGCATGGCCGAGGTCTACGTGAAGCTGGAGGGCCAGAACCCCGGGGGTTCCATCAAGGACCGCCCCGCCTGGTACATGATCCGGGACGCCGAGGAACGGGGCCTCCTCCGCCCCGGTTCCGGCCAGGTGATCGTGGAGCCCACGAGCGGCAACACGGGGATCGGCCTGGCCATGATCGCCGCCAGCCGCGGCTACCGCCTCATCCTCACCATGCCCGCCCAGATGTCGGAGGAAAGGAAGCGGGTCCTAAAGGCCTTTGGGGCGGAGCTCGTCCTCACCGACCCGGAAAGGCGCATGCTGGCCGCCAGGGAGGAGGCCTTGCGCCTCAAGGAGGAGCTTGGGGCCTTCATGCCGGACCAGTTCGCCAACCCCGCCAACGTCCGCGCCCACTACGAGACCACGGGGCCGGAGCTTTTCCAAGCCCTCGAGGGCCGCATAGACGCCTTCGTCTACGGCTCCGGCACCGGGGGGACCATCACGGGGGTGGGGCAGTACCTGAAGGAGCGCCTTCCTGGGGTTAAGGTCTTCGCCGTGGAGCCCGCCCGGTCCAACGTCCTCTCCGGGGGGAAGATGGGGCAGCACCAGTTCCAGGGCATGGGGCCAGGCTTCATCCCGGAAAACCTGGACCTCTCCCTCCTGGACGGGGTGATCCAGGTCTATGAGGAGGACGCCTTCCCCTTGGCCAGGAGGCTGGCCCGGGAGGAGGGGCTTTTCCTAGGGATGAGCTCGGGGGGGATCGTCTGGGCGGCGCTCCAGGTGGCCCGGGAGCTGGGCCCCGGCAAGCGGGTGGCCTGCATCAGCCCCGACGGGGGGTGGAAGTACCTCTCCACCCCCCTTTACGCGGATTAACGGCGCACCACCTGGGCGTCCTTGGGGTAGCGCTTGAGCCCTGCGGGGGTCAGGTTGGCCCGCTGGAAGGCCACCACCTGGAGATCCCCTAGGACCTGCCCCCCCTCCCCGCGGAAGATGAAGCGGACCGGGCGGGGGTCCTCCTCCAGGATCCAGAGCTCCACCTCCCGGAACCCCAGGGCCTCCCCGGGCTTGGGCTGGCCCAGGAGGCGGTAGGCAGGGCCCTGGGGAGTGGAGACCCGGCCCAAGAGCCTGAGGTCCAGGCGCTCCGCCATGGCCTGGGCGTTACCCAAAAGGGCGGGGTTGAAGCCCAGGCCAGAGACCTGGGCCTTCTCCTTGGGGCTGATGATGAGCTGGTTGGTCAGGTAGAGGTAGTTCCAAACCTCCTTGTCGGTGATGACGGTGAAGTTGCCCTCCAGCGAGCCGGGCTTGAGGTACTCAATACGGAAAAGCCCCTGGCGGGAGATGGCGTAGACCCGGGCGCGGAACTCTTCCTTCCCCCCGGGGCCTTGGATCTCGCCGCGGACCTCGGCCTGCCAGGGGGCATCCAGGTTGCGCACCATCCGGCTTAAGATCTCCTGGGGGCTTTGGGCTAGGGCCAAGGAGAGGAAGAGGAGGGCCATAAGCCCCCAAGCCTTCCAACCCACCGCTTTTGGCGTCTCGCGCTCCCTCACGGCCACCTCCAGGCGTAGCGGACCCAGGCGTAGGGGGCTTGGTGGAAGCCCGCCTCGAGGCCCAGGTCCCCTAACCACAGGGTGAGGCTACCCGCCCAAGGATGGGAAAGGATGAAAAGAAGGCTAGCCTCCCCTAAGTAAAGGCCGCCCTCGAGGCGGTTCAGCCCCCCCAGGCGCAAGGCCAGGTCCAAGACCTCTCCCCCTTCCCCCACCTCCCCCTTCCAGCCCAGGACCAGGTAGGGCACCCCGGCCACCCCCACCCCAAGGGTATGGGTACCCCCCTCCCTCAGGGCGTAGGTGGCCTCGGCCCGCCCCCCCTCCAGGAGGAAGCCCGCCACCTCCTTTGGGGCCAGGCGGTAGCGCAGGAAGAACCTCCCCCAAAGCCCCTCCTCGGGGAAGAGGGGAAGGGCCCTTAGGGGACGGTAGGTAAGCCTCCCCTCCAGGGCCAAGGGCCCCGCCCCCCCCTCCAGGAAGAGGGCGAGGCCCCATCCCCCCTCCCCCACCTCTCCCTGGACCCCGTAGCCCAGAAAGCCCAGGGGCCCCAGGGCTAGGCTCCCCAGGTAGCCCAAAGCTCCCCGGCCGGGCTGGAGGCGCAGGTAGACCTCCCCCTCCTCCAGGGCCAAAGCGGCCTCCAGGGTGGGGTGGACCCCGCTTTGCAGGTAGGCCCCGGCCTCGAGGCGGCCCTGGGCCGAGGCCGCCAGTCCCAAAAAAATGAGCCAAACCCACCTTCTCATACGGCCACCTGCCTTTGGAAGCGGGCCGAGGCCAGGAGGAGGACCAAGGCGGAAAAGAGGGCCAAGGCCAGAAGGTGGGGCCAGACCACCTGGAGGCCCACCCCCTTCAGCATCACCCCCCGGAGGACCTCAATGAGGTAACGGGCGGGTACCAGGTAGGAAAGGGCCTGGAAGAGGCGGGGCATGCCCTCAATGGGGAAGACGAAGCCGGAGAGGACGATGGTGGGTAAAACGTAGGCGTAGGTGCCGAAGACCGCCTGCACCTGGGTGCGGGCCACGGTGGAGATGAGGACCCCGGCGGCCAAAGAGCCCAGGACGAAGAGGAACATGGCCACCAGGACGAAGAGGAACATGGCCAAAAGGAGGAGGGAAAGGCTTCCCCGCACCGGCACCCCAAAGACAAAGTGCCCCAGGGCCAGCACCAGAAGGGCCACGCCAAAGGCGATGAAGAGGTTGGGGAGCACCTTCCCCAGCACCATTTCATAAGGACGCAGGGGTGAGGCCAGGAGGCTTTCCATCATGCGGCTTTCCGCCTCCCGCACGATGGCCAAGGCGGTGAGGAGAACGGTGAACGCGGTGAGGACTAGGCCGAGGATGCCCGGGATCATGAACCAGGCGGTTTTGTTCTCCGGGTTGTAGAGGGTGTGGATCTCCGGGGACAAAGGGGGAAGCACCCTTTCCCCGGCCAGGGCCCGACCCACCAGGATGCGGGCGTTCACCTCCTGGATGACCCTTCTCAGGGCGGCCTGGGCCTGGAAGGCGAAGTTGGGGTCGGTGCCGTCCACGTAGATCTCCAGGCCCACGCTCTCCCCCCGGCGCACCCGCTCCAAGGCCCCTGCAGGGACGACCAGGCCCACCCGGGCCCGGCCCCGGTCCAGGGCGGCCACCACCTCCTCCCGGCTCTGGGCCTGGAGGGCCAGGCGGAAGGTGCCCTCCTTGGTCAACTCCCATAGCAAGGTCTTGCTGATGCGGTCCTGGGCGGCGTCGTGCACGGCCACAGGGATGTTCTTCAGGGTGAAGTTGATGGCGTAGCCGAAGAGGAAAAGCATCAGGCTGGGCAGGAGGACGATGAGCCGGGGCAGAACGTGGTCCCGCCGGATCTGCAATAGCTCCTTCTCCGCCAGGGCCAGGATGCGGCTCATAAGGCCTCCTTGGTGAGGAGGGCGAAGACGTCCTCCAGGCTGGGCTCCACCTCCTGGAAGCCCACCCCCATCTGAAAGTCCTTGCGGGCGATCAGCCGCACCCCCTCCCCGCTCGGCCAGGCCTCCAGGACCCCAGGAAGCGAGGTGGCGGCCTCGAGGGCAAACCCCGGAGCGAAGAGGAAGCGGGCCCTTTCCCGGGCCAGGGCCTTGAGCTCCTGGGGCGTGCCCACGGCCAGGACCCGCCCTGCGAAGAGGAGGGCCAGGCGGTGGCAGCGCTCCGCCTCATCCATGTAGTGGGTGGTGACCAAGACCGCCGCCCCCCGGGCCGCCTCCTGGTGGATGAGCCCCCAGATGCCCCGGCGGGAAAGGGGATCCAGCCCGGTGGTAGGCTCGTCCAGGAAGAGGACCTGGGGACGGTGGACCACCGCCTGGGCCAGGGCCAGGCGTTGCCGCCAGCCCCCGGAAAGGTGGCCGGCCAGGGTCTTGGCGTAAGGAGCCAGGCCAAAGCGGGCCAGGGCCTCAGCGGCCAGGATCTTGGCCTCCTTGGGGCGGTGGAGGCGGGCGCGGAAGAGGAGGTTCTCCTCCACGGAGAGGTCCCGGTAGAGGCTCTGCTCCTGCGTGGCGTAGCCGATCAGGGCCTTCACCCGGTAGGGCTCCCGCCCCACGTCCAGCCCCGCCACCAAGGCCCTTCCCTCATCCGGCCGCAAAACCCCGCTAAGAATCCGCACCAGGGTGGTCTTCCCCGCCCCGTTGGGCCCCAGAAGGCCGAAGACCTCCCCGGGGCGGACCTCAAGGCTTACCCGGTCCAAGGCCTTCAGAGCTCCAAAGCTTCTCGTGATCGCCTCCGCCCGGACCACGCCTCCAGGGCCACGCTACCGCCCCATTCCCATCCCGTCAACCCCAGGCCGTGGCATACTTTTCTTGGAGGGAAGCGATGAACCTGCTGGACCGCATCAGCCGCCTCATCCGGGCCAACCTCAACGACCTTCTCCGCCGGGCCGAGGACCCGGAGAAGATCATTGAGCAGGCCCTTCTGGACATGAAAGAGGCCCTCAA
>Ga0272447_1002282_pt1 | contig 10512 bp, 10 predicted proteins | sample YNPCB0133_FD_194589 | JGI IMG/M metagenome (GOLD analysis project Ga0272447, IMG submission 194589) | Hot spring microbial mat communities from Yellowstone National Park, WY, United States - YNP-CB-013-3 | ecosystem: Environmental > Aquatic > Thermal springs > Hot (42-90C) > Sediment | place...
AGGCTTTCAGGCGGGTTAGCTTGTGGGTCCTGGCCTGATGGTGGCGATACACTATACACTGGCAACAAAACGTCCAGAGTCAAGAGAAAATTTTTTGCGGCGAGGCGGTCACTTCCCGACCTCTGTGGCTCCGACTTCCACAGTCAGGCCAACTCTGCTACGCAGAACGACCGTCAACGAAACAAGTGCCACACGCTAATCCCCTGGGCGTAACATACACGAAATTAGACGCCAGCATCATCGAGCCTGAACATTTCCATCAGAGAGGTAGTCGAGCTGATGCTATCCAGATTCCACAAACCTTCCAGCAGCGTTTGAGTGCGAGTTTCACCGTAAAGAGGCACCACCAGAGAGCGGAACTTTTGTTCCAGTTCGGCATCCGTAAGGGGATTTCGGGCATGGCCACGGGGATATTCCACCTCAGCGGTCAGGGTCGTACCGTTGCGCAGCTGCACGACTACACGATTAGGAATCCCTTCCGGATACCGAGCCGAGAGATGGGCATCGCGATGTACCTGAACTTTGGCTACCAGTTGCAGTAGCCGTTCGTCGTGCAGATGGCGGTCGTCGAAACTCGCCAGCGTCACCTCGCCGTCATACAAAGCGACAGCTACGCAGTAGGGCAAACTGTGATCGGCAGTTTCGCGGGTGCGGGGCCGCCACTTTTCCGGGTCTTTGCCGATAATGTCCACCGCAGCATCGAAGGTGAAAATGTCAATGCGTTCGATGTCGTCCGAATGAGGAATTTGCGAGCGGAGTTGCAACGCAGCGTCAATAGCACTCTGGGCGTGGTATTCCGCTGGCCAGAATTTGATATAAGTGCGGCGGATCATGAAATCATCGGCACCAGCGGGGGCCAGCTCGCCAGCCAGCGGCGGGAGCGTAAAAGGGCCGGTGATCAGTTTCATAAACCCCAGCTCTCCCTCGAAAATCGGCGCCGGGCCGGTCATTCCTTCCGCGGCCAATAAGGCGGCAAATACGCCGTTCCGAGCCGCATTGGCGAATGCAGCCCCTTTCCACATGCTGAGTTCGCCCGCACGTGTTTGCCGCAAGGCGATGTTGCTGACGCCGGCTATACCCAGAGCGTGTACGGTGCGACGCGGTTCGAGACCTAACAATTTGCACGCTGCCAGACACGAGGAAATCGCCCCGTAAACCACATGGTCGAACCCATGCCGACGCAGCGAAGCGGCATCGCAGAGCCGACACTGAATCTCGTAGGCCAGCACCGTCGCAGTGATCAAATCGCGGCCGCTCGCCCCTGCCAGTTCGCCAACCGCCCAGATGGCGCTCAGATTGTCGCTCGGATGAGCTGGTTCCAGTGACAGGTAGGTGTCATTGAAGTCCAGGTAGCGCACCAGCAAACCGTTGACGAAAGTGGCCCACTCCACGCTGGACTTTCCACCCCCCAGCAACGTCGCAGGTGGCAGGCTCTGAACGCGCAAGGCACACCGCCGGGCAATCCGCGGCGCATCCGCCGACCAGGCACCCACGGCAGTCGCAAAAGAATCAATAAATCGCCGCTTCACTTCGTGCACTACCCCGGCGGGCAGGTCCTCGTAACGAAGACGGCAAGCATATTCAGCCAGTCGTTCGGCTAAGTAATTGCTGTGCGACATAGCCCGAGGCTTTTGCCAAGATTCGCTGCACCAGGGACAAATCCGGTAGCAGGAACCAGAGGCAATGTATCTGACAGCGTCGGTTGGCGTCTAAATTACCGGCATAGGGAAAAATTCGCACACACTTACGGTTGCTTTCTGTTCCAATCCAGGCGTGCGTATGGAAAATCCCGGCACATTTAATGAAAAGGCCGCCGGTTAATTAAGCCGGCGGCCAAGGCTGCTCAACGCTGGGCCAGTTCACCGACCCAGCTACATCCGGCTCACAATCGGTGCTGACTGTCTCCAGCCACGGAGACTTCGTCAGTGCACGAAGGCAGAGGCAATGAGCGGGCTGTCTCGCAAGCCTTTTCAGCAAGTCGTTATTGTAACTTGCTAAGATCGGCGATAATTGCCTCTACCGTCTTGGCGTTCAGCCCGCCAGCGGGCACGGCATGGTTAGCCACGACTTTGTTTCTCTTATAGAAAACTGCCGTGACTTCAGCTTCCTTGGCGATATTCCAGCCTTTCGGGCCGGCTGGGTTGTCTATACCGAAGCTGACGTTCTTGATCCCCTCTTTTTCCACCAGGGACTTGATACGCTTTTCCAACTCCGGATCGTCCGACAGGAACACAACGCAGGCTTTGATGGACTTGTTGCCGGCAACCGCCCCGTCCAATTTCTTGACCAGACTGGTCAAGCCGTCGTTCAGCTCACGGGCGAAGATGAGCGCGACGGGAGCGCCGCCGAACTGTCAGACAAAGCAATTCTTCTGACCGTTCTTGGCCGGCTGATCCACATTGATGACGTTGAGCGGATGGAATGCTCCGCCACGATTCTGCCCGACCTGCGGGCCGGATTTCAGGCTACCCTGGGCCAGCACCAGACTGCATGCCAGTACGGTCGCCAGGCTAGCCCCAAAGACGCGAATGCGCATGGCTAACCTCCTTCTGGTTGCCTTGCATCGGGGCGTGTTTCGGCAGGCCACAGTGCCCATCCGCCATCGCTCCTCCGCCCCGTTTTCAGGAGCGACGCGGCATTTGTTCGGTTCCGGTGAATGCCGCCTCGAAAATCGTTCCCAAGGTATTGGGTGATGCCAGCTTCCCGATCAGTGGTATATGCCCTGGTTGCGATTCTAGCAAGACCGCGGATGCAAGCAGTCGTCTCGCTCAGGACTTATTTTGCGGGACCACTGACAAAATTGTAGGGTCGGCATTGATTATTGCTTTTACCCGCAGGGCCCCGTGCAGCGATCAAGATGGTAGCCTCAAGGAAGGCGGCAATAGAGAGCAGTTTCAGGCAGGCTTGAGGCAGGAAGTTTCCAGCGGTTATCGCTTCCGATTATATCGGCCAGCCACCGCAGCGTCCACTATCTTAGACACCGAATTCACGATTGGGTGCCGCTCAAACGCTATCAGTGTGTTCGCTTTCGTCTAAAACCAACGGCAATCGGCGGAACTCGGGCTTGCAGTCTCTCGCAGCATTGCGGCCTGGCAACTTGTCAATGCTTGTGCGGCGCTCACGCTTCCTGCTGGAGAAATCCAGCTCGGTAAGTCCGCGTCAAAGTGCCAAAACGACGCCAGGCATCCCTTTGACAAAAGTCATAGATGCCGGAGCTAACGAGTTGTTTACGCCATCTAAGTGCCGGGCCCCAAACGGCTATTGGCTTGTCTTGGGCGGCGGAGCTGCCTGATTCAAGGCGGCCTTGCTGAGACAACGCACACGAACGGTTTGCTAGCGGGGCGGTTCATCCAAAGAGTCATCCGGATCGAGCAAGAAGCGAGCGGCCACCATGTAACCTTCATCGCAGGGCTGAACCCGCAAGATGCTCGCTGGCAGAGCAATGGCCCTGTCGGAGCCTTCACCGGCAGGAACGATGTGCACCGGCTCTTCCGGTAAGGGGACGGGCGAAAGGAACCGAATGCCCGTGGATGAAACGTCCTGACCGATCACGGTTATTTCCTGGCGTGTCTGGCCGTCCGGCAAGCCGTAAATGACGCGGAGAGGTTCGGTGTATGGGAACCGTTCATGCTCGCGGCGTTCCGGAGTGGCCATCAAGTACGAACGAAGTTGTTCCAGGAAAATCGGTCCGATTTGCTCCAGGATTTGCCGGGCCTGGCGGGGGAATTTACCCACATATTCCATCTCAATACGCACTCTCGTCATGCCTGACCAGGCAGGTTCGAACCAGAGCCGTACCTCGATGATATCGTTGGAGACAGGAACAAGTTTCTGCCACCAGCTTTCACTGCCGATCAGCCGAACCACGATCTGGAAACCATCAAGCAGCAAGATGCGCACGGGCCAGGTCTGCAAAAATCCCATGACTTTTTCCCAGGCCACGCCAGGTGCAAGCACGGCAGCGCAGGTGTGTTCCAGAATTCCTTTCTGGTTGTAGCGGTAACGCATACCGCGATACTCACGCACCTCCAGACCCTGACTGGCCAGGTGAACAAGTCGGCTGACTTGATTGTGCAGTTGGCGGCTGAACCAGGGTGCGGACAGGTCGAACTCCATCTGACCGGGCAGGATTAGCTTTGCGCGGTGGTTGGAAACGGCTTCAACGCGTCGGGGAGCTTCCTGTAAAGCACGTACAAAGTCCGAACAATTCGCAAACCGATCGGCGGGATTACGAGCCAGAGCACGTGCTACTGCCTCTCGGTCACCAGCGGGCAAAGGTTCCAGGTCCGGCTCGTGCCAGCTTTCACCAGTCAGGTCACGTAAACGAGCAACACGAAACGGATGAGCGCCGGTAAGGAGCTCCTGATAAATCGTCGCCAGACTGAATTGGTCGCTGCCCCAGGAAGGCCGACCGGCAAATACCTCCGGAGCTGCGTATCGGGGACTGTACTGGGCCGGGGAACATTGCAGCGGCACCAATAGCAGCTCGACGATGCCATAATCGCTGACGGCTGCCTGTCCATTTCGCAACCAGAGCACCCGCGGACTCAAACCCAGATGCATCAGGGCATGTTCTCGCCGCAAGTAATCCAGCGCTTGCGCTACCTGGCCCAGCAAGCTCAGCAGCCGTTGTCGGCGTAAACCATAGGGGCCCTCCAGAGGAGTGGTGCGAAAATACTCTGCCCAGGTGCATTCGGCCGATTCGCTGACAATGACCACCCGGCCTCCTTCGGGGATCACTGCTTCCACTCCGAGCAAATGTGGATGTCGAACCGCCGTCAATCGCTGCTCTGCCAGCTGTGGGATGGAACTTTCAGGCTCGCGGCCCAGGAATCCTTTGACGTAAGTAACGAGTCGGCGTTTACCTTCCGGGCCGACGGCGAGCCAGACTTCACGCAGTCGGCCCTCTTCCAGGCAACGCTCAAAGCGTAGCCGCGTCAGCACTGCGGATTTGCGATCATGCAACTCCGCTGGCACCGTCTTCCTCCGCCTGTTGGGCCTGGCGGCACCGCTGCTCCAGTTTACCGGGCAGCAGTGCCTATCCACTCGAAGGTTGCGTCTGCCGCAATTCGCGATTGTCAGCATCTCCAGCTCGCCCGAACTAATCGAATTTGCGGACGACCCTGACAATCCCTATGCGATCCTTGCGGGTGATTCTGGACGGGCGGCTGGGACCAATCTTCTCCATCACCGTCCTGACAATCCTTTTGCGGTGTTTGCGGGCGAGTCGGGTGTTTACAAGCCTAGCTTTGAACTGCTGGCCTGTCAAAAGCCCGCGCATAAAAAGGGCGAGAGAGGGTCCCCTCAGAAGCTCCATGCTCTCCCTCTCTCGCCTGGTACTGACGCCCCTCCCCAAAGGCGTCAGACCGCCAAAGAGCAGGGACCATGCACAGTTGGCTGCGCCTCTCTTTGGTCGCACAAATTTAGGTCGCGAATCGCTCCCTGTCAAACGGAGAAGACCATGCCCCCTGGGGCGAAACTTCCTGATACTGGCATCCGTTACCGTGTGCTCGCCTTTTTGTGTCTGCTCTCCATGATCACGTACCTGGACCGAGTCGCTATGGGGGCAGCCGCACCGGCGATTGCCAGTGCCCTGTTCGGACCGGGAACTGGTGTCGAGGTGTTGAAGTGGGCGTTCACTGCTTTCACGTTCGCTTACGCCACTTTCGAAGTGCCTAGCGGTTGGCTTGGGGACGTCTTCGGACCGAAACGCACGCTAATCCGCATTGTGCTGTGGTGGTCTGCATTCACCGCCCTGACCGGACTCACAGCCTGGGAAATCACCAACGGCTGGCACGTGTTCGGTACCGGCACCGTCGCTCTGGGCTGGCTGATCGCCATTCGCTTTTTATTCGGCGTGGGAGAAGCAGGAGCCTATCCGAATATCACCCGTGCCCTGCACAACTGGATGCCGTTTAGCGAACGGGGTCAGGCCCAGGGAGCGGTATGGTTCAGCGGCCGACTCATGGGCGGGCTCACGCCGTTATTGTGGGTCGTGCTGGTGGAATGGTTGTTGGGACGCGGTTTGGGCCTTCACGAGGACATTAGCTGGCGAGTTGCTTTCTGGATTTTTGGTGGCATCGGTGTGCTCTGGTGCGTGGCTTTCGCCCTGTGGTTCCGCGATCGTCCCGAAGAACATCCCGGCGTCAGTCCGGGAGAGCTGGAGCGCATCCGTTTCGGTCGCCTGGAGGAAGAAACAGCACACAGCGGCGTGCCCTGGCTGCGATTACTGACCGACCGCAATCTGTGGGCGCTGTGCCTGATGTATTTCTGTGCCGCCTTCGGCTGGTACTTTCACATCACCTATTTGCCCGGTTTTCTGGAACGACATTACGGGGTGGCGCGCGAGAGTCTATTGGGCGGGTTGTTCAAAGGTGGGCCTCTCATTTTCGGTGCACTCGGTTGCATCATTGGTGGCTGGCTTACTGACCGCTGGATTCGCCGTACTGGTGACCGCAAATGGGGACGCCGGCGGTTCGGTATTCTGGGCCATCTGCTTTGTGCGGCCTGCTTTCCGCTATGCATCGTGGCCCCGTGGGCTTGGCTGTTTGCGTTGTGCATCTCTCTGGCGGCTTTCTGGAACGACATTACTATGGGGCCCAGCTGGGCCGTTTGTCAGGACATCGGCAAGCGTTACGCTGCTATTGTGGCCGGCTGCATGAACACCATCGGCAATCTGGGAGGTGCGGCTGCCAATTTGGTAACCGGCACGGTGGTGGAATGGGCAAAATCGTATTACGCCAGCACGCATTCCGAACTCGCGGCCGAGCGTATCGGTTACGATCTCAATTTCGGTCTGTCCGCTCTGGTTTATCTTACTGCCGCCGGGCTGTGGTTCTTCATAGACGCCACCCGACCGGTCGCCGGGCAGCTTGAAGAATTTCCCGGGCCAACGGCTTGCAGTGGTTCGTCCGAGTAGCCTCGCGGCGAGCGATAGCCGGGCGACTCAGCCTGACGCACAGAGCTGATGCACTCGGTATCGGTTTCGCCATGCGATAGATCGCCGGGCGATGTTGGCCAGCACGGTTAGTGAGCCGGGCTTTGGACGGCGGGAAGGCTTGTCTGTATAACACGATGGAGGCACCCAGCAAACTCGGCCAGCAACTCGAATGGAAGCTCAACCGTGAATGGCCGCGTAGATTCCGACCTGCAAGCTCTGATTGTTCGCTGGCAACAAGGCGACCTGAGTGCTGCCAACTCTCTTATCCAGTGTACCTGCGACCGCCTGGAAGAGCTAACGCGGCGACTTTACCATCGCGGTTTCGAACACGTCCACCGTTGGGAGGACACGCACGATATTTTGCAGCGAGCCCTGATGCGTCTGTGGCGGAGTTTACTCCAATCGCCTCCGGCCAGCCTGGCCGACTATTTCTGCCGTGCTGCCACCGCCATTCGACGCGAATTGATTGACCTGTGTCGCCATTACTATGGGCCGCAGGGAATGGCCAGCCACCACGACACGGGAAAATTCGTGGTTACCGACACGGGCAAAGTGAAAACGCTCGTCGAAGAAACCGCCTCTCCCGAAAACGAGCATCCCCCGCTTCTATCCGAACTCACCGAGTTCCATCAGCAGGCCCAGCAGTTACCGGAACCGGAACGGCAGGTTTTCGACTTGCTGTACTATAATGGACTGACCGCCGCCCAGGCAGCAGCTATTCTGGGCATCAGCAAACGCACGGTCTTTCGCCGGTGGGAATCGGCGCGTGCTCTGCTGGCGCGCTACTGGCGGGGATCAGCGCCACCCGGAACGGCATGACCACGGTAACTACTCCATTGGATGCTGGGCCAATTATTGAAACCCACGGCCTGACCAAAATCTATCGCGTTTATCAGAAACAGGAAGGCTTGCTGGGAGCAATCCGGGGTTTATTCCGCAGGCGGTACCGGGAAGTTCGTGCCGTGGACGGTATCAGTTTCCGCATTGAACCCGGCGAAATCGTTGGCTTTTTAGGACCCAACGGTGCGGGTAAAACCACCACGCTGAAAATGCTCTCCGGCCTCATTTATCCCACCTCGGGCACAGCGCGAGTGCTCGGCTTCGTTCCCTGGGAACGGGCCAATGCTTTCCGCCGACAGCTGGCCCTGGTCATGGGGCAGAAGAACCAACTGTGGTGGGACCTCCCCGCTGCCGACAGTTTTGCCCTGCACCGGGCCATTTATTCTCTGCCTCTCGATCAATTTGAGCAGACGCTGGACGAATTAACCGAACTCTTCGGTGTCGCCCATCTGCTGCGTCAACCGGTTCGTGAGCTGTCCCTGGGCGAACGCATGAAAATGGAACTCATCGCAGCATTGTTGCACCAGCCTCGCCTGCTGCTGCTGGATGAGCCGACCATCGGTCTGGATGTCGTTGCCCAGGTAAGTATCCGGCGCTGCTTGCGTGAATACAATCGTCGCCGGGGCGTTACCATCCTGCTCACCAGCCATTACATGAAAGATGTCGAAGCGTTGTGTGAACGAGTGATGGTAATCAGGCATGGCCAGCTGATTTACGACGGCCCACTCGCCGGCATCATCGAACAGTTCAGCCAATCCAAACTGGTGAAACTCCAGCTGGCCGAAGAAGCTGACCCTGTACCCTTTCGCCGCTACGGCGAAGTGGTCCACGCGGATGGTCCCCTGATCGAGTTACGTGTGGAACGGCAACGGTTGCCGGAGGTGCTCGCCGCTATCCTCGACCATCACCGCGTCCTCGACCTGAATGTTCAGGATCCGCCTCTGGAACAGGTCATTGCCCGCGTCTTCGAAGAGCCGCTAGCAGCCCATGAAACCGACTCTCAGCTCACTCCCGTTTGAGCAAGCCGACTGCTCGGACGATTCTGGTAGTGTCTGGCCACGTGCATCCTTTTTGCTCGAGGCAGGCAAATATGGCCGGATTCTCCGCATCGCTCTGGTGGAACGTCTGGCCTATCGGCTCGACTTTATCCTGAGCACCTTGCTGCGTTTTTTGCCGATGCTGACCACCATTCTGCTCTGGCTGGCCGTTTACGCCGGCGCCGGACGATTGTCTGAGGGAGAACTGGGCGGATTTAGCCTCAATGAGATGATCTCCTATCTGCTGCTGGTGCACATCAGCCGGATGTTTTCGAGCATGCCGGGATTGGCGCAGGGAATTGCCCGTGATATCCGCGACGGCAACCTGAAAAAATATCTGTTGCAGCCGATCTCGCTGCTACCTTATCTCCTGGCATACCGGGCCGCGCACAAAGTGGCCTACATCACCATGACCGCCGTTCCCTATGCCGTGCTCTTTTTCCTTTGCCGCGACTTTTTCGCAGGCTGGCCCAGCGCTCCGGTGCTGCTGGCGTATGCGGTTTCGCTGGTTCTTGGATTCCTGGTCGGCTTTTTCTTTGAGGCTGCCCTGGGAATGCTCGGCTTCTGGTTTCTGGAGGTATCGTCCTTTCTTTACGTGGTCGGCACACTGAATTTCTTTCTGTCCGGACACATGTTTCCGTTCGATTTGCTCCCGGCTACGTTCGCACATATCCTGAAAAACCTGCCCTTCCAGTATCTGGCTTATTTCCCGGCGGCGATCTTTCTGAACAAGGTGCCGCAGGACATGCTGTTTTCAGCCCTGGCTACCGAGGCGGCATGGGCGATCGCTCTGGCGCTGCTGGCTGGTTGGCTATACCGTTGCGGTCTGCGTCGCTATAGCGCTTACGGAGGCTGAAGATGCGTGCCCTTTTGCATTACGCACGGGTCTGGCTGGCGTTTGCACGTTTCGGATTGATGCGCGAGCTTTCCTTTCGTGGCAACTTTTTGATCAAAGTCAGCGTTGAAATACTCTGGCTGGCCATCCTGCTCATCTTTTACGACATGGTCTTCACCCATACCCGCGTGGTCGCCGAATGGAGCCGGGACGAATACCTCTTTTTCGTCGGTTGCTACTACGCTCTTGGCGGGGTCATCGAAACTTTCTTCCTGATCAACTGTAGCGAGTTTTCCGAACTGGTACGCACCGGCGATTTGGACTTCTACCTGCTTTTACCGGCGAATGAACAGTTCCTCATTACCACCCGCGATCTCGACTGGGCGACTTTGCCCAACATCTTTCTGGGAGCGGGCGTCAGTATCGTGGCGCTGGTGCGGCTCGGCTGGCCAGTCGAGCTGGGGCGTTTGCTCTTGTTCCTGATACTTTTCGGCTGCGGTGTAGCCCTTGCGTACAGTTTTCTGGTAATTTTGACGGCAGCTTCCGTCTGGCTGGTGCGCAATCAAAGTCTGTACGAGGTCTGGTGGCTCTTTACTACCTTCATGCGCTATCCGCGGGAAATCTTCACCGGACGCTGGGCGTATCCGATCGGCTGGTTCTTTAGCTTCGTCGTACCGGTGATCATCGTCACCAACGTGCCGGCGCGAATGATGGTGAAAGCCCTGGAACCGGAACTGGCCGTTTATACCGTGCTCGCCAGCGTTGTGCTGGTGGCAATCAGTGGCAAAATCTTTCGCCTGTCTTTACAACACTACCGTAGCGCCAGTAGCTGAATGCACATGTGCTGGTGGCCGCAACTT
>Ga0272447_1002287_pt1 | contig 10499 bp, 5 predicted proteins | sample YNPCB0133_FD_194589 | JGI IMG/M metagenome (GOLD analysis project Ga0272447, IMG submission 194589) | Hot spring microbial mat communities from Yellowstone National Park, WY, United States - YNP-CB-013-3 | ecosystem: Environmental > Aquatic > Thermal springs > Hot (42-90C) > Sediment | place...
CTGGCCAGGCATAGGTTGCACAGCGCTTGAAGGGTGGAAACCAGAAGGATGGAAATCAACCCACCACCGTGTGCCCCCTTTGGAATCCCCGACACCGCCCACGTCTGCCATCCAGCCGGCCGGTAGCTTCTCAGCGACTCAGAGTGGGAACGGCGTGACGGAGCCGGGCACCCCAACCCGCCGATTCCTCAGCTCCAGAAAACCCTGGTCGGCTTGGAATCACCTCCTGGGTCCGGAGAAAAGCCAGCCGGTCGCAGAAATTGCCACGGCGTGGCGGAATAAGATCGAATATCTTCCGAATCCGGCAGCCAACGGTGCCATGCAACCGGGACTGGCGGGGCAGGTGTTTCTCTACACCGCCGATGCCAAACCGGCCCAGGCTTACGGCAGCCTTATTATCGACCTGATCGATGAAACACCACGTCCCCCTGGGATTCCTCCCATAACTCCGGAACGGTGGGAGTTCAAAAAGGATGTGTTGAAGAATCTCCGAACCTTGGATGAACGCTTCGGCGAATGTTACGTCGTTTTCCTTCCCTGGCCGACGTATCGCCCCGATGTGACTCATATTCGCCTGCGAGTCCGTTACGAACCGGAAGGCGGAGGGTTTCCCCTCTACGCCCCGGAGACGCGTCTGATCCTGGGTGCTGCCAGCGGGAGTATCTCGGATGCTCATGCGGTTCCCGCCACTCCTGCCGGTGAGTTCCCATCAGGTCCAGGAATGGGAGTGTTTCGCTTCGGTGGAGGACCGCCATCCTCAGCCCACCCTTCGGTCGGTTCCTCTTCAGCCCCCTCGACTCCGCCTCGTTGGCGTGCCGTGGAAATCACTCCCGCGATTCACCATCCGGCGTCGCCGCCTCCTGCCTCCTCCTCGACGATCTCACCTTCCATTCCGACTGGAACACCTCCTCCGCTTTCAGCCCCCGAGAAGAGTACGCCGATGCCGCACACCTTCCCCCCGCCACAGTCCGCACACCCCTCCGCTCCACCATCGACACCCACCCCAGTTGATTCCCTTCCGCCACCTCCATTAGTCCCCGGGCCTCTGCCGGAGTAAACTTTGCCATTCACTTTTGGAGCCAACATGCAGAGCAGCCCCTCGTGTGTCCCAGCGAGGTCCCAGCAAGGTCACGGAAGGGATTGGCCCTGGATGAGAAACTCAGAAAGGAGAGGGGGTAAAAGCAACCATCTCACCGGAACATGAGCGGCAATCATGTGCCGCGATCTGGTAGGGTATCTCGCGTGTCCCGCGGTTGCAGGAACCATAGAACCGTTGATACCAGTCCACAGCCGCATCCCAATCCCATCAGGACCGTGGTTACGCCCCAAAGGGCCGCGGCCTGACCCGCGAGCAGATGTCCCAACGGAGCGCTGGCACTGAGCGTTATAGCCCACAGAGCCATCAAACGACCGCGGAACTCGATCGGTGCCGCCAGTTGCAGCGTGGCCTGTCCTGTGGACAGATAGAGGATCAGGCCGAAGCCCACGGTCACACATCCCAGCCCCGCCCCCACAACTGTGGTCATGTGCGTCAACAGGATCAATCCCACAGTAGTGGCTACCGCACCGCCGCACAAAAAGTTCCAGCGATACGTAACCGTTCCAAACGTAGCGGTCATGAGTGCACCGCTCAAAGCACCCGCCCCAAGCAGCGCGAGGAGGCCGCTATAGGTTTGTTCGGCCCGACCCAGGTGAAAGCGGGTGTATGCGGGCAGGAGTGTCAAAAGCGGCCAGCCGAAGATGCAGAGCAACAATGTCAACAACACCAGCAGACCCAGGCGGGGATGTTGCTGCAAATAACGGACTCCCGGCCACCAATCGCGACTGGGTGGTTCCCCGGACCGCCGCTGATGCTCCCCATCGATCACGATTCCCCGCAACGCCACGAGCACAGCAACGAAACTGACCGCATTGAGTGCGAAGCAGACGACCGCCGCCATCTGCACCGCATTCCCGTTCCCGGAACCGAAATGGCGCACCCACTGCTCAGCCCCCAGGAAGATCAAGGCGGCCAGAGCTGGGCCAATGGCCCGCGCACTGTTGAACAGGAGGGCATTCAGTCCCACGGCGTTGATCAGGTCCTCCCGCGGCACCAGTTCCGGTACGAAGGCCAGCCGTGCCGGCAAATCCACGGCTTGAATGACGCCGCTGATGAGCATCAATGCGAGAATCAACCCCGGCCAGGTCCAATGGCAGGCTGTCAACACGGCGAGGAGAACAGCATGGCACAAAAAGGCGCTCTGAGTCCAGAAGACCACACGCCGCCGGGGATAGCGATCCGCCAGACTTCCTCCCCAGGCGCCCAGCAGGACCGTGGGGCCAACCTGGGCCACCAGAATCCACGAAGGCCAGCGGGGATCGCCGGTCTGATCGAAGAGCATCCACATGAGGGCCGCCGACTGCATCCAGGAACCGGCAAAGGAAATGATCTGACCTGAGAAATACCGGCGATAGTTCCGGTGGCGTAGGGACCGGAAGGTTCTCGCTCGCAGGATCCGCCACAACGTTCCGCTCCTTCCTCAGTCACCGGATTGAGCCGTTCGCCCAGCGTTCCTCTGTGCTCCGTTCCATCGACCCGGTCCTAACCCAAGCGCCCCTGCACGGCTGCAAACCCCCAGCTCCGCTTCGCGCCCTGCTCGGCACTTCGGCACGCAGACTTCACCCCTCCCCCTTCGGCTACGCATCCGTGGCATTGCCCAGGTTGGGCATCACCCGGGTCCGATGCAGAGTGCCTACGTCTTCCAGGGTCTGCGGTGATCCTCACGGGCGTCCCTCCTGCGGGCTGCTCTATCGCCGCAGTCTGTCCACATACTTCCGAGGCTCCGGCTCGCTGATGAGTTTGAGCAGCTCCGCGATGATGTCATCGCTGCTTTTCCCTTCTGCCTGAGCCTGGAAATTGGCACTGACCCGATGACGCAACACCGGAATGGCAGCTTTGCGAATGTCATCGATAGCCACACTGGGACGCCCCTCCATAGCCGCGAAGGCCTGGCCCGCTTGAGCCAGAAATAACCCCGCTCGAGGTCCCGCACCCCAATCCACCAGCCGACGGATCATCTCCGGGGCGGAGGGGTCCTTCGGACGTGTCGCCCGCACCAGACGCACTATGAAATCGACCACGAACTGCGGCACCTCGATCCGCTTGACCAGCTTCTGCCAGGCGATGATCCGCTCCGCACTGAGCACCTTCGCCAGTTCCGGTCGTTCCCCCCGCGTGCTCAGCGTCACGATCATCTGTTCCTCTTCCAGCGAGGGATAGTCCACCTTGACGTTGAACATGAACCGATCCAATTGCGCCTCGGGAAGCGGATAGGTTCCTTCCTGTTCAATGGGATTCTGCGTGGCGATGACAAAGAATGGGTCGGGCAACTTCATGGTTTCCGAGCCGGCAGTTACCTGGCGCTCCTGCATGGCCTCGAGCAAGGCCGCCTGTGTCTTCGGGGGCGTTCGGTTGATCTCGTCCGCCAGAACGATATTCGCAAAGATGGGTCCACGCACAAAGCGAAACTCCCGCTTTCCCTCGGGAGTTTCTTCCAGCACCATTGTGCCTGTGATGTCCGAAGGCATCAGGTCCGGTGTGAATTGAATCCGCTTGAACGTCACGTTGAGGATCTGGGCGATCGAACTGACCAGCAAGGTCTTGGCCAGACCGGGAACCCCGACCAGCAAGCAGTGCCCACGCGTGAAAATCGCCGCCAGCACCTGTTCGATCACTTCGGTCTGGCCGACGATGACCCGACGCAACTGCTCCATCATCGCCTGCCGATCCGCCGCAAATTGATTCAGATATTCCGTAAATCGATCCGCCCCAGACACAGGATTACTCCCATCCGCAAAGTTGGCTATTGGGTCGATTACCTCGAGGCCCGTCGCGCGGAAGCAACGGTGGTTTTTACGACCCTCCCCCCTGCGGCCATTCCCTTGCCGTCTCTCGTCCTCTGACCACTTGTTCCCAATTGTATGGTTGGAAAGCGAACCCGTCTGGACTTGCCGCTTCTTCCCTGAGTGAGCGGTTCTTGGCTTGACGTGGAGAAAACAGCGGTATTCCCTGGCCTACATCAGCCGGAATGCCTTTGCGGCGTCGATAGGAGGTGATAATGCGGGATGTCCCACCTGACAGTGGTTCCTACAGCCCACGCCACAGGTGCCTTGTTACGGACAGGACCCGAGCCATACCTCGCTCGGGCAATCAAATCGCTCGGGCAATCGGATTGACTCCACCCTAGAGCCCACGACTCGTTGGACTATCACGGGCAAGACGTGGGGTACAATTACGGCTGAGAATGGCAAGACCCCGGCGAGGATGGTCTTCTCACCGGGGTCAGGTCGGGCCGGCGGGATTTGAACCCACGACCTCTTGCACCCCAACAGATGCCAGTTATGCTGTCTGTCTGTCACATGTGTTGACACAGTGCGTGTTCGCGGCTACACCCGCAAGGACGGAACCGTTGTCGCTCCTCATACGCGGTCGGTTCCTCGTCGGTAGTGGTCAGACTCACGTCGAGTCGTGACGTATGCTCCGGCCGATGTAGGCCGCTGTCCGCATCGCGCGGCGATCCGCCTTGTATTCCGACACGACTGCGAAAGCGTGGATCACACCGGGAATCCACAACAGACAACACAGGAACAGGTTCAACAACGCTTGAATCGGCCGACCGGTCAAGAGCACCGCCAACGGCGGCAAGAAGATAGCCAACAAGTACATCGTTCACCTCCAATCTGTGTGACAGGATTCACCCCACGGCCTCGGCCACGCGCCGGGCCGTCGCATCCGCCGGATCATCGACGTACACATGCCGTGCCACCTCCGGCGTATCGCCGATTGCCGCCGCTACGAGCGCGTCATCCTCGTAGCGGCGGTGCAACTCCGTCGCGTATGTGTGCCGAATCTGGTGCGGCGTGAACACCGGCACACCAGCTCGCCGGCAGGCATTCGCCAGGCACCAGCGCAGGAACTCAATCCGCACTGGCACTAGTCCACCACCGCGACGGGCCGGGAGCTGCCAGACGCGATCCTCGGGCCGGCATACCGCCAGCCACGGCGTGAGCAGTGCCCGGGCGCGCGGGCCGATCCAGACCCGCCGGGCCCGTTCCAGGTGCAGCGTCTTACCGCCTGATGGGGGGACGTACAGCCACGGCTCTCGCGAGCGGTCGATGTCGCACGGTCGCAATTCGAGCACCTCGCCCGGCCGCATCCCGGTCAAGCGCTGGAGCCGGAGAATCGCTTCGAGCACACGCTGCCGGGCCGGATCAGGGTGCAGGTGCGGGATTGCGGCCTCGATGTCCGCATCCGGCACCGCGCGGCGCGGTGCAGGAGCCGGAGCCGTGGTGCGACCCGGCCGTAGCGTCTGGACATGCCCGAGCGCGTCGGCCACGGCCGCCGGCACGAGCGACCGCGACACGCCCCAGCTCCAGCACCGGACCACACGGTGCAGGTAGTCGTTGCAGGTATTGATGGAAAGGCCTAACCGCACCCATTCGGCCTGCACCGCCATGAGCCGCGATGGCGTAAACTCGACTGCTGGTGTATCTCCGTACAGGTCATTCACGGCCCGCAACGCCGCACGGATGCCGTACACCTCGGACGTGACCCGCCCGTGCTTACGGTAATGCTGCTCCGCGTAATCCAGGTATCGCAGGATGAGCCGGGCCACGCTGACGGTCTGGCCGGTCAGCTCGCCGCCGCCGGCAATCCATTCGGCCGCCCAGCGGCGGTAGGCCCGCACCGCCTCGGGATCGCCCCAAGCGCCCCAGATGCGCCGCCGCTGCCCGGTGATGGGGTCGGTCCATCGCGAGTAGGCCCGGCCTCGGGCGTCGCGGAGTATCTTCGGGGCGGGCCGTGGTGCGGGCGCGACCTGGCCCCGCCGGTGGCCAGCCCGGAACCGGCCGTCGCTCGGTTTGCCGAGGGCTTGCTCGACCGACTGGCCTAACCGATCAAGCCGTGAGCGGATCGTCCCCTCGGGGATACCGAGTTCGCGCGACCATGCGCCGATGGATTGCGTCCTGCCATGGAAAGTGATGAGTCGCGGCATACTGCAAATCTACACTGCGACGCTGGCACGTGGAGGCCAGTTGCAGGATGTCGCGGCCACGCGGAGGCCAGTGGCCGCGACCAGAACGATACCACAAGACTTAACAGAAGCCCTGGAGTTACAATGGCTTCTGTTAAGTCGGGCCGGCGGGATTTGAACCCACGACCTCTTGCACCCCAAGCAAGCGCGCTAGCCAAGCTGCGCTACGGCCCGATATTTCCTCTACTTCACCGTCCGATCTGGCCCAGCACCTCCAGTCGTTCACCATTTCTGGCCGTCGGAAGCGGACATCCCTGATTCCCTCATCTTCCGTGGGTGTGCTTGCACTCTGCCCCTGGAGTCGGATCGATCGTACTGACTATCGCTATGTACTCAGGGGAGTCTTTTCTGTCCAGTCTATTCCTCCTGATCCTCAACCTGCGTGGCAACCTGGGTCCTCCGGCTCCTGTTCACCGGTAACGTCCGCCTTTGAGGTTATTATACTCTCACCTGCTACTTGCTTTGTAACCGAAATACCCTGCCCCGGCAACGCCGTTTCTCGTCGGTAACGCCGTTTCCTAACCGGGGGTGCAACCCGGGAATGGTAAAGCGAGCCTTTCCCGCCGTGCCCCAGTACCCTGGCCGGGAGTGATCAAGCCCCCCGACCGCCGGTTCTGCAGTACTGATCCGACACCGGCAGTGAAGCGGAAACCCTCAGGCACCGAACCACTACTCTAGCCGCCTGGCAACGTCGACTCCGATCCTGTCTGACACTCTTGGGTAGACAGGCAGAGGTGATACAATAGGTGCATACGTTGCTTCACTCCGGAAGGTACCCAACGATACCCGGAGAGAACCCTTGCACCACCTATGGTCAGCCGTTAGTTTCAACAGTGTGAGAGCTATCAGGTGGAACGTTTGGGGTAAGGAGCACAGCCGGCAACTGTCACAGACACCGGTGGGCTGGGATTCGGAGGGTGAGGCTGATGGGTCTGGTTCAACCACTCCCCTTCCGCCAACAAATCGATTACTGAAGTGTTGAATCCTTTACGAGGTGTTGAATCCATAAGAACAGACCAAGTGGAAGTTTGCGTAGAACCGCCGGGGGAATCACAACGAAGCAGCGGTTATCCATCCGGTGTTGAGAACCCCAGAGGTATCGACAACACCTTTGGTGCCAGGAGCACCAGGGGTATCAATAGCAGTATGGGTATCAAGAGCACTATCACGGGACGTATCACAGGCCGAGCCTTCGTGTTCGTGGGGGAGACATGTACGTTTACCGTCAGCTGATTGTTGGGATAATCGGGGTTTTATGTGTCCTGTTGACCGGGGGAGCATCCGCTCCTGCTATTGCCCAACAACCGGCGGATCCGACTCGTTTGCCCGATTTTCGTCGGACCACATTGATTCTGGAAATGAAAGCGGCACGCGGGATTCCACGCGACCGCCTGGAGGAGGTTCGCAATATATTCCGGGAGTTCGCCACCTACCAGGCCGAATTGATTTCCCATCCACTGGTGTACCGTCTCATGCGTGATCCGTTTCAGCGAACGGACGCAGCAGGGCGGCAAATTCCTTCCGTGGAGACGATCCTTCGGGACCTGGAACGATTTCTGGTTTATCCCGTACCCGGTAGCCGGGTGACGATGGAACAAGCCGACTACATCCGGGAACTCGGCACGGCTTTGGATACGGCATTGCGTCCGTTGATTACGAGTCATCCGGAGCGGATCGTCCGGATCAACGCCACGCGCATGCTGGCGTTAGTCTGCAAGATGGGCGCAACGGTACACTATGCCACACTTACGGAACTGATTTCCAGCCCCAACATCACCCCCGATATCAAGAATTATGCCCTGCAGGCGGCAGCCAACCTGTTATCGGCTTACGATGTTCTGGATTATAAGAGCCGACGGCACAGCAATGGCTGGCGGAATAACGAAAAACCCGGCTCAGCCGATCGAGAATTAGCGGCGTTAGTCGGGGCCATCGAAAAGTGCATCACCGATCCGAACACGTTGGTTCCGGGGCTGTGGAATGGCGACCTCAACAGCAAACCGACTATATTGCAGCCAGACCAGGTGGAAGTGGCTCGCTTCATCCGGCGGCAGGCGATCCGGGCTCTCGCCCAGGTGCGATTCGTAATGCTCACCGGTGGTGGACCTGATGGCAAATCCCCTCTGTACCCCGCTTACACTCTGGCGCGAGTCTGCCTCTCCGATCCCCGGTTGATCCTGCCGCCTACTCCCGCCGATTGCGCGGAAGCTGTCATCGGCATATGCAACATGTCCCCTGTACTGGAAGGTGGAAAGTATGTTAAGGAATACAACGTGGAGGGGGCCGTGGAGGCCATCGTCGCAGGGCTGATCACCTTCGCCGAACCCCGAGGAGACCTGAACGATACCTCCCTCCACTGGCGTGCCTATGGCCTACGGATCGCAGAAGCTATGAACAACTGGCCCGCGCTGTTCGACACCCTCTACGATCCCACGCGACCTCAACAGTATGACAAGAATGCTGTACCACGCATCGTGAACGATCTGATTCAACGAGCCCGCACGGCCATTCTCGACCCCCTCGACCGCGTTGGTCCCGAGGGCAAGCCGGACCCTTTGGCAGGGCGTGTACAGATCGATACTCTTCGGGAGTACTTACGTCTGCTGCGAGCCAACCCCAAGCGAAATCCCTTCCTGTTCACCAATAACCCTGAAACGATTTTGCCCGTAATTTCGAGGAATTGATCGCCCCAAAATCCTGTCCAGAGCTCGCGGTTTTCGTGTTGTGCTGCAAGAGTGCCCGTGAGAGAATGAAGACTAACGTTGCCTAGGAGATCGGGAAGATGAAGCGCCTTATCCCCGCTGGCGTGCTGGCTGTGGCGATGGCTGTTCTGGCCACCCGTGCCGAGGCCGGTTATTTGATCATCCGCGTCATTCTGGAGGGGGGTCAGTACGGCGGCAGCAGTAACGTGCCCCCCACGGGTTACGAAGGCACCGGCTCGCCACCCCCGGTGCTGGGGAAAGGACCCAAGTATGGTTCTGGCTTTGGTCCCCCACCGGGCCTCATCCCCGGCACGGGCGGCGGCGGACCTTCCCTGCCCGGGGTTCCTGGAATGCCCGGCACACCCCAGCCTGCGAGTTCCGGCAAACATGATCCTGCACGGGCTTTGGTGGTTCTTGTCCCCGTGACCCAAAACTTTCGACAAGCACAACCCTTCTACAAGGCACCCTACCATCCGAATACCAACCCCAACTGGTGGCCCAAAGTCAATTTTGACCATCACGGGCAGAGATTGATCGCCAATCTTTTCGCCGATGGTACCACCATCCAGTGGTATGAGGAACTTTTGCTCACCCCCAGTGCGACCACCACACGGGCCCACGAGTTGGAAGCGAAGTACGTCGAGTGGAAACGGCGATCCGCTCAGGACCTCAAACCCCTCTACAACCTGATCCGCGAAGCTCTGGAAGCAGGTTTTGCCGACAAAGCTCTCGAACTGAGCGATGAACTTCTGGAGTCAGCCCCCAAAAGCAAAGGGGAGATCCCCCCCGAAATCGCCCAATTCCTCCGGGTGTACCGCCGTTACCAGCCGATGATCAAGGGGACTTTGCCGAAGCCTTCAGAGGCAGAGCAGTGGCGGTTCAACCTCAACGCCAAGCAAGTGTACACTCTGCCCCACTACGCATTGGTAACCTGGGATGCTTCTCCCGAGGAGGTACAAATCTGGAATCGGCTTCTGGAGCAAAACTTCCGAGCCTTTTTCCTGGTCCATGCCTGGCGGGGCATCGATCTGCCTTTGCCCGAAGCCCCTCTCACCGTCATTGTCCCACCCACCGCACGAGAGTTTTATCAGCTGAGTCGCGTCTTCGAAATTCCCCTCCGCCTGCAAACGGATGCTTTCTACGTGCCGGACCACGATGTTCTGGTCCTCTCACCGGTTCGCCTCGACGAACTGGGTCAAACCTTCGCGCGGCAAATGCAGGCGATCTACCAGACCGGTGTCAAGCGGAATGCTCTCTTGAGCGGCAGTGGCCCACCCTTGGACAAAGAGGGCAAGAAAGGCAAGCGCCCTGAGGAAGTAGCCCGAATGCAAACCCTGGCCTTGGTGGAACACCTCATCGAGGACCGCGCCTGGATGGCTGCCATCACCCGAGAAGGGGGACGCCAACTGCTCTATGCGACGGGCCAATTCCCACGGTACGTGGACCTGCCCGAGTGGCTTTCCCACGGAAGCGCTAACGTCTGGATGCAACCTCGCGATCCCGCTTTGATCAGTAAGAAAGACGGAAAAGAGGAGAAGTATTTTCTCTCGATTTCTTTATCGGATGGCTGGGGCGGACCCAATTCCTTCTGGCAGCGCCACTTCCGAGACCTGCAGGAGAAAAAGGAATTGCATCCGGAGCCGGGCCAGTTGCTCCGCAACGTTCTGAGCGACGCCTATTTCCGAGGTTTACGCGACCCCAGCAAAGCGGATGATCCTGACCCGGA
>Ga0272447_1002288_pt1 | contig 10494 bp, 7 predicted proteins | sample YNPCB0133_FD_194589 | JGI IMG/M metagenome (GOLD analysis project Ga0272447, IMG submission 194589) | Hot spring microbial mat communities from Yellowstone National Park, WY, United States - YNP-CB-013-3 | ecosystem: Environmental > Aquatic > Thermal springs > Hot (42-90C) > Sediment | place...
GCCAAAAGCACCGACGGGAAGAATTGCAAATTCATGTAGGCTAAGCCACTGTCTAAAAAGGTACAGCGGCCCGCAAGCGATAGTAGACTTCAGAAGTTGCCCTCGTTTCCGTTAGGGGCTGGGCCCAGCCCAGTGCATGGGTAAGGGTAAGGGGCCCAAGGTGTAACGCATTTTTTAGCTCTAAGCCGACCCCTAGCCGTCTCCTGGAACCCTGACCCTGAACCAACGCACCATCGGCAAACAAAGCCAATGCCGTAGCGCCTAAACGTAAGCTACCGAAAAACTGTGTAGCGGCATCGCGCAGCAGTAGCGTTCGGTGCTCAAGGGATCCAAACGCCATCAGCGATCCTGAAACAAGCTGCCGATAGCCCCGAACGCGCTCATGAGGCGAGGGTAATAGCAGCGAGGCCTGCGGTCCAGGAAGGCGTATATGCAGCTCGTCAGTAGGAGATAGGCCTACATAATCCTGGGGCAGGCTGCGCCCCGTTTGCACTTGCAAGCGCACATAGGCCCAAAGCCGATGCGACGCAAACGTAGGCCAAAGCCGATAGGCGGCCACATCGAGCCGTCCAAACCAAACTTCAGCCCCCAGCACCGGTGCCGCACCGAGTAGCCAAAGTCGTATCCCTTCTCCATCGAGGGGATGAACCGCACTGTATCGATAGGGACGTTGGCGGGTATGTTGCAGCTTAAGCGTCACGTCGGCTTGCTGGGCAGCAACCGGTGGGGGCAAGGGGCCGGAGAGGCGGGCTGGACGGGATGGCTCAAGAGCCCGTCGATCCCGATACCGCAGACGTAGCATAAAGTGGCGCTCACTATAAGGCGGGCTCTCCAGGAGCCAAAACAGCGCCAGCTCGCCGCCCGATTGCAGCTCGACATACGTACCGTTGCGGTAGCGTACGGTGGTGCCCGGCATGCGGTAGAGCGCCATCCCCAGATTAAAGGCCAAACGCCGGCCCCAATAGCTCAGCATGCCCAGACTGTAGCGGGGCGCAGTGGCCGAAAGCATACCGCCTGCGGCTATAGTGTGGTAACCCAAAGGCTCCATCCAAACTGTAAAGCCGCCTACCCCAACCCCTAAGCGCCCCAAAGCATAGGGAACTGCTAACGACGCTACATGCGTCAGCTGAGTCCATGGTCGATAAGCATAGCGCTGCACTACCGGCAGGGTATCGGGGACTTCCGATAAAAGCTGTTGGGTTATGGGTGCGTGAGAGGTCCAGGCTGCATAGGGTGCTGGTATTTGAAGCAAGGGTTCCGAGACGCGACGGCGTGCATCTACCAAATACACATGCTCAGCAGTTTTCGAGCGGGCAGCGACCACAACAAAGCGGCCTTCCGGGAAGGCGGCCGTAGCAGGGATCCAGGCCAAAATCCGGCCTCCTGTTGCAAGGCGCGTAACGCGAGCAGATGTGCCCGTTTCCGGATCGAGCACAAACCCATTGGGGACCCCATCTCTAAGCGAGGTAAATGCGATGCGACGCCCCTCAGGGCTCCAGACAGGCGCGCGATCGTCGTGCACCCCATCGGTATAGACCGTTAAGCGCCGGGTTTCTACGTCGAGTTCTGCAAGGTCACGCCGCAGCCCTTCGACAAAGCGGTCAAAAAGCAGTCGCCGCCCCTCTGGATGCCAGCGTAGCGTGCCGATTTGAACAGGTTCTTGAAAATGGTAAAGCGGCGTTAAGGCTTCACGATGCAGGTCGATCTGATAAAGCACGGCGCGGCCTTCAGGATAAGCGACAAAAGCGATGTGCTGGCCATCTGGAGAAAAGGTTGGCGCCACCGCACGCAATCCGTAAGTCAAACGCCGGAGCATGCGTCCGTCGGCACGCACCAAGAACAGATCGTAGACTATAGCGCCTGTTGTGGATACCCGACTGCGGCGTGCAAAGGCCAACCAGCGGCCGTCAGGGCTCCAGGCTACTGGCGGTCGGATGTCCCCTTCAGCGATGCGCCGCCAAGGGCCCCGAGGGCTTGAAGCGACGTAAAGCACCGTTAGCGGACGCACCATCGAAGGCATCCCCAGTATGGCCCAATGCGTCCCCTGTGGGCTTACGGCCACGTCGTCAACATAACGCAACGGCAACGGCAATCGCTCGCCTTGAAGCGAATCGACCGTTTCCATTTGGCTGGCCAGCGTGTTGTAGTACACGTTGACATGGCGGCGCCATTCTGCTTCAAAGGCGGCATAGGAGTTGCCGGTGGCAGCCTGAAAGGCTTGATAAAAATCGTGCACCGACCCCAAGCCCAACCGTCGAGTGCGGTGGCGCAAAAGATGCACCAGCGTCGTGTCGCCTAACTTCCAGGCAAGATAGCGGGTTTGGGCATGGCCTACGGCGTAAAGGAGACGACCATTCCAGCGGGAACGGCCGTCGGTATAGCTAAGTGCATCCTCGAGTACGGCTGTACGCAGCCACTGCTCGCCACGCTGGGCATCCCAAACTTCTGTGGTGTACTGGGCTAAACCTTCCGTCCAGAACCTCGGCAAAGGACGTGCAAGCAGCGACTTTAGCCAAAATGGCTGCTCACGTACCGCCTGATAGTGAAAAAGGTGCGCCAACTCATGGGGCACGACGCGCCAAAGCCAAAGCGTCTTGCCCGTCCACACAGAGGGATCATTTCCGTATACCCATATGCAGCTGTAGCCTTCGCCCAACGGCACAGCCAGTCCATTGACAATATCACTCGCATCCGAAAGGTATAGTCGGGGTTTGCCTTCAAGCGACTGTCCAAACCAAGAAGCCAGCGCCGCGTGGCTGGCTTCGGCCACAAACGCAACCCGATTGGCTACAGCTTCCAGATGTGCAGGGTACACAAGGCGTAGATGCGGGGTTTCGGCTACCTGCCAGTGGCTTCCTCCTAAACCTCCTCCCAACGTACTAAAGCATTGCGCCGAGACCGAGTCGGCTAGCAACCCCAAAAACAAGAATAGCCTGTAGCGACTCATTTCAATCGGGCTACGCGTTCTAAGTCTTCCTCTTTGCCCGCGACAAACAACGTATCGGTGTCGCGCAGCGGCACATCGGGATCTGGCGGAATTTGGATATGATCGCTGAGCACATCGCGCACGGCGACCACCGAAAGCCCATAGTGCTGGCGTAATTGAAGCTCGCGGAGGGATTTGCCTTCCCATTCGTCGGGCACGGCCATTTCCTGAATTCCAAAGCCCGTACCAATCCGAAAATAATTCAGCAGTGCCCGACCGGAAAGCCGGCTGGCCAGGTTCAAAGCCGATTCCCGTTCAGGGAAAATCGTTTCGGTAACACCGAGCCGATTCATGACACGGGCATGATCACGCGAAATGACCTTGACGTAGATCTCCCCCACGCCTAGATCCCGCAGCACCAGGGTTGAAAGTACACTTGCGGTAATGTCATCCCCTGTAGAGATAATGCCTACGTCTACTTCGCGCACGCCCAAACGCTCGAGCGTTTCCAAATCCCGCGCATCACATACAACGGCACGGGTCACACGGGGCGCAATGCGGTCTACAGCCCGTTCATTTAGATCGATAGCCAATACTTCATGGCCTTCAGCATAGAGGGCTTCGGCTACGCTCGCCCCGAAGTTGCCGAGCCCGATCACAACGAAGCGTTTCATAGGATTTATCCGACCACCACGTCTTCATAAGCATACCGAAACTGGCGCGTGCGCCGACGCTGCAAAGCCAGTGCAGCAGCAAACGTCAGCGGACCTACGCGGCCAATAAACATCAATAAGATGATGATCCAACGTCCTGTAGGGGTCAATGATGGCGTAACCCCCATCGAAAGTCCTACAGTCCCAAAGGCACTGTAAGCCTCAAAGAGATACTTGAGGAACCCCCCCGGTGCCGAAACACCGTGCTCGATTTCGCTGGCCGTAAGCGCAAAGCTTGCCAGCATCAGCACAGCCACAGCCACCACAAATAGTCCTACCGCCCGTTGCACCACCTCATGTGGCACCGAACGACTCCAGCAACTTGGAATTTCCTGTCCTCGCAAGCGGGATAGGGCCAGCAGCACCAGCAAGGCCAGCGTCGTTGTCTTAATGCCGCCTGCGGTAGAACCCGGCGAGCCGCCGACGAACATCAGCAAAATCGTCAAAAAGTTGGTCTGCTCAGTTGCCTGAGCGTAGTCTATCGTATTGAAACCGGCCGTGCGTGCAGTGACACTCATAAAAAGCCCGTTGAGCAGCTTGGCTTCTGGAGGAAGGGTCCTCAACGTCACATCCCATTCAAAGACCGCAAAAAAAATGCTTCCGACGGCCAGCAGCGCGGCTGTTGTGAGCAAGACTAAGCGAGAATGCAAAGAAAGACGAAAACGCCGGCGCACCTGAATCGATCTGCGCCACAGATAGAGTTCCTCCAGGGTTAGAAAACCCAGACCGCCAGTCACTATAAGCAGCATCACCGGGATGAGGATAAGCGGATCGGTACGAAAGCCGATGAGCGAATCCGAGAAAACCGAAAAGCCCGCATTGCAAAATGCACTCACCGCATGAAACACCGCAGGCCATAAGGCAGCCTCCCAACCCAGTTTGGGCCCAAAGCCTATGTACAGCAGTAACGCCCCGATCGCCTCAATCAAAAACGTGAAGCGGATCACATCGCGGGCCAGCTGACGATAATCAATATAGGGAGCGACCTCGGCTATGCTGATAGCCAAGGCTTGCTGCCGCAGCGAAAGTCGCCGGCCCAGTGCCACAATGAGCACGGTCGTGAAGGTAATGATTCCTAAGCCACCCAATTGAATAAGCAAGAGCAGGAAGGCCTTCCCCCAAGGGGTAAAGTAGGTGGCCGTATCCACAACAATCAGGCCTGTTACGCAAACGGAACTGGTGGCGGTAAACAAGGCATCCAGCCAAGAAAGGGATGGGCCGGTATAAAGACCAGGTAACGTCTTAAGCCCTAAAGTTCCGAGCAGAATAAGCAGCAGAAATGATCCCACAAACAGCTGGGGAGGCGAGAGGCGGCGCCAAAAACGCTCTTTGGGTCTGGAGGAAGCCAGCCATTGATCGCTTTCTTGCCCACGCCATGGGAATCGAACGAGTTGCTTTAAAGAAGACATGGTCGCATACGTGCCGCAACCTGCCAGTTATTCCAGGATAATACAGCTACCGCTCTCATAAGCTTCACGAAGGGCCTCGGTAGCATCTGCCCGAAACTGATCGGGGGTCTGGTGGCGATCCTGCAAGACGGCTACCCCTATGCTCACACCGCCTTCGAGCCATCCTCCAGCTTCGGCCAGGCTAGATTGTAAACGGGCAACCCAGGCTTCGACTTCGGGCACAGGCGCTCGGTAAAACACCCCGTAGACCAGCTCGCCAAAACGCTCAATCCGCTGGTCTGGAGCACTCGCTTGCAACGCGGTTTTGAGCGCCTTTTCAGCAGCAGCCAGCACAACAGGCCCTTCGGCTGCTACGGCGTTGGCCCGGTTTAGGTGAACCAGTGCCAACGCCAGCGGTCCACCTTCACGCCGGGCACGATCCATCTCTTCGGCGATGATTTCTCGACGCGGCCGCTGCGCTGAAGAAGGTTCCGTCGTACTCCTCCGCCCTTCCAACAACACAGCCAAAAGCCTTCCAAATTCAACCAGTAAGGTATGCGCCAGCAATTGATCAAAACGTCCGGCCCTATCGGCATCGGCCACCAGAAAATACAAAGCGCCTTCCCGGCTATAAGGAACCGGCGCTAAAGCCAACGCGGCCACCTTTGGAGGCATTTCACGGTAGTAGCCCAGCGCTTCGTACAGTTCAGGGCTCATCTCCCGCACGGTAACCGGACGTTCGACCATCGTGGGGGCCAACAAGGGCACCGAAGTCCGAAAGCTTCCGCCTTGCCGCACTTGGGAAGCTGTCGAGCTTATGGCTAAAATTCGATATTCCAAGGTTACATCCTCCTGGACCAGCAACGCTACCGTTTGGGCCTTTAGGGCAGCACGCAAAGACTCCAGCAAAGGCGTCAGCACCGAGTCCCGTTCCGCCTTCTCTTCGGAAGGGGCTGTCGACGAAGGAGTTGCCGGTGCCACCTGAGCGCTTGGGCGAAGCGGCTGGAGAGCGGGTTGCGCCGCAGGCGCTACATCCCCTCCATCCTCAGCAGCTACAGACGTCGTGCGGGGCCGAGGGCGTATTTCTAAGATCCCCAGGCTTCTTAGCTCTTCTTCCGGTGAAGAGGGCGGGGGAGGGGGAGGAGGCGCAAACACGGGCGCAGTTTTTCGCCGTCGTCGCAACCAGTTTGTCAACACAAGCGTCAGTAAAATCAGCAGTAAAACAGCTCCGGCTGCATACAGCCAAGGCTTTTCTAACACAAAACCCGGGATCATTTCTACAATAGAAAGCAGCCAGAGCATGGTTCGCATCATCGAAGCACGTCCACCCGTTGGGGTCATACAACACGATACCAAACGCTACAAATGTAGCAATCTATTTTGGTCATTGCAAAGTTAACCTGTGCTCAAGAGTAGCGCGACGGGTAGCGTAGCCACATCTTCAGGCCATGGAATTTCGGGCAACCGAAAAGGCGGCGTTTCGCCAGGAGGGATGGGGTTCGGTTCAGCCCATAACACCCCACGGGGAGTTTCGACGATGACGTAGTCTCCCGCGCGCCCCTTGACGTACGTTCCGTCCAGAGGCACTTTACCATAAGGGGTATCGAGCACGTATTTAGGAATGGCGAATCCGGTTGTATTACCTTGAAGGGCCCGCATAAGGGCCATCCCTTTTTCGATCGGTGTCCGGAAATGCGCCGTTCCGCCGATCAGCTGCGCCTGATACAGATAGTAGGGGCGTACCCGTATGCGGACAAGCCCCTCGCAGAGCGCCTTCATCGTCGCAACATCGTCGTTGATGCCCCGCAGCAGCACAGTTTGGTTGCCTACGGGAATACCGGCGCGAAGTAGCCGATCTACGGCCTCAGCTGCATCAGGGGTAAGCTCTTTGGGATGATTAAAATGGGTATTGATCCAGAGGGGATGGAAACGCTCAAGCAAAGCGCAAAGCTCGGGCGTAATGCGATAGGGCAGCTTAACCGGCATACGCGTCCCAATGCGAATAATCTCGACATGGGGAATAGCGCGCAGCCGCTCAAGAATCCAAGCTAGGTGCGCTTCGCTCAGCGTCAGCGGATCCCCGCCGGTCAGTAGCACATCGCGGATTTCGGGATGGGCAGCAATGTACGCAAGGGCAGCTTCCAGTTCTGCTTTACGCATCATAAAGGCTGCATCGCCAACCATGCGCTTGCGCAGACAATAGCGGCAGTAGATTGCGCACTCGCTTGTCACACAAAAAGCTACCCGATCCCGGTAGTTATGAATCAAGTTTTTGACCGGCGAATGTGCCAACTCTTCCAGCGGATCCAGTACGCCGATTAGGTCGGGTGCCAGCTCTTCCAGACGGGGCACAACTTGCCGTCGAATAGGACAGTTAGGATCCTCTGGATCCATAAGGCTGGCATAATAGGGCGTAATATTCCACCGAAACAGACTCTGGGTCGCTTCGATGGCCTGGCGTTCGGCGTCGGTGAGCTGGATCCACGGGGCCAGGGTCTCTACGGAATGGATGCGATGGCGCATTTGCCAGCGCCAATCCCGCCATTGTGGATGGGAATGATCCCAAGGCCGTTTTCGGTCGTAGCCCATTGCCTCCCCCTCAAGCAAGCTTTAGGCGCCGCAATCCTCGCTGCAGCACATCAGCCAAAAAGTCTACATACGGACGGTGCATCAATTCCGCCACAATGGCAAACGTTCCATCGGGCGCAAACGTGGGCAGCGGATTAATCTCCAAAAACCAGGGCCTACCTTCCAGATCCACACGAAAATCCAAACGAGCAAAATCCCGACATTGCAGTTTTTCGTAAATCCGAACCGCAAGGTCCTGTAGCCGTGCTTCTAATTCAGCCGTTAGCGGCGCGTAGGGTGCCGGTTGAGCAACTGTAGTGGACCCAACCCCTCGGTGCTCCAGGGCATGCACGCCAATCCCCGTCACCGCATCGACAGCCCGTTGCAAAACAGGCAGCGGCTCAGGCGGCGCGTTTCCGATTACTGCCACCGTAAACTCGCTGCCTTCGATAAACGGCTCGACAATCACCTCCTGCCGATAGGCCGCGGTTACCCGAGCCACTTGGTTGCGGAGCGCCTCCAGGGTGTAGATTTTACTTGAGGCGAAAATGCCTTTTGAGGAGCCTTCGTAGCGTGGCTTAACAAAAAGGGGAAAGGGGCCGGGGAGGTTATCGGGATCTATGGCTTCTGGACCTGCATAAACCCGATATGGCGGTGTAGGAATGCCCGCCGCGGCCACCAAGTCCTTGGTCCATGCCTTGTCGAGGCTCAGCGAGAGCGTAAGGGGGTCGGAACCAAGATAAGGAATGCCGGCCAGCTCAAAGAGCGTAGCCGCATAAGCTTCACGTATGCGGCCACGCACCCCTTCAGCAATACTCAGGCCACAGTCGATCCGCAAATCGGGCAGCTCGATCAGCAGGTCATAGGCGGTACCAATGCGCACAGGCGTATGGCCCAAACGGCGAATTGCCGCCACAAGCAGGTCGACGGTCTCCGGAGGCTCATTTTCAGCATCGGCATCTGCGGGATCCCCAGCTTCCCAAGGATAATCATCGAACAGATCGTATACCAACCCAATGCGCATAGCCGTAAGTCAACACCCACTTTCATGTACGCAAAGAAGCTTCTAACTACTACAGCCAATTTTTAGCTCCCAACCGAAAGCCGCGAAAAATAAACCGTTCGCCCCATAGGCTTTGAATTCTTTGCAGGAAATTGTTATTGTTAGGCAATAAACAATCGTTCACTTTTTTCCCTCATGTACTATGCGCACACGGTACGCATCGCTTAGCTTTGGGAAGCGCTTTTGGGCTGTGTGGCTTAGCTTCTTAATTAGCGCACCAGCCTGGAGCCAAGGCTTTAACCTTAACCCTGCCGGCACCTGTACCTTAGGTCGCGGGGGAACAGGAGTCGCGTTGCCTTGCCCCGACGGGTCAGCCCTGGCAACCAATCCGGCAGGACTTGCTGAAATTTCTCAGCTGGTGGTTACCTCAGGCGCTACCCTGCACTTTATCCGAGGGGGGTTTACCGACGACTACACCGGGCAGGAAACCCGAATGGAAACCCGCCCTGTGCTGTTTCCCCATCTCTTTGCTGGCATACGCCTAAACCCCTCTTGGGTAATAGGTCTGGGGGCTTATGTCCCTTATGGAGTAGAAACCCGTTGGCCTCGTGAATTTGAAGGAAGCTTTGTGGGGTATCGTACCCGCCTACAAGCCGTCTACGTTCAGCCCGCAGTGGCCTATGCCTGGGGCAACCGTTTGCAGCTTGGCGCTGGTCCGCTACTGGCCATCAGTACGGTTAGCCTTTGGCAACAGCTGGATCTATCGCAGCAGCAAGCCCTTCCGAATGTTCCCTTTGGGGCTTTGGGTATTCCCGCCGGTACGGCCTTTGCCAATGTTAAGCTCGAAAGCAAAGAGGCGTATGGCTTTGGCGCCCATTTGGGCCTGCGCTTACGCGTTACAGACCAGCTTCATTTTGGGCTGCGCTACTTGACGCCGGTTAAGCTAAGCTACAGTGGGCATATCCGCTTTAGTCCCCTTTCAACTGGCCTGGTTATCCCAGCTGCTGTAACCTTAGGTGGCCAGCCAATTCCCGCGGGAACGCCACTGGACGTTATTCTGGCAAGTTTAGGAATTTTTGCGCCCAATGGCCCCTTGGCTGACCGCGAAGCAGAAACCGAGCTTACCCTTCCTGCCCAGTTGGCGGCCGGCTTGAGTTGGCAAGCTTTGCCTGGCATAACCCTTTTGTTCGACTACCAATGGACGGCGTGGTCGCACTTTGATCGGCTAGAGATTCGCCCACAAAACGGCACGCCGATTGTCCGCATTCAGGATTATCGAAACACCAGCACGCTGCGCACGGGTTTAGTCGTTCAGGCCAGCGACGTAATGGAAGTGCGCATGGGATACAGTTACAGCCAGCATGCAGCCCCTTCCAAAACCGTCACTCCGTTACTTCCGGAATCCAACCGCAATCATGCCACGCTGGGGATGGGTTGGAAGCTGGGCGCAGGTGTGATGCTGGACATAGCCTATCAATACGTACGGCAAGATGACCGGCGTGGCCGCGTGGTAGACCCGGAACCCGGCACCGAGCCTTCAGCCGAACTAAATAGCGGCCTGTATCGGCTCTCTGGCCACGTAGCTTCAATTTCGGTAAGCGTTGCCCTATAAACCTTTTAGCCTTGAACCCTGCTATGACGGACGTTCTTGCGACCTTGGGAGCACGGGTGTTGCGATGGAGCACACTCGGCGCACTCCTTTTCGTCCTCGGCTGCCGCGACGAAGCCCTACTGCCACCTGAACCTACCGGGGGCGCTCTTTTTGCCCGGTACGTAGCCATTGGCAATAGCATTACGGCCGGCTATCAATCCGGTGGCATCAATGCCACCCTTCAGCAGCAAGCCTATCCGGTACTGCTGGCCCGGGCAATGGATACGAATTTTAACCTCCCCCTT
>Ga0272447_1002289_pt1 | contig 10493 bp, 14 predicted proteins | sample YNPCB0133_FD_194589 | JGI IMG/M metagenome (GOLD analysis project Ga0272447, IMG submission 194589) | Hot spring microbial mat communities from Yellowstone National Park, WY, United States - YNP-CB-013-3 | ecosystem: Environmental > Aquatic > Thermal springs > Hot (42-90C) > Sediment | place...
GTCGTCGCGCGAGGGTGAGCAGGGGGGCAGAGGGCGACCCCGCGCCTGCTCAGGGGGGCTCTCCCCTCTGCGCCTGCCTTCCGCGCCTGTTCAGGGGGGCGCACCCCTTCGTCGGCGGTCAGAGCCCCCTCCCCTGCGCCGTCGGCGGTCAAAGGGGGGCTCTCTCTTTGTCCTCGCGCCTGCTCAGGAAGGCTCTCCCCGCCCCCCGCGCCTGCTATCCTTCTCCGAAGGACGACATTTTCCCTTCTCATCCTTCCTCAAAGGACAGGCTGACCGTTAGCGGGGGGTCTGCGCACGCGACGGGGGCGGACATTCTTCTCCACCTCAACCTCGCACCTGCTATCCCTTCAACGCGAAGAAAATGGGTCTTCCTCAGAGCAGGCGTGCAGGGGAGGGCAGGGAGAAAGGGCAGAGGTGGCGGAGCCCCTCGCCTTTATCCCCTGCCCTTGTCTTTGTCCCCTGCCCCCCTGCAAAGGGGGTCTCAGCCTCCGTCAGAAATGCCCTTCTTTGCCCCGTATTTGGCTTCTGAGGGGCTTCTACGCCGTCGGGGGTAGTCAGATAGCCCCCCTCCCCTTAGATGGGGCTCAGAAGCGAAATACGGGGCAAGGCTGAGCAACATTAGCCTTGCAGGCGCGTAGTGCAGAAGGGAGCAGGCGTCCCCCTGTGTGTGGGGAGAGGGAGGGGGGCACGCGCCGAAGGCGCGGGGGGAGGGTGAGGGGCACTTCATCGCCCCCTGCTATAAGTCGGAACGAAAAGTCGCTTTCTCCCCCTTTTTCTCCCCTGCCACCCCTTGACATTTTTGTCGCGGGTGTGGTATACTATCCGACGGTAAGGGGTAGCAGGGGGTCGGAGGTGCTACTATGTGGTACGACAACTATTCGGTCTTCGTACTGATAGCCGAGCGGGGCGTTTCGGAGGACGCCTTTGCGAGGGAGGTGCGAGAGCGGGCGCGGGAGGAAGGAGCCGAAGCCCTGCTGTTCTTCTGCGAGCCTGACGGCTTCCTGACCGCCTACTTCATCGCGCCTGCTACCGACCATCAACGACAGCAGGGGGTCATCATCCCCTTCCAACAGGCTCTCTCCTTCATCCTGAGCAGGGAGGGATACAGGGATGACGAAACTGAGCCTGAGACTGACCTGCCTCTCATCTACACCGAGCGCGTCTTCGTAGAGGCAGAAGGGGAATGAAGCAGGGGGAGAGCAGGGGGTCTTGCGGTGTGCAAGCCACTCTTCCCCCTCCGACCCGCTGACCACCGCCTGTCGTAAGACCCTCCCCCCTGACCACCAAGAGAAGACAGAGGGGGGCTGACCACCAATAAGGGAAGGCGAGACTATGGAAGCAGGCGTCCTTGCACTAATACGGCTCATCTTGGAGGCTCTCAAAGCACTCCTTCAGAAAATCAGCAGAGAGATGGCAGAATGATGGCATTTATGTCCGCAGTCGTCCGTCTTCTGAACTCACTGAGGGGGCTTAGACCCCCCATAACGGTCAAACGGTCAGTTGAGGTCAGAAGTCGGCGGGGTCTTAGGCTCCTGTGGCTCTTTTTGTACGCAGTCCTTTTCGTCGCAGTTTTTGTCCTTTTCGTCCATTTTCTTGGACACTTTGCAAGCAGGCGAGAATGGGACGGCGTAGGCACAGAGGACGCCCCAAATGACACTGTGCAGAATAGCGTCAACTTCAGGGGGAAGCAGGGGTTGCAGGGTGTTGTAGGATTGGAAGAGCGCGAAGAACAAAAGGGTTCCCCCTGCTCCCTTTTTTGTTCGTTCGCTGAGGGAGCAGGTGTTGCAGATAGCGTAGCAGATTACACCGAAGGCGACGGCTTCTATCATCTTCTTCTGTTCCTCCCATCAGAACAGGGCAACGACGGTGTAGTCAGAAACGCCTGCGGATATGACGCCTATCAGGTGTCGCTTACCCTGCTTATCTACTATGTAGACCCCGCTCCCCGAAGTGCCCCCGAAACTGCCGATGTCAAGCAGGGCGAATTCGGCGGTTGGGGAAAGGCTTGGAAGCAGGTTGGTCATCCCTATCTCCTTCGCGGTGAAGACCGCGAGGACTTTGCCTTCGCGCTCAAAGTAGGGCAGAGAGGTGCGGTAGACAGCAGGGTCGGAAGTGAACACGATACCCATCACTGCCACTACCCGCGCCCCTGCTTTCACTTTCACCGCCTTCGGGGGCTCTATTTTAGCCGTCTTGGAAAAGGACAGGATGGCGATGTCGCTATATACCTTCTGCAGGTAGACCTTCAGGCGAACAGGGGTGCTTCCCCTCTGCAACAGCACCTCTACCTCATCGCCTTCCTTCTTCCCTCTTATGCAGTGCCCTGCTGTGTAGATAGCGTCGCCCTCTACGGTGGCACTGCAGACGGGAAACTCGCCTTCCATCACCATAGCACGGGGCGGGGTGTAAGAGACCGAATGGAACGACAGGCAAGGCTTGGGAACGGATTGCCACAACTCCTTTACGGGTGTGTTTTTCGCCACGAAAGCAAGAAGGGAACCGATTATGAAAGCGATGATGTGTCGCGTCTTCATCTCTTACACCACCCTTATCCCAACAGGCTCCGTCTCAACGGACAGCGTGCGAGCCATCTCAAGGAGACGCAGGAAAGTCTCTACCTCGCGCCCGCCTGCTTTTCCCTCACTGAAGCGGTGCATAAGGTACTGCGCAAGGTACTGCAACATCTCCTTCTGCCCCTCTATGGAGAAAAGATTGACAGAGGAGGGGGGAGGGACGACAGCAGGGTCGCCCTCCGCAATAGTCAACAGGCTCTTAGGCACTTGCCTGCCTCGCATACTGCCCTCCCCTTAGGAGACACTGCTACCAAGCACGCCGTAGAAGTCGGTGTAGCCGACCGAGAACGCAGAGGTTATGCTGTGCATAACACCCTTCGTGCGGAAGTCCGTGAACATATCGGTAGCAGGCTTCTCGCGCCAATAGAAGCGCAGTTTATGCACTTTGGGCGCGGCGAATAGGAACCAATCGTTCGTATCCTGCAGATACGGAACGCACAGGACTTCAGGAACGACATTCTTGAACGGGTTCTCATAGAATGCAGACCCCGTTGCACTTGGCGTAGTATCCCCGCCACTACCGATGTTCGGGTAGTAAGTGGAGTGAAGCAGGGTGTACGCAACATATTTCAGGTCGGGCGGTACAATCAGCATTCGGGGCTCAATCACAACAGGAATGCCCCGATGGTTGCGCCAACGATGGAATTGCGTCAGAGCCTCTTCCAAGCCTGACGGCGTTAGCGCGACAGTCAGAGCGTTATTGAAAGTCTCACCGTTGAGCAAGGTCTGATTTCCGAACAGCGGGCGCGTGCCCGTGAAGCCGTTAGCGATGACGCTCCAAGAGACCAACTCAACGGTGTGCTTCATCGCGCGGACGGCTTCGCGCATAAGTTCTCCGCCTATCTTCGCATACAGGTCTTCGCGAAGCAGTCGCTTGCTGACCGTCCACATCATACCGTAGTCCTTATGCACATAAAGGACGCGGTTGCCCGTCAAGGCGCGGTCGGTCGGCAGTTCCGAGCCGTCGCTGTTCCACTCAGGAATAGCCCCGAAGCCTGCTATAATCAGTTCCTCTTCGTAAGCGCGGTTAGAGGTCTGCACATCGTAGACCTTGCTATACATTTCGGGGTATTGCTGATACTCCGAAAGGAACACCTCTCGGATACCCACCCGCAGAAGGTCAGGAAACTGACCCGTAGTCATAATGCTCGCATTCATCTTTTGTCCCTCCTACCTCTAATCGTTTCCGCCGAAAAGGATAAGAAGGCGTCCGTCGCTAAGCACCTTCATTACCCTGCCCGTCGGAATGTTTGGGCTACTTGCATATTGCACCCCCCACCGTCTTGTGAACTCATCAAAGACGAAGATGGTAGGGTCGTTGGGTCTAAGCGTCGGCGAAGTGTAGTTGCCGAAGAAGTCAATCTCTCGCATAAGCAGTTCCGTCTTATTTGGCGAGAGCAGAGCAACCAAAGGACGGTTGTACGGCTCGCTGAAAGCAGGGTACTCTTGGCTATTCGGCGCGGTGGCTATGATGAGCCCCTGATAGTTTTGAACTGACGCGCTTCCGCCCCACCCTGTGGGACTTCGTACAAGTCTGCCGTTCCCGTCAAACTCTACAAAGTCCCCAACCTGTGGGTCGGTGAAAGTATCAGCAAGGGGAAGCGGGACGCGAATTACGGCGTCCCCCCAAATGTTTGCTTCCCATATGCTGACATCTGAGCGGACGACATCTATGGCAAGGATAACCGTAAGAACGGTTATTAGCAGAATTGTCTCCGCCATCTCAGTATTACGCGCCGAATAGAATGAGCAGGCGTCCGTCGCTCAACACCTGCACAACACGCCCCGTAGCAGGACGGTTCCCGCTGAGTTGCACGCCCCAACGGCGCGTGGTTGTGTTGTAGACAAACGCCGTCGTCTGCCCCGCTCTCAGCGTCGGCTGAGCAACATAGTTTCCGTTGTTGTCTATCTGACGCATAATCAGTTCCGTCTTATTCGGCGACAGCAGGGCAATCAGCGGTTGATTGAACGGCGTCCCAAAAGCGGGGTACTCTCCACTGTTGGGAGCAATCCCCACCACAACCCCGCGATACTCGGTCAATTGCCCCGCTGACGGGCTCGGCTCTAACTCTGCGTTTTCGTTGAAGCGGACGAAATCTCCTACTTGACTGTTGGTGTAGGTTGAAGCAACAGGGAAGATAGCATACTGCACGGCGTCTTCCCAAACATACACCTGCGAGTTGTTCACTCGGTCTCTTACTCCGCGTACCTCCATCGTTATCACCTCATAGTTTTTCGGTTGCTTCCGTTGTGCGTCTACCTCACCCTGTGAGGAAGGAAAGGGGGGCGCACCCGAAGGGTGCGGGGGGAGAGGATGGGGCAACTGCCCCCGCTATGAAAAGCAGGGGCGATGAAAGAGGGTAGGGTTTGCCCTACCCATCAACATATGACGCTCTCCCCCGTGCTTTTGGTTCCATCCTTAGACGATAATGGTGCGCTCAGGAATGCCGTCCTTGCTGACTTTCTCCGCTTCCTCTTGGATGTTGAAGTATTCCTTTTCGGCGCGACGCACCATCTCATCATACCGCTCCTTCCGCGCCTCTAAAAAGGCTTCGCGGATAGCGCGGGGACGGCGCATAAGTTGCAACTCCCTGAACCGCACCTTACCGAAGGGGTTCGTTTCACCGTCGCCGTCTCGCACCTCTTCCCATCCCCGCCCCTTTGCCCAATCTGTGCAGTGGGGATGATTGCCGTCTACGGCAAACCATCCGTACTCATACCCCTGCTTCGGGTTCTTCACCGCAAGCGGGTCTTCTTCGGTGATGGTGCGGACGAAAGCACGGGCTTCGTCTAAAGACATCGGCTCTTTGCTTGCTACCGTCGTCGGCTCTGTCTTCTTCATCGCTTACCCCTCCTTAGCGCGTTCGGCTAAGACCTTCTGATAGAGGTCGTCAGGGTCTAAGCCCCATATCTCGGCGTACCGACGCAACCGCTCGGCTTCGTCCGTCGGCAACGACGGCTTTTGCGCCTTCGCCTGCTCCTGCTGTTTCTTCGCCTGAAACTCCTTGTTCTTCAGCGCGTAGAGCCCATAGAACATCAGCGCGGTCGCCTTCGTCAGGTCAGGGGTGATAGCGTGCGGTGGGAAGGACGACAGGTACTGCTTCGTCAAATTGACTATCCCCAAGTCCTCTAACTCAGGGTGTTCCTTCAACAGGGGAGACAACCCTTCCTGAATGGCGACCTTCACCGCCATCCGTATAAACTCGGAAGGCGGTTGTGGCTCCTCTACTTCGCCCTCTTCGTTCCCCTCTTCGTCGCTCTTAGCAACGCGGGGAGCAGGGGTCGGTTGCGCATACTGCGCCCATCGCTGTTGCTCCTCAAACTGCGTCAAACGCTCTATCTCCTCTCGCCACAGAGCCTCAAACGACACCTCTTCCGTAGCAGGCTGAGGTTGAGACTGTGGCTCTGCCTGCGGAGCCTGCGTTTGCTGTGGCAGTGTTGGCACTGCTTGCATATCCATCATTTCACTCCTCCTTCACTGTGCTGTCTGAACCTACTGAGTAGGTGAACTCATAGCGAGCGTGTTCTATCGCCCGCTCTATGTCGGTCAGGGTGCGATAACGCACCTTAGCCTGAGTGTATTGCTGTACCGTCTGATGGACGGACACAGCAGGGTCTTCATCGGCGTAGAGGAGAGCGGTCAGCAGTCGCTGTTTCTCCTCTCCGATGAACTCCTCTATCGTCTGCACTATGTAGTAGGCTTCCAACAGTTTCTCCAACGGTACGGTCGTCCTCATTCTATCAGCCCCACACTGTCTAACGGCGGTTCGCCCCCTGCTAAGGCGTTCGCCATCATCTCATCACTCATACTCAGCCCCATCAACGGATGGGTTTCAGGCGTAGGAGCAGGGGCAGGTGCTTCAGGGGTGGCAGGCTTCTCCCCGATGATGGCTTCGGGTCGGTTGATACCCATCAACCGCAGTATCTGCGCGTCTACTTCCCACCGCCCCTCAGGTGGCAACTGCTCATACATCAACTGACGGACGATGAGCCACCGCTGTTTATCAGTCTCCCTGTTGACCGAAGCGGTGTTCGGCTCTATGGTGAACTCCGTCTCCCTTACGATGTCGTCTACGGTGAAGTCTATGAGAGGCGACGGAGCGTTGAGGACTTGACTGATGTAAACCTCATCGCCCCATTTCTTCAGGAACAGCAGGTCTAACTTCGCATTCGCGCGAAAGGCTTCCTTCGCCGAAGCGTAGAACGCCTTGAACCGCACCGCTCCCTCTAAGAGCGCGGTTTCTACCGCGTAGGCGGTCGCGGAAGCGGGGGGCATTTGCCCCATCAGGATTTCGTTGATACCGCTTATCTGCGTCGCTAACTGCATAAGAGCCTGCTCTTCCTGCAATATGCCCCCGAACTGCTGAGGCATAAGGAGAACATCTATGTCCTGCGGGGTCTCAACAGGTATTTTCATCCCCGCACTGAAACTGTCTATCTTCTGCGCCGTGCTACCCTTGCGCACTTTGAAGACAGGCAGGTTGGTAAGCAGGTGATTGTCCAACCGCAGGTTGTGCAGTTCCGTTATCTCTTCCTCAAACGGCTCCAACATCTGCCCCAACCCTGTGCCGAAGATGGTGGCAGATGGCATAATCGTATAGACGACATAGGGGAAGATGGGGAACGGATACTGCTCCTTGCGCAGATAGAGGTTGAAGCGGGGCAGGTAGTGGATGTGGTAGTATTTGCCCTCGCAGTAGTAGACGACCCTGCTCAATTCAACTATCCCCGACCCCGTAGAGGGGGTCTCTACTCGCAAGGGGTGTTGGTCAGGGATGTTGGAAGGGGAGCCCCATAGTCGCTCTAAGATGTCATCGGGCAGACCGTATTCGTCTATCAGGTACTTCAGGCTGACCGTCTCTTTGTGCCCGACGGCGATAACGCCTTGCAGGGAAGGCAGTTCGGGGTAGACGATGAAGTTCTCCAACGGCACATAGCGCAGGTAGGGGAAAGGCGTGCTGACCTCAACATCGTTGGAGGGCTTCACCATCATCTTATACCCTACCCCTGTGCCTAATAGCACCGCGTCGGTGATGACCCTGTACCACTCCTTCATCGGTTGCTTCTTCTGATAGTGATGAAGGAGCAGTTCTAAGTCGTTCGTCGCCGTCGTAGTGCGGACGGGACGAACAAGGATGTACGGCTCGGACGAAAAGTGAGTGAGTAGCAGGCGTTCCACTACCGATTGACAAATGTAGCGGACGATGGGGATGACGATGTTGCTACCCCCCTCTATCGGCGGTTGCCGTTGCGCCTGCAAGTTGTAGCGCAGGCGCAGGCGGTGTATGCGGTCATAGCGGGGGGTTCTCGCCTCAAAGAACCACCGCAACCGCTGAAACTTCTGAAGCACGGGGTCTTTGGGGTCTACCCCGACCGCTTTCTGCAGGGCAAAGATGTCCGCCGTCTTTGCCGAGCCTAACTCATCCGCTGACGCGATGTGTGTATAGCCTTCCATCGTCTACCGTCGCCCTACTCTTTGATGTTCCCAACGGCTTTCTCTAACTTCAGGATGAGCAGTTGCGCTACCGCCTGAAGCACGGCGTCCACCTTCTCATCAGGCACGCCCAACTGCTCCGCTATGCGCCTGCTCTCTCGCCCCTCAATCACTTCGTTGAAGAACTCAGCGATGACGGGGATGAGCATACGAAGCAACATCTTCTTCAGCCAACCGAGTTTCATTTGTACCAACGCACCTCCTTCAATCGCTTAGTGTCCAAAGACGGACAGGCGGTCTTACCGAGTTGACTATGCAGTGCCACCTTCGCAGAGGGAAACCGCTTCTGAAGCACCCTCAGCAGGCGGTTCAGGGCGTCATACTGCGCGTCCGTCTTCATCTTGTTGCCCCATACGACGATACCGAGACTGAGAGCGTTATACCCCTCAGCGTGCGTCCCGATGAGGCGAGCGGGACGCAAAGACCACACGCTCCCGTCGGGAGCGATACCGTAATGATACCCTATACCGCGCCACCCCTTCTTCCGATGGTAGCGGTCTATCTCATACCAACTGTTTATCCCTTTGAAGGGGAGGTCTGTTCCTGTGTGATGAAGGACGATAAGACTGATAGCCCTGACAGGCGACAGGTTGTCAAAGTAGTCCTGCAGGGTCTCTGTCGGCGTAGCAGGCGTTGCTATGCGGAAGAACGCCCACTTGGTCTCTCTCGCCTTACCCTTCGGCAGTACCATCTAATGCACCTCCATACTATATAACGGTAGCCCCCGTGCTAAAAGTTCCTTTACGCGGCGCGTTGTGGCACAATAGCAACGGCGAGGCAGTAGACGGTGTTGGCGTTGGACGCTTCTGCAGTCCGCCTGCGGACGATGATGAAAGAGACAGGAAAGGAACGATGGTGGGACAAAGAGGTGGACGCAGGGAACGAAAGATGACCCAAGTTTGCAACGACTGTCGTATTGGCAGGGATAGTGATGGAAGTGTTGGGAGTAGTCGCGTCCTGTACGCCTGTAGAAGTGAACGACCGCACTAAGAGCGCAAAGACCGTCGTGATAGAGGAAGACTGCGGATTGTGCAGATACAACAGCACGCGCCCTGCTTGTATCCCAATCGGAACCATTATCGTCGGAAGCGTCGCGATGAGGTTTGTCGTTGCAGTAGTGGTCGTATGGAAGGAGATGACCCATACGCTGTTCCACAGAAAGTCCCTTACATAGTGCCCGCTTGGGTCAGTCGCCGTGCTGAAAATACGGCACGGCGGAGCGATAACAGGGTGAGGCAACATCACAGGGTACTTGTTCCCGTCCGTTATCGGCTTCACTATGTCTAAGCGGTCAATATCGTGAACGAAGTAGGCGTAGCCGTCGTCTAAGTTTGTGGCGAGGTTCGTAGGAGCAGGGGTGGAAGACGCCGTGAAAGTGGCTACGCCCGCAAACGGGGCACGGAAGGAGCCGTCTTCCTGCGCTCCCCTCAAAAACCACCGCCTGCTACCCGATGTCCCCGTTAGGGGGCTTCGGGCAAGCACGCCGACATCTGTGGGGATGATGGTTGTATTGCTGTCCAACAGTTGAGTAGCAACAGGAGACCATACGGTAGTGTTGCCACCCCTGCTCCACAGCACGCCTGTTGCTCCAAAGATGTCGCCTGAGTGATACTTCAACACCAATTCGTTCGCCTTGTTTACCCATACATTTTTCCCCGACGGGGTAGATGATGTGGCGATAACAAGGGGGCGGGCAAAGGCAAGGCGGTACTGATTGTTGTTGCTGTCGCGGTAGAAGATGGTAGCGTTGCCTATGCCGTCCCAACTACCGTGATTGACTAACTGTCGGTCGCGCGGATGGAAAACCTCAAATTCATACGGCAACACAAGGGGGTCAAACGGAACAGGAATGGGACTGCTAATGGGTAGCCAATCTCCTATTTCTTCGCTCCATCGCACTAATCGGTTGAGGGGTGGCAAATACCGCAGTTCGTTTGGTACAGGGGGCTGAGAATGGTCTCGGTGAAGCAAAGCGGTGGGGTGAGAATGGTCAGCCCTCGCGTAGCGCGTGGAAGTCCCCGCGCTTCTCAACCCTGTCGGTCGCACATCAGCGTCTGTGCCCGCTTCTCCACCGCCTGTTTCAACAGAAAGGAGAACCCATTCGTTTCCGTTCCAACGGACGATTTTGTTGTCCGTGTTGTAGCGGATTTCGCCTACGACAGGCGTCTGACTGTCGGATTGAGGTAGCAGGGCAGTGGGGTGGCTGTGGTCTGCTCGCGCGACGCGAGTAGACGACCCCGCGCTCCGCAGGCGCGTCGCCTGCACATCGCTGTCCGTGCCCCAATCTATGGTGAAGGTTTCTACGGACAAAGGAACCCAATTACTGCCATCCCATCGGACTACTTTGTTGTCCGTGCTAAAGCGGATTTCGTTTTCAACGGGGGTCTGTGAGTTGTTTTGTGGTAGCAGGGCAGTGGGATGAGAGT
>Ga0272447_1002290_pt1 | contig 10493 bp, 10 predicted proteins | sample YNPCB0133_FD_194589 | JGI IMG/M metagenome (GOLD analysis project Ga0272447, IMG submission 194589) | Hot spring microbial mat communities from Yellowstone National Park, WY, United States - YNP-CB-013-3 | ecosystem: Environmental > Aquatic > Thermal springs > Hot (42-90C) > Sediment | place...
AACTGATGTCCCGCCAGAAGAAGCGGGTGAGTGGATTGAGATTGCGAGGCGAAACGGTTTGGCGACAATCTTTTTGCTCGCGCCGACAAGCACTGACCAACGAATCAAGTTGGTCGCTGAAATCGGGACAGGGTTCATCTATTGCGTTTCCCGCACCGGCGTGACTGGCGAGCGGGAAAAACTGCCCGAAGATTTGCCCGACCTGATTGCCAGAATCAGGCGTCACACCGATAAGCCCATCGCTGTCGGCTTTGGAATCAGCAAACCCGAGCATGTCGCTGCCGTCGCGGAAATGGAAGGTGCTGACGGCGTGGTTGTGGGCAGCGCTCTGGTGCGATTGCTTCATGAGGAGTTTGGAAAGGGTAAGAGTGAAGCGCAAAGTGCGGAATGCGAGGCAACGATTGGAAGTTGGGAGAATGTGACTAATTTCATCGCAGGATTGAAGGCAAGCGCCAAGAAAAAGCATGGATAGGGGCAGGTCACCGCGCCTGTCTAAACGGGAGGGATTAGTTTGATGTTCGGTTGATTTCCTTTCGTTCCGCACGAAGTTGCTCCAATCGCTTTAAAAGAGCCTCTCGGATTGTCTCGTCGTCGGTCTCTTCAAGCAACTGCTCAAGGGTAGCGATGGCGATTTCAACTCGTTGAGGTTTCGGAATTGTGAACGGGTCAGTAGTCTCGTTTTTCGGTTGGCTCCTAAGCCCGCTTTCAGCCAAAACTTGCAAATCCTTCCAAACGGTTTTGTCAGCCCAAAGCAAATAGACGAGCCCGCCGGGAAGGGAAACGAGCCAAGTCATCACACGCCAAAGCAATGCCCATAGCATTGCTTGCTCTGGTGAGACATTCAACAAAGCCCACAACTTGACACTCGCTAACTCCCTCACTCCCAGCCCGTGAAGGGTTATGGGCAAAGAGCCTATGACGGTGGCGATTGCTACGACCATAGCGTAAGCGCTGAACGGTTGAGATTTGATGCCTGATGCTTGCCCCAGCAACATGAGCGTTGCAGTCAGTGACAAGTGGTAAGTTAGGGCAATTGCGAAAACCGCAAAACCTGTGTTTGGTCGCTGAAGGAAGGAGACGATGCCGTTGGCGAACCTTCCTATCCGCTCGCCCCATTGACTTCGCCACTTCTGGCTGATGAAGAAAGCGAGGGCTACCATGACCGCTGTGAGACCGACTGCGAACAGTGCTCCCAAGACCAGAGGTTGCCAAACGAGTTGGCTGTTTGCCAAGTGCAAAGACAAAGCGCCCCATGTCCCGACGAGCAACATGGCGATGAACCCGACAGTTCTGTCAGCGTAAACTATGCCGAACGAACTCGCAAGGGAGTGTTGCGTTTTTCTGGCAGCCAAGAGGGCACGAACGGCGTCGCCACCGACTAAGCCGGGCAAAAAGAGGTTGAAAAACATGCCCGTGTAAAAGGCTGCGACGGCATCGCTCCAGTTGAGCGGCATCCCTGATGCCCTCGCTATGCTCCACCACCTCGTCGCCGACAGGCATTGCAGACAAGCGTAAATTAAGGCAGCGACAATCGCAGCCAAAAAGGATGTGTGGCGAATCGCTTCCGCCATCTCGCCCCATCGCACTGCCTTGATTGCCAGAACGATGAACAGGACAGTAGCGACCAGCCGCAACCCGTTAAGCAGGGACTTTGTCCGCTTCGTGTTTTCGTTTGACCTTGACAATGCCATCACCCACTCCACTTGGCGTTGCGGGTTCGAGCGTCAATGGGTTGAGAACCCTCAACTCGCAACCCTTAACCCGCAACCCGAATTTAGTCGCAAACTTTTTGATGGCGATTTCGCACCGTTCGTCATTTTGTTCGTTCGCATCAATTTGGACAAACGAAAGGCGTGGAAAGTGCCCGTCGGGTGATGTCTCAGGTAAAGAGCATTGCAAGGGGCAAATGGCAAAGGGGTTGGGCTTTATGGAAGTAGCGAAGCCTTTGCCTGTGGTCGCTGAAGAAGCAGTTCAGCCTAAAGTTCGGTGGGCGGCTGTCATCTTAACGCTCGCCCTTGTAGCGGGTTTTTCCGTTGTCAGCGGTTGGGCTGCTTTGCTCAGGCACGAAATTTTGGGCACAGGATATTTGCCTCGCGGAGTCGTCCCTCTGTTCCTCGTCATCGTGCTCATCAATGCGCTCGTCAAAAAGGTCACGCCGAAACTGGCGTTAACTCGCACCGAATTGGCTTTCGTCTTCGCCCTATTGACAGCGATTGCAGCCATTCCTGGTCAGGAGTTTGGCATTCACTTCTACCTCAACTTGCTCGGTCTCGTTTACTACAGTTCGCCCCAAAGCCAGTGGTTCAACCTTTTCACGCCCCATTTGCCCTCATGGCTTGTCCCATCACTCCAATTTCGTGACCCAGCAATTTTGTGGGCGTATGAAGGCATGCCGGCAGGTGCAAAAATGCCGCTCGGTGAATGGCTCATCCCGCTTCTGGTCTGGACGCCTTATCTTTTCGGGATTTACGCCCTGTTGGTTTGCCTTTGCGGTTTGATGGCTCGCCAGTGGGAAGAGCACGAAAGGTTGCTTTACCCGCTAACTCAAGTCCCGATGGAACTTGCTGGCGAAGAAAGGGGCGGTCTGCCGAGGGCTTTCTTCAGCCCGTTTTTCTGGCTCGGATTTTTCGCTGCGGCAGTTCCCATTTCAATGAGGGGCTTGCACCTTTACTTCCCGCAAGTTCCAGACCCTCAACTCCAAAGGACTCTCGCCCAACTTTTCGGTTTAGCGCCCGGTGCGCCTTTGTTCCCGTCAGGACCGCTTACCGCCTACAACGGTTTGCTCGCTCACTTTTACCCGGAAATGGTTGGCATCGCTTACTTGCTTTCAAGGGAAGTCGGTTTCAGCCTTTGGTTTTTCCTTCTGCTGCGCCACACCGAGATTGCCATCAGGATGGCAGTTGGCATCGACATGTATCACGCCGAGTTTCTAACCTTTCAGTCCATCGCCGCTTACACCGTTATGGCGATTGCGATTTTGTGGGTAGCGAGGCATTACCTTGTCGAAATCGTTGCGTCAACACTTCACCGTCTGCTATTCATCCGCACGGTCTCTGGACAGACACGGGAGTCTGTCCCTGCAGAATCGTGGGCGCTGATTGGTTTTGTGGTGGTTTTTGTCGGGTTGCTCGCTTGGTCAAAATGGGTTACTGGCGTTTCGGTTCTTTGGGCGGCTGCGATGCTTTTGGGCTTAGTTGTTGCCGCTTTAATCGTTGCCAGAATCGTCGCTGAAACTGGCATTTACATCTACTCCGCTCCCTTCAGGGTCAACCAAGTCCTCTTTGACATCTTCGGCAAAGACAGGATTGGCGCAAAGAACATCGTCCTGCTGACGGCGATGAGTTGGGTTCAAATTCGCAGCACTGCGACAATGGCTTCGGGCTATTTGGTCAACTCGTTTAGGCTCGGCACTTCAGTGGGACTTTTGAGGTCATCCACTGCTTTTTGGATTTTGGCTGCCATCTTGCTCAGCCTTTTGGTCTGCCACTTCACCATTCCGACGGTGATTTACACCTACAGCGTTCCCAAGTTGAGTTGGTGGGCTCAGGGTTCATCACTGAACACGGCAAATCTCATCGCCCAATACTTGACGACCACCCGCCCACTGACAGCGCATCACTGGTGGGGGCTGATCATTGGAGCGTTGACTTGTTGGTTGCTGATTAAGTTGAGGCTGACTTTTGTTGGCTTCCCGCTGCACCCTTTGGGTTTCGTTGCTTGGTATGGTTGGCCCATTGACCGATACTGGCTCTCCATTTTCATCGGGTGGGCGCTCAAATCTGCGATTCTGCGCTACGGTGGCTATCGGACTTTTCACAAATTCCGACCTTTCGCCTATGGACTCATCGTCGGCGGGACGACCACCTTGACCTTCTGGATTGTCTTGAGGCTTTTCTACCTGACCAGCGAAAGCATCATAACTGACTGAGTGAATGGCGAGTAGCGAATGGCGAGTAGCGAGTAGTTTTTCTGGAGGGCAGTGCTCCTGCACTGCCGAAAAATTTTTCGGCGCATCGGAAGATGCGCCCTCCAGTTACGGAATCTTGGGCTCACCGGGAGGTTCGCCCTCCCAAACGCCGAATGAATTCGGCGCTTAGAAAAATCTGTCAAATCCATGTCCCTTGTCCCGTGCCCCTTGTCCCTCACTGGCTAAAGCCAGTGGCATGGATAGTTGATGGCGCAAAAGCACGAAATTCCATGCTACGGGTTTCAACCCGTAGTCGGCGAAATCATGGGAGGGCGAGGCTCCTGCTGAACCGAAACGGCAGCGACTGGCGATTGGTTAAGCGGGAACGGGTTGTCGCTTTAGCGTGAGCACCGCCTCAACGAGAAGCCAAATTGCGAGTGCAAGAATCAAGCACGAAAAGCCCAAAAGGAACCAGTTGCCTTGAAGGAAGAAGTTGCGGATGCTGAGCAACAGTGCTGAGATGGTCACGACCAACATGAAGCCCATAGGTGCGGCAGTGAAGACTGTAGGGCGACCGAGGGAACGAAGGTAAAGGGTGACGACCAAAAGAGCCAACCCAGCAAGCAATTGGTTTGATGTCCCGAAAAGCGCCCACAAAATTGTCCCAGCAGGCTTGAGTTGACCAGTCACTGGATCAGGAATTTTCAGCAAGGCGAAGAAGCCGATGAGCAAAACGGCTATTCCTGTGGCGATGTATAGGTTGGTGATGGGCTTCAGCCGAAAAGCCGTCCCAAGTTCCTGAATGTTGTAGCGGATGAGCCTCGTGGCTGTGTCCAGAGTTGTCAAGGCAAAACCTATGGCGACTGTGGCGACGAAAACTTTTGCGAGGTTGTGGGGCACTCCCGTTTGAGCGACAAAAAAACCAGCACCGTGAACGAAGTTGGAAAGGGCTTTAGCACCCGCAAGTTTCCAATCGGCGTAATTTTGTGCCCACTCAACCGCCGTGAATCCAGCGGCGACACCAAGCAAAGCTAAAGTGGCGAGCAAACCTTCCGTCAACATGCCACCATACGCGACTGGCAGGGCATGACTCTCTCTGTCCAACTGCTTGGATGTCGTGCCGGAAGCCACAAGTGAATGGAAACCTGAAACCGCACCGCAAGCGACAGTGATGAAGAGCATGGGGAAAATCGGCGGAAGGTTTTCAGCGTGAAAGTTAACTGCCGGTGCAGCCAAACGCAAGTTTCCGGACAAACCGCCGATAAGAACGCCGACAAACAGCAGCCCCATCCCCAAAAACAACTGGAACGAGTTGAGGTAGTCTCGTGGCTGGAGGAGGAGCCAAACGGGCAAAACCGATGCGAGGTATGCATAGACCATCAAGGCGTATGTCCAGAGGGATGGGGTGAAAGCAATCCCGCCAATACCGCTGAGTGGGAAAATCGTCCCAAGCCAGACAAAAAACAGCGAAGCAGCGACACCAACAATTGTGAGCGGCAACAAATCAAAGTTGAAGCGATACCTCAAAATGCCGGCAGTGATAGCAATGACTATGAGCATAAGGCTTGGTAAAACGGCTTCGGGGACATGACCGCTTTCAGCACCACCTTCACCTGGCGAGAAAAGTTGGGCGATGTTCAGGACAAAGACCCCCATCGCCAACGACATGGCGAAAATCGCAAACAAGAGGAACAAAACCCTTGCCCTGTGGCTCATAACTTCTTCGGTAATGTCGCCGATGGAGCGGGCATTGTGGCGGATGGAAGTGAACAGGCAACCTATGTCGTGGACGGCACCGACAAGGATGCTGCCGAGCAAAATCCAAATCAAGGCTGGCAACCATCCCCAAATGACAGCGATGGCTGGACCGAGAAGAGGTCCCAAACCTGCAATGGAAGCGAAGTGGTGACCGAAGAGAACGGCTGGATGGGTTGGGACATAATCTCGGTCATCCCGCATGGTGTGAGCAGGCGTTGGGCGGCTATCATCCAACTGCATGACTCGCCTCGCCAAAAGCGACCCGTAAAAACGATAGGCTAAGCCCAACAGTGCCGTTGCGACGACCAAAATCGCCAACACGGTCATCATCAAGCACCTCGCCTTTTCATAGTGCGGGGTGCGGAGTGCAAAGTGCGATTAATAGGAAATTTTTGTCACTACTCCGCACCCGGCACTTCGCACTCATTTTTATGCTGCGTGCCTTGCCAGTTCGCGTTTGACTTTCTCCCGCAACTTGGGATGGACGATGATGTCCTTCACTGAACGACCCGACGGAATCATCGGGTAAACATGTTCGTCGGGGTCAACCCAAGCGTCAATGACGACGGGCTTGTCTTCAATCTCCATCGCCCGCATCAGGACTTTCTCAACATCGTCTTCTTCCGTAACTCGGAAACCGACTGCGCCGAAGGCTTCGGCAATTTTCACGAAGTCAGGGTTGCCTGTCAATTCCACGCCGCTGTAACGGCTACCGAAGAACAGGTCTTGCCACTGCTTGACCATGCCGAGGAAGAAGTTGTTGATGATGACCACCTTGACTGGGATGTTATAGACGACGGCTGTTGCCAGTTCATACATCGTCATTTGGAAGCCTCCATCTCCGACGATGGCGACGACCAAATCGTCGGGGCGCGCCAGTTTGGCGCCCAACGCAGCGGGGAAGCCAAAGCCCATCGTGCCCAATCCGCCTGTTGTGATGGCTTGGCGGGGGCGATGGCAGGGGTAGTATTGCCACGCCCACATCTGATGCTGCCCGACATCGGCGGTGATGGTCGCTTCGCCCTTTGTCACCTTAGCCAAGACTTCAATGACATACTGCGGCTTAAGCCTACCGTTTCGGTCATAAACTAACGGGAACTCCCGTTTCCACTCCTCAACTTGCCTAAGCCACTCATCGTGGCGTTTAGGTGGCAGCAATTCCAAGAGTTGACGCAGCACCGTCTTGGCGTCGCCTACAATCGGCACATCGGGCTTGACATTTTTGCCGATCTCAGCAGGGTCAATGTCGATGTGAATTTTCTTGGCGTGTTTGGCGAACTCTTTCAAGTCACCTGTTACACGGTCATCGAATCTGGCACCAACGCAAATGACCAAATCGGAGAAATTCAAAGCGAAGTTGGCGGCGACTGTCCCGTGCATTCCGGGCATGCCAGTGCAGAGCGGGTGATTGTCCGGGAATGCCCCTTTAGCCATCAAAGTGTAGGTGACGGGAATTTGGCATCGTTCCGCCAACTCACGGACTTCCTCACTTGCTCCAGACATGATGACACCGCCACCTATGTAAAGGATTGGCTTCTTCGCTTGCATGATCAGTTCGGCTGCTTGTCGGACCATCAGCGGGTGCCCTCGGATGGTTGGCTTGTAACCTCTGATGTTGACCTCTTCGGGAAAATCAACCTTGCTCAGGTCAATTGGGTTGCGGGACATGTCGCGAGGGATGTCAATGTGCACAGGACCAGGGCGTCCCGTGCTGGCGATGTAGAAAGCCTCCTTGACAATGCGGGGCAACTCGTAAGGGTCACGAACCATGTAACTATGCTTGACAATCGGCATCGTCAAACCGAAGGCATCCGTCTCTTGAAAAGCGTCGCGCCCGATGTTGTAACTGGGCACTTGCCCAGTAATGGCAATGATGTGCGACGAATCCATTTGCGCCGTAGCGATGCCTGTAATCAAGTTGGTGGCGCCTGGTCCTGAAGTGCCCATGCAAACGCCGACTTTCCCTGATGCCCTTGCGTAACCGTCTGCCATATGGGCAGCGCCTTGCTCGTGGCGGTTCAAGATGAATTTGATGCGGTCACGATAGTGGTATAGAGCGTCGCAAATCTCAATGACAGCACCGCCTGAGATGCCAAAGACATACTCAACGCCCTCACGAACCAAGCATTCAACCAAAAGTTCAGCGCCTCTCACCGTCTGCAGTTCAACGGAAAGGGTAGCCGGCATTCCCTACAAGCACCTCCTCTTGCTTGATTGAACGCAAACGCTCAAATTCGTTGGCTATGAATTTTGATGACGACGAACACGACGAGTTGCTTTGCTCAGCAATCTCGCACGAGAGCAACAAAATCCTCAACGCTCAGACCCAACTGTCTCAGTATGCTTTTCAGCGTCCCTTTTAGCAATTTCGCGATGCTGAGGCACCGAGATCGTGTCTGGTGGCTGTGCTCTCACATAGATTCGGTGACTGCCTCGTTGACGGTCAAAGACATACCCCAATTTGCCCAATACCTGTTCCACATCCTTCCACGAAACAATGGGCAACTTCATTGGACGACCTCCGCCAGTTCTACAGTGACGGTTGTGACTTCTAAGATGGGCACATCTTCGGGAATGGGTCTTCCTCTGGCTCGTAAACTCTCCAGATAGGCGGTGATGGCTTCTCGGATGTTGGACAGTGCCTCTTCTCTCGTTCGTCCCTGGGACACGCAACCGGGCAACGCTGGCACTTCCGCCGTTATCCAACCGCCTTCGCCGTCAATAAGCAAGACATGGTAAGTCACTGGCGAATCACCTCTTGCTTTTTCGTCTTCCCTTTGGTTCGTTTCGGCTTTAATGATGTGACCCGCTTTGATGCGTTCAAAATCATGACGCCGACGAGTTCCCCGCAGGGAGACCACAATGCCCTTGACACTTTCGTCTTTTGCCACCGGCTACTCAATCACCTGCCGTTCCACTGGATTGACTTCCACACCAACTTTTCTGAGCCACTCAATTGCCCGTTCCAGTTCGTCCTCTTCACCCTCAAGTTCCAAATCAATCCAACCGCACTCGGCGTCCACATTGGCTCTGCGGATATTGGTGATGACCTGAAACTTTTGAGCCAATTGCCACAGGATAGGCTTGTCAACGAGATGTTTCGGGTAGACCAACTGAACCCTTCGCTTCGTTGTCGCCATAACTTTTCGCCTCCCTGTGCCACTTGTGTCGGTGACCGTCAATCATCTCCCGCCCCTCACTTTGATCCTCCAGCGATGGCGGGGATGATGGAGACCTCATCGCCTTCCTTCAACTCGGTATCCAACCCTTGCAAAAACCGGATGTCCTCATCGTTGACGAAGATGTTGACGAACCTGCGAACTTCGCCACTCTCATCGCACAGCCTTGCCTTTATGCCTGCATATCGTCGCTCCAAGTCCTCAATCAACTCTCGCACCGTCTTCCCTTCCGCTTCAACTTCAGCAGCACCGCCCGTCAAACTTTGCAGTGGTGTTGGAATGCGAACCTTAACCGGCATCAATCATCCCTCCTTCGTTGAAGCGTTACATGAGACGCTCGTTTGCTCAAACAAATTAGGTCGCCATTCCCTGAGTCGCCTTTGGGCGATAGCGATGTAGTCGGGATTGATGTCTATCCCGATGAAATGCCTGCCTGTGTTTTTGGCGGCGATCGCCGTCGTCCCGCTGCCAATGAACGGGTCAAGGATGACGGCACCTTCCATCGTCGCCAGCCGAATTAAGTGCTCGCACAACGCCACTGGCTTTACGGCAGGATGGTCGTTAAACTCACCCTTCTCTTGCACCGTCGGCTTGGGCACAAGGAAGTATTTGTCCATCACCTCATTGATGCCGTCCACCAGCAAGACATTAGCAGGATACATGTTATCACCGACTCGCACTTGCATGTTGAACAAGCCAACCCGATGCTTCAACATGTTTTCCAAAAAAGTCCCTTCGTAAGGCTTCTGGGCGACCAAGATCGGCTCGTAACACGACTTCACCTGTGGCGTCTTCCAATGGCTCAGTTGCTCCTTGAGTCGCTGCTTTGCTTCGTCGCTCAAAGGCAAGCGGTCAATGAAATGGTGCAATCCCATCGCTTTTGGCTGGCTTTGAAGATAAAGCCAGATGAAGCAATCGCGAACCCAAAAGCCAGCATCCTCTACAGCCGCTGCTAATCGGTGATACAGGCGGGGGCTGGAAAAGCAGAAAAAGAAACCGCCAGGTTTTAGAACCCGCAACAATTCCTGAGACACCCGCAAGAACCAGCGATAAAATTGTCGTCCCTGCTCAGGGTCAAACTTCATGCCAGGCGGTAGATGCTTAACAACCCGTTGGCTGGGCAATCGTTTTTCCACTCGCTCAAGGCTCCACTCGTTGTCCAACTTGTCATAGAAGTAAGGTGGGTCAGTCAAGACGGCATCCACAAACTCGGACGGCATCTTCCGCAGAATTTGCAAAGCATCCCCGCAAATCAACCGATCAATCCATTCCGTTGGCTCGTTCATGTCGCTTCACCTCGCCTTAACTTTTCCCGCAGGAACTCATACAATCGGCTTTGATCGTCTTCGGTCAGATAGCCTTTCTGAATGGATTGGATAATAACTCGTGCTTCCGCCACACCGACAACCCGACCACGATCATCATAAACCCACTTACCTCGGTCTGCCCGATTGCACTGGTCACATTGTGGGATAACATTGTCAGGTGTAAGGGGTTTATGGGGGTTCATGTGCCCCACCTGAAATTTTGTGACAACCCCAGGGTAGCGCCAGTTCTCCTCCCCCTCCTTTGAGCCGCATGTGGCGCATCGGTAACCGTAGCGCCTCTTGAGTTCTTCAAAATCCAACTCGTCTCCTCGTTGGCGCTTA
>Ga0272447_1002291_pt1 | contig 10493 bp, 8 predicted proteins | sample YNPCB0133_FD_194589 | JGI IMG/M metagenome (GOLD analysis project Ga0272447, IMG submission 194589) | Hot spring microbial mat communities from Yellowstone National Park, WY, United States - YNP-CB-013-3 | ecosystem: Environmental > Aquatic > Thermal springs > Hot (42-90C) > Sediment | place...
GCGCCTGCTTGCGCTGCGCCAGAAGGTGGTGGAGGAGGCCCAGGCCTACCTGGCTGCCTGGAACCACCCCTCGGCCAAGGCCCACAACCTGGCTTACTACTTGGCCTTGCGCCGGCATGACCTGCGCTCTTTGCAGCTCGAGCTGGCTGCGCGGGGGCTCTCCTCGCTGGGGCGCTGCGAGTCGAGGGTATTGGAAAACCTGGACGCCATCATCGCTACCCTGGGGGCGGCCCAAGGCTTGAGCTACCCCGCGCCAGGGTACGAAGGGTTTTATGCGGGCGATGAGAAGCTGAGCGAGAATGCCGAGGTTTTGTTTGGGAAAGCACCAACTCACCGCCGGGTGCGCATTATGGTTACCCTGCCCAGCGAAGCAGCCGAGCAGCCCGAGTTGGTGCAGGGCTTGCTCGAGCGGGGCATGAACGTAGCCCGCATCAACTGCGCCCACGACGATCCAGTAGTCTGGCAACGGATGCTGGCCCATCTCCGCCGGGCCGAGGCCGCCACAGGACGCTCCTGCCGGGTTTTGATGGATCTGAGCGGCCCTAAAATTCGCACCGGTGCGGTGCTTACCCCCCCCGATCGGGCTCGCGTCTTCCGGGGCGACCGGATTCGGCTTACCCCCGGCCCGCCCCAGTTCGACCCCAAGGTGCCTTTCCAGGTCGAGTGCACCCAACCCGAGGTTCTAAAGCAGCTTCGGGAAGGGGCTGAGGTCTGGATCGACGACGGAAAGATTGGGGCCCGGGTGGTAGGGCTCGAGGCCGCAGGGGTGTTGCTGGAGGTGGAAAAGGTTTCGCCCAAGGGCAAAAAACTGCGAGAACAGAAGGGCCTCAACTTCCCCGACACCGAGCTCAACATGAAGCCCCTCACCGCCAAAGACATCGAGGACCTGGCCTTTGTGGTGGGCCACGCCAACCTGGTGGGTTATTCGTTTGTGCAGCAGCCTAGTGACCTGCACTTGCTGCTTAGGGAGCTCGATCGGCTCGAGGCCCGTCCCGACCTGGGTTTGATGCTCAAGATCGAGACCCAGCGGGCGGTGAAGAACCTGCCCGCTTTAATCGTTGCCGCCATCGATCGCCGGCCGCTGGGGGTGATGATCGCGCGGGGTGACTTGGCGGCAGAGATCGGTTGGCTGCGCCTGAGTGAGATGCAGGAGGAGCTCCTGTGGATCTGTGAGGCAGCCCATATACCGGTGGTGTGGGCGACCCAGGTGCTCGATCAGCTGGTGAAGGAGGGCGTGCCGTCTAGGGCCGAAATTTCCGATGCGGCCATGTCGGCGCGGGCCGAGTGCGTGATGCTCAACAAAGGCCCCTACCTGCTGGAAGCGGTGGCGCTGCTGGACCAGCTCTTGAGCCGGATGCAGACCCACCAGCATAAAAAAACCCCACGCTTGCGTGCGCTTTACTCCTGGCAATAAAACCCCTCGAGCTAGGGCTCGAGGGGCCTCATGATTTAGCGTTATGGCCGCACGCTGGCGTTGTAGCGGGCCAGCACCTGGTCGGCCCGTTGCTTGGCCTCGTCCAGGGCTTGCTGGGCCGGCTTGCCGCGGATGGTTTCCTCGATGGCCGACTGCACGATCTGGCGAATCTCGGTGAAGCCACCCATCAGGCAGCCCGCCGAGGCGGTGTTGACCTTGGAGGTTTCGAGCTGGCGCAGGGCGGTGGTGTAGTTGGGCTGGCGCACGTAGGCCTGGCGCACGCTGGGTAGCTCGGTCACGCCCTTCACCACCGGGAAGTAGCCGGTGCCGATAATCCACTTGGCCTGGGTCTCAGGCTGCAGGAGGTAGCGGATGAAAGCCCAGGAGGCTGCGTTTTGCTCCTCGCTAAAGCCGCGGATCAGGTAGACTGCGGCCCCCCCGATGGCGGTGCCGTTGCGCTCGTTGAGGTAGGGGTAAAAGGCGGTACGCAGCGGGAAGCGGTTGCCGATTTGACGCAACACCCCGGTGAGCGAGGCGGTGGAGTAGATGGCGATGGCCGCGTTGCCCTGGGCAAAAAGGGCCTGGCTATCGGCCCAGCTACGCCCGGTGTTGGCCGCCACGCCCTCGCGCACCAGCCGGGCCCAGGTGTCTACAAAGGCTACCGCGGCAGGGTTGTTGAAGGTCACCTCAGTGGCCCGGGCCTTGCGACCGTTCTCGTTGTTGCAGAAAAACTGGCCGGAGTTGTAGCTGAACTGCTCCACGAACCAGCTATCGATGGGAATGGTTAGGCCAAAGCGGGTGGTCCTGCCGGAAGCATCCTTGACGGTCAGCTTGCGCGCAGCCGCCTCGAGGTCGGCCAGGCTCCAGGTGTTGCGGTAGGGGATGCCGGCCTGCTCGAGGGCCTGGGCGTTGAAGTAGAGGATGGGGTTGGAGCTGTTGAAGGCCAGGCCGTAGAGCTTACCGTCTACCGTGTAGTAGTTGCGGGGCTGGCTGACGAACTGGGAGAGATCGAAGTTGTTGGCCCGGGCTATGTCCTCTAGGGGCAGCACTGCCCCCGAGTCGGCCATGAAGCGCGCCCCGATGTCGTAGACTTGAATCACGTTGGGCCGCCCCTGGCCCCCAGCCTGCAGGGCTGCCCGCAGCTTGTTGAGGCCGTCGTCGTAGGAGCCCACGAACTGGCTGCGTACCGTGACCCGGTTTTGCGAGGCGTTGAAGTCCCGGACCAAGGCCTCGGTGGCCTCGCCCAGCACCCCACCCATGGAGTGCCAGAAGTCAATGGTGATACGCTGGGCCTGGGCCAGCCCGCCCAGCAGGCCTGCTGCCAGTAGTGCCGTGAGGATCTTCTTCATCTTCTGCCTCCTTTATCCCTTCAGCCCGCCCAGCGTGATGCCCCGTACGAAGGCCCGCTGGGCCAGCAGGAAGGCCAACAAAGTAGGGAGCAGGACCAGGATGGAGACCGCTGCCACCACGTTCCAGCTGGTTACCTCCACGCTCACCACCCGGGCGATGGCGATCTGGGCGGTTTGCATGGCAGCGTTGTTGATCACCACCAGTGGCCAGAGGTACATGTTCCAGGTGCTCAGGAAGGTCAGTGCGGCCAGCGCTCCTAGTGCTGGTGCGGTCAGTGGCAGGGCCACATGCCACAGGATGCGAAGGTGCCCTGCCCCGTCGATGCGGGCTGCGTCGAATAGGTCTTGTGGCAGGCTCCTGATAAACTGGCGCAGCAGAAAAATACCCAGCGGTGCGGCAATGAAGGGCACTGTAAGAGCCCAGTAGGTGTTGATCCAGCCGAACTGCTGCACCATCAGGTACAGCGGCAGGAAGGTGACCTCGCCGGGAATCAACAGCAAGGAGACCACAAAGCCAAACAGTAGGCTCTGCCCGATAAAACGCACCCTAGCCAGCGCATAGCCCATGCTGGCCGAGACCAGCAAGACCCCCAGTGTCACGCTGAGCGAGACCACTAGGCTGTTCAGCAGGTAGCGCCCTACTGGATATTTTTGTATGGCCTCCTGGTAGGCCTCGAGGGTGGGCCGAGGGGGTAAGAGGCCTGGGGCGTAGAGGTCGGCGTCGCTGCGGAAGCTGGCCGAGAGCAGGGTCAGCAACGGCAACACCAAAAGCCAGGCATACACCCCCAGGGCCAGATAGAACAAAGGCTTCTCCAGCCAGCGGGGGAGCCTACCCATAGTGCACCCTCCTTCCAAACCAGCGGAACTGCAAGCCCGCCAGCAGCAACAACACCAGGAACAAAGCCACTGCCTGGGCCGAGGCGTAGGAAAAGCGGAAGTTGAAGAAAGCGTCCTGGTAGATACGGTAAACCCAGACCATGGTGCTTTCGGCGGGGCCGCCACGGGTGAGCAGGTGGATCTGGCCGAAGGCGGTGAGGCTGTTGAGAACCGTCAGGAGCGCCACTAAAAACAGGGTGGGGGAGAGCAGGGGCAGGGTGATGTGCCAGAACTGCCTCCAGGCGCTGGCCCCATCGATCCGGGCCGCCTCGTAGAGGTCCTCGGGGATCTGCTGCAGCCCTGCCGTAAGCAGGATGGCGGTGAAACCCACCCCGGCCCAGGCCGTCACGATGGCTAAGGTGGGCAGGGCCAGTTCCACGCTGGTGAGCCAGGGCTGGGGCGGCAGACCCATAGCCTCTAGCCAGCGGTTTAGCAGACCCCCTACAGGGTGCAGAAACCAGCCCCAGGCTACTGCCGCCACTGCAGTAGGCACGGCGGTGGTCAAGAAGAACAGGGTGCGGAAAAAGTTAACCCCTGGAAAGGGCCGGGCCACCATCAGGGCGGCCACCATTCCCAGGAAAATCTGCACTGGGACCACTATAGCGGCAAACAAAAAGGTGGCCCCTACCGCACGCCAAAAGGCAGGGTCTCGCAGCATCTCGGCGTAGTTGGCCAGACCCACCCATTCACGCTGGGTGCCCAGCAGGTTTTCGCGGTGAAACGAGAGCCAGAAGGCGTTTAGGGTGGGCCAGACTAGGAAGATGAGCAAAAGTATCAGCCCAGGAGCCAGCAGGAAAAGAGCCTCGAGAGTCTCCCCACCTGGGCGCACGTGATAGGCAGATGACCTACGGCTAAAGTCCTGTTCTTTCACCATCATACGTGCTCCTGCCGTACCGCTTTCACCCTCAGCAGAATCCCAGGTAGCTGTCAGCGGAACATCATTCGTGCGCTGACCTTTTTTTGAATACGTTTAGGGAACGCTTCTGCTTGTGCCCTAGTTCAGCGGGTTAGGTTCCCATCCTGGCAGGTTGCTCAGGCCCCCATAGGATGGGTCGTCGGTGGCAGGCGCCTGCATCTGCTATGACCTGCGCCAAACACGCAGGCCCCCTGCTGTAAGCTATGTGCTTTTATTTAGGGAAGGGGAAATTGCGAGGCAAAGGCTTTTACCTCGGCCTTGAGCGTTTCGGGGTTATCGCCTTTCAGGGCCCGGTCAATAAACTCGGCGATAAGGGGCATGTGTTCCTCGCTCATGCCACGGGTGGTGATGGCCGGGGTGCCGATACGAATGCCGCCGCCGTGGATGATCTTCTCGGTGTCGTAGGGCAGGGTGCTCTTGGAGATGGTGATGTGGACGGCGTCTAGAAGCCGGGTGGCCTTACTGCCGTTGAGGCCCTGCGGGCGCAGGTCGACCACGAAGAGGTGGTTGTCGGTACCGCCCGAAACGATGCGGTAGCCGCGCTTTTGCAGCTCGGCGGCCAAGGTCCGGGCGTTTTTGATGACCTGGGCCGAGTAGGTTTTGAAGGAGGGCTGCATAGCCTCCCAGAAAGCCACCGCTTTACCAGCGATGACGTGCTCCAGGGGGCCGCCCTGGGTGCCGGGGAAGATGGCGCGGTCTAAGAGGGCAGCCACCTCGAGGTCGTTCGATAAAATCAGGCCGGAGCGTGGCCCCCGCAGGGTCTTGTGGGTGGTCGAGGTGACCACGTGGGCATAAGGCAGGGGCGAGGGGTGCAGGCCTGCCGCTACCAGCCCCGCGATGTGGGCGATGTCGGCCATCAGGTAGGCCCCCACCTCATCGGCGATCTCCCGGAAGGCCCTAAAGTCGAGGATGCGGCTGTAGGCGCTGGCCCCACAGATAATCATTTTAGGCTTGTGCTCCAGGGCCAAAGCCCGCACGTCCTCCATGTGCAGCAATTCATCTTCCTGGCGCACCTTGTAACCAATAAACCTGTAGTTGATGCCCGAAAAGTTGACCGGGGAGCCGTGGGTGAGGTGTCCGCCGTGCGATAGGTCCATGCCCAGTACGGTGTCACCGGGCTTGAGCAAGGCTGTATAGACTGCGATGTTGGCGCTGGAACCCGAGTGGGGCTGCACGTTGGCCCAGGCCGCCCCAAAAAGCTGCTTAGCCCGCTCGATGGCCAGGGTTTCGATCTGGTCTATCACCTCGCAGCCGCCATACCAGCGTTTACCAGGGTAACCCTCAGCGTACTTGTTGGTGAGTACGCTGCCCACGGCTTCGCGCACCTGGGCCGAGGTGAAGTTCTCCGAGGCAATGAGCTCGAGGCCATTGCGCTGGCGCGCTTCTTCCTGACGGATCAGGTCGAAGACCAGCTCGTCGCGGGGGAGGGTTTCGGGCGCCTTGATCACGTTTCAAGTATAGCAATATCCAGCCGCCCGCCAAATCCGGTACACTTAGGCCATGAGCTTTTTAGGACGCACCTCCTTGGTTTTAGGGCTAATTCTCCTGTTTGTTGCGATTATCCTAGCCACGATGAATTTCATCACCATCCGCGACTACCTGGTGGCCCTCGCGGCCCAGCGCAGCCGCGACTTTTACAATGTGAACCCCCGCCTCTGGATCACCTACCTGGTGGTGTTTGGCTCGGGCTTGTTTTTGGGTCTGGGTCTGGTCTGGAGCTGGATGGCCCGTCGCCGTAATCCGGCGGTTGAGTAAGCCTTGATCGGGTATTTGTATGTGCTGGCCGCCGCCTGCTTGTGGGGGCTCCTTGGGGTGGTCTCCCGATTTGCCTTTGAGCAGGGGGTGGGCCCGCTCGAGGTGGCCTTCTGGCGGGCGGCTTTGGGTGCGGTGCTGTTTGGCGCCCAGGCCGCTTTGATACAAAAAATCCGCCTCGAGCGCGCCGATGCTGGGGCGGTGCTGGGCTTTGGCCTGGTGGGCATCTCGCTTTTTTATGGGGCCTACCAGCTCGCCATCGAGAGCGGGGGGGCGGCTTTGGCCGCGGTGCTGCTCTACACCGCCCCGGCCTTGGTGGCCCTGTTCTCCTGGCTGTTTTTACGTGAGCCCATGGACGCCCATAAGCTTTGGGCGGTGGGGCTGACCCTGCTGGGGGTGGCCCTGGTGAGCCTGCAAGGGGGTGGGGCCCGGGTGACCCTGGCTGCGCTGTTCTGGGGCCTGCTCTCGGCCCTGACCTATGCCACCTACTACCTGTTTGGCAAGCTTTATCTGAGCAAATACACCACCCCCACGGTGTTTTTGTATGCGCTTCCGGTGGGGGCGCTGGGGCTCTTGCCTTTTGTGGATTTTGTTCCCAAAAATGCCGAGGCCTGGGCCGCCATCGCTTTTTTGACGGTGGCTTCCACCTTTTTTGCCGTGACGCTGTACTTTGCCGGACTCAGGCACCTCGAGGCCACCCGGGCCTCGGTGGTGGCGACCATAGAGCCGGTGGTGGCGGCTTTTGCAGCCTGGCTGTGGTGGGGCGAGCGCTTCAGCCTGCTGGGGTATCTGGGGGCGGGGCTGGTGCTGGCGGGGGTGGTGTGGATGGTGCTCAGGCCGCAGACTGGCGCTTCACCTATTCGTCCGACTGCAAGGCCTGAACGTCCTCAATCCCGCTAGTGAACAAATACCTGACGTCGTGGGCGTTCAACGATGCGAATACGTTTTTGAGGAGATTCAACATTGTCTTGGGCCGCCTTGGCAAGTGCGCTGGGATTATTTTGCAGGATGAGATCGGTCATCATCACCAGGTAGTCCATCCGCTCCTCGAGCGTCAGGGAACGGAACCAGCGGACCTTGGCCTCTAGGGTTTCCTCTCTGCGGTCATGGGAAACGCTCGCCCTCATAGGTCTTATTCTACTCATGTTTGCGGGTTGCTCTCTAAGGTTGTGTAGTCTGGGTGCAAGCGGAGGTTTGACGTGCAAGGACTCAAGCATTGGATATGGCTGTTGCTGCTGCTTATGGGCTTCTCGTGGGCCCAACAAAAGGTGGCGGTTACCTTCACCTACGACCCCCCCTATGGCCTCGAGGTGCGCTCGGTGAGCCTGCGGGGCAGCTTCAACAACTGGGCCGAGCTGCCCATGCAGAAGACCGAGGAAGGGGTCTGGCAGGTAACGCTAGAGCTGCCGCCGGGCCCGGTGCAGTACAAATTCTTCATCAACGGGCAGTGGCCCAAAGACATGTGCGAGGACGAAACCTTTGGCACGCCGCAGGTGGATGCCGAGGCCGAGGGCTGCGTGGACGACGGTCAGGGTGGCAAGAATGCGGTGCGCGAGGTGGGCCGGACCGCTGAAGCCCCACCGGAGCCGGAAAAAGCCCTGCTCGAGCACGACCCCACCCAGCCCCGCTTCCTCTCGCAGGTGGCCGGGCGGCTTTCGGTGCGCTTCTGGACTGCTGAAGAGGTGCGTTCCGCCACCCTGCTGGCCGACCGGCCCTACCCCATGCTGTTGCAGCTTCGCACGCTCGAGGGAACCATGTGGCGGGGCACCCTGCCGCTTAGCGCGCAGCAGTACCGTCTGCAGATAGTAGACCAGGAAGGCCAAACGCAGACCTTTGGCCCCTACCAGGTTCCGGCCCAGCGCTTTAGCGCGGTGGACTGGGTGGCGGGGCGGGTGGGCTATCAGATCTTCCCCGACCGCTTCTGGAACGGCGACCCCCGCAACGACCACCTGGCCCTAAGGACCTCCCAGGCCCGTTTCGACAAAACCTGGAGCGGGAAACCTCCCTACCTCTCGCGCTGGAGCGACCCCCCCGGTGACTACCACTGCTGCCAGCAGTACTACGGCGGCGACTTAGCCGGGGTGCTACAGCGCCTGCCCCACCTGCGCGCGCTGGGGGTGAACCTGATTTACTTCAACCCCCTCTTCGATTCAGGCTCGGCCCATGGCTACGACACCCACGACTACGTGCGGGTGGCCCCCCGCCTGGGCGACAACGCCCTCCTCAAGCGCCTGCTGAGCGAGGCTAAGCGCCAGGGCATCCGGGTCATCTTCGACTTTGTGCCCAACCACACTGGCCTGGGCCACTGGGCCTTCCAGGACGTGGTGAAAAAGGGCCGCGAGTCGCGCTACTGGAACTGGTACTTCATCCGCCAGTGGCCCTTTACCCCCGGCGATGGCCGCGCCTATGTGGGCTGGGCCAACCTGGGCAGCCTGCCCAAACTCAATACCGCCAACCCCGAGGTGCAGGACTATTTGATCCGGGTTTCCCGGTTCTGGCTCAACTTTGGCTTCGATGGCATCCGGGTGGATGTGGCCAACGAGATCTCGCCCGAGTTCGTGCGGCGCTGGCGGGCCGAGCTCAAGGCCCTGAAGCCTGAGGTGTACCTGGTGGGGGAGGTCTGGGACCTGCGCCCGGAGTACCTCCAGGGCGACCAGTTCGACTCCCTGATGAACTACACCCTGGGGCGCGGGGGCTCGCCGCCGGCCTTGGGGGGCATTCTGGGATTTGCACGGGGTGGGCCCTTGCAGAACGGGCGACGGGCCCTGGCCGAGCTGGCCCGGGTCTACGCCACCTATCCCGAGGCCGTGGCTGCGATGGGCTTTAACCTGATCGGCTCCCACGATACCCCGCGCGTCCTGACCGAGCTGGGCGGGGGCGGCCTGCGCGATACTCCCAGCCCGGAGGCCCTGGCCCGGCTGCGGCTGGCTTCGGCTATGCTTCATGCCCTGCCGGGGGCTTCGGTGGTGTTCCAGGGTGAGGAGTGTGGGTTTACCGGCGAGCGGGGGCAGTGGCCGGTGAACGAGCTGTACCGCTACCCCTTTCAGTGGGATAAATGCCGCACCGAGGTGCTCCAGCACTACCGCTTGCTGGGCCGCCTGAAGAACCAGCTCAAGGCTTTCCAGAGCCCGCTCTTCCGCACCTACCGGGGCGAGGGGGCCCTTGTGGCTTTCTTGCGCGGTGAGCCGGGGGTGGGGGAGGTGTTGGCGGCCTTCAACAACAGCAGCGGGGCCCTCTCTTTGCCGCTGCCTGCGGGCCAGTGGCGCGACGTGGTGGCAGGGCAGCTCTACCAGGGGCAGGTGCGCCTGGCCGGGCTGGGGTGGCGTTACCTCGAGCGGGTTCGTTAGGCGGTTGAAGCCCACGTTGTGAACCTTACGGGCTGGGGCCCGGTAAGCAGGTAAACTCTTCCCTGTGCGCCGAGCTCAGCTCCTAGGACTGCTTTATCTCAACCTGGCCACGCTGTTCTGGGGCAGCACCTTTGTGCTGGTGAAGGACAGCCTGCAAACCCTGGGGCCGGGGCAGATCAACTTTGTGCGCTTCGCCATTGCCACGCTGGTCTTTGTGCCCTTTCTGTTCCGGCGCGACCCCAGGCTGTGGGTGGCAGGCCTCGAGCTGGGGGGCGTGCTGTTCGTGGCCTACCTGACCCAGACCGTGGGCCTGCAGTACACCACCGCCAGCCGCAGCGCCTTCATCACCACGCTATATGTGGTGGCCCTGCCCATGCTGCTGGGCCTGCTGGGCCATCGCCTGGGCTGGTCTATCTGGCTGGCAGCGGGGCTGGCCGTCCTGGGGGTAGGGCTTTTGTCTTACGACGGCTCGCCGCCTAACTTGGGCGACGTGTGGACGTTGGGAACCGCCCTGTCGTATGCGGTGTATATCTGGCGCCTGGAACACTTTGCCCAGCGCTTTTCGACCCTTGCCCTCACCGGCGTGCAGATGCTGACCGTTGCCCTTCTTTCGCTGGTCTGGATGTTCTGGGAAGGGCCTGTCTGGAATGCCACGGGCTTCCCTTATTTCTCGCTTTTGTACCTGGGTCTGGTGGCCTCGGCGCTGTGCATCTGGCTACAGGCCCTGGGTCAGCGCCTGGTTCCGGCACCCCAGGCCGCGGTGATCTTTACCCTCGAGCCCGTGTATGCAGCGGCCTTCGCCTACGTTCTGCTGGGCGAGCGGCTGGGCTTGCAGGGGT
>Ga0272447_1002292_pt1 | contig 10487 bp, 7 predicted proteins | sample YNPCB0133_FD_194589 | JGI IMG/M metagenome (GOLD analysis project Ga0272447, IMG submission 194589) | Hot spring microbial mat communities from Yellowstone National Park, WY, United States - YNP-CB-013-3 | ecosystem: Environmental > Aquatic > Thermal springs > Hot (42-90C) > Sediment | place...
TTCTCCCCCCATCCTCTCCACAATCCGGCGAACGATGGAGAGTCCCAATCCGTGACCGGTGGCCCGCTGCGTCCCCAGCCGCTCAAAGGGCTGGAAGAGACGGCCCTGCTCTTCGGCCGTCAGGCCGGGGCCGTTATCCTGAATCCAGAAGCGGACTTGCTCTCCTTCCGTCGTTGCCCCCAGTTCCATACGGGGAGGGCGTCCGCCGTACTTGAGCGCATTGCTGATGTAGTTTGCCCAGACCTCCTCCACCCACGCCGGATGACCCAGGGCGACGGGCCAGGAGGAGGGCAGAATGACCTCGGCGACGGCCTCCTGGAGACTCGCCTCCAGCCGTTCCAGCGCGGCGGCGACCATCACGGCCATAGCCAGGGGCTCCATCCGGACCTCCGTCCGGCGCAGCCCGAACAGCAGCATCAGTTCCTCCAGGATGTGGTCCATCCGACGCGCGACACGGATGATGTTCTGAACAGAAGACCGTCTCTCTTCTTCGGAGAGGACGGTGGATTCGTCCGCCAGCAATTCGGCGAACCCCTGGATGATGCCCAGGGGATTCTTCAGGTTATGGGCCACAGTGTGCCCGAAGGCATCCAGTTCCTCGTTGCGGGCCTGTAACTCCCGGTTGGCCTGCTGCAGCGCTTCTTCTGACCGGACCTGGTCGGTGATGTCCCGCAGCAGGACCAGATGGCCAGCGGAATCCCCGTGCCCGCTTGCCAGCGATGAGACGCGCACCTCCAGAATTCGGTCCTCTCCATCCGCAGACCAATAGATTCGGGCCTGGGGAGGCATCTGACGCGCGCCCGACCACTCATAGAGTACTGAAACGATCGGTCTGCCGATAGATTCCTCGGTTATGCCCAGCATTCGGCGGGCCACTGGATTGAGGTCCACCAACCGCTCATCCCGGCCGACGACCATCACGCCGTCGCGCATCCGTTCCACCACGACCGCCCGGGCGATCGGGATCAGGTCCAGGAGATGGTAGCGGAAGATACTCACCGCGAAGGCGAGGCCAGCCAGGGCGAAGGCCAGCGGTGTGTGGTCTTTATGCAGCCCGGGGATGAGTTGAAATACGGAAATGAGATTAACAGTCAGCGGGAGGAGAGCACCGACAATGGCCCAGGCCGATTGCTGCCGATATACCGTTGGCGAAAACGCCCGGACTCCGATGATCAGGACAGCGCCACCGAAGAGGAGCAGGTAGGAGTAGAACATGTGCACCCAGAACCAGGGGCCGTAGGAGACGCTTATGGTCAGCATCTCGCCAACGGGCTGAAAGGTGACCGTGCTCCAGATCAGATGGTGGGGGGAGTTGGTCTGAGCCAGGAAAAAGGTCAGCGCGGGGATGACCGTAACCGACCAGAAGCGCTTTGGGGCCAGCCAGGATGTCTTTCCGGCGTACTGGAACGCGAAAGCCAGCCAGGTGAGCGGGACTCCCGTGATGAAGAGGTATCCCAGTTGTACCCAGAACAGGGTACCGGTCTCCGTGGGCCACATCAGTTCCAGCGTGTTCCCGATGAGGAATCCGGAGACGGCCAACATATAGATTGCCAGTGCGGATGCACCGGGAGCATGGCGATGGCGGAGGGCGTATCCGGCAACGGCCAGCGAGATCAGCGCTCCCGTGGGCGCCAGAGCGACAAAAAGAACGTACTGCATCAGTTCTCCTTGACCTGATTATACCAGAAACCGGTGAAAAGGGTAGACGTCTGATGAGAAATAACCTGGCGAATGTATCGTTGCCCCGGCGGGGGAGTGTGCTATAATATCCCCCACTGGATCGGTGTCATCCCTGCCTCCCGTTCAATGGGACACGGATGGTACGAATTTTCACGGATTTTTATCCGCGCTGATCCGTGAACCCCGTGTTGATCCGTGTCCTGTTTTTGAACTGTCAGGTGGCTGGTTCTGCAGTTGATCCACAAACGAAGGGCCAACGTTGCCCGCAATCCTGATAGGAGTCCGCAATCATGGAACTGACCCAACTGAGCCAGATGGTCCAGTGGCTGGACGAGGAGCGCCGCAAGGATAAGGCGCTCATCGCCGCCCTGCAGGAACAGGTCAAACTCCAGGCCCAGCAACTGGCCCAGCAACAGGAACTGATCGCCGCCCTCCAGCGGACCGTCGCCGGGATGGAAACCCTGATGGGCCAGGTGACCGGTTTCGCCCCGGCGCTGGAGGGGCTGAAGGCCGACGTGGGCCGTATGCTGGAACTGGAGGAGCAGTGGCGCAAGGAACTGCGGGAGTCCGAGCGGGCTCGCCAACTGGAAATCGGCGCCCTGAAGGACGAGATGGCCCGGGTGGCGGAGGGCCTGCGCCAGATCAGCCGCCTGGAGGAAGGGCTGGCCGCCCTGCAGGCCGAAACCCGTCGCCTCACCGAGAACCAGCAACGACTGGAAGTCCTGACGACCGACCTCAAGCAACATGCCGACGACCGCGCGGCGGCGGTGATTTACCTGGAAGAGCAGCGCCGGGCCGACAACAAGCGCATCACTGCGCTGGAGGCGGAGGCCACGGAACTCCGCCGCCGGATGGAGGCGACAGACGCCAAAATGCTCCTCTTGGAAGAGGCCGTCCAGAAACAGAAACGGTACCTGGAAGAGGGACTGAAGTCCATTAAGGAGTTTGAGAAGGTCATGGAGGAACTGCGCGTCGCCGACTTCCGCCGCAACCAGGAGGTCAAGAAGTGGGCCGGGCAGGCCGAGGAGGTGCGCCAGGAGATAGAGCGGCTGCGGGAGGAGCGGCAGCGGCTGATGGAACAGTATCAGCGGGCCCAGCGGTCCCTGGACGCCCTCTCCGCCCTCCAGACCCGGCTGGAGACCCGCCAGAACGAGACCGCCGAGATGCAACGGCTGGCAGAGGAACGGCTGAAGCGCCAGTGGGAAGAGTGGCAGTCCGCCCAGGAAAAGGAACGGCGAAACTGGGAGGTGACGCTGGAGGAACGCCGGCGCCAGCAGGAGCGGTTTAACGCCACGGTCAACAAGCGGCTGGATCAACTGACCGCCACAGCCCGACTCTGCTACTCCCAGATTGCCGCCCTCTGGGAGACCCGCCGCGCGGACGCAATCCGTACCTTTACCCACACCCGTGAGGCCTACGAGGCCCGTATCGCCGAGATAGACCAGCACTTGGCCGCGCTGAAGGAGCATCCGCTGGAGGAGTAAGCGTGCACGTCATCGGCACCGCCGGACACGTAGACCACGGCAAATCCACCCTGGTCCAGGCCCTCACTGGCATCAACCCGGACCGGCTCCGGGAGGAGCAGGAACGGGAGATGACCATAGACCTGGGCTTCGCCTGGCTCACGCTCCCCAACGGCGAGTCGGTCGGCATTGTGGACGTTCCCGGGCACCGGGACTTCATTGAGAACATGCTGGCGGGCGTCGGCGGCATTGACGCCGCCCTCTTCGTCATCGCCGCCGACGAGGGGGTGATGCCCCAGACCCGGGAGCATCTGGCCATTCTGGACCTGCTGCGCATCCCCGGCGGCGTCGTCGCACTGACCAAGATAGACCTGATAGATGACCCGGACTGGCTGGAACTGGTCCAGGCGGACGTGTCGGAGGCGCTGCAGGGGACGGTGCTGGACGGCGCACCGATCATCCCCGTCTCCGCCCGGACCGGTCAGGGGCTGGCGGAGTTGACGGCGGCGCTGCAGGAGGTCCTGGCCCGTACCCTGCCCCGCCCGGACCGGGGCCGCCCCCGCCTCTGGATAGACCGGGTCTTCACCATTGGCGGTTTCGGGACGGTGGTCACCGGTACGCTGGTGGACGGCCACCTGGAAGTGGGGCAGGAGGTGGAAATTCTGCCGCGCGGCCTGCGGGCCCGCATCCGGGGCCTGCAGACCCACAAGACCAGAATCCAGCGGGCCGTCCCCGGAAGCCGCGTCGCCATTAACCTGACCGGTGTCTCAAAACAGGACCTGGCCCGGGGCGACCTGGTGACCGTCCCTGGCTGGCTCCGTCCCACCACCCTGACGGATGTCCGGCTGGACCTGCTGCGTGATGCCCCGTTTCCGTTGAAGCACAACGCCTTCGTCAAGTTCTTCTGCGGCTCGGCCGAGACGATCGCCCGGGTCCGCCTGCTGGGCACCGAGACCCTGGCGCCGGGCGAATCCGGCTGGGTGCAACTGGAACTGGATGACCCCCTCCCCCTGGTCCGGGGGGACCGGTTTATCATCCGCGTCCCCTCTCCGGCGGTCACCGTCGGCGGCGGGGAGGTGGTGGACCCGAACCCCGGGCGGAAACACCGGCGGTTCCGCCCCGAGGTGCTGGCCCGGTTGGAGACGCTGGCCCGGGGCACCCCCGCCGAAGTGCTCCTGCAGACGCTGGAGCGGCGCGGCCCGCTGACCGTCCGGGACCTGCTGGAGGTCTCCGGCCTGGGCGAGGCCGCTCCCGAGGCGCTGGCGGAACTCTTCTCCACCGGCGACGCGGTGGTCCTGGACGCCGTCCCGGAACCGGCACCGGCCCGGCTGGTCGTCTCCCGGTCGTGGTGGTCGGCCACGACGGCCCGGATGCGGGACGAACTGGCCGCCTACCATGCCCGCTACCCGCTCCGGCCCGGGATGAGCCGGGAGGAGTTGCGCAGCGCGCTGCGGCTGGACCCCCGGGCCTACAACGGCCTGCTGGCCCGCGCCGCCGCCGACGGCCTGATTGTGGACGAGGCCGCCACCGTCCGGCTGCCCGAACATCAGGTCCGGTTCACCCCCCAGCAGCAGCAGGCGGTGGACGACCTGCTGGCCCGTTTCCGCGCCGCGCCCTACGCCACCCCGTCGGTCAAGGAGGCCGCCGCGCTGGTCGGCGAGGAGGTGCTGGGCGTCCTGCTGGCCCGGGGCGACCTGGTCCAGGTCTCTCCGGAGGTCCTCTTCCTGCGGGAGACGTACGAGGAAATGGTGGAGCGCATCCGCACCCACATCCAGCAGCAGGGGAGCATCACTCTGGCCCAGGTCCGGGACCTCTTCCAGACCAGCCGCAAGTACGCGCAGGCGCTGCTGGAGTACCTGGACAGCGTGGGGGTGACCCGCCGGGTGGGGGACGAACGGGTGCTGGTGAAATAAAAATCCACGAAGGACACGAAGGGACACAAAGGGACACGAAGGTTTATATTCGTGTCCTTCGTGCCCTTCGTGGATCAAACATCCTGGTGAATTGGCAGTGCGCAGGGTTATCCGCTGGTTCGGTCGTCCGAAGGTAGCGGCCGCGCTGCTCCTGCTGGCCCTGGTTGTGGTGGCTCTGGGGACGTTCTTCCCCCAGCGCCCCGACGACCCGGCCGCGCTGGCTCGCTGGGAGGAGGCGGCGCGGGCCCGCTACGGCGCGCTGGCGGCCCCGCTGGAACGGCTGGGCCTGTTCCGCTGGTATACTTCTCCCGTTCTCTGGGTTGCTCTGGCGCTGCCCGTGCTGGCGACCGTCCTCTGCACCCTGAACCGCTGGCCGGGCCTGTGGCCGTGCCTTCTTCGTCTCTCCGCTCCCCACTGGGGGACTCTGGTCGCCCACCTGGCTCTCCCCCTGTTCCTGGTGGCGCTGGCCCTGAGCGGCCTGGGCGGGCACGAGGACCGGACGCTCCCGGTGGGGGAGACCGGGGCGGCCCTGGCATCCGGGCTGGCCCTGCGCTGCGACGCCGTCTCCCTGGAGCGCTATCCCGATGGCAGCGTCGCCGACTACCGGGTGGACGTGACGGTGTTGGAGGACGGGCGGGAGGTCCGGCGAGGCACCGTCCGCCTCAACGTTCCCCTGAAGGTGGGGGACGTCGCGGTCTTCCTGTACGGGTACACGGTGCAGGAAGGGCGGCCGGTGGTCACCCTGCGGGCGGTGCGGGATCCGGGGTATGTCCCCTTCCTTGTCGGGGGCGGGCTGTTTCTGCTGGGCCTGATTCTGCGCTGGGTGGCTGGCGATGGGGGACGAGGGGCGCAGTCAGGAGAATCAGAAGAATCGGTGAATGGTGAAACCTGATTTGCCGTCTCTGCGCCCTCTGCGTCTCTGCGGTAAAGACCAAGAATGCTCACCATTGGGTACGGTCTTCTCTGGGGGGCTCTGGTCCTCTACGGTCTGGAGTGGCGGACGGGACGGCGCTGGCTGGGATGGGGCGCGGTCGGCCTGAGCGCCGTCGCCTGGGGGCTGTGGACGGCGGGGCTGGTCGGCCGGGGGCTTGCGGCCGGCCACTGGCCCATGAGCACCCGCTACGAGTTCGGCCTGGCCTTCGTCTGGGCGCTGCTGGGGCTCCACCTGCTGGCGACGGCGGGCATCCCCCGCGCGGGCGGTGGTGGGCTGCTGCTGGCCCTCGCCCTGGCGACGTGGGCCCTCACTCGCCCCACCGGAGAGCAGGTGGCGGCCCCGCTGCTCCCCGTCCTGCGCTCCGTCTGGTTCCCGCTGCACACGTTCGCCGCCGCCCTGGCCTACGGCCTCTTCGGCGTGGCCGCCGGGCTGGGCCTGACCGCGCTGGCGGAGAAAGGTGAGACCATCCGGACGGAGCAGGCCCGGGCTATGGAGCGCGCCACCGACTGGGGCTTCCTCTGGCTGACCCTGAGCATGCTGCTGGGCGGCGTCTGGGCCCGCTACGCCTGGGGCCGCTACTGGGGCTGGGACCCCAAAGAGACCTGGACGCTGGTGGTGTGGCTCCTGTACCTGCTGCCGCTCCACCTGCGCCCGCTACCCCCCTGGCGGGGCCGACGCCAGGCCGTCCTGGTCCTGCTGGGTTTTGCAGGGGTGCTTTTTCTCTGGCTGGGCGTCCCCTGGATTGCTCGGGTGGGCCGCCTGCAGAGTCTGCACGGGTTTTAGGGGAATGGGACAGAGATGAAACGGATGAAAACGGGTCCTTTTCCCCACCGTTTGCGCTTTTCCCCGTTGGTGATATTATCTCACACAAAGACACAAAGGCACAAAGGTTTCTTCTCTTTGTCGTAATTACCCACCACCTCCTGTTGCGTTGATCGTCAGGCGCGGGGGCCATCCACGAATGGGCCACAAATACACGAATGATGGCGCAATTCGTGCATTCGTGAAGCATTCGTGGACGGCTCGCCCCGCCAAACAGAACCAGGGTAGGTAATTACCTCTTCTCTGTGTCTTTGTGTCTCTGTTGAGCCTTTCTGCACCCAGGAGGAGATATGCCCGCGATGGACCACATCCGCTATCTGGCCGAGACGATCGGCCCGCGCGGCTCCACCACGCTGCAGGAGGCCGAGGCGGCTCGCTACGCCGCCGACGTGTTGAGGAAACTGGGCCTGGAGCCGGTCACCGAGTCCTTCACCAGCGCCCGCTCCGCATGGTATCCCTACGTCCTCTTCACCGGCCTGGCCCTTCTGGCGGAGATTCTCTTCTGGGTCGCCGGGCGGACCGGCGCCATCATCGCGGCCGTGCTGACGGCGGTCGCGCTGGCCTCGGTGCTCCTGGAACTGGCGTTCCGCCCCAACCCCATCCGCTGGGTGCTCCCCAAAGGCCGCAGCCAGAACGTCTGGGCCCGCCGGATGCCTTCGGGTGAAGTCCGTCAGCATGTGGTCGTCATGGGCCACCTGGATAGTCACCGTACCCCGCTGGCCTTCTCCACCGATCGCTGGGTGCGCCTCTTCAGCCGACTGGTTCCCATCGGCCTGGCTTCCGCCATTGCCCTGCTGGTGCTCTTCATCATTGGCGCGTTGGTGCCGGGCATCCTCTGGCGCATCCTCTCCCTGCCCTTCGCCCTGGTTATCCTGGGCGTCTTCCTCATCACCGTCCAGGCCGACTTCTCCCCGTACACGGCGGGGGCCAACGACAATGCCACCGGCGCGGGCATCGTCCTGAGTCTGGCGGAGCAACTGGCGCGCCAGCCCCTGGCCCGTACCGCCGTCTGGCTGGTCCTCTCCGGCTGCGAGGAGGTGGGGTGCTACGGCGCGGAGGACTTCGCCCGCCGGCACCGGGACGAACTGGGCCGGGCCATCTGGATCACCCTGGACAGCGTGGGTGGGGCCCATTCCAGCCCGGCCTACCTGACCCAAGAGACCTTCCTGCTCACCGTTCGCAGCGACCCGGAACTGCTGGCGCTGGCGGAGCGCATTGCCGCCCGCCATCCGGAGTGGGACGCCCACCCGTACCGCTTCCGGGGAGCCTACACCGAGGGGAGCATCGCCGCCAAATACGGCTTTCGCGTCCTCACCTTCACCAGCCATCGGCGGGACGGCATCCTCCCGGAGTGGCACCGTCCCACGGACACCGTGGACCACCTGGACCCGCGGGTAGTGGAACACACCGAGGCGTTTGTGTGGGAGTTGCTGGAGGAGATCGACCGGAAGAGATAAAATGGGGTTCCCCGAGCAATCGTTCCGTCATCTGCTGGCACAACTGCAACGGGAGTTGCAAGACGATCAGGGATTGTGGACTCTGCGGGGTTTTATAGACATCGCCCGCAGAATCTATGCCCTCTCATCGGATACCAAAGTGATCTCTAAGGCCCTGGAGTTGATGACCCTCCCCGACATCGTCCGGCTGGCGCGGGATGAATGCTACCAGGTGGTCTTTGCTCCGGAACAGAATTTCTATCCGGACCTGAGCCTGGTTCGGGGAGAAGAGAAAATTGCCCTGGACCTGAAAAGCACATACCGGATGCCCGACCGTCCCGGACAGGTATCTGGCTTCACCCTGGGCGCCTTTACTGGCTATTTCCGTGATCGTCGGAGTACCAAGAACATTGTGTTCCCATACTGCGAGTATGCGGCCCACTACATTATCGGCATTGTGTACACCAAAGTAGCAGTGCCCGACCTTCCGGGCGTGTACCCTTTAGAGCAACTGGGAACCATCCCCACCCCAGTGCGGGACATTGAGTTCATCCTTCAGCCCAAATGGAAAATCGCCAGCGACCAGCCGGGCAGTGGAAACACCAAAAATATCGGCTCGGTGAAGGAACTGGCAGCACTGCGGGAGGGCAGAGGGCCTTTCGCTCTGCTGGGAGAGGAAGGCAGGGCTTTGTTTGACCAGTACTGGCAGGAATACCTGACTCCCGATATGGCGCGCAAAGTGGATTTACCTCGCCCGCTCTTCCGCAACCTGAGGGAATACCTGGAACGGATCAACCGACCGGACTTGGTGAAACGTCTGGATGAGAGCCGTCCGATATCCTGAAACACAATTGGGACTGCTCCCGGAAGCACCGGTCAGGCCTCTGCTTCCCTCCACCCGCTATCAGGGCAGCAAGGCGAAACTGATGCCATGGATTGGGGAGCACCTCCGGCGTCTGGACTTTCATACTGCCCTGGATGCCTTCGGCGGCAGCGGTGTGGTGGCGTACTGGTTGAAACGGCATGGGAAACAGGTCACCTACAACGACTACCTCCGCTTTAATTACTACATTGGACTGGCCCTCATTGAAAACAGTTCTACCCGCCTGACAGAGGATGACGTCCAGAAAATCCTTACGCCGAAGCCGGGCAAAGCGTACCAGCGATTCATTGCCGAGACGTTTCAGGGGATCTACTACACGGACGAGGAAAATGAGTGGCTGGATGTGGTTGTGCAGAATCTGGAAGAAATGGAGAACCCCTATAAAAAAGCCCTGGGCTACTACGCGCTGATCCAGGCATGCCTGGTCAAGCGCCCGTTCAATCTGTTTCATCGGAGCAATCTATACCTGCGCCTGGCGGAAGTTCCCCGTTCTTTTGGCAACAAAGCGACCTGGGATCGACCCTTTGAGGAGCACTTCCGCCGGTTTGTCGCCGAAGCGAACTGTCTGGTCTTTGATAACGGTCAGCCCAATCGGGCGCTGAACTTGGATGCCTTAGACTTGACGGGAAATTACGACCTGGTGTACCTTGACCCTCCATATACGGCTGCGTCCGGTGGTACGGTAGACTACCTGGCGTTCTACCATTTCCTGGAAGGTATGGTGAACTACGACCACTGGGGCGAATGGGTGGATTACTCTACCAAACACCGGAGACTTCGGGCCCGACCCAATCTCTGGAATGACCCCCAAAGAGTTCAAGAGGGGTTCCGTTTGATGTTTGAAAAATTCCGGCATTCCATTCTGGTTGTTTCTTATCGCTCCGACGGCATCCCCGGCGTTGACCAACTGGCCTCAGATATGCGGCAGTTCAAGCGTCGGGTGACCGTTGCCCGTCTGCAGGGATACCAGTACGTGCTGAGTCCCCGACGGGTGACAGAAGTCCTGATCATTGGAGAATCGTAATTACCTAAATTTCGCCCAAAATAATGGCCGTTTCCTCCGGAGCCAGAAGGGCCGCCAGGCCAGACCCTAACTCTCTGGCCACCGGGTCTCCCCGGTTCAGCACAATTTGGACGATGCCAGAAGAATGAAATACGACCAATCCGCTGATGTGAAGCACATCCCGTATCCAGCGCAGCAGGCCCCACCGGGCCAGCCGGGGACAGGCATCGGCCAGCCAGCCGCGCACCCAAACCAGCAGATTATGGGCCAATGCTTCCAGCAACACCACCATCTGCTGGGCTTCAAAGCGCTTCTTATTTCGCCGCAGGCTTCCCAGGCCGTGCTTGTCCTCT
>Ga0272447_1002294_pt1 | contig 10482 bp, 7 predicted proteins | sample YNPCB0133_FD_194589 | JGI IMG/M metagenome (GOLD analysis project Ga0272447, IMG submission 194589) | Hot spring microbial mat communities from Yellowstone National Park, WY, United States - YNP-CB-013-3 | ecosystem: Environmental > Aquatic > Thermal springs > Hot (42-90C) > Sediment | place...
TCATCACCCTTCTCTCGGCTCAAATCTGCTCGGGATCGATGCCCAGCTCCCGCAAGCGTTGCGCCAGCTTAGCAGCGCGTTGACGCTCGTGCTCCGCTTGCTGTTGTAACTCCAGATAGGTCATAAACCGCTGCCCGTCGGGACGGATGACGCGCAGCTCGCCGTCCTCGATCTCGAAGCGCACTCCTAAACTCGGGCTCACCCAGCCCTGAATCTCGTCTATTACCCGCAGCCGACCGTCCTCGCCACGAATCCAGCCGGTAAAGTCGCCGGTTTCCGGGTCATACAGGTAGTACTCCTCCACACCATAGCGGTCGTAAAACTCCAGCTTCTTCGCCATCTCCAGCAGCGAGTTGCTGGGTGACAGTACTTCGAAGACCACCTGCGGCGCGATGTTCTCCTCTTCCCACTGTTTGTAAGAGGGTCTGTCACCCTTCGGGCGTCCGAAGACAATCATCACATCAGGTGCCATGCGGATATCGGGGCGTCCCTCCACGGGGTACCAGAACAGGTCGCCCGCCACAAACACATCCTCCCTGTCGCGGAACAGTGCCTCGAAGCCACCCTCGAGGGTCACTATCCAGCGAAACTGCTTCGTGTTATCTGCCATCGGCTTCCCGTCGGATTCAGGGTAGACGATTTGCTCCTTGCGCGATGCCGTAATCGCCATGTCACCTCATCTCCCCGACATAGAGTAATCCTGGACACACAGGCAGGCGCGGCATCGGCGGTAACCGTCGCCCGTATTGGTCAACGCGCACCACTCCTGCGCTGGTAAACGCCGGGTCATACTCCATCACCAGATTGTAGCCCATTGGCAACACCACGGCGGGGTTACGCGAATCGCGCAAATGCCACGACGGTATGGGAATACCCGAGTTGCCGTACTGCGGGGGGATCCAACCCCACTTCTTGAGCCACTCGCCTTGATCCTGAATCGCCCAGGGCAGGTTTTCCGCGATCGCCCCGCGTATCACGATGCGGATGTCCAGCGGCTGAGCATAGAACGGATAAAATGGCGAAGTCACGTTATACAGTTGACGGCGCAAGGTCTGATCGACGGACGAAGGGGCGACCTCTCTTGGGAAGGTATCTCGTGGGTCGGTGTTGAACCATTCGCCCGGTATCACCACAAAGGAGCCTTCCTGCGCATACATGAGCGCGCTAATCTCAATGTCCATCGGCACCACCGCCACGCGGCTCAAGCGATACTCGTTGGCGGGGGCGTTGCCCCAACCGCTGTTCACCTCAAAGGTTAGGCGGTTTTCTGCTCCGGGCGGGTTGTTGAGCAAATACTCGCTGCGCGGGTTGGTGGGATGGGTCGGTGGATTCGGGTTGAACGGTGCCACGTTTCGTATCAGCTCCAACACGAGATGTTCATAGTTGACGCCCGACGCATTCACTGAATATATCGTGGGCAGTCCAAACGCATCTAGCACCCCGCCGGGGAACCGATAAAGGTCTTCGTCCAGCACCCCGTTGCCGTTCGTGTCCCGAAGCGGATAGTTAACATGCAGCAAGATGCTGGTCTGTTGGTTGTCAACGGCGGCATGGCGTACCAGCAGCTTCAGTCCGTGTGGGAACAGGTTTGAGAAGTAGTTAAGCAGCTGCACGGACGACGAGAAGAGGAAGGACTGTCGCTGCGCAGGCTGCAGCGCTCGATGCCACGAGGGAAAATCGAGTGAGGCATCCTGCTCGTTCCAGGTACCCGCTTCCGCGCTCAAGTCTGGGTCTATGAACAGAGTGGTGTTGACCACAATGTTTTCCTTCGCCAGCAGTGCGATGGTGCTGGTCTCATCGGGTAAACCGATGGGCAGGCGCGGTTTCATCAGGTTGCCCTCGATGAAAATATTACCGCCCGAAACCACCGTTAGCTGCCTGCCGCGCGGAATGACACCGCGGATGCGGATATTCCCCTCCGCGTAAATGACCCCAGTGAACTCCGTGACAAAGGGCAGTCCCACTGCCGCCTTATTCAGCGAGGGGTCCAACAGGTCTTGCTGCAGCCGTCCATCGGGCAGGTAGGTGCATACCATCGTGACGGCGTTGGTCGGTGAACCGTTCGGTGCGCGCCAGCGACCCCGTGTTAGCTGGATGGTGAAGCCGTTGGCATTGAGGCGGATAATCGCCCCTGGCGGCACATAGTAGGGACCTTGCCAGTTGCGCGAGTCGACCAATCGCAGGAACTCGCTGCGTACCGTTGGCCCGCCGAACAACCCGGGCTGCCGCAGGACGTCAGCGCGGTTGTTGATGTAGATGCCTCTGCCAAAACCATATAGGCCGCTATTGCGCCCGCCCACCAGCGCGCCCGAATTGCGCGTCATGTTCCAATAGCGGTTTACATTGGTGGCAGGGTCTACCAAATCGATGGCGGGTGGCTCCAGCCGCGTGATGGAACGCCCATACCCATCGACTCCAACGCCGGAGCGTCCATCGCGGACAACACCACCGTAGGTGTTGAAGCTAGTGCTACTGCTGGGCAGCAAAGCACTGTTGTTTACCGTCACCTGCGCGCGGGGTGCCAACAAAATATCTCCAGCGACCTCGATTCGGTCTCCGTTCTGCGGGTTTAGGGTCAGCTCCACCGTGCCATACCATTTGAGGTTGCCATTCACGCGGATGGGGGCGCCACTGCTGCTACTGCCCCACAGCAGTCTAACAGGCACGGGGTTTCCGTTTACATCGTGTCCCACGATGCCGTCTGGTACGCCGAGTTCCACCACCACATTGGGCCGATTGTCGCGGTTGGTTATGAAGCGCAGGTAATCGGTGATACCAATCGCTTTGTACGCAACCATCTCGCGGCGCAGCCCGGTAGCTGCAGCGGTGAGCAAGGTAGGGTCGTTCGGGTCGATACGTCCCACTCGCCCGATGGACTCGATTTTAATCAGGCGCGAGAGCGGACCCGACTCCGGATCGTTTGGATTGTATGGTCGTGGATTATAGGTTACCCGAATGAGCGCACGTCCGTTCTCAAAGAGAAGGCGACTGTAGCCCCCGCTAGGTCCAGCTGTAGGCGTGCCGCACGGGCTGAGCGTAGGGGACTCGGTGGGCGCAAAGGGACGCAACCAGATATAGTCTGGGTCACGGCACTGCTCGGGCGGCAGATTCGCAGGCACCGGGCGCCAGTCTGCGCCTTCCTCGCTGTAGGTCAACTGCTGGTCGGCATACTGGATGCCTGCCTCTGCAAAGTATTGCGCATCGGTGACCCGCCCAGTGCGGGCGGCGTTTTCCAGGTTGCGCCCGATAATTGCCACAAACAGCGCACCCATAAACATCATCACGAACATGACCACTACCGCCACAATCAGCGTTTGTCCACGCTGCGTATGTGCAGGATACATCGCTTTCATCGGCACTGGTTTCCTCATCGTCGCACTTCCCCCTCCCGCTCTCATCTTAACAGGTTACGCACCTGCACCTGCGTGGTCAATGACATCAATAGCGGGTCACCTGTCGTTGGGTCGTACAGCTTGATATTTATCGCTAACGTATATTGCGAGCGCGTCATGTAGTCGACCTTCACCACATCGTTCTCCATGTTTGCCTGAATGAAGTAGGTGACGCGCAGCAGGTCAAACGGTGTACCATCTGCTCGCGTTCCGGCAGGTATCTGCCACTGCGACCAGAACTCCACGTAGCCCGTCTGCAGAGTCGGGTGCCCGTTGCTGGTGCCACGATAATTAATGCGATATTGGTTGGGGCCAGGGGTCATGTTCCACGGTACCCGAGTGTATAGAACCAGACGTGGTTCCACTCCGGGCGGTGTGGTCTGGTCTGGACCCCAAATCCGCTCCGAGCCGGGCACAATAGATACCGTCTGCAGTAGCCTCAGCGGGCTCTGCCGGTTATTGGACGCCGTGTTGTTGATGTCTGGTTCCGACAACAGTAGATACCTGCGTCCGCTCTCGTCCACCTGCGTGTTGCGGGCGAGATATTCAAACACTGGTCTCTCGCCTGGTCGGAAGACCGCCACTGCAGGAATAGCAAAGTTGACCGTGCCAGAGCGCGGGTCTACTCGGAACGGCAGGTAAGGATAGGGTGCATCGAGGGAGTTCGGGTTGCGCTCCCAGGAGCCACTGCCTTGAATCCATGGGTCGGGCAAGTTGGAACAGACGCCAAAATCCCACGTCCCTTCGTCATAGCAGCCTGCCATTTCCATCATCTGGAACGCGGAGATGTTGAAGCGGAAGGCATCGCCTCCTCCACGTGCCACTATGAGCGGCCCACCGACGTCGCCCGTGGTGTAAACGGTGCCGAAACCGTTCCGGTAGACTGTAACGACATATGGGCTGCTCCACCCCCCTTCCTTCGTGACATAGGCGGTGGGGATAGCGTTGGGCATTTCGTTGGCTGCATCGCCCAGCGCGGTCGGCACGGCTGGGTCATCTGTTACCACGCCTGGCAAGAACTGTATCAACGGCGTAACCTGTACCACCTGTCCGGTGCGTGGGTCATACTGCACATTAATTAGGTCGATATCTTCTGCTTCGGTTACTGGGCGGCTCACCTCTAGCCAGTTCTGCATGTATGACCGGCCGTTTGGCGCAGGGGACGTGTCGTAGAAGAAGCCGGGCTCGTCGAGGATAGGCTGACCGTTAGCATCCAGCTTGAACAACTTCGTGTTGGGCACATACGCCCCGTTCCTATCCCGCTCGTACAACACAAACTGCGCCCGCCACAAGATATATGGGTTGTCTACCGCGGCCGTCACCAGCAGCTGCTCGTTGCGGTTGCTGTAGGGGCGGCTGGGGTCCCGCCGCGCGATAAAGTAACGCACCACTGTCCGTCCTGCGATGACTGGTAGCAATGGTGGTTTACCGATACGTCTGTCTGGGGGCACGTAGTCGCTACCGTCGGTGGGGTCGGTCACGCCAGTGGGACTGACGGCGACTCGCTCCGGCAATACGAAGTCTATTTTGGCGTAGGGTAGATATACTGTGACGGGATTGCCCTGCTGGTCGGTCACGTCGAAGCGCAAGGTGGCGTCATTGACAGGGTTACTGGTAAAGACAGGATTCAGCACACGCGAGTTGTCGAACACAAAGGCGGCATCGGCAATCTCACGAGAGATGGTCTCCATCAGATTGCGAGCCATCTCCTGCGCCTGTGTCACCCGCTGCACCCGTCGTGTGAAGTTGAAACTTTGCAGCATGGGGCCAAGCAACAGACCCAGCATGATGGCAGTAATCGCCATCACCACCAGCAGCTCCACCAGGGTAAAAGCTACCGTGAACTTCGTATTGCCTATACCTTTCATCAGTGACACTCCTGTCTGTTGACTTCAGAAGCCTTTATTCTACTTCGCGCATCAGGATGGTCTCCACCTCGTAGCGCTGCCAGACGTTGTTCTCTTTCCAGACAACACGCGCTTTGAACGACGCCCCCTTCACATCCCGCACCACGTATCCATACGTGGCGTATGCGTCGAGGTCGAGGGACACCGCCGTCGTTTTAATGTCGCGGATATCGACGTAGCAGAGGGGTCGCCCAGCGACTGTTTCCGTCTGCGTGCTGATACGCGCCAGCACACCGCGCAGCACATCCTTACCTCGCAGCCTATCCACATAGAACACTTCGCCCAGTATCACCTGTTTGCCCGCATCGCACACTGGGAAATAGATTCGGGTCGGAGCACCGCCATCTGCTCCACCGCCGACATAGAACTCCCTGTAGCTCAACAGCGCACCGTACCGCTCACGATACAACTCGTACGGTTTCAGTATCTGAACACCCCAGTCCCCTTCTGCCTGGTAGTAGAAGCGCAGGGTATGCCCTGCCAAGGCAGGGTCTACCACCTTCACGACGCCGTTTCGGTAGTCCACGCGATACGAGCCAGAGTCGCCCTGCCCCACGATGGGGTCGAGTATCTGACCAGTCTGCAGGTCTACTGCCACAAAGTCTGGCTGCTGCCGTACGGGGTCTCCTGCAGGCAAGGCGTTCCAGTTCACCCCGCGGATTAAACCTTCATAGGTGGTCTGGTCGTCCAGCTTATCGCCGCGTTTGCGTAGGAAGCGCAGATTAAGTTTAATGTCGCCTGGTACGATGGGTACTAGACGGTCTTCGCGAATAATGTGCCAGTCCAACACGGTGTAATCTATGTGCGCAGTCAGGGGCACCACGCCGCGCGCTGTGCGTTCGGTGTAATTATAGCCCGCTGGATTGAACAGCAACACGCCCACGTTGGCGTAAGGTCCGATGTTACCGTATAGAATCTTGAACTCGTATGGGTCACCCGACCAGGCTTGTGTCAGCGGGATGAGTCGGAACTCACGGCTGACCAGCTCGCTGCCGGCCCGCATTCGCCAGTTGGGTTCCAAGATAGGTCTGCCGTCTGGTCCCGTGTAGCTGCGCAGATCGATGCGCACCGGCTCTGCGGTCAAGCTTGCCACGTTGGGAATAGTTTTAGAAACCGATTTGAGCCGCCAACCATCATTGCCGTCATAGTAGTCGTAGCTGATGGTGAAGTCCCGCGCATAGGGCGTCGGGTAGAACCATATCACCACGTCGTCAAATGCGCCATCATCGCTCGCATCGTAGTCGATCGCATACTGATGTGGCCGGCGCAGAGGCGGTGGTGAATCGGACTGTGCCTGCCATTGTATGCGCACCATCGGCGAGCCATATACTTTTAAGTTGTTGAGCCGCCACACTCGCGAGACCGGGTCGTACAATGGCTGGTCGACAAAGGGACCTGCTCCAAGCACGTAGACCGACCCCTGTCCTGCCATTGTAGGTATGGGAATAGGAATGCGAACCCTCTCTCCGATCACACGACGCCACCGGTTGATATCGGAGTAATAGTAGGCGTCGATACCTGGGGGCAACGCGGGCGGGACAAAGTTCTCTGGATGCGCTGCGATATCGATGGCTTCTCCCGTGGCGCTGCCATCGGAATAAGGCGCCAACGCCAGCACGCCCGCTGGCAGCGACGCTGCCGCGTTTTTCCAGCGCTCTATCTCCTGTTGTGCTAGTCGGCTGGCGAGCGAGCGGTTCTCGGCAGCACGGGTCACAAAGAACCCACTCGGAAACAGCTTCAAGATTACCAAAATGCCGAGCGTCAGTACGGCAATCGCCGCCAGCACCTCCACTAGCGAAAAGGCATATATGTTTCTAAGCTTCATCTTCATATCGTCGCCTCCACCCCTTTTTCAGGTGGTTCCCAAGGGCACATCCTATCGCCGGTTTGCCCGATCGGTGCTTACCGTCCGCGCAGCGCGAAAGCACAACCTCTCTTCCCCTCTGCGCTGTTGCAACCTACCCCTTTACAGCCTCTACAGCGGCATCCTTTTGGTTAATCCAGACACCAGAGCTTGTTCTGCCCCGCATTGCTGAACCTCGGGTCATTGCCCGTCATTTTCTCTCTGATGATGCGCGTGTCCACCAGTTTCGCTGTGCCGCTGAGCAGCAACACGAGGTCCTTACTGCCAGCAGTAGGCACTCCTGACCGGTCGCAGGTGCGATGGTCAGAGACCCACGTCACTATGGTGTTTTCCGGCGGCAGGTTATACTGCAGCTGGCACATATCATCCAGGGGACCTGCGGTGTTATTGGTAGGCAGGTACGGACGATACAGGCTGTAGTGCTGCTCGTAAACACCGCTACCTGGGCAGGTCTGCCCCACATCCATGCTGTCAAAGACATAGAAGGGGCGTATCACGGGTGCGCCACCGATTCGGTTAGTGCGAACACTGGGGTTGCTAGGGTCAGGTAGCATCACCTCTACCGCCCGCCAAGTCACTTTGTCGTTCACCGGATTGTTGGGGCTGCGGAAGAGGTTGATGTCCCGGATGTACGCCTGATACAGGAAGCCGCCACGGATTCTATCTGCAGGTATTGGGTTGTTGCTACTTTCGAACTCCACATAGCCCAACAACGCTTCAGGGTAAACCCGGTTGTCGAGCTTGTATTGTTTCAGGGCCACTTGAATCTGATGCAGGTTGGACATGGTGGTGGTACGGCGTGCTTGCTCGCGCACAGTAGCTGCCACTGGGAAGATGATGGCAGCCAGCACAGCGATGATCGCGATCACCGTCAGCATCTCCACCATCGTAAACGCTCTGGTGCAAATCCGGTCTCGCATGGTCGCTCACCTCGTTCCTTTCCTGTCGGTTTTGACGACGCCTTTCAGCGCATTGTTCCCCTAAGCGAAGAGACGGTCAGTCTGTACTTGCAATTCTGGCAATAATTCTGAATAAACGGTATCTCCCCCGCCATACAAGCCCAGGCGCGGCTCATTGCGCAATCAGTCGCAGCACCTCTCCCCTCTGCGCCTTCGAGCTGACAATCCGCGCGTCGCGAACACTAGCATGGCGTCGGTAATCTCATAACACTGGTTCGTCGCTGGTATCCGCAGCCATTCCTCGTAGGTGGTGGGTTTGAGGACCGCTTGCATTGCCTATCCCCCTCCTGTTGCCCACCGCCAGTAAGCGTCCCATAGCGCCAGCACGTACGGCTTGCCTATCAGCACGATCAAGGTTGCCGCCGCAATGTATGGCCCAAACGGGATGGTGGTCAAACCAGGTACGAACTCGTCCTCTTCGGTAACCAGAGCAACAGGCTTCCTGGAGGAGAACAATGCCCGAACCCCATCATACAAAAACAGCAGCACGTCCAGCAGCACTAGTAGGGTAAGGCTGTACAGCAACTGTTGCCCAATGGGCTCAGGGGCAGGTGAAGAGACCAAGCTGCCACCAGATGGCGTTTCCAAGGCAGGGTGTTGCCGCATAGTGAGAAGCACCAGCACCCCGCCCACCACCGCTCCCAGCGCCACTGCACCCGCAAAAGCGAGGAGCGCAAGTTCCAACGGCAGCATCGCGCCAATAGCCCGCGCCAATTTTACATCACCGAAGCCCAGCGCATCCTTCCGAAACATCACTCGCCCCAACAACGCGATGATTACAAACAGCAGCGTGCAGGCAACAGCACCTGCTAATGCATATGGCAGCTGTATCCCCAAAACAATCACCCACGCTTCGGGCTTGCCCTCATAGATAAGGAGCAGGTTGCGGGCGATGCCCAACGCCAGCATAAAAACGTTCAAGCCGTCCGGTATAATGAAGTGTTCTAAGTCGATGAAAAACGCTGCAATCAGCGCTGCCACGAAAAACACATACAGTACGGTATCCCAACTCCAGCCGTAGCGCCAGTAGATCCCCCAGAACAGCAAACCGGTTGCCAGCTCCACCAGAAAGTAGCGCCAGGGGATGTGCGTCCCGCAATAACGACACTTACCGCGCTGCCACAGGAAACTCAGCAAGGGAACCAGGTCACGTGCGCGTAACTCGGTCTTACAGTTCGGGCAGTGCGAGCGCGGTTTCACGATGGATAAACCGCGCGGGAGGCGGTAGATGAGCACATTCAGAAAGCTACCCACTACCGCCCCGTACACAAAAACCACCAGCCCGATATACCATTCCGGCATACTGTGTTGGCTCGCGTTTCACCTGGTATGGCTTGGCTCGATTGCCGCGCCCTCGGGATTTAGCCTCCTTCTGCGCCGCCCTGTCCACCGGCAAGACTCTGAACCGCCGTAACCAGTGGCAGCAGCAACGAGATGACGATGAAGCCCACCATACCGCCTAACAGCACGATGAGCACCGGCTCAATTGCTGAAGTAAGCGATTGCAAGGTGGACTCCACTTCCGACTCGTAGAAGTCTGCCACTTTCGACAGCATCTGGTCCAGTGCGCCCGATTCCTCTCCGATGGAAATCATGTGTACCACCATCGGTGGGAACATGCCGCTCTTCTCCAGCGGTGGGCCGATGCGGTCGCCCTCGCGGATGCGGGCGCGCGCCTCTAAGACGGCGTCGGCGATGATCTCGTTCGCCACCGTACCTGCCACTGTCTCCAACGCTTGTAGAATCGGCACGCCCGAGCTGAGCAGGGTACTGAGGGTGCGCGAGAAGCGAGCTAGGGCGATCTTGTGGTTCAGCGGCCCGAAAACAGGCAACTTTAGCTTCAGCCGGTCGTACAACCTGCGTCCGATACGGGTGCGCACGAACATGCGGAAAGCCATGACCACCAGCACCACGATGGCGATCATCACGTACCAGCGGCTGGTGAGGAAGTTGCTGAAGTCCATCAGCATCTGCGTCATCACTGGGAACTCTTTGATGTTCAGGTCCCTGAACACATCGAAGAACTTGGGCAGGATGAAGGTTACCAGCCCGATGACAATCGCCAGCGCGGCAATCACCACGATGGTCGGGTAGGTCATTGCCGCACGCACCTTGCGGCGCAGGGCAACATCTGCCTCCAAGAACGCTGCCAGACGCTGAAGGCTCTCTTCCAGAACACCACCTACTTCACCAGCGCGGATCAAGCCGATGAACAGGTTGGAGAACACGTTTGGGTATTTGCTCATCGCCTTAGACAGTGTCTGACCTGCTTCCACTTCCGCCTGCAGGTCCATGATGATACGGCGCAGTTTGGCGCTTTGCGTCTGCTGGGCAAGAACGTCCAGGCTGCGCACGATGGA
>Ga0272447_1002295_pt1 | contig 10481 bp, 8 predicted proteins | sample YNPCB0133_FD_194589 | JGI IMG/M metagenome (GOLD analysis project Ga0272447, IMG submission 194589) | Hot spring microbial mat communities from Yellowstone National Park, WY, United States - YNP-CB-013-3 | ecosystem: Environmental > Aquatic > Thermal springs > Hot (42-90C) > Sediment | place...
CTTCAGTACCTTGATGAGCGTCAGGAGAAGGATTTTAAGATCTAGCCAAACGCTCCAATTGTCCACATACCAGACGTCTAACTTGAACTTCTCCTCCCACGTGAGGGCGTTGCGCCCGTGAACCTGGGCCCAGCCGGTTATCCCCGGCTTGACCTCATGTCGGCGAAACTGCTCGGGTGTATACCGGTCCAGATATTGCATTAGGAGGGGCCGAGGGCCCACCAGGCTCATGTCCCCTTTCAGGACGTTAAAGAGCTCCGGAAGCTCATCCAGGCTCCAGGCCCGCAAGAAGGCTCCGAAAGGGGTAAGGCGCTTTTCGTCGGGGAGAAGGTTGCCCTGTTCGTCCCGCTCCTCCGTCATGGTACGGAACTTGTACATCACAAAGGGCTTGCCCCCAAGGCCAGGCCGGACTTGACGGAAGAGAACCGGGCTACCCAACTCCTTTCGCACCCGGAAGGCCAGGTAAAGCATCAAGGGGCCAAAGGTGAGGAGGGCCACGCTGGCCCCTACTACATCAAGAAGTCTCTTTAGCCGAGGCGATCGTTCCAAGCGTTTGAATCTCTCCATATCGTGCCCTAAGCTATCTTAGCGGACCCTTGGCCTTCAGCTTCCTTCTACCATTTGCCTCAAAAGCTCATCCAGCCTATCCACAAGTACGTTAAAAGCATGCTTCTCTTCTATATAGCGCCTACCGCGAAGCCCCATCTCCCAGCGCTCCTGGGGGGTCATTTGGGCGAGCTTTAAAACCGCATTAGCTATGGCCACTGGGTCGTTGCTCGGAACAGCTATTCCTGCCCCCGCCTCCTCCACAGGATTTGCGGGAGCTGATATTGCAAAAAGCACAGGTCGCGCAACAGCCATGTAGTCAAAGATTTTGTTTGGGCTGACTCCCCACTTAGAAAAAAGATCTGCGTCTTTTAAAATGGCCACCAAAGCATCTCCAGAAGCCAGCAACCTGTATACATCTTGCTTTGGCACCGGGTCTTCAAACGAAACATTCCTCAAGCCAAGCTGTTCCGCTCGGCTTCGTAAGCGAGGCTTCTCGGGGCCATCACCTACTAGCCTGAAACGTATGTGCTGAGCCTGCTTCTTCTCGGATAGAATAGCAGCTGCGTCCAAGAGAATATCCAGGCCATTAGCTAAGCCATGGGTACCGGCATACAGAATCGTGAACTCATCTTTAGGTTCGGGAGGCTCTGGCTGTGGTACGTTTTCCAAATCGACGCCATTGGGAAGCCAGCTGATTTTATTGGGATCAGCTCCCTTTGCTTGGATATACTCGGAAGCAAGGGGCAGTAGCGTAACAATATGGTCAGCATTCCGATAAAGGTACCTTTCTATCTGGTCTAAAGCAATAATAAAGGGGTGACGAGGAGACAAACCTCCCAAAGCGATTAAGCTCTCAGGCCAGAGATCCCGAACCTCAAAAAGAAAGGGGATTTTAAGACGGCGGGCCAATCTCTCTCCAGCCAACCCAGTGAATAGGTGGGGACTCGAGGCCCATACAACGTCGGGCTTACCCCAGTTTGCTAAAAAAGGAGACGTTGCTAGCTGAAACACTCTCCAGGAAAAAACGGACATATTCCACACTCTAGCAGCAGTATTGCCCGAATAGGGCGGTGTGCGGACCCAAAGAAAGGGCACCCCGCCAATCTCTTCATACCGATAAACTCCACCCTCCGTTGAGCGGGTTTCCTTACGAAGAGTGTGGTTGAAGCTGGAGGCCACTATAAGTACCCTGTGGCCACGTTCCATAAGCTTTTTAGCGAACGCAAAGTGCCGGGTACCTCCGGGCTCAGAAGGCGGTACCGCATAGTGATTGATCAGCCAGATGTTCATAAAGGCCACCTCCCCACCACACTTACCCCAAAAGTACCACACCTATTCACACTACGAGGCCTCAACGCCTGGCTCAGCGCCCAAGTCGGGGTTTACCGGCAAAAAGTTCCTCTAGACGTTTGGCCACCTCTTCCACAGCAAACTCCTCCCGCACTCGCCTTTGCCCGGCCATCCCCAAACGCTGAGCGAATCGGCTGTCCTGATAAAGCCTTCTGATAGCCTCTGCCAATGCTTTTGCATCCCCTGGGGGTACGAGTAGGCCCGCTTCATCGCCCAAAAGCTCTGGTATGCCCCCCGTTTGGGTTGAGACTACAGGGATACCAAAGGCCATGGCCTCCATAAGCGCTACCGGGATACCCTCGTTAAAGCCACCTCCAAGGTCTACGCTGGGCAACACCACAACGTTTACCTTACTCTGCTGGTAAAGGTTAAGGAGTTTCTCATGCGGCAAATGGCCAAGGAAGCGCACCCGCTCTCCCAAGCCCAGCTCTCTAACTTGCTCTTCAAGAACTGGCCTCAGCTCACCCTCTCCCGCCAGCCACAGCTTCACATCGGAAGGAAGATGTAACATGGCCTCTATAAGGTACTTATGCCCTTTTATAGCAGTCAAAGCGCCCGGGCATAAAACAACGAAGCCTTCGGCATTTCCAACCTTTTCTGAGACCACGTCATTTGGCAATCTAACACCTAGATGCAAAACCAGCAATCTATCCTGCGGCACCCCTCGCTCCCTAGCCATCTCCAATGTCTTCTGAGAAATGCATCGGAAGAAGCGCGTGTGGAGGGCCTTGCGCTTAAGCAAGTTGTTTTCTACAACATCCCAGCGATGAGCAGTGAGGCTCCAGGGAATCCCCGAGACCTCGCTCGCCACCATGGTCATGCTGGCGGTGGTAGCCGCCCAATGGACGTGCATGTGATCGGCGCCCCACTTTCGGGCTACTTCCGCAAGCCAAAGGCCTTTTAGATATGCGATAAAGTTTTTGGCAAAGTGCTTAGGGTTAGATGTAAACAATAGTCTAAGGGCCTTAAGGCTTTGTAGAGGTGCTCCCATAAAAGTCCTGATCGCAGTAAGAAGGATCTCCCACGACATAAGAGGTTTGCAGAATCGGGGGTCATAAAGGCTTTGTGCTCCCTTATGCACAATACTCCCCCTGGGGTAAAGGGGTACCACTACCACCTCGTGACCCCTTGCCCGAAGCTCTTGCACTTCGGGAATGAGAAAGGCTTCTCCTGGTCCATATGGAAGGCTTGAAGAGATGTAAATCAACTTCATCGGAGAATCACCTCTGGTGGATTTCTAAGCTTCTGCCAAGCTTTGACAATAACGGCCCGGGTGCGGTTTGTCCAAGACAACAGTTGCCGGCCGAACTCTTGGTGGTATTGAGAAAACACTTCCGAGTACTCAGGAAAAGCGAGCTCTAAGGCTTCAATCTGAGCAATATGTAGCCGATGATAAAAAGGACTGGCAAGATTCTCCTGCAGATCATAGAAAGACCAGTATCCAGCGTTGTAGCGAGGAAGGTAGGCCACCAATGTCTGCAAAGTTTGTTCCATCACTTCCCGCACATCCGAGGTCTCCTCCACAATCAAGAAATCATAAAGGCCAAAAAGAGCAAAAATCCAACCATTGAGGATTCCACTTAGATGGGGAGAAGGCACCTCTTCCAAAATGATTCCCTCGGGAACTTTACGTGTAACTCCGCCCTCCTCTATAAGCCTAAGCATCGGTGCCAGGGCCTTTTGAGCTGATATAAGGTAAATCTCATCCTGCGTAATGCTCCAAGCCCGCACCAAGGCAGAAATACCTTCTCCTTGGGTCATTGCTGAATAATGAGAAGGAAGTGAAAGCCCCACCCGAGGCCAAATAGGCCACCCCCCTTCCTCATCCTGGTTTTTTACCAGCCAGTCGCAGACCGATAGGAAGTCCTCTTTCTCTTTGGGGTCTTGACTTAAAAGCCATTTATCCCAGTGACCAAGCCCTTTCTGCACTATGGTAGTTGCAAAATAAACAAGGCTCCCATCCTCTATTCGGTTCATAGGAATATTCTTTCCATCAGTGGGACCTTCCCATTTAGTTTTAGCAGTGAGGTCATTAAAATACCCCCCCACTTTATTCGGTAAAAAAAGCTTACCTAATCCCTGAGGCAGGTGATAATAGCTAGAACCCCAAAACATTCTTCCCCATCGGGCAAACATGTGCAGGTATTTCCTAAGCATCTTGCCCCTCTAAAAGACGCTCATAAAGGTGTGCGTACTCCCGAGCCATGCGGTCCACACCAAAACGCTCTAGGGCGCGCTTTTGTGCCGCCTTCCCCATCCTTTGCCGCAAGGCCGGATCACGGGCAAGATGCATTATAGCCCGCTCAAGGACCTCCGGTTCGTGCGGAGGTACCAAAATCCCACTCACACCGTCCTCCACAAGCTCAGGAACTCCCCCCACCGCCGTGGCAATGACGGGCTTCCCAGCGGCCATCGCCTCCATAATTGAAAGAGGGTTCCCCTCCCAAAGGGAGGATAGCACGAACACATCTGCAGCTGCCAGAATGGCGGGAACGTCCATCCTAACACCCAAAAAGCGCACTTGCTCATCCAAGCCCATTCTTCGGACCTGGTCCTCTACTTCGGAGCGCAGGGGGCCATCCCCCACTAGGAGGAGGCGAAGTCCAGATGCATGAGAAGCAGCTATAGCGAACGCCCGGAGAAGCCCAAGCGGGTCCTTTGGTGGGCTCAACCGTGCCACGGATACGAAAAGGAGTTCATCCTCTCTATAGCCTTCCTGCGAACGCCATGCTCTGGACGCTTCCTCATTCAGGGTATACAGGGATAGGGGAATGCCGTTTGGGATCAGCGGCACGCTTGTTAATCCGTAAACCCTCTTGATGCTCTGAGCCACCTCCTCGGCGATAGCTACGGGAACCACCCCCATACGAAAGGCTAGGCGATGAACCCATTGGCCAACCCGGTCCACCTCCTTTTCCGCTACGCTGTGCACCGTGTGAACCCAGACCCGAGTCCCATGACCTAAAATCCAAGGCAAAAGATAGCGCAAAACGTAACGGTGAGTATGGATCACGTCAGGCTTGAACTCCCTAAGGACCCTGCCAAGGCGCCCATACATCCTGGGATCAAAGCCAAGCCGTTTTCCCAGAAACCAAACCTTGACCCCCGCCTGTTCAAGTTGAGCCTCTATGTCGGTCCCTTGAGGGTCATAGAGCGAAACCGCCGCCACCTCGTATCGGCTCCGGTCCAGGTGGAGCAACAAATGCATGGCCATCCGTTCAGCCCCACCGAGGCCGAAGTTGGGAAGAACATGAAGAACGCGCACTCTCATTTCAGTAGCTCCCGCTCAAAGGCTAAAATGGACCCATACAGGAAAAAAGGTATCTTTACATACTCCCAGGTAAGAGTTAGACTAGCAAACCAATAGCCCAAGAGGCCCAGCAAAAGACCTCTCGCTAAAGCGTGTCTTCTATAAAGGCGCGACAGGCGCAGAAATAGAAGGATCTGTAACGACAAAAACAAAATAAACCCGATAACGCCCGTTTCCGCCAATACCGACAAGAAAGTATTATGAGCCACCCCTCCTCCCCCATCCTCTCTCATAGAAGCAATCAGAGCGGCGGTGGCTGAATACTCCGGAGACACCCAGGCAAAGTTGCCAAGACCCACACCCCCTATAGGATATAGGGTAAACACGTACCAAGCAGCCCTCCAAATGTCAATGCGCCCGGCCCATGTGCTCTCATTTCCAATCTCACCCAAACTTTGGGCTCTCCTAGTGAACCCTTCATAGTAGCCCCTAAATGGTTCGTTGTCTTTCAAAACAAAAATAGTTGCGCCCAAAAGCATTAACACGATAAGGCCTACCAAAATACCCCGTAACCCTTGAGTAAGCCAACCCAAAGGTATCAGAAGGGATGCACTTACTATAGCTGTTCTAGAACCGGAAAGTGGAATAGCCACAAGGGAAAGCCAGGCCGATAGGAGCATTAGCAACCTCGAAACTCCTTGGGCATAAGATGCGGTTCCGAACACAGAAACTACGAACACAATAAGCACAAGATTTGCGTAGTCGTTGGGATCTTTTCCCCCGCTAGAAAAGCGCCCAGACTCCATGTATACAGGATTGGGGTGAGGGAGAAAAAAACCTAAGGGCAGTGAAATTAGCGATCCCGCAAGGATAACGCGCCACAAACCGACCACTTTACTCAGGGGTAATACAGATATAGCAAAAGCCGTGCCCAACAAGCCCACATAAGTAATGGCTCTGGATAAAGCCCAGTTTGGATTTGGAGCCCATGCAGAGGTTACTATAGACCACGCGACAAAGGCTATCAGCACCCCCGCTATGGGTGAACGAACACTAGTAAGAAGGTCAATCCTGATTCGGGGGCTCAGAAGCAAAAGAGTAAGAAACACGTACAATGTAAATGAACCTAGTATGCGAAATACACTCCCTATTCCACCATAGTTATAACCGTCAAAGGGCAACGTCAAAGCCGTAAGCGAAAGGAGGAAAAACAGGGCCTTGTGAGCCAAAGAGCCCTTGTCCATCTAGATACCCCCCCTGAGTTTACGTTTTACGTACCACAACATCCAAAACTCCCCTACCAGCAATGATATGGCATAAGCAATCGCCGCACCTAAGGATTGCTGTAAAGGCAACATTACAAGAGCCAGAAGGCACACCAAAACTAATCTCGCAACATTAACTCCCGCATCTACCTGTGGCCGCATCATGGTGTGTACTAACATCGTACCCCAACCCAGAAAAACCACAATAACAAGGGCACTAGCGGTCACGAAAAATACTGGCAACGCCCTACGGTATTCCTCCCCAAGGAGTCCCCATTGCAAAACACCCAAGAAAGCAATCCCCACCACGGAAAGCCCGGTGTAATAAGGAGCTATTTGAACGAGCCTTCCGAGGTATCTCTTCATTTGTCCTTGTCCCCCTAAAGCGGTCACTTGCGGGAAGAGCACCGCCCGCACCGCCGTATTTAGTGTGGAAAACACCGCGGTAAACGTCATGCCCGCAGAGAACACGCCCACTTCCTCCAACGAGGCACTCTTGGTTAAGATTAACCGCAATACATAAGGCATAGAGGTGTATGAAGTTGTAGATAGGGCCACCCACTTGCTATAGTTAAGTACCTCTTTAAGGGTGTTAATCACCATCCCAGTTCGGATCAAGGAAAGCGTACGAACACTTATCGGCACCAACCCCACCAAAAGCAAAAGGATGAGCGGTAAAGTGTAGATAGCGACAAACCAGGCAAGAGGATCTTTCGGGAAAAAGCTGTAGGCCAACGGCAAACCTAACAAACGCAGACCAGAATATCCCCAAATGAACAAAGCGAGCTCCCTAAAATGGCGTTGGGCCTGCAAATAAGTTTGCAGATACGTCCAAAGAATCAAAAGCCCTGCTGTCGCAAAGGCAACAGCAAAGAGAGCTCGATCCCGGGAATCCAGTCCAAAAAACGAAGTCAACATGTCCGCAAATGGCAGAGCGAAAAGGGTTGTGATCACCCACAGGAAGATCTTAAATCCCAGCGCAGAAGCCATAACCTGAACTTGCTTCGCTTCCTCACCAGAGTACCCGTTGTACAAACGAATAACGCTCAAGTTAAAGCCCAAATCACCCAAAATGCCAATCAGCGTTGCTGTCGCAAACGCCAAGGAGAAGATCCCGAAACCTTCCGGACCCAGCTCCCTGGCAGCCAAAACAGAAATGGCAAAAGCCAATAGATTATTCGCTACTGTAGCAGCGGCGACAGAAGTGACCCTAAGGAGCTGATCCCTTAAAGAAGAAGACCGTAGCAGTGACTTCATAGCGAAAGAAACCTGCCTATTGCCCACGGGCGAGATGGACGAGCACCTGCACAGCTCTTTTTCCTGCTTCTCCATCCCCGTAAGGCCAGGCGGATTCGATGCCTTCCTTGGCCTCCCTCACGGCCCTGATGATCTTTTCTGGGTCACTACCCACCAGTGTGTTCCATCCCGCGTCCACCGTCTCCACCCACTCCGTTTCCTCACGGAGAGTCACGCAGGGAACGCCGAAGAAAAAGGCCTCCTTCTGAACCCCACCAGAGTCGGTCAGGATCACCCGAGCGTTTTTCTCCAGCACAAGCATATCTAAATACGGCAACGGCTCAAGAATCCTTAACCGAAAGGAAGCCGGGTTAATGAGAAAAGAAGAAAGGGCAGCGCGCGTTCGGGGGTGCAGAGGGACTACCACAGGAAGCCCCTCGTAAGCAACGGTCTCGAGACTCTCAAAGATGGTCCGCAAGCGCTCGGGGTCATCGGTATTCTCAGCACGATGTACGGTAGCCAAGGCATACTCCTTGGGCCTAAGGCCAAGCGCCTCCAGAATAGTGGAACGCTCCTCGGCCAGTTCCAGATACATTCGCACGGCATCGTACATAACATCGCCGATGTTAGCCACAATAGGTCCCGATTCAGAGGGAAGCCAGTCCATCGGATACGGGAGTAACTCACCGCCATAGAGCACATGGGTGAACCCCTCACGGCGGAGATTTTCTACGGCAACCTTCGTGGGACAGAAGAGAAAGCTGGAAATATGGTCGGTGAGCAGTCGGTTGATTTCCTCGGGCATCTTTTTGTTGAAGCTCCTAAGCCCCGCCTCCACGTGAGCTACGGGGAAGTGAAGCTTAGCCGCTGCAAGAGCACCCGCCAGAGTGCTGTTAGTATCCCCATAAACCACGACAACATTGGGCTTCTCCTTTAAGAGGACTTCCTCAATGCACTTGAGCATTTCCCCAGTCTGATAGCCATGGGATCCCGAACCCACACCCAGATGATAGTCCGGCGCTTTCAAGCCCAGCTCATCAAAGAAGACTTGGGACATGCGGTAATCATAGTGCTGGCCAGTGTGGACCAAAATTTCCCGAATCTTTGGGCCTCCGTGAATCACGTTATATTCCTGAATAGATCTCAAGATGGGGGCGGCCTTGATGAACTGGGGCCTTGCACCCACGATATGCAAAAGCTTCACCGTGTTCATAGTCCCCCTTCTAAGCGGATTTTCTCCAATGCCTGTCGTACGCCCTCTACTACCTCAACCTGGCTCTTTTGACTCAAGGCAGGCCCCATGGGGAGGGAAAGGACCTCCTCGCTGGCCCGCTCAGCCTGGGGCAAGGAAAGCCCCATGTGGGCGTAAACAGGAAGGCGGTGGAGGGGAACGGGGTAGTAGACCATGGTGCCGATGCCCTGGGCCTCGAGGGCCCGCTGCACCTCATCCCGCCGCCCAGGAATCCGCACCGTGTACTGGTGAAAAACGTGGCCTGGGGAGACCTCCGGCAGAACAAGCCCCGGGATGTCCGAAAGAAGTTCGTTGTAGCGCATGGCCACCTGGCGGCGGGCCTCGTTCCAGGCGTCCACATGCCTGAGCTTCACCCGGAGAAAGGCCGCCTGAAGCGCATCCAGGCGGGAGTTGTAGCCTATAGCCTCATTGTAGTACTTCCGCCGGGAACCGTGGGCCCTCAGCATCCGGGCCCTCTCCGCCACCTCATCGCTGTTCGTGGCGATGAGCCCTCCGTCCCCAAAGCCCCCCAGGTTCTTGGTGGGGAAAAAGGAGAAGGCCCCGGCGTCCCCCAAGGTGCCCACCTTTTTGCCCTTGTAGGTGGCCCCGAAGGCCTGGGCGCAGTCCTCCAGCACCTTGAGGCCGTGGGAGCGGGCGATCTCCAGGATGGGGTCCATCTCGGCAGGCAGGCCGTAGAGGTGGACAGGGAGAATGGCCTTGGTCCGGGGGGTGATGGCGGAGGGTATTAGGTTGGGGTTAATGTTGAAGGTCCTCGGGTCTATGTCCACGAAGACCGGGGTCGCCCCCACCAGGCTGATGGCCTCGGCGGTGGCGAAGAAGGTGAAGGGGGTGGTGATCACCTCGTCCCCCGGGCCCACGCCCAGGGCGCGGAGGGCAATGACCAGGGCATCGGTTCCGGAGTTCACCCCGATGGCGTGCTTTACCCCCAGGTATTGGGCCACCTCCTCCTCAAAAGCCTCCACCTCCGGCCCCAGGATATACCGCCCGGAGCGCAGGACCCTAAGGGCGGCGGCCTGGAGTTCTTCCCAGAGCGCCTCTACCTCGGGCAGGGGGTCGTAAACGGGTATGGGCCTCACATCACCCTCCGGATGCCCTCCTCGCCCACCTTCTCATAGGCGCGGCCGCAGGCGCAAGTAGCCCGGTCCCCCTCAAAGCGCAGGACCTCCCCGCACTCGCAGGCCCAGCCGATCCTCCTGGCGGGCACCCCAGCCACCAAGGCGTGAGGGGGGACATCCTTGGTGACCACGGCTCCAGCGGCCACGAAAGCCCACTCCCCGATGGTCACCCCGCAGACGATGGTGGCGTTGGCCCCGATGGTGGCTCCCCTTTTGACCACGGTGGGCAGGAAATCCTCGGGACGGTTGCGGGGAAAGGAGGCGCGGGGGGTGCGCACGTTGGTGAAGACCGCCGAGGGGCCCACGAAGACCTCGTCCTCCAGGGTCACGCCCTCATAGACGGAGACGTTGTTCTGAATCTTCACCCCGTTGCCGATCCGAACCCCTTTGGCCACGAAGACGTTCTGCCCCAGGGTGCAACCCTCACCGATCTCTGCGCCCGCCATGACGTGGCAAAAGTGCCA
>Ga0272447_1002297_pt1 | contig 10473 bp, 13 predicted proteins | sample YNPCB0133_FD_194589 | JGI IMG/M metagenome (GOLD analysis project Ga0272447, IMG submission 194589) | Hot spring microbial mat communities from Yellowstone National Park, WY, United States - YNP-CB-013-3 | ecosystem: Environmental > Aquatic > Thermal springs > Hot (42-90C) > Sediment | place...
GCCTCGACCAGCTTCCTGGCGGCCGTCTTCACTTCCCTCTCGCTCGTCGCTCCCACGCACACCACCCTTCCCGTGTGGTAGACTAGGAGGTACGCGTTCCCCATCCTCACCCTCGCGGCAACCAGATAGCCCCTTCGCGACATGCTGACCAGCTCGGCTCCTAGGGCCTCCGCCAGCTGGTGGACGTCGATCCTGTGGGGAAAGTAGAAGCTGGCCACCACGTTGACGATCCTAGCCCTGATGGGGCTGCTCAACCACAACCGCCCTCCTCACCATCTCCCCCACGTCCTTGGCGATCGCCTCCGCCTCCTCGACCGATTTGGCACCTGCCACTATCCCCTTACCTGAATGGAAGACCAGGACCGCCTTCTTCCCAACCCTTACGAGCATCCCCGGGAACATCTCGGGCTCGTACATCACGTTCTCCAGCGTCTGCGAGGCCCTCTCGAGGTCCACCCTCGTCCCGAGGTTGAACATCGCCACGATGTTCTCCACAGACGGCTCGACCTCTCCCCTCTCTACGACTCCCTTCTCCATCAACGCCTTTGCGAAAGCCTTAGCGGCCTTCTTGGCCCTTTCTGGATCCTTACCTCCTGTGCAGACGACGGCGCCTGATTGAAAGACGAGGAATGAGACCTTCTCTCCGTTGTGCTCGTAGTCCTTGACGACGGCCGCCGGGAAGGTCTTGGGGCTGTACCTCGCATTGGAAACAACTCCGGTCAGCTTTATCAGGTCTGCCCTTCCAGGCAGCTTCATCTTCACGACCACGTTCACCACGCTGACCTTCGTCTTTCTTTCTTCGTCTCCAGCTATGCCTGCCATCATCGGAGGGAGAAGCGCTCGATTTTACTTAAGCAGAAGTCTTTTTCTTCATCATTTTTCTGAGGACTATAATTGCCGCTACCGCTATAACGCCTGCAACCCCTGCGCCTACGAACATGGGATCTACCGCAGTTCCTCCGAGGTTCATCGCGTCTATCCTCAGGGCCACCTCCCCTCCCTGCGAGATCGTCTCTGCCCTCTTGCCTCCCCAGCTAACAGAGACGAGGAAGGGCGCCTGGGCCGCCGGAAGCCTCGCGACCGACAGCTGTCCCGACTGGTCCGTCCTCCCGTCGACCATCAATATCCCCTGAGCTCCCCTCACCTGGACCGAGGCTCCTGCGATCGGCTGCCCCAGAACGTCCACGACCCTCACGTTCAAAGGCACGGCCCTAATCCTCAGCTCCGATCCTCCCGGTGCTATCCCGGCCCTCTCGTCGTGGACCCTGGCCCCGCTCCCGTCGTAGACCAGGACCCTGTAGTTCCCTATGAGGACCTTCGCTTCGAGCTTCGCCTTCCCGTTGACTACAGGAGCCTTGAGCCCGAGCTCGGGGACCTCCAGCTGCCCCTCGAAGGGAGCGCCGTCGCTCCATACTACCCTGAAGAGAGGTGTCATGAGAGGAACTGTCAGCGTGGCGTTCCTGAGCTGGGAGGGCAAGAAGGTGGTGTTCAGGAGTACGACCTCCTTCCCGAGGACCTTACCCCTAACCTCTAGCCTGTGGGGGGCCTCAGGGAGGGGCTCCGTCGCCCCTCTGGGCGAGCTCCCCGAGAACGTCCCTCCAGGCCCTGTCACCTTCCAGGAAGCCGCCACCAGCTCTCCGTCGTAGTCCTTCAGGAGGAATGAGGCCCTGAAGACCCTCGCCCTGAAGGTCCTCTCTACGTTGCCGTCCACCTTTGCGCTTCCCGAGAAGACCTCGATTCCCTTGTAGATGACCCTCACAGGATACTCGCCCTCAGGCACTCCCGGCAGGACGGCAGTTCCCTTGAACTCCGCCTTGACCGGCCCGAACTCCAGCCGGTAAGAGTCGAGCGGGTCGTTGTCCTCTGAGACCACAGCGATCCTGACTCCGAAGACAGGTAACCTTACCACTATCTCGTTCTCAGCCCCTATCTCTGTAACCAGCTTCAGCTCTGCCGAGCCCCTGACCTCCTTCCCGAAGGCGGCCGACCTGTTAACTGCCTCTACCGTGTAAACGCCTGGGGGCACCTGCCTGATGACCAGAGTCCCGTTCTTCGCGTGCTCTACCTTTTGCAGGAAGACTAGGATAGCGTCTCCTGAGGTCGAGCGTCCGAGAATAGAGAACTCAGCTCCAATCGCGTTGCCCATCCCGTCCACAGCCCTTATCCTCAGGTCTCCGACCTTGCACGTCACCTCGAAGCTGCTCGGCCTCACCCCGTAGGTCGGGTGATATCCTAGGTACCTGGTCCCCGAGCAGACCTCTACACCCTTCCATAGCACCCTGTAGGAGTAGTTCCCAGTCGGAAGGAGCGGGAAGGCCGCGTAGCCCTTGACTGTCTCGTTGGAGAGCAGACCGGTCTTAGCTCCGGGAGCGAGATGGATCGATATCGCGCCTACTATCACCTCGGCGCCCTCGAGGGCCCTCCCCTTCAGGTCCTTCGGGAAGACCCTCATCGTGTGGAGCTCCGCCCTGATCCCCTTTACTATCTGGATCGCGTCCATGTCGGATATCAGCACGGGTACGCTCTCGTTGAGCAGGGGAGGCCTGTAGAGGACCCTGACGCTGTAGGTGTAGTAGTCCGGGAGCCTGAAGACATCAACCATCCCGGAAGCGTTGGTCGCGAGCTTCAAAGAGAACGGGTAGACGTGGGCCTCGAGGTTCACCTCGGCGCCTCCTAGGGGTATCGCCCCCTCACCATCGGTTACCCTCAGCGTGAAGGTCCTGAAGGGCCTGACGTCCACCTGCCCCGTGACCCTGACCGACGGCTGGCCGAAGGCCCCACCGAAGGTCCAGACCCCTCCCTCGGTCCTGGCATCGACCTCCACGACGATGCCCTGGCTTCCCAGGAACTCGGAAGGCAGGTCCTCCGGCACCCTGAAGGGAATACTCACGTTCCTGTAGTAGTCGTACCATGGCCCCTCCTCCCTCGGGCCGATCGCCTTCAGGACAGAGAGCGGGAACTCCGAGACCTCATAGCCCCTGAGGACCCTGCCGACGCTCACCTCCGAGTATAGGGACCTGCCGTAGCCCTTCCACGGGAACCATATCCTCACCTTCTCCACGAAGATCGGCTTGTAGACGCAGTAGTCCCTGATCACGATTGTTATGTTGTTGACCAGGATCTGTATCGGTCCGAACCACTTCCAGTCGGTCTGGTTGACGAAGATCGAGTAGGACCTGAAGACCCCCAAGGAGACCCCTTCCTCGGCCTTTGCCCTGAACTCCTCGACCTGCTCGTCGCGGAGGTTCATCAGGGTAGGCCAGCGCTCGTAGTCGAACCTGATCTCATCCCTCCTCTCAACGCACTCGGTGTTCCTGAGGATCACGGTGACGTTGTGGGCCTCGCCCGGATAGAGGGCTCCCGATACGTCTGCCCAGAAGCTCCAGGTCGGCTGGGCCGAGGCCGCCTCCGATGCCAGATGCGCGAAGGCGCCCGCGACGAGAACTGCCAAAAGGACCGCTTCAGACCGCAAGGACCTCCTCCCTTGCTATCCTGAGCCTCGGAGGAGAGGACCTCTCCATCTTCCAGACCGGCTCAAGGCCTAGCCTCCCAACCCGGTAGATCTCTAAGTAGATCCCCGTGGCCTCCGGGCAGACGTTCGCCCTTACCGTCCCGGCCAGCCTGTTCCTTCCCCTGAGGACGTCCACCACATGCTCGAATCCCTCGACGTCCTCCCCGTTCAGCTCCTCCTTGACGAAGACGACGAAATCTCCATCGCCCTCGGCGAAGACGTAGACCTGCTCGCCCGGCGCGACGCTCCACCTCGGGTCCCCGGCCATAGGGGCGAAGTTCGCCCTGTAGACCATCGAACGAAATGTCGATGTTATGTTACTTAGGCAATTTGCTACCGCATGAGGGACAGAAGACAGCATCTATCGGAGATCCGCAGTTGGGGCATCTGGTAGCCAAAGAGGCCCCGTTCGAGAGCTGTTCCAAAGGGATGCGCTCCTCCCTCTTCTCCGGTTTCCTCAAGATGACGTAGCCCGCCGCGAGGCCGACGATCCCGCCGACGAGGAGCCCTATCTGAATCAGGTCATAGGAGACCTCGTAGACCGCCGTCACCTCCCTGACCGAGCATCCCCTCACTACCAGGGGCACCGGCCCGTTCTTAACGCCGTCCACGTAGACCTCCTTGAGGGTCCTTTTGGTGAATGGCGTGGCCGGCAGCTCCTGTGGGAGCGCTATCGTCGTCGCCTGCCCCTCCTCAAGGCTCCTTGTCTGGGTCCCGAGAGGGGTCTGGACCGTGAGGTCGCAGAACTTGCGGTATACGGCCGTCAACCTCGTGCTTCCGTTCACCTTCAGCTCGACCTTCGGCGTCAACGCCGGGACCTCCTTCCATCCCGCGAAGGCGAGCTCCGTCGTCCCCACCTTCACCCTATCGGCGGCGCTCACCTCGACCACCTCTCCCTTTTTGGCGTAAATCGTCCTTGTCCCCGACGCGTCGCTGATCACTATCGGATATAGGACCCTGTAGTAGAGGAAGAGCGCAGAGGGCGATTCGACCTTCAAGGCGAGGCTCCTCGACTCGCTAACTGAACCTTCGCCCACCAGCTCGTAACCCTCCAGCTGGAGCACCCTGCCGTCCCTCTCGATCTGCTTCTCCGGCTCCAGCTTCAGCAGCCCTTCCTCTGCCCAACGGACCTCTGAGTAGATCACCGACCTCCCTTCTCCGTCGAGGGCGACCTTTGTGACGTTGACCCTGACGTACTTGGCGTAGGAGAGCTGGACCGTTAAAAACCTGCTCACTCCGATGGTAACCTTCCCATCAACTACCTGCAGCGGGAGCCTTCCGTCCAGGAGGGCCCTCGTCAGCCTCAGCTGAACCCCTTCCATCTCTATTTTGAGCGGGACCTCAAGCTCTACCGGCCTCCCCTCCTCAGCCCAGACCTGCCTGACGTAGGATCCGTCCTCAGAGAAGACGGTCACCAAATGCTCCCTGATGTACCTCGCAGTCGCGTTCTGCCTGGGACCTACCTCGAGGCATGGCTCTGTAGAGATCAGCCTGCCCTTCTCTATCCATCCGTAAAACCTGTACCTCGTCTCTGGACTCGTGTAGACCTCCCTCGGTACGCAGACCTTCCCCGAGAGCTCGCTGCCGCTCCTTATCGGCGCCACGACCCCGTCGACCGTCCCTGCCACCTCTCCCATCGGCTCCAGGTCTATCCTTCCGGCGTAGGAGGCCTGGACGAGCAGGAGGAGGAGCAGGGCCGTCAGCGCGATTATCGCCTTCATCGCCCTCCCTTTTCGCTCATTTTATATAAGCTGTGAAAGAGGATTATTCCGGCTATAGCTACAAGGAGCGCTATGGTGTGCTGCCTGTGCATCGCGAGGTAGCCCATCAGCGGAACGGCGAACGCCGCGACTCCCCGGATGCTTCCGATCTCTACAACTGATGGAGATTTGGGGTCAACGTCGGCCACAAAGTAAGCGGTGCCTTTTGAGAGGTCGGCCGAAGAGACCCTGTGGAGAACGGTCTTCCCGTAAAGGGAGTAGGCGGCCACGTCTCCAACAGAGGGCTGCGTCTGGCAGAGGAGGACCAGGGACCCGACCGGGACGTAGGGCTCCATTGACCTGCTGACCACATAGAGGAGGTTGCAGCCCGTCAAGGGCACCAGTAGGGAGGAGAGGACGAGGAGGAGTCCGGAGATGGCCAGAGTCCTACCCAGCGCCCTAACTGGCAGCCGCATATACCCTCACATCCATTCTTTGCGTCAACCTCATGCCGGCTCGGCCCTCACGGAGATCGTGACTCCTGGAGCGGTGTAGCTCAATGGTGTGATCGTGAAAGTTATCGTTGCCGGCGTCGTCGAGAGGGCTGCGGTGGTGGTGTAGGTGCGCGTGCCTGCATTGGTTGTAACGGTTATCGTGACGACGTATGTCCCGGGAACGGTGGAGGCCACCGTGACGCTCCCGCCTGTTATCTGGTTGTTGAAGGCGTTGCTGTTCACGGTTATGGACGCTGAGAGGACCCTGACGTAGTATCTGTTCACGTTTCCCTCGCCCCCGCCCAGCTGGTCGACGCTACTGCTCGTCAGCGTCAGCGCCGCCGCGTACGCCGCCGATGAGATAAGCAGCGCGAGGAAAAGTGGGAGGAATTGCCTCGCCCTCAGCATGATCCCACCCTCTGAATTACCACGTTAACTCTGTACACGCTGTCTATCGAGACTGGCGGCGTAAAGCTGGTTATGGTTGCCGTCCTGGTTCCTGTCCCGGCATAAAACTGGCATGCGGTCCCTGTCGATATTGTGTTGCCGTTGCCGTCGAGGAGCGTGACGGTGGTCCTCACCCCATACAGGCCGGGCGTCCTCTTGTGGAACTGCAATGTGGCACCGGTGACCGTCGTTCCAGAGACGGAAAGAGCCACATTCCTGACCTCGTTCTGATCACCTGGTACATTGTTCTTCCCGAGGCTATAGGACATCTCAGGCTTGACGGCCAGAGGGTCTACGGCCGCTACAGGCATGTAGACGGAGTATGCTGCTATGAGGGAAATGAATGTGAAAGAAATCGAAAAAATGAGAAGTACTGTCGCGATCCACTTCATGCCGCTCAGTTCTGCACTATCACTATCTGGACCTTGTAGACCTGGGCAGGATCTGCGTTGGGCGATACGTCGACGTTGGTAGTGACCGGCAAGCTGGAGGCCGCCTGCGTCGCATAGCCACCAGATATCGCGTTGTTGGAGGCGTCGAAAAGCGTCACGTAGACCGTGTAGCTACCGGTGGAGGACGCGGTCTGCCAATCGACCCGCACCTGATCGACCAAGTACGGGTAGGACGACGTCAGCACCCACTTCACCCTGTTGATCTGGCACGGGTTGGCGGGACAGTAGACGTCTACAATCGGAGTCCCTCCGAGCTGGTCTACGTCAGCTGAGGTGAGACCTATCGTCACGGCGTAGGCAGCGTACGCCAGCATCAGCACGGCCACCGCCAGCAGTACCACTCCTATTGCCTTCCTCCTACTCCTTTCACTCATGGCAACATGAGTGCTGAGAAATGTTACTTAAGCGATGGTCCCTTCTTGGTGATACGTTTGAATCGTCTCTTCAGCGATGGCTCCGAAACGCCGAAGGCCCTCGCTATGTCCAGATAGGTCGGCTTCGGAGAGGGATCTACGGCGACGGCGATCGTGGCCGCCAACGCCGCGGAGTATGCCGGGCTCTCGCCGAGGTCGTAATGCCTCAAATAAGCAACGGCCCTCTCCCACAGGTCCTCCCTCCCGAGGATCCTCAGTCCCCTCCAGAGGAACCTCTCGGCGCCGACGTGGGCCACCAGCTTTATCCCTGTCTCTGCCAGCCTGGGCCTCAGGAACGTTATCGCCCTGAGGAACCTCTCCTCCAGCCTCTCTATCTCGTACGCCGTCCTCTCCTGGACCTCCAGGCCCAGGGGGGCGCTGAGATTCTTCAGGTACCAGGTGAAGAAGTCGTGCCCTCGGATGACTAGGGCCCTCTCTCCCTCTCCGTCGCCCTTCAGGACCTTGACGACCAATCGGTGGCATCCTGTGTCGTACCAGAGGATGGGCTCAGGTCCAATTACCCTGCTTCCGGCTTCGATCACCTTAACTCCGTTCGACACCTGGACCCTGTAGCGCGCGCTTATGCCGATTCCAGGGTCGCCCTCCCTCACAGTTTTGGCGACCGCCTCCACCGCGTCGAGGACCGTTACGGGAGCCCCAGCGTCCCTTCCCAGGATGTAGAGGCATACGGCGGAGTAGGGCAGCTCGTGGCAGGTCCCCAGAACGAGCTCTTTTCCGCCCTCCAGGACCTTGGCCGCGTACGAGACCTTGGAGAGGGAGATCTTCGCCTTCGTCGAGTAGGCCTTTGCGAGCCTCTCGAGCTTTCCGTAGTCCAGCTCCCAGCCCTCTCCGACGATGCCCGCCAGCGTCCCTTGCGCCTTGGAGATCAGCTCCAAGAGCTCCATGCCGATGGTCACCTGATCTCATCTGATCTCATGTTATTTCAGGAGGCCAAGCGCCTTCTCCAGGACCTCCAGCGCTCTCTCCCTGTCGGTCGCCACGCAGGGGACCACCGGCACGCCTTCCTCGACGCCCACTATTTTCCTGACCTCCTCCGGCTTCCTTGCCGTCAGCCTGTCGGATTTGTTGGCGGCCACCAACAGTGGTACGTCGGGCCTCGCCCTCCTCACCATCTGGTAGAACCCCCTCCCCATGACCAGACCGACCGGATCTGAGCAGTCCACCAGCAAGATGATGGCGTCGAGCTTCAGGGTCATCAGGCCCATTATGAAGGGCCTGAACTTCGGCTGCCCGGGGGTGCCGAAGAGGGTCACGTGGTAGCCGTTGTGCTCTATAGTCCCGAAGTCCATGAAGACCGTGGTGGTCGGCTTCAGCAGATTCTTCGTTGAGGCCTCCGCGCTGAACCTCCCTCCCAGGGTGCTGACGAAGGTGCTCTTCCCGCTGTTGAAGGGCCCCGTGACCAAAACGACGTACCTCATAGCTTCACTTGCTCCAGGAGGAGGTCCACGAGGCCGAGGTTGGGCTTCGATGAGGTCTTCGCCACCAAGATCAGCGACCCGAGCGGCTTTATGATGAGCTTCTCGTCTCCGAAATCGACATCTATCCTCTTGGGAGGCTTGAAGCCGTAGGCCTGAGACATGTACCTGAAGGCGCTCATGTTCCCAACGGCTATCGCCGCCGCGTCCTGGTCCACCTCCGTCACGGGGTTGTGCGCCAGTATCTCGGCCTCCTCGGTGCATATGATGACTGAAGTTAGAGATCCCCTCGATGAGGCCACGAGCCTCCTGCAAAGCTCCTCGAGCTCAGGCCTCTTCACCTCGCTCACGTTCTCACCTCCTGCCTCAGGACGTCGCCGAAGACCCTCTCTATCGCCGACCTCACGTCCTCACCCCTTGGGGGTCTGGTGCCCGGCCTTATCGCGGCCGCGTAGACCGCCATATTCCCGGCTTCCATCAGCCTGACGACCGTCATAGTCACTCCCTTCCCCCATGTCCTCATCTCCACGACGCTCTCCATACCGAGTTCGGCGAGGTTCCTGAGGGCCTCCGTGACGAAGGGGGCGAGGGCCTCTCCTTCCACACCCGAGCTCGCCACCACCCTCCCCTGATCTGTGAAGACGACCAGCGCCGCCGCCGAGAGATCTTCAGAGGCCTCGACCGCCTCCGCCTGCGCCTGGTCCCTCACGACGTATACCACCTTCCTTACCCTGAACCTCCAAACGAGGAGCGCGGCGAGGGCGAGCCCAAGGGTCACGATCTGGACAGCCAACAGTATGGTTAGGGGATCCGCGAACCAGTCGAGGCCGGGCACCAACCCGAGTTCATGTCGATGCTATGTTACTTAAGCAGAATTACGATTTTCCCTTTTTCGATAGGATCTCGACCCAGGGGTTGTCCTTCAGGAAGCTGGGGATCTGGAAGTCAGTGTCGAGATTTGCGGCGGCATCAACGGCATCCGAGCCGATGGCGACCTCCTCAGCCTCCCTCCTCATCGCGGCAGCTTCTTTTCTCCGCCCGCCCTCCCCTGCGTCCTTCTGCTCCATCGCCGAGACCTTCCTCCTGAGCTCCGAGAGCTCCTCCCTGAGAAGCCCTATAGCTCCCTCCAACCTCGCCACCGCTCCCTCAACGGCCCTCAGCTCCTCCCTCATGAGTTCGAGCTCGTCCCTTAAGGGCTCGACCGCCCTTACGGTCCTGAGCATGTACTCCTCCGCCATGGCCTCCATCCTCTCGAGAATCTCCCTCTCCCTTTCTTCCCGCTCCCTCTCCAGCTCCAGCATCCTCCTGACCGCTTCCCTGATGAACTGGGAGGACGAGAAACCCCTTTCCTTTGCTGTCTTCCTGAGCTCTTCGAACTCCGAGTCCTCGAAGGAGACCTTAATCCTCTTCATTTTCTTTATACTATCACCCGAACTCGAGGAGCCCAAGGGTCTCCGCCACCCTCCTCATCCTCGGGGGTACCTCCTCGGGCCTCAGCAACCTCCTTTCGCCTATTAGCACCCTTACCGCGTCGCTAAGGAGGGAGATGTAGCCCCCGTCGTCGGCGGACCTCAGGATGTCGCCGATGGTCCTCGCGGCCTCTTCTGCAACCTCTCCCCTCGTCCTTCCCCTGGCCCTCGCCACCCTCGGAAAGAGCATCAGGATATTGGTCAGGGCCCTGAACACCCGCTGGTCGGCACCCTCTCCCAGCATCCTCCTCGCTCCCTTCTCAGCCTGCTCCCTGACTTTGTGATGGGCCCTGATGACCTCCATTCCCATCCCCTCTAGCGTGCGCACGAACCTGCTCTCGAAGAAGCCGAAGGCGATCAGCTTCCCCTCGCTGCTCTCCACCAGATCCACGAGCCTCTCCTCGTACTCCCTCTTCATCTTGATCCCATGGCCGATCTTCGGGACCAAGAGGACCGTATCCTTCTCGAGGACCGCGACGCCTATGAGCTTGTCTATCCTGCGGACATCCATTGACGACCTGACTGGGATGTCCGCAGGTGCCTCGTACCTC
>Ga0272447_1002298_pt1 | contig 10472 bp, 6 predicted proteins | sample YNPCB0133_FD_194589 | JGI IMG/M metagenome (GOLD analysis project Ga0272447, IMG submission 194589) | Hot spring microbial mat communities from Yellowstone National Park, WY, United States - YNP-CB-013-3 | ecosystem: Environmental > Aquatic > Thermal springs > Hot (42-90C) > Sediment | place...
GCGCTGCTCAGCAGCCGGCTGGCCCGGCAGCGCCAGCAGCCACTCGCCGAAGGTCGGGCAGTCGGCCAGCGTCTCGCTGTGCCAGGCGCGCGCAAACAGCCTGGCCACGGCGTCGCCCCAGTGCCGCTGCAGCGCTGCCAAGAGCGCCTGGTAGCGCGCCGAGTCCTGCTGCATCTCTTGGGGGTCGAAGTAGCTCTCGCCCCACGCGGCCTGGGTGACCTCTGGGGCGCACCAGCCCAGCATCTCGGCCAGTAGCACTGCGCCGGCGAAGCGGTCGGCCTCCGGGCTCCATAGGCCGGCGGCGGCCTGGGCGTGGGCGTAGCCGGCTGAGCCGCTGGAGAGGGTCTGGGGCTGGCTGAGGCCTGGGGCGAACAGGCCTTCGAGGTCCACGAGCGCGATGCCGCTGCCGCCGGCGAGCAGAGGGAGGATGAGGTTGGCCGCGGACAGGTCGCAGTGGGCGATACCGCGCAGCTCCATTGCCTCCAGCGCCTCGGCCAGGCTGCGGGCGAGGGTGAGGGCTTGCTGCGCGGGGAGGGGTTGTTTGGCGAGCAGCACGTCCAGCCAGGTTGGGCCGGCGATCCAGGGCATCAGCGCGGCGTAGATCAAATCGGGGTGTTGCTGGATGAGGTCTGGGTGCTGGGCGCGGGTCAGCACGATGCGGTGAGCTGCCTGAAGGCCGGGGAGGTGGGCGAAGGCGGCGAGCTTCTCGGCCTGGGTGAGCAGGGCAGGGGAGCGGAAGCGGGGTTTGAAGACCTTGAGGGCGGCGGCGCCTTCACCCCCTGCTGCTCTGCCGGTGGGCGAGGGGAGGAGTTGATAGACGATGCCGGCGCGGCCCTCCTGGCCGTAGGGGAAGCCAGGGGCGGCGGGGTGCTCGGCGACGCGGTAGGTCACGCCGTTGAGGGTCAGTTCGTCATGGACGTTGGGGCGGAAGGGCATGGGTCACCTCTTTCTACCACGAAGGGAATTTATTCTTTTCTCACCAAGAAGGCACAAAGACACGAAGAGAAAGAAAACTTTGGTTATTCAGGTTGGGACTTTCGCTCATCTTCACGGCGGGGCTGGCGGAGGAGCCAGACCAGGACGGCCCCAGTGAGGATGCAAACTGCTGCACCTAATACAACTGACTGCGTCCTTAAACGTATTATGATAGAAACCCAACCTAAGTTAAATACCTGGTCAGCCAGCCCAAGTATTACTTCTCCTCCTAAAATCAATATGACCACAACGCTTGCTATCCAACCCGTAAGATTGGCTACTATCCACCATGCTGCTTTTGACGTTTCTCGGCGTAAAAGTAGCCATTGAACAATTCCGGCTACAGTTCCACACATAACCAGAGCGGTCGTCATACCCGCCTCAAATCTTTCAAAAGTGGTCCATCCGATTGCTTCCAACAGGCTCCAGCTTACAAAGTATCCAACAGTCCAGCCCAGGGCAGTGACCAATATCCACCACCAGCCAGCCCGTTTGAAGTGATGACGAAAGACCAACCATTGTGCAAGTCCAATCGCAGTTCCGATCACGAATAGACCAATCAAACCACCTACTTCGTAGGCCATGCCCATTCTCTTCACCGATATGGAGGATAGGTCTTTTATTATTACGCCGTTAGAAGTAATAGAATAACTGCTTGTCGTTTCTAATACTATCCACTCTAGAATGCCAATTCCCCCCCATGCCAAGACATTAGCCAGCACCAACCGACTTGTATTTGAGATAAGTTTGCGCAATGCTAACCACTGTGACACACCAACGATTGTTCCTACCACAATAAACCCCATTACATCTTGAGGAAGCGCAAAGTAAAGATGAAGTATAAAACCTGAAGCCCAACTTACCACGTTAACCAATATCCAGAAGAGGGCACGCTGCACTTGACGGCGCAAAAAGAGCCACTGAGCCAATCCCAGAAATATCCCAATTGCGGCTCCTCCTAAAGCTTGAGCTATGACTGGTTCCATAGACCATATCATGTAGTGGGGCAACATTCCCAGGAAAAACAAACCGGCAACCCATCCAGAGATGGTGGTCAATATCCACCACCATGATTTCTTACCGACATAGGAGTGTAAAACGATCCATTGGGCAATCCCAATTGCGATTCCCACAAGTGGCAAACCTGAACTCCACCATTCAACTATTCCTCTACCAACAATTGTTTGTATGCCATAGCTTATCCTTATGCTTCCTCGAGTAACGCGGAAGAGTAAGTCATTTACTACAAACATCCCCAAAATGTTGACCAGCACCCACAGCAGCCAGAAGTCCCAGCCGGGTTTGCGGCGGGGTTCGGCCCTCACCCCCGACCCTTCTGCCCTCAACCCCTCCCCCTCTCCTGAGGGGAGAGGGGTGTCGGCTCTCACCCCCGGCCCCTTATCCTCCCCGAAGGAGGCTCCCAGGGGGAGAGGGGAGATGGCAGGCTGCGGGCGGGAGGGCTGCGCCGCAACGCGCTTTTCCACATCCTGCACGGTCAGTTCGATCTCCCGCGCCAGGGAGCGCAGGGAGGGGTCGGCCTGGGCCAGTTCCAGCGCCTGGCGGTAGAGTTTCAGGGCGCTGTCCAGGTCATGTTTGTCTTCCATGCGCCGCGCCGCCTGCATCAGCCCGCGAACGACGCCCAGGGTGACTTCTTCAGGGGAGGTAGATGCCTGGGCTTCTGCCGTTTCTGTGGCAGCAGTGGACAGGCTGAAAGCCTGTGCTACGGGGTGCTCCGGCAGCGCCACCAGCCACTCGCCGAAGGTGGGGCAATCGGCCAGGGTTTCGCTCGTCCAGGCGCGCTCGAACAGGTCGGCGACGGGCTGGCCGTAGTGACGCGCCAGGGCAGCGGTCAATGTGCGGTAGCGCGGCGGGTTGGGGCGAAGCGGTGCTTCGCCCGTACTGCCCTGCCCCGCCATTTCAGCCGGGTCGAAGTAGGTCTCGCCGTAGCAGGCCTCGCGCACGGATTCATCGCCCCAGCCGAGCATTTCGGCCAGCAACACGGCCCCGGCGAAGCGGTCGGCGGTGGGACCCCACAGGCCCTCGCGGGCGGTGCGGTGGGCGTAGCCGGAGGAGCCGCTGGGCAAGGCCTCCGGGCGCGGCAGGCCGGGGGCGTAGAGGCCCTCCACGTCCACTAATTCGACGGTGGACGGTGGGCGGTAGGCGGTCTGCTGCGCCAGCATGGGCAGGAGGACGTTGGGGCCGGAGAGGTCGCAGTGGGCGATGCCGTTCTGCTCCATGCGGGAAAGAATGTCGGCGAAGGCGCGCGCCAGGTCGAGGGCTTGCTGCGGGGTGAGCGGACGCTTTTCGAGCATCACTTCGGTCCAGGTGGGGCCTTCGATCCAGGGCATGAGGACGGCGTAGGTCAGGTCGGGTTCGCGGCGCAGCAAGTCAGCGTAGCGGGTGGGGGTGAGCACGGTGCGGCGGCAGACGGTCAGGCCGGGCAGGTCGGCGAAGGCGGCCAGTTTCTCGGCCTGGGAGACGAGGGCCGGGGTGCGAAAGCGCGGCTTAAAGACCTTCAGGGCGACGCGCCCCTCACCCCCAACCTCTCTCCCGGCGGGAGCGGGGACAGGGGTGAGGGCATAGACGATCCCCGCCCTCCCTTCCTGGCCGTAGGGGAAGCCAGGGGCGGCGGGGTGCTCGGCGACGCGGTAGGTGACGCCGGCGATGGTCAGCTCGTCGTGGGCGTTGGGGCGGAAGGGCGTCATCACTTCAACACCTCATCATGGCGTCGGGCTTAAAAGCGGCGTCAGGGTTACAGTGGGCACCGCCTGGTTCGCGCCGATCGTTGGTGTCATCTCATCCGGCGCAGCAGTAATCGTAGGAATGTAACTCACCAGCGACGTGGGAGATGGAAGCGGCGTGGGCGTCGGCATCGGCGTGGGAGTGGGCGAGAGCAGCCCAGGTTGAGCGAGGGACAGCGCAGCGACGCCGGCCAGCGCGATCACGAGCAGCGCGACGATGCTGCTTGCAATGACCAGGCGCAAGGGATGTCTGGTCAAGGTCGGAGAGATGGCGGTCTTTGGGCCCGGCAGGGGCGGCTGGGTAGCCGGCACGCTATCGCGCTCGCGCATCCCTACTATCGGCAGAACGATAGGCAGGTCCAAAAAGGCGCTCCATTCCCCGACCTCCTCGGCCCAGGCGCGCACGCGCACGCGGTCGTTCGGCGCATGACGCGCCGGCAGCAATAAGCTGGTTTGTGGCGCAGAGACCTCGAAGGCCTCTCCTTGTTCTAGTTGAACCTCGTACCAGCGCGCCTGGGGAACTCCCTGCCAGGTCAGGTGCAGCCCTTCGTCGCTGGTGGTGAGGCGAAGGGCGCGCGGCGCTGACAATGGTCGGCCTTCTGGCGGGCGGCGACCGCCCAGCCAGACCTCGAAGTAGGAGACGTCATCGCTGTCCGGTCGCCGGCCCGCAAAATCAATTGCGGCCTGGATGGACTCGTCGCGCAGGTGGCGTGACATGGCGCGATCGAGCCGGGCCAGGCCGTCTGAATACGCGATCAGGTAGCGCAGGGCAGCCAGGGGTATGACCGCCACATGCAAGTTGCCGATCCGTCCCCGACGGGTGGACCAGCGCTCGGCAGTGTGAAACGTTTGGCCCAGCTTGGCCGTGATCTCGCCCTGCTCATCCCATAGCCGCAGGCGTGAGTCGCCCATCCAGGCCAGGTAGAGCCGATTTGTGCGCAGGTCCAGCCGGCCGGCGACGAACGTGCTCTCACTGCCTAACCCGCGCTTCTCCTCAAGCACCTCACGCACCATCGGTGGCAGGTGGTCCGGCACGGATATGCGCGCTACCTGCTGGGACGCAGGGGCGACCAGGCTGTCGAGAAACTCCCCCAGCGCGCTGCGCAGGGCGCCGTCGGAGGATTTAAGCAGGCTGGTGACGTTCTCCCAGAACCATTGCACGAGCGCTTCGCCGAGTATGCGCGCGGCCAGGTCGCCGAAGAAAGACTGGCTGACGCCGTCACACAGCGCGAAGGCCAGCACACGCTCATCCGCGCGCAGCGCCAGGAAATCCTGGCCGACGTCGTCATGCGCACGGCTGTCGGCGGAGCGGGCATAGGCGTAGCGGTAGCCAAAATTGGCGTGCTGCCGAGCAGTGACCGGCGTTTCGCAGCCCTGCGGGAGCGCAAGCTCAACGGGCATAGCTGCCACCTCCAGATGGGCTTTCGGCGCCGATAGGCGTGGCTGCCGACATAACAAACCCCAGCTCGACCAGGGCCGGGGTCATGCCGGGGATCATCATCAAGGCATCCTCGGCCAAGCTATAACCGCTCTCCAGCATCGTGGCGCGGTAACTCTGCGGCAGCGGTGACGAGATGTTGCGAAGCTTCTGGGCATATTTATTGGTCAGCCTGGTCTTCGGCGTGACCCCTCCCCACTTATGGACATCGCTCACTGGTTCAGCCAGCAGTTGATCAGAGATGAAGATGTTCTCCACCAGGACGTTGCCGTCGGGGACGCGCATGGCCATGATGCGGCGTACGATCGGCTCGGGATCGCTGCCGGTGAACTCGCCATCGGTCATGTGGCAGACCAGCGGCGCCGGACAATGCGCCAGGTTAGGAAGCTCTTGCTGGAGCAGTTTCTCCGCCTGGCTAAAGGCCAGCGCAGTGTCGGTGCTGCGCATGGGTGTGAGTTCAGGCACGCCCAACTGGGCAACCTGATCCACGGGTCGCACGCCGCCCAGAAGGTCATACACGTGGTCGCTATACGCATACATGGCGATGCGATAGCGCGGCGCGACGCGCCCGCCTTTGGTGGAGCGGAAGACCATCTGGCGCAGCATAGCGGTCAGCGATTCGGTCACGATCTCCAGGCGGGTTTTAGTGCCCAGCTTGTCACCCATCGAGCCGCTGACATCGAGCAGATAGATAATGAGCGCCGGCGATTTGCTGGTGGCCAAGGTGTCATATGACATATGTCATCATGCGCTACGTCGCGCTTACTGATTGCCCCCTTGTGATGATGCATGTAGTATATCCATATGCTGGTGCAGATGCCAACAGGCCGGTCGCAAAATGGAATCGCCTTGCCAACGCAAGCTCGGATATACTTCTCAACGCGCATAACCTTCACTTGGGGGTCAACGAGTGAGCACTGTGCTGGGCAACACACGCGGGCGTGTTGCGCGACGCGACGAAGTGAGCACACCCTGATGTGTTGCTTAGCGTCAAGATGATTGCTCACCATGACGTTGCTGGTTGCCACGGTTAACGCGATGCTGAATTAAGCCATGCCCTTTCGCCCGAACGTTCACGATGAATTGATCATCGCCGGTACTATCTACCGCGTCGCCGAGCACCCTGCTGCTCCTGGCTTCCCCTACGGCCAGGAAGGCCGCGCCGGCATCGTCTATCAGCTGCTCTCCCTCACCTCCTACCCCTCTCCCGCCGGGAGAGAGGTTGGGGGTGAGGGGCGCGTCGCCCTGAAGGTCTTTAAGCCGCGCTTTCGCACGCCGGCCCTCGTCGCCCAGGCCGAGAAGCTGGCCGCCCTCGCCGACTTGCCTGGTCTGCGCGCCACCCAGCGCACCGTGCTCACCCCAACGCACCACGCTGCTCTGCTCCAGCAACACCCAGACCTCATCTATGCTGTCCTGATGCCCTGGATCGAAGGCCCAACCTGGCAGGAGGTGCTGCTCGCGAAGCGCCCACTCGATCCTCGCCAGGTCCTCACCCTGGCGCGCGAGTTGGCCGAGGTGCTGACGCACATGGAACAGCGCGCCATTGCCCACTGTGACCTCTCCGGCCCGAACGTGCTGCTGCCGGCCCTCACCCCCGCCTTCGGCTCTCTCTCCCGCCGGGAGAGGGGACAGGGGTGAGGGGGTCGCCTTGGTGGACCTGGAGGGTGTGTATGCGCCGGGCTTTGGTCGGCCCGAAGCGCTCTCCAGCGGCTCGGCGGGGTATGCCCACCGCGAGGCGGCGGACGGCCTGTGGGGGCCGCAGGCCGACCGCTTCGCCGGCGCGGTGCTGCTGGCCGAGATGCTTGGCTGGTGCGACCCGCAGGTGGTGCAGGCCGCGTGGGGCGAGAGCTACTTCGACCCGGCCGAGATGCAGCGGGACACTGTGCGCTATCAGGCGCTGGTCGCCGCCCTCACCCGTCGGTGGGGCGAGAGCGTGAGCGACTTGTTCACGCGCGCCTGGCATAGCCAGACCTTGGCCGACTGCCCCACCTTCGCCGAGTGGCTGCTGGCGCTCTCTGCACATCAGAAGGAAGAGGAATACACAGATGGTGATGCAGTGAACCATCTGATGTCTAGGGCGCGGCAGCTTGAAGACGCTGGAGATCTGGAAGAAGCGGCGCGCGTGTATCGCGAAGCGCAAAAGATGACATCCAGTTCGGCGCTGAGGACGGAGCTTAACCAGATCATCGCCTACCTGGAGCAAAGGCAGGCGCAAAAACAGCGTCGGGACAATCAGGCGCAGCAAGCCCAGGCCTACGCACGCGCGGGTCGCTGGCAAGAGGCGATCGCAATATACGAACGGCTGCTTTTGGAACCAGCGCCGCAGTTCCAACGCCAAGAGTGGCAGACGGCGCTCGAACACTGTCGGGCAGAGCTAGAGCTGGCCGACCTTTTCAGCGCTGCTGAGCAAGCCGTGGCCGAGAAGAAGTGGGCGTCGGCGATAGAGCTGCTCGAGATTGTTCTGAAGCGCCGGCCTGGCTATGCATACAGGAACAGCACCGCACAGGATCTGTTGGCAAAAGCCAAGCGCGAAATGGCGCGTCAGGCGAAGGCGCCGCTTCGGTCGTTCATTCGCACGCTGCTCGTTGGCCTGCTGACCGTTTTGGCGCTGAGTGCTGTCGGCGTTGGCAGTGTGTTTGTATATCAGCGCTTAGCAGAAGAGGCACAACAGCAAGCGATCGCGGCAGCAACGGCTCAAGCAGCGCCCTGGCAGACGGTCACCGCACAGGCACAGCTCACCGCACAAGCGCTCGCCACACAGCAAGCTCAGTCAACCAGTCAAGCAGAAGCGACCCGTATAGCGCTTGCCACAGAGCGAGCACAGTCAACCGCCCAAGCGAGGCAAACTGCGGAGGCGCTCGCTGCGGAGCGAGCCACCGCCACGCTCCAGGCTAAGCAAACGGCCACTTCAATCGCCATAGAGCGGATGTCTGCGACGGCACAGGCCGAACAAACGGCCACTGCCGTGGCTGCCGCATTCGCCACAGCAACCGCCCAAGCAGCAAAGGCCAGTCAACCGGTGGCACGTCCGCCCGCCCCACCACAGCCAGTAAACCCGCCCGCTGCGCCGGCTCAGCCGAGTCCAGGCGCATTCCTCAACTTTGAGCAAAACCTGAACTGGCGGCGTGGCGATCAGCCTTATGGTCAACTGGAGCGCTCGAGCGAACAAGTGAAATCTGGGGCTTATGCGGCTAAGCTGTCCTACGATTTCCCAGCGACCAGCGATAACTTCGTGGTCTTTGTGGCCCGTCCTGCGATCGGCATCCCTAGCCAGGCCACCGGCCTCGTCGCGTGGGTATATGGCAACGGCTCAGGTCACTTTCTGAACGTTTGGGTCTTAGATGCTCAAGGTGAGGTGCGCTCTTACACCTTTGGGCGAATCTGGCATCAAGGTTGGCAAACGATGGTTGCCTGGTTCGACGACGACCGTGGCTGGCCAAACGGCCACATCAGTGGTCCCAGCGACGGGCGCTTGAACCCCCCGACTCAGTTCTATGCCCTGGTGCTCGACGGTGTGCCGGATGGCCAGGCCAGCAGCGGCGTGATATACATTGACGACATCTTTATCACGACCCAGCCGATCCCTCAGCCCACACCGACCCCATCTCCCTTACCGCCACAGCCACCGTCGCAGCCGCCGACGTTGCCGCCACCCCCACCGCCGACAACCACTCAGGGCGCTGTGCTGCCGGAGCCACCTAGCATCAATCAGTTCGCCCAAGTCGTCAGCCTGCTTGTCCTCGGCATGCTTATAAGCACTGGATTGCTCAGCAGTGGTCTAGGCCGCACCACCCAGAGAAACGCGGAATGCGAGCACGAGCACGACAATGCTGGGCCTTCGTCGCCGAAGCCGGAGGAGTGAGCGTCGCTGTAGTGCTGCCACTGTTATTCAATCCGTGGCAGCGCGCAGCGTTTGAGCCGGCAAAAGTGACGGCGCTGCTGGCCATTGTCGTCGCAATGTCGGCCCTGAGCCTCATCTGCGCTTTCAAGAGCGGACGAGCCGGCAAAGCCGTCCCCTTGAGCCGTCATCCGCTCTTCTGGCCAGTAACGGCTTTGGTCATTGCGCATGTCTCTGCCACCGTCGCGTCCGACGCGCCTATGCATAGTCTATGGGGTAAGCTACATAACCCGCAGGGATTATTGACAACGCTCGGATTAGCCGCTCTCTTCCTGCTTTTGGCGCGTGGATTGGTCAGCGAGAGTCAGCTCCATCGCATCGTCACAGCGCTCATCTTTGGCAGCATACCCGTGACGATCTATGGATTGGCACAGTTTGTTGGTCTTGACCCTTTGCCCTGGATCACCGACTCGGTTTCACCGGTGTTCTCCACACTAGGCCGCTCAAATTTTCTGGGGGCATATCTGGCGATGATCATTCCCTTGACGTTATCGCGGATTGTTTCGGGGGCAGGGAGAAGATACACGGTCGTGCTGATGTTGCAGGTAACCTGTCTCTGGCTGACGCTGGCGCGGGCGGCGTGGCTAGGGTTTGTAATCGGCACGCTGCTGTTCGCGGGATCGCTGGCCAGGCGATGGCGCAACGCTGTGCTGAGCTGGCTGTTTGTGTTGGTAACTCTCTTTGGATCAGCCCTCTACGTGGCGATGGACACCACTGCGCTGCGACGGCCGGCTTCGGCTGAAGGATCGAGTCCGCCGCCGGGCGAGCTGCGCCAAGCCTCTATCCACGCTCGGCTCATTATTTGGCAAACGACGCTGGGGCTGATAGGCCAACGCTGGCTTTTGGGCTATGGTCCCGATCAGTTTCAGACGGTCTTCGCAGCAAACTATCCACCCGATTTGGCTCGTTTTGAGCGCCCACAGGTTATCGTGGACGATCCGCACAACATGGTGCTTGGCCAGTTAATGACGGCCGGCGTCGTTGGCCTTGCTACCTTATTGGGGATATACATTAACTTTTATCGAATTATGTTGAAGGTGCTGAGGCACTGCCGAAACCTTAGCGAGGCCAGCACCCCTGCTGCGTTTATCGCATCACTGACCGCCTTCTTGGTTCAAGCCCAATTCGTCCCAAACGTCATCGTCCCCTTAGCCCTGGCCTGGTTGGTGTTGGCGTTGGGCACGGGTCAACACATGCTCAGCATGGTTGAGCGCCGAGCAGGAGAAGAGCAGAGCTGATTAACGTGAGTTCGGATTAACCGGCCAAGGCAGCCAGATTGAGCGACGGCTTCCTGCAATATGCGATCAGCCCGCACAATACGTTGACCACAAAGTTGACAGGGCTGCGGTGGCGCGAGTGCTCAATCTGCGAGGAACTGGTCAACGGACGATTACCCGCCTGCGGAGTAAAAGCTTGTCCA
>Ga0272447_1002300_pt1 | contig 10452 bp, 7 predicted proteins | sample YNPCB0133_FD_194589 | JGI IMG/M metagenome (GOLD analysis project Ga0272447, IMG submission 194589) | Hot spring microbial mat communities from Yellowstone National Park, WY, United States - YNP-CB-013-3 | ecosystem: Environmental > Aquatic > Thermal springs > Hot (42-90C) > Sediment | place...
TAGCTGCGTTGAAATCGAATGTCGCTTCCGCATGCAAACCCGGCTCTCCGCATCAGTCAACCGCGTGGGCCAGTCGAACAATCACCGGGGAGTAATCGTCAATCACACCGGGACTGGTTGCTGCCCCGGGAGCCGCTGGCGTAAGCCAGCCGTGGTACGGGAAGCGACTCGTTGACGGGCATCGCAGTTCTGCAAAAACAAGCTCGCGTGCACCCAGGAGCGGCTGGCGTAAGCCAGCCGTGGTACGGAGGCGACTGTGCGGTGCGAAACGTAATCAGTCCGCAAAAACCGATCGCCGTTCCAAGCGCGAATCCGAACCACGGCGGGCTGACGTTCGCGGCTCTTGCTCGGATGCGCGGTCGTCGCCGAACAGTGCGGGATTTTCACCGCACGACGTTCGCATCACACACCACGGCGGGCTGACGCCCGCCGCTCTTGTGGGCGGGCGTGTGTGCACTGAGAGTGGCGGTTTTTGTCGCCGGGAGCGACTACGGTAGCAGTGTGTCCGCATTCGCGCGAAGATGCAGAATAGCGCGAAGGAGTCGTGCGGTCGGGGTAGCGGTGTGTCGGCATTGTGCTGTTGACGGAGGCGGTTATAGTGGCGGTCCTGGTCTTGCCCTGGAAGATGTCGGCGAGGCAATCGCACAGAGCGACATGCCGCGTCTCGGCGACGCAATCGCAGGGAGCGCGAGACGGTGCGTCGGCGATGCAATCGCACGGAGCGCGACGTTGTTTGTCGGCGAGGCAATCCCGCAGAGCCACATGCCGCGTCTCGGCGACGCAATCGCACGGAGCGCGACACGGTGTGTCGGCGACGCAATCGCAAGGAGCATGACGCTCTTTGTCGGCAGTGCAATCGCAGGGAGCACGACGCCATGAAAGGAGATGCCCTGAACCGTGCAGGCATGCGAGGTCAACTTACAGCTACTGTGGGCAAACACATGAGAAATGCCCTGAACCATGCAGACCCTGGCCGTGCTTACGGGCAATCCATGCCGGTCAACGAGGTCACATCCTCGGAAATCAACCCGTACCGATGGCATAGGGAAAGGTCTGCACATGCCGCTCCGCAAGAATCGGTACCTGTGAAAGCGCACGGCGGAATCGAAAACAGGAGAAGGGAGAGCATTGCGCAAGGCGATCCGCGAGAATCGGCACCGGTGCCCGACTGCCTGCCGTGGCGAGTGTGCCACGCCGGGCTTCGATCGGACGGGCGACACCTCTGGCGGTCGGGGATACTGCTTGCGCTCAGCCTGGCTGTGATCGCAAGTGGCTGCGGTCAACGGGGAGCGGAGACACGTCACGATGCCCGGGCAAATCCGAACTCGCCGGAAGCGACGGCGACAAACAGTGCTTCGGAGCGTTGGCAAACTCCCAGCGCAGTTTCGCCCGACGGTGGCCGGGATAATTCCACTTCTGACGACCAGTCCTGGAAACAAACACCGATCTACGCTTTTCTGCACCAGCCGTTTGAGGAAGCAATCCAGTCTTCGCCACCGGTAGGAGCACGACGACCACCCGACGTTACCGTGACCGAGAAATCAGTGGGAAAGCTCTTCGAGACGGTGCGGCAACGCTGGCCGGGAATCGTGTTCGTCACGGCGACGGGCCAGCTGAAACGCCCGCTGGCCGAACTCGACACGGAACTGGGTGTGATCGAAATCGAGTTGTGGCCGGAAGTAGCACCGAACCATGTGCGGGCGTTTGTCGCGTTGGCGGAATGCGGATACTACGACGGCTTGTTTTTCGAGTTGCGGGTGGGGAATCGCGGAGCGTCCGATGTACCGCGAGCGATCGGCGGCGGATCACCGGAGGCGAATGCTCTGGAAACGGCCAGCATCGGTTTCTGGCTGAAACCGGAAATCCTGCTTCCGGAAAAAGCAGCGGTGCGCGGAATCCGCCATCGGCCGGGCAGCGTGTTTTGCCACTGGCTGGGGTGTTTCTTTTACATCGGTTTGACGGAAGCGCCCATGTGGGATGGCGAATATGTCATTTTCGGGCAGGTAAGACAGGGACTGGAAACGGCCGAACGCATCTTCGATGCTCTGGGCGAAGATGCCCACCCGCCGCAGATTCGCCGGGTCCGCATCCGCTGGCAGGAGACTGGAAAAAGTTTGCAGCAGTTGCCATAATAACATCGTCCAGGCCGGCGGCTGGAAAAGAGCAAGTAATGCGACCGGCCTCCCGCATGGCGGTAATGGTGTCACCTGCGGTAGCCGTTCGGCGTTTAACAGATGAGGCCTGCGAAGTGCACCGACCGCGAATCTCAGGATGTCCGCGGTAAGGGGCGAACGGGGGACCCACGCAAAGGGGTGTCGTGAACCTGGTCAGGCCGAAAGGAGCAGCCATAAGCGATTACCTCTTGTGCGGCGGATCATCCTCCGGGAGCTACCTGCCGCGGACGCCTATTTCCCAGCCGCCTGCACCTCTGGGGCGTCATGGGGATGAGGTATGGCCCGACGCAATCGCAGCGGCGACGGTCAAAATAGCCAGGCAGCAGAAACCGCCCGGCTGTCGCAGGCGCTAGCCGAGCGACCCTACACCGTTTTGGCGCGGCGCTATCGGCCGCAACAGTTTGCTGATCTGGTTGGCCAGGACGCCCTGGTGCAGGCGTTGACCAATGCCCTCAAGAGTCAGCGTGTAGCACATGCCTATTTGTTCTACGGGCCTCGCGGCGTGGGCAAAACCTCGACGGCACGCATCCTGGCCAAATGTCTGAACTGCGTTCACGGACCCACCGTAACCCCCTGCGACCAGTGCGAATCCTGTCGCGCTATCGCCGTCGGAGAGGATGTGGACGTTATCGAAATTGACGGGGCCAGCAACAATCGCGTCGAGGAAATCCGCGAGTTGCGCAGCCACGCTCAGTATCGCCCCAGCCGGTCGCGTTACAAAATCTACATCATTGACGAAGTCCACATGCTGACGACGTCGGCATTCAACGCCCTGCTCAAAACCCTGGAGGAACCGCCCGGGCATGTCAAATTCATCTTCGCCACTACCGAGGTGCAAAAGGTTCCGTTGACGATCCTGTCGCGGTGTCAGCGGTTCGATTTCGCCAGCATTCGCGTGGAAGACATCGTGGAACAGCTGCGCAGGATCGTTGCCCAGGAGGGCGTAACCGCTGAAGACGAGGCCTTGCGACTGATCGCCCGACGTGCCAGCGGTTCGCTGCGCGATGCTGAGTCTTTGCTCGATCAGGCCCTGGCTTTTGGTGACGGCCGACTGACACTCGCTGACGTGGAGCAACTCCTCGGTCTGGCTGGGGAAGAGCATATCCTGGCGCTGGCGGAAGCGGTGCTCGATCGCGATCCCGCCCGTGCCTGGTCGTTGTTGGATACGGCAGTGCAGCGGGGTGTGCAGCCCGGCGAATTGCTCGATCAGCTTCTGGAATACTGGCGGGATTTGCTGCTCCTGAAAACCGTGGGCGAACGGTGCGAAGCCTTCACCTTCGCAGACCGACACCGCGACCGCCTCCGCCAGCGGGCCGATTCCCTCGACCTGGACACGATTCTGACCGCCCTGGATTTGCTGGCCGGCACAAAGGCTCGGTTACGCGGAAGCAGTCATCCGCGGGTGCTGGTGGAAATGGCGCTGGTGCGGCTCACCCGACTGGAAAGCCTGGCGACACTGACCGCCCTGGCGGAGAGGCTGTCGGGTTCGCCTGCGGTTTCCCAGCCGGACTCCCGCAATCGTGCAGCGCAAAAGCGGCCCGCCTCGGGGTCGGTAACGGAGGGCAGTGAGCGCCCTTTTGAATCATCCCGGCCGGAAACGCCGGGCACATCGTCCGCGATTTCTTCTTCCTCGACTGCGGGCGGAACGATGGCTCCTTCTGGCCGGGAAACGCCCGCGTCTCGCCAGGAAACGCCGCTGGAGTTGAGCGAATCCACGTTGCCGCAGCTGCGGGAAGCGTTGCTGGAGTATTTCGGAACCACGACACTTAGATACGACCTGGAGTCGGCTCAGCTAGCAATTTGTGCGCCGAATTGCCTGGCCTTGCGATTTCCGGCCAGTTATAATCTCCAAAAAAGCCGCTGCGAAAGTCGTCGGGCTGATCTGATCTCGGCACTGCGACGTATCCTGGGACGGGAAGTGCAGTTACGTCTGGAAACCGAATCGAGTCCGGCGACCAGCGAAGCGCACTCGCCATCGCCGCGGTCCCAGGATCGCTTGCGGCAACTGCAACAGATCCCGCTGGTGCGGGCGGTCATGGAGAAACTGGGAGCACGCTGGGTTCCTGAACGGACGGACCCGGACTTTGGCCAGATGGAACTGGGTGGTCTGACCGAAGTCACCAACTCTTCACCCGACGAAGGATGAACTCATGCTCGACCTGTTCAGTGGATTGCCGACGATCAAGCGGTGCATGGAGAATTTCGAGCGCACCGGCCGCGACATTGTCGAGGAAGCCGAAGCGGGAGCCGGGTTGGTTCGCGTGCGTGCCAACGGTCATGGTCGCATCCTCGCCATCCACATTGACCAGGAATTGCTCCGCCAGCCCGACCGCGAAACTCTCGAAGAACTCCTGGTCGCCGCCTGCAACCAGGCCTTGACCAAAGCGCGGGAGAAATTCTCTGCCGAGGTCAATCGCAGCCTCGCCAATCCGGACCTGGTCGGTTCACTGCTGGGAGATTTGTTAGCGGGCGACGACGAAGACGACGATGACAGTTCGCTGCCTCCGGACGAGGAGGATTCGGAGGAAATTCAGAAGAAGCCCAGCAAAAAGCGGCGCGGAGGCAAGAAGTCCGGCAAGTGATGGCCATGTCGCCACGAACCAGGCAGGAGACGCAACCAGCCGGCCTGCTGGAACGAGTGCTCCAGCACCTCAACCGCTTGCCCGGCATCGGTCCGAAAAGTGCCGAGCGGTTGCTTTACTATCTGCTGTCGGCGGATGCTGCCGAAGTCCTCGATCTGGCTCAGGCTCTGCGGGAACTGAAAGAGCGGATTCATCCCTGCCGGCAGTGCCACCACTGGACGGAACACGAGCTATGCTCGATATGTGCTGATCCGAAACGCGACGCATCCGTGCTGTGCGTCGTCGAGCAACCCCGCGATGTCATCGCTCTGGAACGGGCCGGCGTGTATCGCGGTCAGTACCACGTGCTGGGCGGACGACTCGCTCCTTTGGAAGGGATCGGGCCGGAGAAATTGACCGTGGACAGTCTGCTTCGGCGGGTCCAGAGCGGTCAGGTGCGGGAAGTGATCCTCGCCACCAATCCGACTTTTGAGGGAGACGGGACGGCTTTGTACCTGGCGAGTGTGCTGGCACCGACGGGGGTCAAGGTCACCCGCCTGGCGCGCGGCCTTCCTACCGGCTCGTCGCTGGAATTTGCCAACTCCGCTATGCTCGCCGATGCCCTCGAAGGTCGGCGGAGCTTGTAGCCGACTGGCTTTTTCTGGCAGGAGCAGGAGAGAGAGCTATGCGACTGGAAGCCACTCAACAACTCGGGCTGCACCAGAAGATGATTCTGGCGCCCCGAATGATCCAGTCCATGGAAATCTTGCAACTGCCGGTGCTCGCCCTGCAGGAACGCATTCAGCAGGAGCTGGAAGAAAACCCGGTGCTGCAGGTCGTGGAAAAAACGCCCACCCTGGCCAGCCATCCTGCTCCAGAAACCGATTCCCCCCAGGAATGGCAGGACGAACTCGAACAGCTGGACCGCCTCATCGAAGAACGCGAGGCCAGTCGCGCTACCCGCCATCGCTTGTCGAGCAACGGCTTGCAGGAAGCTGACGACCGCCGGCTGGATATGATGCTCAATACGCCGGCCCGACCCCCTTCCTTGCACGAATATCTCATCGAGCAACTCTCCTTCTTCGACGCTCCGCCGCGGATTCTGTCGCTGGCGCGGTTCCTGATTTCCCAGCTGGACGAGAGGGGTTACCTGACCACGCCTCTGGAACAGTTAGCGACACTTTACAACCAGGCCACCGACGAAAACGTCACCGTCGCCGAACTCGAACAGGCTCTGCGGCTGGTGCAGCAACTCGAACCACGCGGTATCGGCGCTCGCAATCTCCAGGAATGCCTCCTGCTGCAACTGACCGGCGACATCCCCAACGTTCACATCCTCCGCATTCTCATCGAGGACTACCTGGAAGACATCCAGCATAACCGCCTGCCCTTGATTCAGAAAAAGACCGGCTTCGACCTGCAGGCGATTCGGCGAGCCATCGAACAACTGCGTCGCCTCAATCCCCGACCAGCAGCAGCTTTTGCCCCTCAAGCCGAACGCTACGTCGTCCCTGACCTGATCGTGGAACAGGACGAGAACGGCGAATATCAGGTTCGGCTGGTGGATGACTACGTGCCCGAATTACGCATCAGCAAACGCTACCTGGAAATGCGGCAGCAGGCACGCGATCCGAAAACCCGCGAATTCCTGGCCAGGAAAATCCAGGCCGCTCGCTGGCTCAAAGAAGCCATCGAACAGCGCAAACGTACCCTTGAAAAGGTGGCACGCGCCATCCTCCGCCGCCAGAAAGATTTCCTCGAAAAAGGCCCCGAACACATCGTCCCCTTGCGCATGCAGGAGATCGCCGACGAGGTGGGCGTGCACGTGACCACCGTCAGTCGCGCGGTGGATGACAAATGGATCCAGACACCGCGGGGCCTTTTCCCGTTGCGGCGATTTTTCGGCGGAGGCGTTACCACCGCCCAGGGCGAAGAAGTCGCCTGGGAAACCATCAAGCAGAAACTCCTCGACCTCATTCAGCACGAAGACAAGGCCCATCCTTACAGCGACGAAGAACTGGTGCAGAAACTCGCCGAACAGGGACTCCCCGTCGCTCGCCGCACGGTTACCAAATACCGCAAACTCCTCAATATCCCTTCCTCCCGACAACGCCGTGATTGGACTCTCGTGCTGCAACGTTCCAACAACCACCACAACACCGAAAACTCTTCCCCGTGAACTCCGTTGTCTTCGGCCAGGGCATATCGCACTGTCTTCAATAGGCGACACAGCCGAAAGCACTTCCGCGGAAATGCTGCATCGCCTTAGAGGGTATCACGCAATCACCCCTAAATGACACGACCAAAAACACTCGCCCATAAACGCCGGCGAGCCCAACAAACCAGTGGTGGCATGTCGCCTTTTCCTTGCTACTGCGCACCGCCAGTTTCGCCGCCTCGAGAACCGCACATCTGCAACTGCGTTCGCGCGCGCAACCAGGAGCGGCTGGCGTAAGCCAGCCGTGGGAAAGGTTCGCCGTTGCACGCCGGAAACGTACATTTGCAACCGCCTCCGCACATGCAACCAGGAGCGGCTGGCGTAAGCCAGCCGTGGCGCCGCGAGGCGAATGTTCGGGGCGAAACGTAATCAATCCGCAAAAGCCGGTCGCCGTTACAAGCGCGAATCCGAACCACGGCGGGCTGACGCCCGCCGCTCTTGTGAACGTGCGTTTGTGCATCGCAAAAGGCGTCATTTCGCCGGCGACCCGGTACCGTGCAAAGCGCCAAGAGCGGGGGGCGTAAGCCCCCCGTGGGGAACATCCGCTGTTGCGAATCGGAAACGCACATCGCAGGCGATATGTCGCGCATGCACCCAAGAGCGGGGGGCGTAAGCCCCCCGTGAGATGCAGTCCGTATGCGAGCGCGAAACGGGAAATCCCGCACGTTGCCGTTGCAGACGCGGTTTGCACACCCACGGCGGGCTGACGCCCGCCGCTCTTGGTTGCCGGTTCGATCGTCCGCCGAACAGTGCTCGGTTGTTATCGCACCACCGCCGGTTCACGCACCCACGGCGGGCTGACGTTCGCCGCTCTGGTTCACCGTTCGCAGATCGCTTGTGGTTTTGCTCACGGCGATCGCTGGTAGGTCTGATAGCAAAACTCCGGTAAGGGCAGCGCCCGTCGGAGTCGCAGGTGATGATTCGCGGCCGCTAAATGCGATGGGAAAACTCCGGTAAGGCCGAGAGGTCGTCTTCCTGGCTGAGTTCGCGCAGTTCACGAACGATAGCGGCAATGATTTCGACGGCCTGAGCGATTTCCTGGTCCGTATTGAGATGGCTCAGGCTGAAACGAACCGCAGAGTGGAGTCGTTCGGGCGGCAATCCCATGGCTTGCAGTACCGGCGAGGGTAACAGCGAGCCACTCGAACACGCCGAGCCTGCCGAACACGCTATCCCCGCCAAATCCAGTCGCATCAGCAAAACCTCAGCACGGCAACCCGGAAAGGAAACGTTGACCGTATTCGGCAGGCCACCAGCTTCGGGGCCATTCAGGAATATTGGGGCACAGCTTTGCCGCAATCCCTCCAGAAACCTTTGCCGCAATTCCAGCACCCGCTGCCGACGGATTTCCTGCTGGCGATGGGCCAGTTCGACCGCTTTGGCCAGGCCAACGATCAGGGGCACCGGTTCGGTTCCCGGCCGCTGGCCTCGTTCCTGATGCCCTCCCCGAAACAGCGCTCGTAACGGCGTACCACGACGTACCAGCAAAGCACCGACTCCTTTCGGACCGTGCAATTTATGCCCCGATAGACTCAAACTGGTGACACCGAGCTGATGAAAATGCACCGGTATTTTCCCGACCGCCTGCACAGCATCGCAATGCAAGGGGATATTGCATCGGCGACAAAACTCGGCAAATTCCGCGACCGGTTGCACGGCTCCGGTTTCGTTGTTAGCCAGCATCAGGCAGGCCAGCTTGATTTCCTCGTCCAGATTCTCGCAAGCCGACACCTCAACCACGCCGTCCGGGTTTACGGGAATCTCTCGCCACCAGTAGCCGCGCTGCGTCAACGCCTCGACCGCTTCCCACACCGAAGGATGCTCGATGCGGCTACAGCAGATGCCACCGACTCCGCGGGGCAGGCCAAACACCGCTAAATTGTTTGCTTCCGTAGCGCCGCTGGTGAAAATGACTTCGTCCGGCTCGGCACCGAGATAATGGGCGATCTGCTGCCGGGCATCTTCGATGGCCTTGCGAGCTTTGCGGCCCAGTGCGTGTGCACTGGAGGCATTCCCAAAACAGGTGTCCCAGAACGGCTCCATCGCCGCTCGCACTTCCGGCAACAACGGTGTGGTGGCGTTATTATCCAGATAAATCATGGTCATCTCGCTCTACTGCCGTGAGTCCGCAGCTTTGCTGGCCGGCCAGCCTCAGCCCGAATGCCAATGCCGGGATGATCTGTTTCACTCACCGCGATATTTTTCACCCGCGGATTCGCCCATCACCTAATCATAGACAGCGAATGGCCGCTGAACCTGCACCGCCCCGGCTATTCAGGAATTTGCCTGCCCAGCACGTGCGATCTATATTTAGGTGTCTCCCGGTTGTCGAAAACGTCCCGTCCACAGGAAGTGTCCGATGCACCAGGATCGTGCTCTTAATTTAGGCTGGACGCCAGGCGATAACATTTGCGGCCAGCCGTCACTGGAGCAATCTGTGCACTCTAATAATTCTAAACATCCCCAGCCGCAAGGTGAACAAAACAAGGATGTATTGCGGCAACAACACAAACGCACCAGACCGCTTACCCCCGACAAACTCCGACGGCGTGTCGCCTATCTGTTGTGGACGGCAGCCATGCGTTGCGATGCTTAGACCTTGACATGAGCAGGATAAAAACGCCGCATCGCCAGACCTGACTTTCCCCAGCTAATCAAGGGGCACCAGGAAACGGCGGCGGCAACTTCTCACTGCGTTTCCAAGCGCTATACCACAAATCGAGCGTGAACTGTGCTGCCACGCGACACCGCGACAGGATAAACGCGCGACTGGTTTCCGTGGGCTTATCAAACTCTCCCCGACCATCCAGTTCGTAACAGCGATCCACCTGTTTATAGGAGTCGTCAATCATGCTCAGAATGTGTCGCCACATATCCTCATGCACTTTCGCCTGCAGATTCTTGCCGATTTCTTCGGGGCTTAGATTATAAGTTTCCGGAAAGCCATCTATCTTGGCGTGGATACCTTTCTGCGCATAGGTACCATCGGGCATGCGCCGACCATCGTAATCACGAGTGGTATGCAGAGGCATGGCCGCATCCTGCGCATAATGCGCAAGGATACCGGCATACACTATACATTTCATCTGGTGAGCAGGTTCGTCCGGTTGACGACGGTAGTCCGCGAAAGCGCAGGCAAGTCGCTCGTAATAATCCTGAATCGCCCAGGGCAATAACCCCGCTCGTTCCGGTCGGCGTTGCAAACGCTGCAAAAGTGCCACCGCCTCATAACGATTCGCAGGCAGCGGTTGGTTGTTATAGTCCTCTAAGTCTATGTAGTGTTCGGGAGATTCACTGCTGCGCAGGGGTCGCGTTTCGGGATTCTTCCAGCGATCGGGATCGCCGCTCAGGGTAGCTAATTCTCTGGTGGCCTTGCGGAAAAATACAGGCATATCCTCTGGCAGATGTCGGGCCGCTGCTTCGGTAATCAGGCCATGCCCACGTATCCACCAGCCCCAGGCGGGACCTGTCACCGACAGGCTCCCGCCCACCCAGACCC
>Ga0272447_1002307_pt1 | contig 10419 bp, 10 predicted proteins | sample YNPCB0133_FD_194589 | JGI IMG/M metagenome (GOLD analysis project Ga0272447, IMG submission 194589) | Hot spring microbial mat communities from Yellowstone National Park, WY, United States - YNP-CB-013-3 | ecosystem: Environmental > Aquatic > Thermal springs > Hot (42-90C) > Sediment | place...
GTCCAACAGGGAGTCCACCAGGAGCTTCTTGGCCTCCGTGCGCCGCTCGGGCCCCGGGTCCTTCCCCGCGGTGAGCCGGACCCAGCGAGCCCCGAGCTGTTCCGCTTCCCGCAGGCAGTTCTTCACCTGGTTCACCGCCCGCCGCCGGGCCTCGGGGTCGAAGGCGTTTAGGCTGAGCTTCTGGCTGAACATGGCAGGCTGCGTGGCGTAACACACCTCCACGTGGCTCTGCTCCAGGATCTGCCGCGCCTGGTCGCGCACGTGCGGGTCCTTGATCCAACCCACCTCCACCGCGGAGAAGAAGGTGTCCTCGCACAGCTTCGCGAGGCTTTCCACCACAGGGCCCGTGCCGTCCTCCAGGGGGTAGGCCTTGAAGGCCACGATCCCCGGCCGCATGTACGCCTTCATGGGTGCCTGCATGCTTTCTCCCTCCCCTCCGTGTAGCGTCTTGCCCCAGGGGTACAGGCCCCCAGGACGCGCGCCGGGTCCGGGGCGGCGGTGGACTCCCGCACCCGGAGCTCCGTGGGCAAGACCACGCTGCGGGCCCGCCGGCCCTGGCGGATGGCCAAGAGCAGCTCCAAGGTCCGGCGCCCCATCTCGTAGGTGGGGATGGCCACCGTGGTCAGGGCCGGCACCGCCACCGCGGCCGCGGGGGTGTCGTCGAACCCTACCACGGAGACGTCCTCCGGCACCCGCAGCCCCAGCTCCCACAGAGCCCGCAAGGCTCCCAGGGCCATCTGGTCGTTGGACGCCACCAGGGCCGTGAGCCCGTCCGCGGACAGCACGTCCCGGGCAGCCCGGTAACCTCCCTGCGCCGTGAACTCCGACCACGACACCCAGGGGCCCTCGGGTTCCACCCCGGCCTCCCGCAGCGCCAGGGCGTAGCCCTGCGCCCGGTCTCGGGCCGTGAGGGAGCTCCGTGGCCCCGCCAGGAGGCCGATGCGGGTGTGCCCGAGTTCCAGCAGGTGGCGACACGCCTGACGGGCCGCCTCCACGTTGTCCACCCGCACCGAGGGCACGGGGGCGGGGTGCCGCCCCACCGCCACCACGGGGACCCGCCGGTCCACCATGCGCAGCTCCTCCGCGGTGAGGGTGCCCCCCGCCACCACCAGTCCGTCTACCCGGTGCTCCAGCAGGGTGCGCAGGTAGTGGCGCTGCTTCGCCGCGTCCCGGTCGGTGTTGCAGAGGACCACCACCAGGCCGTGCTGGTGGGCCACGTCCTCCACCCCGCGGAGGATGGACGCGTAGTACGGGTTGGACACGTCGGGCACCAGCAGGCCCACCACCGCGGTCTCCCGCCGCAGCAGACCCCGGGCCAGCCGGTTAGGGTAGTACTCCAGGCGGCGCACCGCCTCCAGGACGCGGTGCCGCGTGGCCTCCCGCACGGGGTGGCCGGAGGCGTTCAGCACCCGGGACACGGTAGCCGGCGAGACCCCGGCCGCCCGGGCAACGTCGCGGATGGTCACCGGCCCCGCCATGGCGCTACGGGAACACCACCACCTTGATGGCGTCCCCGATGCGTTTCTCCGCGGTCTCCAGGGCCCGCGGGAGCTCGTCCAGGGAGAACCGGTGTGTGATGAAGGGCTTCCCGGAGATCTTCCCCTGCGCCATGAGGGCCAAGGCCCGTTTTACCGCCCCCCGCCCCTCGCCCCGGATCCCGTACAGGTAGATGTTGTTGCGGACCATGTACGCGGCGTCGAAGGGCACGGGCTCCCGGCTGAAGGCTGCCAGACAGACCTTACCGCCCCGCTTGGTAGCGTACAGGGCTTGGTTCACTGCGTCCGGCGCCCCCGAGCACTCCAAGACCAAATCCGCCCCCAGGCCCTCCGTGAGGTCCCGCACCCGCTGCACCAGGTCCTCCGACCGCACGTCCACTACCCAGTCCGCGCCCAGCTCGCGGCCTAGGCGGAGGCGGCTCTCCCGGGTGCCCGCCAGGATCACGGTGGCTCCCAGGGCCTTCCCGCACGCCACCCCCATGAGGCCGATGGGGCCCGGGCCGATCACCAACAAGGTCTCCCCCGCCACCAACCCGCCCAGCACATCCAGCCCGTACAGGGCGGTGCCCGCGGTCACGATGAGGGTGGCCTCGTCGAAGGGGATGTGGTCGGGCAGCTTGTACACGGTGTTGATGTGGTTCACCGCGTACTCCGCGAAGGCGCCGTCCGTGGTGAACCCGTTGGCCCGGTGGCCCTTGGAGCGGCGGGAGTAGTTGAGGCAGGAGGTGTACATGCCGTGTCGGCAACGCTCGCACCGGCCGCAGCCCGCGTGCACCTCCACCACCACCCGGTCCCCCACCCGGAACTCGTCCACGGAGGGCCCCACCTCCACCACCGTGCCCACGTACTCGTGCCCGATCACGTGCTGGCCGTTGAAGGGGAGCTCCCCCTCCACCAGGGCCGGCAAACCGTGGTGCAGGATCTCCAGGTCCGTGCCGCAGATGGCCACGGCCTCCACCTTGATCAGCACCTCCGCGGGCCCGGGCCTGGGCACGGGCTTCGTCACCGGCCGGAGGTCCCCGGGCCCGAACAGGGCCCACGCCCGCATGGTCTGGGGCAGAGCTGCCACACCCGCCTGCGCCATGGCCTGTCACCTCCTCCTATCCCACCATTTCCCCGAACGCCTCTTGCACCGCCCGCACGAACTCTGGGTGGTTGAGGGGAGCGTCCACCTCCACGTAGCGCACGCACCCCCGCAGCCGCGCCCGCGCCACCCGCCGCAGCACCTCGGGGATGTCGGGGTCCCACAGGGGCCCTCCCTGTTCCCCGATGTAGGACCAGCCCCGCAGGGGGACCACCAGGGCCGCGGGCCCCGATGCCTCGTTCAGCCGGTCCACCAGTTCCTCCGCCACCCGTCGGACTTCCTCGGGCCGTGCCTGCACGTTGGTGTTGTAGGGGTTGTGGTAGTGGGTAGGCCTGTCCCGGTACTTGTCCGGCACGGAGTCCGGAGTTCCGAAGATGAAGTAGTCCAGCCCGCCCGGGGCCACCACCTGGGGAATCCCCAACCGACCCGCGGTGCGGACCCGGCCCGGGCGGACGGGCGCGTAGATGTCCTCCGGGAACACTTCTCCCACCAGTTCGTGGGTGGTGACGTCCAGCACCGCGGCGAAGGTCCCCTGCTCCAAGAGCTGCTCCATGGCGGTCCCGCCCGCGCCGGAGGCGTGGAAGGCCACCGGCTCGTAACCCCGCTCCCGGAGCCAATCCACCAGCGCGCTCACCGCGCCGTGCGTGTTCCCGAGGGCGGTCACCGCCACCGCGGGCCGGTCTGCTGCCGCCGGAGGACCCGCCTGCAACGCCCCCAGGAGCATGCCCGCAGCCCGGGCCAGGACGGTGCGGGTGATCCGGTTGGGTCCACCCAGGAAATCCGCCACCGAGAACATGACCGCGATGTCGCTGGCCTGGAGGTAGGGCCTCAAGTTGCCCGAGGCCACGGTGGAGACCACCACCTTCGGGACCGACAGAGGGAGGCTGCGGAGGGCGATGCAGGCCGCCGCGGTACCCTGGTTGCCCCCCAGTCCCACCGCCCCGGCCAGCCGTCCTTCGCCCCACCACCGCAGGAGCAGCCGGGCGGCCCCCTCGCCCATAACCGCGAGAGCCCGGTCGCGGCGCATGTGCTGCAGGTCCGTCACCTCCACCCCCGCGGCCCGGGCCACCTCCTCCCGGGAGACGTCCGGCCTTCCGCCCCCCACGGGGGGACGCAGCCCCACGTCCACCACCTTGGCTACCCAACCCCGCTCCTGGAACCAGCCGCGCAGGAACTCCGCCTCCGGCCCCTTGGTGTCCACGGTGGCCAGGACGGCCACCCACCCTTCCCGCGCCAGCTGGGCCTCCACCCCGCCTCCTAACCTTCCAGCAACCGCAGCCACAGGGCGGTGCGGCACGCGTCTTCCAGGTACTCGCTCACGTACAGGGCCTCGTCCAGATCCGCCCCCACGGTAACCGTGCCGTGCTCTGCCAGGATGGCCGCCCGCATCCCGGGACTGCCCAGGGCGTTGCCCACCGCCTCCGCCAGCTCGCGGCTGCCCGAAGGGGCGGGCGGCACCAGGGCCATGCGGCCCGAGAGGAAGGCACGGGCCGCCCCCGTCCGGAGAGGGGGCAGCCGGTGGGCGGCGGCGAAGGCCAAGGCGCAGGGCGGGTGGAGGTGCACCACGGCACCCACATCCGGCCGCCGGCGGTAGACCTCCAAGTGGAAGTGACGCTCCTTGGACGGCTGCAGGGGGGAGTCCTCCAGCAGGTTCCCTTCCAGGTCCAGGAGCAGCACCTGGCGGGCGGTGAGCTGGCCCAGGCAGAGGCCCGTGGCTTTGATCAACACGCGGTCCTGTCCCGGCACCCGGCAGCTCAAGTTGCCGCTGATCCCCGGCGCCAGCCCCAGGCGGTACGCCCGCCGGGACACCGCGGCCACCTGGCGCCGCAACCGCTCGAGTTCCTCGTCCCTCACGGCTGCCAGGCCCGCTCCGGGAAGTCCGCGTGGCTGACCTCCACCGGGAACTTCCGCACCTCCTGGACAAAGTCCGCCAGGTGGCGGGCCATCCGGCGGAAGATCTCCATGCCCTTTTCGGGGTTGGCCCGGAAGGGGTTGCCGATGACAGCGGTGTCCGAGTACTCGTGGTGTTCCATGGGCACCCAGATGTTCTCCGACTCCTGGAAGATCACCGTCCCGGTCCCGTCCACCTTGGAGAACTTCTCCCCCATCCACCGGGGAGCGTGGGCCCGGTCCGCCACCGCCCGCCGCATGTCCACCAGGGCCTCGTGGACGGCCATGACGCACGAGGTCTCCAGTTCGCTGCTGTGCCAGCCCGGGGTCTCCTCGGGCGGGTTCTCCAGGACCCCCCGCAAAACGTTCACCTCCCGCTCCGTGGGGGTCTTGTAGAAGGCGAAGAAGGCCCCCGTGCGGTAGCGGAGGTAGCGCAGGATCTCGTCGATGGGCTTGGTGTTGGAGCCGTGGTGGCTGACGAACACGATCCGGCGGAACCCGTGGAACACCAGGCTCAACGCCACATCGTGCATCACGCGGCGGTAGGTCTCCGCCTGCAGGGTGATGGTGCCCGCACCCTCCAGGAGCCGGCCCATGTGGTGGGGAGAGTACCCGAAGGGCAGGAGGGGGGTGTACAGGCAGTCCGCCATCTCCGCGGCCATCACCACCGCGGTCATGGTGATGTAGCTGTCGGTGCCCAGGGGGATGTGGGCTCCGTGTTTCTCCGTGCTGCCCAAGGGGACCAGGACCACGTCCTGCCCCGGCTCCCGGAGGCGCTCCGCCACCTCCGCGAAGGACATGCTCATGAGGTTCCGCTTGCGGCCGTCTGGGGGGACGTCCGCGGCGAAGTACCGGTGGTACGCAGCCTCGGCCAAGGTCGACCTCCCTTGAAAAGGTTTGCGGAAAAGGGTTTCCACCCCCGCCCGGCCGTCTCCTCCTGCCGGGGCGGAGGACTTTCCGGTCGGACAAGACCCAGGGGACCCGTTCCCCGGCCTCGCCTTCCACACGGTTTCCCGGACGGGAGAGGGGTGTCCGGAAACACCCTCCACCGGACGTAATCCAGGAGCTTGTCCCGGAAAAGCCCTCGGACAGATGGACTGGGCACCCAATCTGCCAAACGGGTTTTCCGGGGCAGGCTGCTAGCGGCGCAAAAGCGCACTCCCGTACAGCCCCGTGGGCCTCCACAGGAGGATGAGGAGCATCGCCGCAAAGGGCGCCATCTGGGCCAAGGGTGCGTACACCAGGGACCCCAGGGACACCACCTGGCCCACCAGGAAGGCGGAGACCAGGGTGCCCTTGAGGCTCCCCAGCCCGCCGATGATGACCACCATGAACACGAAGGGCACCACCTCCAGCCCCATCTGCGGGTCCACCATCACCAGGGGTCCGTGCAGGGCGCCGGCCAACCCGGACAGCACCCCCGCACCCACGAAGGTGCCCGTGAACAGACGGTAGACGTCTACGCCCAGACCTTCCACCTGGTCCACGTCCTCCACCGCCGCCCGGATGGCGGTGCCCACGATGGTGCGGTTCAGCAGCCACTGGATGGCTCCGTACACCCCGGCGGCGATGGCGATCACGATGAGCCGGTAGAGGGGGATGTTCACCCCCAGCACCGCCACCTGGGCCTCCACCGGGATGCCCATGGGCCGGGGGACCAAGCCCCATACGTACTTAATGGCTCCTACCCCGGCCACCAGGATCCCGAAGGAGGTGATCATGGTGAAGGTAATCTCCCGGGCGTAGATGCGGTCGAACACCCACCGCTCCACCACCCAGCTGAGGGCACCCGCGGCCAGGGCGCCCGCCGCCATGGCGGGCCAGGTGAGCCCCGTGGACACGTTCACCTGGTACGCTACGTACGCGCCCAGGGAGTAATACAAGAGCTGGTCCAGGCTGATGATGCGCATCAGGCCGAAGCACAGGGACAAGCCCGCGGCCAGCAGGAAGAAGATGCTGCCCATGCTGAGCCCGTACACCACGCCGGAAATCCACAGGTTGAGGTCCACGGCGTATCACTCCTGCAAGGCCGGCGTCGCCCGTCGCCACGTCCAGCGCCGCCGGAGCCACGGTTCTAGGGTCCCCCAGATGCCCCGCTCCCCCGCCAGCATGATCACCACCAGCAGCAGGCCCACGAAAAACTCCCAGTTGCCCACCACGCCGCTCACCAGGTCCTTCATCCCCACGTAGGCCAGGGAGCCCACGAGAGGCCCGTACAGGGTCCCCGTGCCTCCCAGGATGGTGACCACCACCGGGTCCGCGGCCCGGGCGGCGCTGGCCATCTCCGGGCTCACGAATCCGAAGTACACCCCGTACAGGCTCCCCGCCAGAGCGGCGGTGGTGTTGGCCAGGGTGAAGGCGGTCCACCGCACCTTGAAGTCGTGGTACCCGAGGAACTTCACCTTGTCCTCGTTGGTCTTGGTGGCGAGGCAGCAGGCGCCGAACACGGTGTCGTCCAGGTACTTGTATAGGGCCCACACCCCCACCGCCACCAGCCACGCGAACCACACGAACCCTTCCGGCCGGGTGAGGTCCACCAGGGGCGTGGCACGCATCCGGTCCAAAAACCACAGGCCGTTGTCGCCCTTGGTGATGGGGGCGAGCACCTTCTGCATCACGTGGTACACGATCACCGCCAGAGCGAGGTTCACCAGGGCGAAGTAGTCGCTGCGGAGCCGCACGAACACCAGGCCCACCACCGCGGCAAAGACCAAGCCGCTCAGGACCCCCGCCAGCATTCCCACCAGGGGGTCCCGGCCGAAGTAGTACAGGTAGAAGGCCGTCCCGTACGCCCCCGCCGCCAGGTACGCGGGCTGCCCGAAGGAGATGAACCCCACCCGGCCCAGGAGGAAGTTGCAGGCCATGGTGTACACGGAGAAGATGAGCACCTCCACCACGAAGGGCAAGGGCAACGCCCAACGCCCCAGGGCCAGGGCCGCGAAGGGCACCAGAATCCCCGCCCACCAGCGTACGCGGCCCTTCACAGGTACGCCTCCACCGCACCCGAGCGAATGGCTTCGCGGTCGGTGATCTCCGCCACCACCCGGCCCTCCTTCACCGCGTACACCACGTCCGCCACCCGGCCTACCAGGGGCAGGTTTTGCTCCACCAAGAGCATGGTGGCGTGCCCCTTGAGTTCCTCGAACACCTGCCCCAGCTGCTCCACCACCGCGGGCGCCAGCCCCTCCGTGGGCTCGTCCACCAGCAACACCTTCGGCCGACCCAGCAGGGCGCGGCCGATCATCAGCATCTGGCGTTCTCCTCCGCTCAGGTACCCTCCCTTGCGGTCCAGCAACCCCTTGAGCCGGGGGAAGTAGCGGAACACCACGTCCCAGTCCCAGTCCCCCGTGGCGTAGCTGGCCAGACGAAGGTTCTCCCGGACGGTCAGGTCTGCGAACACCCGCTTGTCCTGTTGAACATAGCGGATCCCCATGCGGGCCACCTCGTACGGCTTGCGGCCCACCAGATCCACCCCGCCATACCGCACCCGCCCCGCCCGCGGGCGGAGGAAACCCGCGATGGTCCGCAGGAGGGTGGTCTTGCCGGCCCCGTTCCGACCCACGCAGGCGGCGAGGCTGCCGGGTGGCACCGCCAGGCGCACGTCGAACAGCACCTGCGCCTCGCCGTACGCTACGTGCAGGCCCTCCACCACCAAGGCGCCGTCGTGGCCGGTCATGCGGACCTTTCCCCCACCCGCCAGTAGCTGCGGCGCACTTCCGGGTCCTGCAAGCACTCCTCCGGGCTTCCCTCCGCGATCACCCGCCCCTCGTGCAGGACCGCCAGCCGCCCGACAAAGCCCAAGAGGTGCGAGACCTTGTGCTCCACCACGATCATGGACCGCTGTCCCACCTGAAACCGCAGGACCTCCAGCACCTGGTGAATCTCCCCCTGGCTCAGCCCCGCCAGGGGCTCGTCCAGCATCAGCACCCGCGGCTCCGCCAGGACGGCCATGGCGATCTCCAGCCGCCGCTTCTCTCCCAGGCTCAGGTGCCGGACCAGGCGGTCCCGCATCCCCCCCAGCTGGAAGTGCTCCAGGGCCGCCTGGACCCGCGGGTCGTGGTAGTAGCGCCGCCTGGGCGTGGTGAGGAGCGGCCCCACACGGGATCCCGAGTGCAGACGGCTGAAGAGAGCCAGCACCAGGTTGTCCACCACGGGCAGGGCGTCGAAGGTGGAAGCCAGCTGGAAAGTCCGCACCAAACCCAAGGCCACCCGATGCTGGGGTGTGGCCCGGGTGACGTCCTGCCCCAGGTACAACACTTGCCCGGCGTCGGGGGCATGGTAGCCGGTGACGAGGTTGAAGAAGGTGGTCTTGCCGGCCCCGTTGGGGCCCACGATGCCCACCACCTCGCCTTCCCGCAGGGAGAAATTCACCCGGTCCACGGCCACGAAGGACCCGAACCGTTTAGTAAGGTCCACGGTGCGAAGGATTTCCCCGCTCAAGGCTGCCTCCGGCAAACCGCGGGCCCGCCGGCCGGCGGGCCCGCGGTGCCCTCCTCGCGGTTTCCCTTCCGACCTAGTACCCGAGCGCCTTCAGGGGTGGCAGGACCTCCTCCCCTCCCTGTGCGCCCACCACCTGGAACAGGTCCCACTCGTGCTTCTGCTCGCCCGGTCCCTTGCCCTTCACCAGGAAGGCCGCGAACCGGTAGATGACGGAGTGGTCCTTGCGCCACTGGGCCGGGCCCTTCACCGTCTGGAAGATGGGCTTAGCCATGAGGGCGTTGGCCACCTTCATGGGTTCCAGGGATCCCGACTGCTCGAAACCGCGGAACATCTCCTGCATGGCGGTGTACGCGATGGTGGCGTACGCGTCCGCGGGTGTGCGGTAGCGGGCCTGGTACTGCCGGTTGTACTCGGCCGCGCCCTTCGCCACGGGGGAGCCGCCGAGGAACCGGTCCAGGTCGTAGTAGAAGTAGTGCATGGCGTACACGTCCTTCAACGCCTCCGGCGGCAGCCCCTTGGCCACCACGTTGGTGATGAAGGCGTTGAAGATGGTCATCTCGCGGTTCAAGCCCATCTGGTACGTCTGCTTGAGGAGAGCCACCGCGTCCGCGGCGAACTGGGCCGAGATGAACACGTCAGGCCGCGCCGCGCGCACCTTCTGGAGCACCGTGGTGAAGTCCGCGGTCCCCAGTGGCACCTCGTCGTAGCCCACCACCTGGGCCCCGAACTTCTCCGCCGCGGCCCGCACCCCGTCCCGCATGTCCCAGCCCCAGCTGTCCGCCCGGGCCAGGAAGAAGATACGCTTCTTGTTCAGGACCTGGATGGCCGCAGACCCCGCCATGTACCCCACGGTCCAGGGGCTGAAGGTGACCGCGAAGGTGGTGTCCGCCAACTTACCACGCTCGAAGGCCTCCTTGGCCATGACGCACACGGGGAAGTACGGCATGGGCTCCCGCTTCACCACCGCGTTGATGGCGTACGCCAGGGGAGCCCACGTCTGCCCCACCACCCCGACCACACCCTGCTCCACCAGGTAGCGGTACCGCCGGACGCCCACGTCCAGCTTGGCCTCGTCGTCCGCGACCACGCCTTCCACCCGAACCCTTCCCCAGGGCATCCGGAGTCCGCCCTTCTCGTTCACCTGGTCGATGGCCAGCATCGCTCCGTTCCGCTGAGTCTCGGCCACCGCGGCGAACGGCCCCGTAAGGGGCAGGAGGATCCCGATCTTGATGGTGCTCGGGTTCGCCGCCCCCGCGAGGGCAGAGGCAGCCAGGGCCGCACTGACCAGCAGTGCCAACACCACCACAGTTCCTCGCATCGCACACCCCCAGCCAGCGTCCTGCGTGCATTTATATCGTATATCATAGAGGGCAAGGCTGCGCCAGAGGGAGGCTACCCTCCTCTGGCCTGCCTCCTACAGCCGCGCCTGGAAGATCACGGTGAGATTGGGGGCCTGAGGCCCGGTCAAGATGACCGTCAAGCGCGAGTCTTCCTCCTCCACGCGGACGG
>Ga0272447_1002310_pt1 | contig 10406 bp, 10 predicted proteins | sample YNPCB0133_FD_194589 | JGI IMG/M metagenome (GOLD analysis project Ga0272447, IMG submission 194589) | Hot spring microbial mat communities from Yellowstone National Park, WY, United States - YNP-CB-013-3 | ecosystem: Environmental > Aquatic > Thermal springs > Hot (42-90C) > Sediment | place...
GGCGATGGGATACTGGCCGTACGGGTACGCTCGCTGGAGGCACTACCCGAACTCGTCGCGGGCACGCTGGCGCACGGGCCCAGCGCGCTGGTACTGGTGCCCGCCTTCGCGGGCCTGGGCTATCCGTACGAGGATCTCCTGGAGTTGGCCGAGCGAGGCGAGTGGGAGACGATCGAGCAGCGACTGGTGACCCTGCAGGAGGCACTGAGGGCCGTGGCACGCCTGCCGGTGCCGGTGGTGACAGCACTCGACGGGGAAGGGCGCGGGGCCGCAACGACGCTGGCGCTCTGGAGCGACGCGACCGTAGCCTTTCTCACAACGCCGCTGGGATTCCCGGGCGCGATCGTTGGACTGCTCCCGCTCGGCGCGCTGACGGCGTTGCGCGTGCGGGCTGAAGCACGAGAGCACGGGCTGCAGGCACCGCTGCGTGCCGAATCCGGGGTAGTGAGTGCGCTCACCGCCTTCCTGGCATCCGAGCGAGTAGAGTCGGCGCAGCGAGCGGGGATCTCCGGGCTACTCGGTGACCGCTGGCTGGCGACGATGGACCGCGACGGCTTGCTCGACGCAGCCGCGGGACTGGCTCGCGCTCTCGCACGGAGCGTGCCCAGGCGCCCGCTGGGGGACGCCGTCGAGCTCGGCACAGCCGGGGAGCAGGTGACGGCCGGGCTGCGGCTCGCCGAGCTGGAGCCGGCTACGCGGCAGGTGGTGGAAGCGCTGGTGCGGGCAGTGCGCCGATCGGGCAATGTGGACGATCTCCTCGCGGCAGAGCGAGCCGTGCTGCGCGAACTCCTGCGGGGCGGGGAGTACCGGCAGCGCGCACGCGCGACTCTGCAGGCACTGGCTGCAGCGCGGCGGTGAGGTGACAGGGAAAAGGGGAGACAGTATGACGCGGATCCTGCGGGAACGACGAGACGGGGTACTCCTGCTCCGACTGAACTGGCCGGACAAGCTCAACGCGATCAACGCCGCGATGCTCGGCGAGCTGTGCGCTGCACTGGAGGAAGCGCGAGGCGACGACACGGTACGCGTGGTCGTCCTGACTGGTAACGAGCGGGCATTCTCGGCGGGTGCCGATATCGACGGCTTCGCTGGTGTGACGGTCGAGGAGCTGGCGACGAGCCGCTCTGACCTTCCGCAGTGGGACACCATCCGGCGCTTTCCCAAGCCCCTGATCGCGGCTGTTTCCGGTTATGTGTTCGGGGGAGGGCTCGAGCTCGCACTCGCCTGCGACATCATTGTGGCGGCGCAGGGGCGCGGTTCGCAGCGCCGGAAATCAAGATCGGGCTCATTCCAGGGGCTGGAGGGACGCAACTCTTGGCCCGTCGCTTCGGCAAGTACCGGGCGATGGAACTGGTGCTGACCGGCCGAGAGTTTTCGGCGGAGGAGGCCGAACGCTGGGGTCTGGTCAACCTGATCGTCCCAGCGGAAGAGTATCTGGAGCGAGCACTCGAACTGGCGCAGCAGATCGCGCAGTACCCGCCGGCAGCGGTGCGGGCGGCGAAAGCGGCGATCGTGACTGGGCTCGAGATGCCGCTGGATGCGGCGCTACGCTTCGAACGCGAACTCTTCTTGCGGATCTTCGCGACACCGGAGGCGCAGGAAGCGATCCAGCGTTTCCTGGAGCGCCGGCGGGCCAAGCAGCGAGCTGAGTGAATACCATCCTGCGCCGGGAAGGGAAGGGGACGCAGGCCGGCTGGGGAGAACGACCCAGCCGGCCTCGTTTGACAGACAGGAGGCGGACGGCGAGTGTCAGAAGCGCTCGACGTACCAGGCGAAGCGGTCGAGAGAGATGCGTCCGTCGATCTCGACGCGCGGCTCGACCCAGCGCTTCTCGCGCGTCCACTGTGTTCCGCCCCAGGCGGCCATGGCGCCGAAGTAGCCGGTAGTGCTGACGATGCTGGCGACTCGTGGGTTCCAATCGCCCCCCGGGTAGGCGAAGAAGCGGACCGGCTCACCGAGCCACGACTCGAGCGTACGGCGACTGGTCTCGGCTTCCCAGCGGGCGGCGCCATCGTCGAGGCGAGTCATGGCGCGGTGGGTCATGGAATGCGAGCCGATCTCGTGGCCCATGGAACGGAGTTCGCGGAGTTCGGCTGCGCCGAGCGCACTCCGGCCAGGCAGGACGAAGAAGGTCGCTGTCATGTTGCGGGCAGCGAGCGCGCGGGCAGCGGCGAGTTGGCTGCGCGGACCATCGTCGAAGGTGATGACGACCGCTCGTTCGGGCAATGGACCATCGGCCAGGAGCGCCTCGAAAGCCTGTTCGAGCGAGATGGTGACGTAGCCGTTGGCGAGGAGCCAATCGAGTTGCTGCTCGAGGCGCCAGAGGGGGATGCGGTAGCGGGCGGCTGGCTCGCCGATATCGTGGTACATGAGCACCGGCAAGCGGAAAGCGCGCGGGAAGAGGGCCGGATCGTAGTCGGGCACGCCGGGCTGGCGGGGGACGGGAGCGGTCTCGACGCCATCGCGGGCTGCGAGCTCGGCACCGAGGCGAGCCAGCTGGACCTCCCAGAGCGTGCCGAGCGCCTCGGGGTGCCAAGAGAAGCGGGCGCGCTCGAAGTACTGGACGGTGACGGGCTGGCCGGTTTCCGGATCGACTTCGGTGAATTCCTCGGAGATCGGGTAACCGAAGACGGGGAGGCCGCCATTGCGGAGCCAGAAGCGGAGGAAACCGTTGGCGAGGAAATGGCCGGTTTCCGGGAAGAAGCGGCGAAGCGGCGTCGGTGGCGGCGCATCCAGTGCGAGCGGCGTGAAGGGCGGATCGTTGCGCCCCGTGGTGAGCAGGGCAGCGATCCGAGTGAGCTGGACGGGGCAAGCCGGATTTCCGGCGCATTCGGGCAATGCCTCCAGGCGAGCCCGCTCGAAGTACTGGACGAGTAGGCCATCCCGCTCGCGCGCCTCGCTCAGGGGATAGCCGAGGATGCGGAGTCCACCGTGGGCGCGCCAGAAGGAGAGGAACGGCTCGTCGAGGTGGTGCCCGGTGGTGGGGAAGTAGACGACGGACGGTGGGCGAGCGGCGCGCGCTGGCTGGACGGCGGCGAGCCAGCCGAGCACGAGCGACCAGATCCAGAGGAAACGGAGATACCGCATTGTCCTCCTCTTCCCAACGACACACGCCGACGATCCCTCTTCGGCGCCTCTCTACTAGATAAACGAGCGAACTCGTGAACGGGTTACGAAGGGGGAGTGACGACGGAGTGGGAGGCTCGTCCGCTCGAACGCCAGGGTCATCGACCGACTCGGCGTTTCGCTGGTGTGAGGGACCAGTGAGTACGGTGCGAAAACCGTGACGGCATGGCGAGCGCTCCGTCGGTACCTGCTCGGTTCCGTCGCCATGACAGGGGGAGCCTCGAGCAGGATGCGACCATCCCGCCCGGTCGGCTGGGAGATAACCAGGCACAGGGCGTGGGTGCATTCACAATATCGGACACTGGCGGGCCGGTTGCACGGCGGGCGCTGCGAGAGGCAGCCGATGTTGTGAGCCCCACCGGCGTGCTCGGCGAAGTCCGCAATCGATTACCGTCTTCATCGGTCTGCGCCCCGCAAAGACACCACGCATGAACTCGGGTCAAAGACACACCTCTTCCCGCAAGGGGCAATTTCTGATCTCTCATCACCACGACATCAGGCGACATGCGAGAGATTCGGAATGTGCATGCGCGATCGACACCAGCCACCGGCTCCAGGGAAGCAGCCCTCGCATCACTTTTGTGCTTCCGACGCGTGACGTACGACCGCAGGCTCTGGCACACCGGAGCGAGCTTCTGACCTCGAGCGAGCGATGAGTTCGGCAAACCCCTAATTCGACTGGTAGCGGAGCCATCACAGCGCTGCCGATCTCTCTCCATGATGTGATATCGAAGATAGAACGAGTGTTCGCTAGGATGACGAAGAGCGACTCACTGGGGAGCAGTCCCCGAAATGCGCCTGAGACGATGGGATCGCAAAGGAAGAGAGCTCCGGGGAATCCCGAGAAAAGCATTCTCACATGACCCGCCGATACCGTTTCAGATGCGCAGCACCGCATCCTGATCTCACGGAAAGCATTGTTGGATCGCTCGCATCATCGAATCGTCGCGCCGGAGCCGGACAGTGTTCTCGTTTCTCACCGGGAGTGCGTCGCACGAACTGGGCACCGTGGCATCATTCCGACTCGTCCAGGAGGCGATATACTTCGAGACGGCTGTTCCTGGAGCGCATCCATACGTAACGACGATGAAGTGTAGCCTTCTGACTCCACCGCGCAAGCGAAAGGTGCTAAGATCATCCTTGCGGCGATCAGTGTTCGTGCGCCAGCGCACGAGCCTCTCGAGTGATGGAACGCGGAGCGACGATGCCCGGACCCCCATTCGCCGACGCGTCGTCGGATAATGACTTGGAACGATTGAAAGCAGAGATTCTCTCGATGCGGCGCCGCCGAAAGGATGGAAGGCCAGCACCCCACAAGCTCGTTCTCCTTTTGGCCGTGATCGATTGCTTCGCTGACGGAACTTTCCGCGACAATCGGATTTATCTCGATGATCGATTAGAGATGTCTTTTCGACGGCACTTCGAGCGATTCGGCATAGAAGAGCATCGGGCGCGAATCGTCTATCCTTTCTTCCATTTGAGATCGTCGCCATTCTGGTACCACCGTATCAGAGAGGGACAGGAAGCCTCCTATACGGCATCGACGACAGTCGTGTCCAAAGCGGCAGCCAATCGAATGATCGAGTACGCTTGCTTGTCCGACTATGCCTACTCAGTGATGACTTCAGTCAGCAAAAGAGAGCGACTTCGGTCCTGGATCGAAGAACTGCTTCGAGACGAGTTGGGCGATTAATCGCTGGGCAGGGACAGCCGTTCGATAGGCTGGTCTCTGCTTCGAATGATCACGAGAATGCTCGCCGGTCTGTGCGGTGGGTGTTCCCGCAAGCACCGACGTTAGCGAGCGTTCCCGTCGACGCGGTAGGACCAGACACAAAAAGAAGCGCAGGCGACGATCCGGATCGGGATCGGACGGTTCACGACGCGCGAGGAGATCGAGCGCGCCGCGCACCTGATCGCGCTCGCTTGGGAGCGACTCGTCGAAGCAGGTCAGTGATCGATCAGCCGGCGTCCTCAGCCCCTGCCCACTGCTCGACTCTTCGTCCACATCCCCAGCACGCAGCACTCATTGAGCACGGCCGGAATCGGCTGGGGGCACGGTACGGATCTCGACGCGCACGGGTACCAGTGCTCGGCAGCGCACGAGTTGCACGGAGCGATGGCACGGAGGGCCGCGCTCACGCGGGTGATACGACGCACCGACGGGAACGGTCGCACGCCGGGGCGCTCGTCTCCATGCTGGACTCCAGCGACGGGAGGGCTCTCCGGTGAGACGCGCTACCATCCCAAAGCGAGCGGTGAACCGCACTGTCCTCCGGCGGCGAGGACTCGTAACTCTCTGCCCAGCACAGCTGGTGCACAGCACACCACCAGTCCGCCCGACCGTACCCCCTTCCCCTCAGTCAAGATTGGCCAGGAGGTCGGCGCGGGGGAACTGCTGGTGCCGGAGCGGGCGGCGGACACCGGTACGACTCAGTTCGGCCAAGGCGGCACGGCAGAGCGCGAGACCTGCCTGGCCGTGCTCGTGCCAACCGGTCGCGGTGACGGGCGCGAAGCCGTGGGCGAGGAGCGAATAGTTGCGGTGCTGCGTCCACTGCAGGAGGCGCGGACGCTCGGCGGCGAGCCAGCCAGCGAGCGGCTCATCGGGGAGGTCAGCCAAAAGATCCCAGGCCTGAACGAGGGCGAGCCGGACCGGCCCGTTTCCCTCGGTTCGCCCGGCGAGCTTGGCTCGCCAGGCCTCGGGAAGGCGCGCCAGCTCGACGTCGCTCGTGTCGATGCGATGTCCCAGCCAGAGGCGCAACTGCACGAGCAGCTCGAGCGCGCGGTAGACGCGGGCGACTGCATCGTCGTAGCGGGACTGGGTCGCCCGACGCTCGGCATTGAGGAGGATGTCCTCGACGGCGATGTAGGGATCGCGCAGCTGATCGAGGTGAGTCAGGCGCGACCCGCGAGCATCCGGCTGACCCGGCGCGAAGGCGCGGACGACGCTGGTGAGCTGGTCCAGAACGGTGAGCCAGCTGTGCCACTCGCGCCGGTACAGCTCCAAAAACGTCTTCGCTGTCGCCAGCTCGTAGCGATCCCAGGCATCGAAGGCACGGCAGAGGTTGCGGGCATGTTCGAGCCGGGTGCGCAGGGCTGCCGAGAGTTCGCGCTGCAGAGCCTGGTCGAGCGTGGCCGCCGCTTCGGCGTAATCGAAGCGCTCGAGCGCGAGACGCGCTAACCCGACGAAGCGACGCGCCCGGACGTCATGGACGCCGCTGACGGGGGCGAAGCTCTCTGTCCCCGGGATCACGGTCGCCTGGCGTCCGCGCGCTCCCCGCACCAGGCGGAGTTGCACCTCGGGCTGTCCCTCGCTGTCCAGGGCAGCCAGGACCAGGGCAGCGCTCATCGACTTGGTTCCCGCGGTGTAGTCGGCCAAGAACTCAGCGTCCGCGAAACGACGCCGGAGATCGGTGAAACACTCTACCAAGCGCTGGTAGCAGGCAACCAGATCGTCGGGATCCTCGAGCGAGACGACCTCGTAGCGCTCGGGTGGGAGACCGGTGAGTGCGGCGTGGTCCTCGACGAAACGCAGGCTTCCCGCCTGGAAGTCGGCGGCGTGGGAGCACACGAAGGCGACGAAGTCCGGGCGAGCCTCGCGCAAGGCGTAGGCTTCCGGTCGATCGGCGACGTTACCGTCCGTCGGCTTCCCGACGTTGAGGACGAGGACACGACGCACTGGCTGGTTCATCGTTCACTCCCTGTTCCGGAACACGCCGTAGCCGCTCGTCGTCTTGGCCCCGAAGCCCAGCTGGGCCAACCCGTTGCGGAGCCAGCCCAGAGCGAGCTGCCGGAGTCGGCCATCGGGATCGCTCACCCCCTGGCGGAGCCCGATCGCGATCCGGTAGCGCGTGCCCAGTGCGACGGTGAGGAAGGTGATCGGGTTCGGGTTCTGCCAGGGTGTCGGCGGCTCCTTCCCGCTGTAATAGTCCGGATAGTGGGGTGTCATCACGTCGAGCTCGAGGCGCCAGCCCGGCTCGGGGTAGGCATCGAAGAAGACGAGCGCACCGGCCTGAGCGACCTCGTGCGCTTCTCCCGAGCGGGGTACGCGGCCGAAGACGGCGAGAAAATCGGGATCGGACTCGTCGCGCCGCTCGACCAGGTGCGCGTACGCACGGGCGACGCCCTTCAGCCCGCTCCCCGGTAACACGGGAAAGCCGAGCCGGTCGAAGCGGAAACCGATCTCGAGCGGGCCGTGCGCACCGAGGCCGGTGACCAGGCGGGACTCGAGCTCGACGGAAAATGGTTCCGCTCCGGCTGCCCGCACCGTCGCCTCCCAGCGAGCCAGGATCTGCTCGGCGAGCGGGCTCGTCGCGAGCCGTTGGGCTGCGGCGATCACCTCGCGGAGGAAGTCGCGGCGCGGCGTCGCGTCGGTCCGGTCGCCGAAGATGGCTGCTTCCGGCGCGAAGCGGTCGAAGAGGAGCGCGGGGTTCGCGGCCTGGCTCCGAGCGCTGCTCCAGAACGTGCACGTGGCGGATGGGAGGAGTGGTTGCGACCGGCCTCGGGCGTCGTCGGAGCGCTCGGCTGACCGATCGCGGTCGCGCGGTGGGCCGGAGCGGCCACCCGCAGGTGGTCGCTCCCCGCTGCGTTGCGGTCGGCGACCGTTGCCGCGCGGCTGGTCGGATCGTGGTCGTTCGCGCATCGGCTCACTCCTTCACGAGCTCGGCTTCGGCGAACCGCTTGAGCCAGGCGAGGAAGGCGAGCGCCTCCAGCGTGGCCCGGCGGTACTCGGCGACGTCGGCGGACTGGACGATCCAGTCGCGGAGGTCGTCGCGGACTGTTCCGAGGAGCTGCTGACTGACCCAGCGCGAGAGGTCACGGGCGAGTTGGAGATGGGCGTTGACGTCCTCGAGCTTCTTGGGCTTCTTGGACATCAGAAACGCTAAGGTCTGGCCGAGCCCGTGCATTTGGACGAGCGAGGCAGCCTCGCGAGCGAGCTGGCCGTACTCGCTGGCGAAGTCGGTGCGTTGCACTGCTTGGACGCATTGCCAGGCGAAGGCCGCTCGCTGCTGCTCGAGAATCCGCTGTCGGCTCTGGGGGATGCTCATCGCTCGGACCTCCTCTCAGACGCGCGCGACACGCAGGACGACGGCGCCGCGGCCAGTCGTCTCGTCGCCACCCAGGCGGACCCGCCGGCCGTCGAGCTTGCCTGTCAACCAGCCGAGCAGCGTGCGGCCGTCTTCGTTCACCTTGTCATAGCGCGAGCGGGTCGTTGCCAGGAGACCGACCAGAAGCGTTTCGGCCGGCAAGGTCTCGGTCGTCCAGAGGGCGCCCGATTCGACCGTCTTGGTCTCGTCCTTCAGCCGCACGTGGGCCTCGACCTCGGTCGCGTAGAGGACGAAGTCGCGGAACTCGTCGTCGGGCAGGACGCAGAGATGCTTGGCCAGGTTCTCCCGCCACCAGGCGTATTCCGGCGTCTGGGGCAGGGCGAGGGCGACCAGCCACTCGGCCAGCGCCGAGACGAGACCGGCCAGTTCGCCGACCAGCGTGAAGCTGTACTCCTCGAGGACGACACCGACCTGCTGACCAGCCGGGGTGAGGAGCGCGCTGCCATTGGCGACGGCGCACTGACCCGGCTGGAGACCGGCGAAGCGGGTGGGGTCGACCGGCCCCTCGAGTCCGGCCAGCTTGGCCAGACGGCCGAGGCGGGCTAGGACAGCCGGGCTGGTGGTCCAGGCGAAGACGCCAGCCAGCGAGCGAACCGGGAAGAGAACGACCTGGAGGTCGGTGACCTGGAGGGCGCCGGCATGGGCGGCGGCCTCCTCCGGCCGATCGGGGCCGAAGAGGGCACGGTGACGCTCGGCATCGGCGCCGTTGGCCTGGGTCGTCGCCCGGAGGACGCCCTTGACGCTGGACGCCTGGACGAGCGGAAAGCCGGTGATCCGTTCGCGCTGGATGGGTAGGTCGACGGTTCCGACCGAGCGGCCGGTACCGGCATGGACCGGTGTCTCGCAGTAGGCGAAGAGCAAGGCACTCGCTTCGGCCATCTCACCATCCTCCGATCAGCACTGTCCCGAAACCGATCTCGGCACCCCAGTCGCTCACAGTCGGCCAGGGAAGGTCGCTGGTGCGGCGGAGCCGGGCCTCGCCACGGGCGACGAAGTAGTAGACGCTCCCGGCCGGCACGGCGCGGTGCGCGGGACGCTCGCGACCACGCGCGAGATCGAAGCCACCGACCGTCTCGTAGCGATCGAGCGCCGCCGCGACCAGCTCGACGGAACCTTCGAAGAAGGCGCCCCAATCCCGCGGGAGCCAGCCGCGCTCGAAGACGGCGGGAGTCAGGAAGAAGAGGACGAACCGCTCGGGCAACGGCTCGGGAACCGGTGGTGGAGCGAACGAGGTGACGACCTCGAACCGTGCCGACCGGCGTTCCCCACCGAGCGCGAGGACTCCCGCCGGCTCTGGCCAGTCGAGCCCAGTGAACGAGACCAGCAGCCCCACGCCAGGCGCTGGTCGGACGTAGCGCGCCTCGTAGTAGAGTCCCTCGCGCGTCGTGCGGCGGGACGAGTCCTGGGCGATCCCGATCCGCACCTCCTCCGCCCAGAGTTCCTCTTGCGGGACACCGGGAACGGGCTCGCCGCGGGAGTAGGCAGCGAAATCGGTCAGGCGCAGCCAGAGTCGCTGGCTGGCCTTCTCGGACACTGGCTCGCCTGCGTGCCACAGCGGGAAGAGTGCGGGTGTCGGTGTGGGCAGACGCAGCCACTCCGGTGGCTGCTCGGGCAGCGGCAGGCGCCGGTCCTGGCGACCGGGGAACGCTGCATCGGCCGGTGGGGGAAGCAAGACCTCGAACTCGCCGGATGCGGTCCGACGTGCGACGAGCGGGCCGACCAGGCGCAGCGGCCCCCAGTCTTCCGGTCCACCGACTACCTCGCCGACAGCTGCGGCGTCCCAGGGGGGAACCGTGGAGTGGACCATGAGGTGGTAGGCACGCAACGCTCCCTGCACCACCAGCGGACTGGGTGGGAAGCGGCTGGCGGCGCGGAACTGCTCACCCGCCATAAAGGGGCGGCCGTCGCGGAAGAGCCAGACGTCGAGCGGTTCCAGGAACAGCGTCGTCACTCGCCACCTCCTCTCGCCAGGAAGCGCGCCAGCGCGAGCCAGTCGGCCAACTGTGCCGGTCCGGAGGGCACGCGCTCGAACCGACGCGAGTCGTCCTCGCCCGGCAGGCTGGCGCGCAGCTGGTCGTAGCTGGTCGCGAAGCCGTACAGCCGCTCGACCAGCCGCTCGCGCTCGTCCGCGGTACCGCTCGGCCACTCGCCCTGGCGTTTGACCGAACGAGCGAG
>Ga0272447_1002311_pt1 | contig 10396 bp, 8 predicted proteins | sample YNPCB0133_FD_194589 | JGI IMG/M metagenome (GOLD analysis project Ga0272447, IMG submission 194589) | Hot spring microbial mat communities from Yellowstone National Park, WY, United States - YNP-CB-013-3 | ecosystem: Environmental > Aquatic > Thermal springs > Hot (42-90C) > Sediment | place...
CAGACGCCGTTGGAAGACCAGCGGACGCTTGCGCACCGCCACCAGCGCCCCCAGCGCAATCAGCCCACCCAGCAGGTGCAATCCATGCGCAGCCGTCAGTACGTAGAAGAAATCCACCGCGGGCATGCGTGCCAAGCCCAGCCCATGAGCCGTTAGCTCGCGCCAAGCACTGAGCTGCCCCGCCACGAATAGCCCACCCAACGCCACCGTAAGCCAGAGCAGCCCGGTCGGGACGGACTCAGCAAAGCGCCGCCTACGGACGCGCCACTGAACCATCCCAAGCGTGATGCTGCTTGCCAACAGCACGGCTGTATTTGCCCACACGATCGAGGGAAGCGGGAACATTCGCCCGTCGGTGCCGATGCGTACAATCGCCGCGCTGGAGAGCGCCGCAAAGAGCATCGTCACTCCAACGATGAGCAGCCACATGAAGAGCTGCCCCGTTGGCATCAACGGTCCACCCCCGCCCGGCGGGAAGCCATCCCGCCCGAACTGCCCAATGTTGCCTCCCGACCAGCGCCGGACTGGAACGCGCACCTGCATGGTCAGCTCCCCGCCGAATCTCCATTCCCATGGGCATGCCCGTCGGCACCGTTTCCGGCACTTCCATCTCCGGAGGGCGCCGTACCGGCGACCACATGCACCCGGCGTCCAGGCTCACCCGTAGGCTCCTGCTCCACCGGCACCGTCTGCGGCACAAAGTCGCTGGATGCCCCAGGCACGCTGTAATCGTACGCCCAGCGGTGGACCACCGGCAATGTCTCACCCCAGTTCCCGTGCGGCGGCGGAGAGGGTGCCTGCCACTCCAGTGTCGTTGCCTGCCACGGGTTGGCATCCGCCTTCTTTCCCCACCACAGGCTCCGCACGAAGTTGATCAGGAACAGCACCTGCGCCGCTCCCACGGCAAACGCCGCAATGCTAATGAACACCTGAATGCTCTGCGCATCCGGGGGCAGGTACTGCAGAGCACCGAATCCATAGTACCGACGGGGCACCCCCATGAAGCCCAGGTAGTGCATCGGGAAGAAAACCGCGTACATCCCCAAAAACGTCAGCCAGAAGTGCAGCTTCCCCAGCCGCTCGTCCATCATCCGCCCGAACAGCTTCGGGAACCAGTAGTACAAGCCTGCAAAGACCCCGAAGACCGAGCTTATCGCCATAACGATGTGGAAGTGCGCCACGACAAAGTAGGTGTCGTGCAGTTGGATATCAATCGTCGGGTTGCCCAAGAAGATGCCCGTCAGCCCGCCGGTGACGAACGTGGAGATAAAGCCGATGGCGAAGAGCATCGGCGTAGTAAAGCGCAGCTTCCCGCGCCAGAGCGTCCCCAGCCAGTTGAAGGTCTTGATCGCCGACGGCACGGCGATGATGAGCGTCGTCAGCGTGAACGCTGCGCTGAGCCAAATGTTCATCCCGCTGACGAACATGTGGTGCCCCCAGACGATGAAGCTCAAAAAGCCGATTGCCAGAATCGAGAGCACCATCACGCGGTAGCCAAAGATCGGCTTGCGCGCGTTGTTGGAGATGATCTCGGAGGCGATCCCCATCGCCGGCAAAATCAGGATGTACACCTCCGGATGCCCCAAGAACCAGAACAGATGCTGCCACAGCAGCGGATTGCCTCCCTCGCGCGCCAGATGCTCACCCCCAACCACAAGGTGCGTCAGGTAGAAGCTCGTGCCCAGGTGCCGGTCCAGCAGCAGCAACACCGCCCCGGCAAACAATGCCGGAAAGGCAAGCAAGCCCAAAATCGCCGCCACAAACAACGCCCACACCATCAGCGGCAGCCGCATCATGGACATCCCCTGCGTGCGCAGGTTCAGCGTCGTGGTGATATAGTTCAATCCCCCCATGACCGAGGACACGATGAACACCGCCATGGAGATGAGCCACAGCGTCTGCCCCAACTGCGAACCGGGCACTGCCGTCTCCACCGCACTCAGCGGAGGATACGCCGTCCACCCCGCTGCCGCAGCACCCCCGGTCACAAAGAGCGAGGCGACCATAATGATGCACGAGAGCAGGAAGACCCAGTAACTGAGCATGTTCACAAACGGGAACGCCATATCCCGCGCCCCGCACTGCAGCGGAATCAGCAGGTTCCCAAAGCCTCCCACTAAGATCGGCGTCAGGAAGAAGAAGATCATCAGCGTCCCGTGCATCGTCATCATCGCCAAGTAGGCATCCGGGCGCAGGACGCCACTCTCATCGAAGAGCCCTGGAAAGAGCTTCGCAGCGATCGGGACAGACTCCCCCGGCCACGCCAACGGGATGCGCATGAGCCAGGACATCACCAACCCAATCACGCCCATGATGAGCGAAGTAATGATGTACTGGGCGGCGATGACCTTGTGGTCTGTGCTGAAAATCTGTCGCCAGAGGCTCTGCTTGTGCTCGTGTGCGAGAGCAGCTTCGGCGTGAACATGCGGCGTTGCCATCGGTAGAGAGGCTTGCTTTACTGAGACATGCTCGACAAGAGCTCGCCGACAGGGGTTTGCTCCTGCTGCCAGCGTTCAAACTCCTGTGCCGATTCCACAACTAGGACACCGCGCATGATGTAGTGCCCTTGCCCGCAGAGCTCGGCACAGGGGATATCGTATGTGCCCGCTACCGTGGGCACAAACCAGAAGCGCGTTGTCATCCCCGGGACGGCATCCTGCTTGACCCGCATCGCTGGGATAAAGAAGCTGTGCAGCACATCCTTTGCCGTGATGAGCACCTCCACCGGCTGATTGAGCGGCAGGTGCATCTCCGTTACCACGAAGTCATCACGTCCGGCTGGGTCCTCCGGGTCAATCCCGAACGGGTTCTCATCGCTGATGAAGCGCGGAGCGAAGCGCCCCAGCTTCCCATCCGGTCCAGGGTACTGGAAGCGCCAAGCGAACTGCTCGCCAACGACGCGCACCCGGAGCGCCTCCGCTGGCGCCGGTCCCTGAATCTGGAACCACGCCCTCGTCCCCGCAGCGATGAGCCCGGTCAGCACCACCGCCGGGATCAGCGTGTAGGTCAGCTCCAGTGGCTTGTTCTCCAGGTAGAAATACGCCCGCTGCTCCGCCGACCGTGCCCGGTAGCGCCAGACAAAGTACGCCAGGAGCACGTGCACCAGCACGAACACTATGCCGGTCACTACCAAGGTGATGTTGAACAGCGTGTCAATCCATTCCCCATGCACCGATGCCAGCGGCGGCAACCACCACCAGCGCTCCCCTATCGTCACCACCCCAACTGCCACCAACAGGAGCACCGCCAGGGCAAAGAGCACTCCCTGGTTGCTGGACCGCTCCATCTGACTTCGGCTCCCGTACTGTTGTACATGAGCTGATCTGGCTCAGCAGCACGCCGTATCTCTCTCATCGGACGCACTGAGGAGCACCTTGGGCGCGAATATATACGTTTTTCCCTTGCCCGATATTGACTGCAGGTCTCTCCTCGACCGCGCCCTCCCCTCCGGAGGCTTCCCGCTCCACGGGACCAGTACTGCCCTCAACTCGGGACCAGTACTGCTCTCAACTCCGGCTCATAAGCATGCCTTGGCATCTCCAACGCATCGGAGCGCACACCCACAGCAGTGGCACAGGAACCCACACTCATTCCAGAGACATATCCGCTTCCCTCCGGTGTGCACGGCTGGATGCAAGCCCGTACACGAGTTCCACATCGAGACAAGCATGCCATGTTCGCACCCCGATTGTAAGTTGAGCAAGCACACAGTGCTCCAATCCCGGTGACAGCCCCGATGGGAAGCCCCAGCATGTTCCACTGTTTCAGGGGGCAGCTATGCATACGACAGGACTATCCAATGGCAACGTGAGAGCGTGGGGTGTGGGAATGTGGCATCTCATTGCAATATGGGAGATGGCAGGAACGCCGCCACAGGGCGCGACGAAGCCTCCCTACTGGACACAGGTCCCGCCGGGGTAGAAGAAAGGGTGAATCGTGGTCCGCCGACCTTGGAAGGGAGCACCCCAAATCCTCAGTATGAGCACTACAGTTCGCTTTTCACTCCCGCAGCGCTTGCATGTCACGCTGAAGCTCTTCGATGTTCTCGGCAGAGAGGTGGCGACGCTGGTGGATGGAGAGATGGCAGCTGGTGAGCACTCGGTGCTATTTCCCGGCGGAGTGTACATCGTGCAGATGAGCGCTGGAAACGTGATAAGAGGAGCTCGATAGTATTGCTGAAGTACTCATCGCCACGCGAGCAGCACTGCAGTTCCGCTCGTGGTGGTGCGGTAGAACACGAACGTATCGCCATTCCTTGACGCCTGCTACCACAGCGCGTGGGTGCTGGGGGTATCGTCTTCGAGCGACGGGTCGGGGATGTGCTCAAAACGCAATCCGCATCGGTGCAGCGTCCCGCACCGTGTGCGACGCCGCAAGGTAGATCATCCCCGGTCCGTGGCGTGCGTTGATCCGGTCGAGCGCTGCCAGTATCGCGCGCTGGCAAAGAGATACCCCGGCGCTGCACGCCTCACCGGGCTGCCGTTTGCACCTCCTGCGGTGCCCGAGGGGAACGGACACGCCATAGCAACGCTGCTCCCCCGAGGAAGAGCATGCCTATAGCGGCGATTGCCCATCGGTAGCTCCCCGTGAACTGCACCACCAATCCAAACAGCAGCGGACCGAACCAACTGGAGCCCCGCTCGCTGATCTCGTACAGCCCAAAGTATCCCGCTTCCTGCCCTTTGGGGATGAAGAGCGAAAACATCGAACGCGAGAGCGCCTGTGTTCCCCCCAGCACAAGCCCGATTGCTGCAGCGGCGAAGGTAAATTCGGTTCCGCTGCGCAGGGCAATCCCGCTGTAGGCGATAATCCCCATCCACACCAGCAAGCTCAACAACAGCGCGCGTTTCGTCCCAAGCCGTATTCCCAACACCCCGAAGAGCAGCGCTCCAGCAAAGGCAACAAACTGCACCATGAGAATCGTCGCCGTCAGCGCCTCCATCCGAATACCCAGTTCGTGTACGGCGAATTGCCCTGCCAGCGCGATGACCGTCTGCACGCCGTCGTTGTAGAGAAAGTACGCTGCCAGGAAGAGCACCGCCGAACGCTGCCGGAGCATCTGCTGCAGCACCTGGGCAAGTCCACTCCAGCCGCTGCGCCACAGGGAAAGAGATTTCGGTACCGAGCGCACAGGGGCTCGCTCGCGGAGTCCAAGCGCTGGAATGAGCGTAAAGATTCCCCACCATACCCCCGCCGATGCCAGGCAGATCCGTACGGCATGCTCCAGCTCAAGCCCCACCTCCGGCGCCCAGCTCAACAGCAGCAGATTCCCCGCCAGGAGGATTCCCCCACCGAGGTACCCGATTGCCCACCCGCGGGAGGAAACCACATCGCGCTCCTCCGGTGACGCCAGCTCCGGCAGAAAGGCATTGTACATCACCACCGATGCCCCAAAGCAGAGGTTTGCCACCACGAAGAGCGCACCTCCGAGCAGCACCCGATCCCCTTCGACCCAATACAGCCCAACGGTTGCCGCCGCCCCGAGATAGGCAAACAGCAGCAACAACCGCTTCTTCCATCCGGTGGAATCCGCCAACGCTCCCAGCAGTGGCAACAGCAGCACCTGTAGTCCAACCGAAAGCGCCACCAGGTACGGATAGTAGGCGTCCGGAGCAATCGGCACGCCCAACACCCACAGCATCCCGTCCCGAGCCGCCCGATGGGCAAGCGCGGTCAGGTACGGTCCCAACAGCACCGTCAGCACCGTGGTCGGGAACGCCGAATTCGCCCAATCGTAGAAGTACCAGGCGCGCCGTTCCCGCCGCAGCTCTGGGCTATTCGTAGCGGAGGGCATCGACCGGATTGAGTGTTGCGGCTTTCCAGGCTGGATAGCTGCCAAAGCCCACCCCAACTGCCGCGCACAGCACCACGCTGATCGTCACCCATTGCCACGGGACCGAGAGCGGCAGCCCAATGAGGCTCCCCAGCCCCGCTCCCGCGGCAAATCCCAGCAGCACGCCGATGAGCCCGCCGATGAGCGTCACCGCCAGTGCCTCCACGAGGAACTGCTGCAGAATCCACCGCCGGCGCGCCCCAACGGCTTTGCGGATGCCAATCTCGCGGGTGCGCTCGCGCACCGCCACGAGCATGATGTTCATCACGCCGACCCCGGCAGCCAGCAGCGCAATTCCCCCGGCTGCCATGCCGAAGAAGCCAATGTAGCGGCTGAAGCTGGCAAATTGTGCCTGTGCGGATTCGCGCGTGATGAGCTCGAAATTGTTCGGCTCCCAGGGCTTCAATCCCCGCAGACGGCGCAGAATCGCAATTGCCTCGTCCATCACCTCCAGCGGTTCCCTGTTCATGGGGACCTGCACCAGCAAATCCAGCGACGTCCACTGACCCTTGAAGCGCAGCCACCAGGGCAGTGGGAGGACCACAAAATTGTCCAAGCTCTGCCCAAAAACCTTCCCCTGCGGCTGAAGCACCCCAACGACCGTGAACGGATAGCCCTGAATGCGCACCTCCTGCCCAATAGCCGAGGAATCCGAGCCGAAGAGCTCCTCTGCTACATCCGCACCGAGCACGGCAACGGGGCGCACCAGTGCAACATCCTCCGAGGTCAGCACCCGTCCGACCGCAACGCGCCACTGCAGGATGGCAAAGCACTCCGGGTCCATAAACGACACGCTCACGTCCGGATCGGTCAAACGGTTCCCTGCGCGAATCCGCTCCCCATAGTGCTCGCCCCAGGCGCCAACCCAGGGTACGTGCTGGGACATTTCGCGTTTGAAGGCTGCTGCCTGGCGGTAATCAATTGGCGGGCGCTTCATGATGCGCCGCCACTCCTCGCCGCCGATGATGATTGCTGGTCGGCGGGAGATGGAGAAGGTGTTCTCGCCCATCATCTCCAGGGCGCGCATTACAGAGCGGTCAAGCGCTTCGTTTGCCGTCCCCGCCAGCACAATGGCGAACACCCCGATGGCAACACTGAGTAGCGTCAACGCTGTTCGTAGCCGGTACGCCCGCAGACTGGTGAGGGCATTGGAAAGCGTCTCCAGCCATACCATTCCCGCCTCCGTGCGCTGATGCCGCAGAGCAGAGACGCTCTGCGCGCTCTGTGCATTGCACCGCAGCGGTTGCGATGCGCTGCGATTGCCCATACCGTGCTATTTTGCCGCAGCGGAGATGTCCCTTCTGCCGTAGAGGTTCGACGATGGCAGTGCAGACGCTGTTCTGGGGTGCCCTTGCAGCGGCGTGTGTCAGCCTGGCGGTGGGCGCTGTGGGGCGATTGCTGAACACGCACTTTTGGCTGACCAATCCGACCTGGCACGAGCTGGCGCAGACATGGCTGCTGCTGGCAATTGCGCTCGGAGTCTACAGAATGGGGATGCAACACCCTCGCCAGTGATCGCCCTATAGGGTGGCTGGAGCACGGTATTTTTGCATTGGTGCCTTCGAGCAATCGTGCGCGCAATGTTTACGGTCATCGTTGTGCTGATGGTGCTCATCTCACTGCTGCTGATCCTGGCGGTGCTCATTCAGCCGGGGCGTGGGGAGTTGACCTCCAGTTTCGGTGGCTTGGGAGGGCAGTTCGGAAGCCTGTTCGGGATGCGGCGCACTGCGGACTTTCTGGCGAAGCTGACCATCGGGCTGGGGGCAGCGTTGCTGCTGCTCTCAATCATTGCCAACCGCTTCTTCCTGAACACCGCAGGGGAGGCGCGCGAGCCGGTCACCGTTGGCTCCCCGGCGCCCACGCCGCCCCCGACGCTTCCGGTACCACCGCAGCAGCCAGCACCACAGCCACCGGCGTCGCAGCCATAACCGGGCTCCTGCCGCCGTGCTGCCTCTGCTGCAGCTCCTGTGGACAGTAGCCGCAGCGGTGGTGCTCCTCCACTGTGCCCCGGTGCCACCCTGGAAGCTCGGCACGGGGCAGGTGCAGCTCTACCTCGTGCGCGAACGCTGGCACACGGGGATTGTGCTCCCCCGCTCCCTTGCCGAACGCTGCATTCCAGAGGCTGCATCCCTTCCGCCGGCACCCTGGGTGGACATCGGCTGGGGCGAAGCCGATTTCTACCAGACGCCCGGGTTCGACCTCCGCCTGGCAGCAAAGGCGATCCTCTGGCGCAATGAAAGCGTCGTTCGGCTGGCTGCCGTCCCACCGGAGCTGCACCGCTTCTACGGGGCAGAGAGCTGGCTACTCCCGCTGTGCCTGGATTCAGCGCAGTTCGAGCGGTTGTGCCACTTCCTCTGGCGCAGCCTTCGCCGCGATAGCCTTGGGAATGCCCTCTTGAGCAGCCTCCAGGCATCCGGGTGGGTCCGCTTCTACCGAGCTCACGGCACCTACTGGGGACTGCAGACGTGCAACACCTGGGTTGCCCAGGCGCTCAGCGCTGCGGGGCTCCCGCTGGTCTGGCACGGAATCGTGCTGGCAGAGCAGCTCTTTGCCCGTGTCTCCCGCTTCCGCTGCCCGCACACGCGGTGAAGTTTTTCGAGCGGCTGCCGATATTGGGCATAGAGTTGTGCCCTAAGGCATGCGCACCCATGCTGCTGAGCGTCTGCATCATTGCCCGCAACGAAGCAGAGTTTCTGCCGGAGTGCCTGGAGTCTGTGGTATCGGTCGCCGGCGAGATCATCCTGGTGGACACCGGCTCGGAGGACGCCACCATTGAGCTGGCGCGCCGGTACGGCTGCCGGGTGTTTGCCGTACCGTGGGAGGAGGACTTCTCCGCTGCGCGGAACTTCGCGCTCTCGCAGGCACAGGGGGAATGGATCCTCAGCCTGGATGCCGATGAACGGCTCTGCAACGCCGAACTCCTGCACGACACCCTACTGCAGGCATCCCCCGACGTTGGGGGCTTTCTGCTGGAGCATCTCTCCACCGACGCCGAAGGGAATCGGCATCGGACATGGTTACTCCGGCTCTTCCGGAACCACCCGCACATCCGCTTCCGGGGGCGCATCCACGAGCAGGTCGCTGAGAGCATTCAGCAGGCGGGCTACCGCATCTGCCCCAGCCCGGTTCGCCTGGTGCATGTCGGCTACAGCAATGTGGAGCTGCTTCGGCGCAAGCATGAGCGCAACCGCCAATTGCTCCTGCAGGCACTTCAGGAGGAACCCGACAGCGGCTACCTGTGGCTGCAATACGCCCGCACAGCGCTTGCCTTAGGGCAAGCCGCCGAGGCAGACTATGCGCTCGAACGCGCCGCCGGATGCACACCCGAGGAGAGCCCGCTGTGGGCGCAGATTCGCCTCTGGCAAGCCCATGTTGCGCTTCAGCAACAGCAGCCCACCGCCGCAACGAAGCACCTGCAGGCGGTGCTCCGACACCACCCCGACCATCCTACGGCGCTCCAGCTCTATGCCGAAACCCTTCTCCAGCAGCGCAATTGGCAGCGCTGCCTGCAAGCATACGAACGCTGGGAGCGCGTCCTTGCACAGCCGACCGCTGAGCACCTGCTGCTGGGCATTACAGAGCCCTCGGCTGCCGAGATCGCCTGCCGCAAGGCATACTGCCTGTACATGCTGGGACGTTGGGAGGAGGCGGAATCGCTCCTGCTTGACGCTCTACAGCAGGCGCCCGACCACCTCGGATGTCGTGCCCTGCTGGGGCATGTGTACCTGAGCACCGGACGATTGGAGCACGCCGAGCCGCTCCTTGCCGACCTGGAGCGCCGGAATGCGCCTCCGACGTTGCTGCGTTCGCTGCAGCAGCATCGCGAACGCCGGCTCCGTGCACGGCAGCGCACCCGCCCATTGCTCTCGCTCAGCATGATCGTGCGCGACGAAGCCCAGCGCTTGCCAGCATGCCTGGATTCCGTCCGCGACGTCGTGGACGAGATCGTCATCGTGGACACCGGCTCCCAGGACGGCACTCCGGAGATCGCCCGCCGGTACGGCGCGCTCCTCTTCCACATTGCCTGGCAGGAGGATTTCGCCGCTGCGCGCAACGAAGCGCTGCGCCATTGCCAAGGCGAGTGGATACTCTACCTGGATGCCGACGAGCAGCTTGCCCCTGAATCAGCGCGCCTGCTGCGGAACCTCCTGGAGGACACCCCGGAGGAGGTCGGCGCCCTCATCTGCACGATTGAAAGCCCACACCGCACTGCAGATGGGCGGGTCGAGCTCCATCGTGGTGCCTACCCTCGGGTATTCCGCAACTACGGCTACCCGACGATCCGCTTCGTCGGGCGTGCCCACGAGCAGATCAGCCCTTCGATTCTGGCGCTGGGCAAGCAGATCGTCGCCTCGCCGCTGCGCATCCTGCACTTCGGCTACGACCAAGCTCCGCAGGTGCTCCAACAGAAGGTCTGGCGCAACTACCGCTTGCTTATGCAGCAGGTCCAGCAGGAGCCGCTGGATGCCTACGCCTGGTTCCAACTGGGGCAAACGCTTGCTCGGCTGCAGTTCTACACCGAAGCGGAATCGGCGCTCCGCTTTGCCCTCCAACTGGGGACCC
>Ga0272447_1002312_pt1 | contig 10390 bp, 10 predicted proteins | sample YNPCB0133_FD_194589 | JGI IMG/M metagenome (GOLD analysis project Ga0272447, IMG submission 194589) | Hot spring microbial mat communities from Yellowstone National Park, WY, United States - YNP-CB-013-3 | ecosystem: Environmental > Aquatic > Thermal springs > Hot (42-90C) > Sediment | place...
TGGTCCGCCGGCTGCTCGCCCTGGTACCCGTGCTGTTCGGGGTCTCCGTCTTAGTCTTCGGGATTATGCGGATGATCCCGGGCGACGCCATCGAGATCTTCGTGGGGACGCAGGTCGGGCTGACTCCGGAGCAGCGGCGGGAGCTGGAGCGCATCTTCGGGATGGACGTACCCTTGCACCAGCAATACCTCGGCTGGGTCCTGCGGGTAGCCCGGGGCGACCTCGGGACGTCTCTCCGCACCGGGCGGGAGGTCCGTCAGGACATCGCGGCGCGCTTCCCCGTAAGCCTGCAACTGGCCGTGGTGGCCACCTCCGTGAGTGTGGGGCTGGCCCTCCCCTTGGGGATGGTGGCCGCGGTGCGCCGGGGGACCGCGGTCGACGTCCTGGTCCGGCTTGGGGGCTTGGTCGGGCTGTCCCTCCCCGGGTTCTGGCTGGCGACCTTGTTGGTGCTGGTGTTCTCGAAGTACCTTCCGGTGGGCTTGTTGGGACCGTACGTCCCGCCGGGTGTGAGCGTGTGGCAGAGCCTCCGCGTCTTGGTGCTGCCTACGGCGGCCTTAGCGGCGCCGCTGACGGCGGTGCTGATGCGCTACGTGCGGGCCAGCCTGCTGGAGGTCCTCGAGCAGGACTACATTCGCACCGCACGGAGCAAGGGACTGCGGGAGGGGGTGGTGGTGAGGCGTCACGCCCTGCGGAACGCCCTGATCCCGGTGGTCACCGTGGTGGGGATCCAGTTCGGGTACCTGTTGGGCGGCACAGTGGTGGTGGAGGAAATCTTCGGGATCCCGGGGATGGGGCGGCTGGTGCTCTACGCCATTTACCAGCGGGACTACCCCGTGGTGCAGGCGGTGGTGTTGCTCTCCGCCTGCCTGTTCGTCCTCGTGAACCTCATGGTGGACGTTCTCTACGCGGTACTGGACCCGCGCATCCGGTATGCGTGAGCCGCAACCGAGGCGGCAGATCCCGTGGGCGCGGCAGCCGCTGGCGGTGGCGGGTGCAGCCCTGGTGGGGCTGTACGTGGTGGCAGCCCTGGGGGCCGGTGTGCTGGCCCCCCACGATCCGCTGCGGATGTACCCGGGGCAAGCCCTGGCGGCTCCGTCCGCCGTGTTCCCCTTCGGCACGGACGAGTTCGGGCGGTGCATGCTCAGCCGGGTGGTGCACGGTGCCCGGGTGTCGTTGGGGATCGCGGCAGCCTCCGTGGGAGTGGCGGTGCTGCTGGGCACGACCGTGGGCGTGACCGCGGGGGTGCGGGGCGGGGTCACGGACAACCTGTTGATGCGCGCCGCGGACGTGCTCTTCGCCTTCCCGAGTGTGCTGCTCGCGCTGTTCCTGGTGGCGGTGCGCGGGCCCGCCCCCCAGTACGTGGTGCTGGCCATCGGCGTGGTGTACGCGCCGCAGTTCGCCCGGGTAGCCCGCGCCGCGGTGCTCGCGATCCGCCACGTAGAGTACGTGGAGGCTGCCCGGGCCCTGGGCGCCTCGGAGCTCCGGCTGGTGACGCGCCACATCCTGCCCAACATCACCGCGCCGCTGACGGTACAGGTGACCGTGACCCTGTCCCTGGCCATCCTCACGGAGTCGGCCCTGTCGTTTTTGGGCCTCGGCACGCAGCCGCCGTTTCCGTCCTGGGGCCACATGCTGAGCGCCGGCCGGCGGTTCATGGAGCTGGCTCCGTGGGTGGCGGTGTTCCCGGGAGCGGCCATCATGGGGATTGTGCTCGGCTTCAACCTCCTGGGCGACGGGCTGCAGGAGCTGCTGGACCCGCGGCTGCGGACGGAGCGCGTGTGAGGTGGGAGCGCCTTCGGAGCCTGCTACACCGGGGGGTGGCGTCCGGCATCTTCCCCGGCGCGGTGGCGTGGGTCCGCGCGGACGGTGAGACGGTCTTCCGGGGGGAGGCGGGGTACGCACAGGTGCTGCCCGAACTTCGGCCCGTGCGGCCGGACACCCTGTTCGACCTCGCGTCGCTCACGAAGGTGCTGTGCACGGTCCCGGTGGTCCTCCGGTTGCACGCCCGCGGCCTCCTCCACCTGGACAGTCCGCTCTCTCGTTGGCTGCGGGATCTGGAGGGTACGCCGTGGAGCCGTGTGAGCCTGCGGCAAGCCCTGGCCCACACCACCGGCTTGCCCGCATGGCGGCCCTTGTACCTGCGCACGCAGGGGAGGGGGAGAGACGCGGTTCTGGCCGCGGTGGGGGCCGTCTCGCCCGAAGCTCGTCCGGGCCGCCGCGTGGTGTACTCAGACCTCGGGATTCTCCTCGCGGGGCTGGCAGCGGAACGGGTGGCGGGCCAGCGAACGGACGTCTTGTTCCTGGAGCACGTGGCCGGCCCCCTCCGGCTCCGAGACAGCCGGTTCTGTCCGCCGCCGCCCTTGCGCAGGCGGTGCGCGGCCACGGAGCGGGGAAACCGCTACGAGCGAGAGCTGGCCGGCGAGGCAGGGGCGGGGTTCCCGTGGCGCGAGGGGGTGATCGTGGGGGAAGTCCACGACGGGAACGCCTACTACGCGTTGGGTGGGGTAGCCCCTCACGCGGGCCTGTTCTCCACCGCAGAGGAAGTGGCGCGGGTGGCGGAAGCGTGGGTGGAAGGGTCCGGGTGGCTGCCGGCAACCCTGGCAGCGGAAGCGCGGTCGGACCAACGCCGGGGCGCCCGGGGCGAGCCCCGCGGTCTGGGCTGGGTGCTCCACCGCCCCCAGGCGTTCTTCTCGGCCTTCGGGCGCGCTTCCTTCGGCCACACCGGGTTCACCGGGACTTCCGTGGCGGTAGACCCGGACCGCAGGGTGGTGGCGGTCCTGTTGACCAACCGCGTCCACCCGCACGTGCGGGAGGGGATAGAAGAGTTCCGCACCGAGTTTTACCGGGCGGTGGCGTCGGAGGTGTGCCCTTGAGGAGGACGGCGTGAGGGACGAGCTGGACGAACTGGAGACGGAGCGGGCGAACCCTCGGAGCGTGGACCTGGACCGCCTGCCCATTCTCGAAGTGGTGCGGCTCATCAACCAGGAGGACGCCACGGTGGCCGAGGCGGTGCGGGAGGCGCTTCCGGCGGTAGCCAGGGCCGCGGAGCTCGTGGCGGAACGGCTGTCGCGCGGAGGGCGGGTGTTCTACGTGGGTGCGGGCACGAGTGGACGGGTCGGGTGGCTCGACGCGGTGGAGTGGGCGCCCACCTTCGGGGTGGACCCCGGCTGCGTGCGCGTGGTGGTGGCGGGCGGGATCGGGTCCGCGGTAGAAGCGAGCTCCGAGTTGGAAGACGACGCGGACCTCGGCGCGGGCGACCTGCTGTCCCACCAGCCGACCTCCCGCGACGTGGTAGTGGGGATCGCGGCCAGCGGCCGGACGCCCTATGTCCTGGGTGCTCTGCGGGCCGCGCGGGAGGCGGGGTGCGCCACGGTGGCCGTGTGCAACAACCCCCGCTCCCCCCTGGAAGCCCTGGCGGACGTGGCCGTGGTGGTACGGACCGGCCCAGAGGTGCTCGCGGGCTCCACCCGGATGAAGGCGGGCACGGCACAGAAGATGGTGTTGAACATGCTGAGCACCGCGGCCATGGTGCGGCTGGGGAAGGTCTACCGCAACCTGATGGTGGACCTCCGGCCCCTGAACCGGAAGCTGGTAGCGCGCGCGACCCGCATCGTGGCTCAGGCCGCGGGGATTCCCCTCCCGCAGGCCGAGGAACTACTCGAGCGGGCGGGACGCAACGTCAAAGTCGCCCTTGTGATGGCCCGGACGGGCTGCGGACCGGAGGAGGCCGCGGCACGCCTGGAGCGTGCCGCGGGGCACGTCCGGGTGGCCTTGGGGGAGCCGTGAGCGGCTTTCGGTGGCCGCACCCGGAGGCCACCCTGCGGGTGGTCGGACTGATGTCCGGCACCTCCTGCGACGGGGTCGACGTGGCGCTGGTGGAGGTACAGCGCGGAGAGCCCCTCCGGGTGCGGACCCTGGCCACCTGGACCCGGCCGTACACCCCGGCGGAGCGCGAGGCCCTGTTGCGGCTGCCGGATGCCACAGCGGAGGAAGTGTGCCGCGAGAACTTCCACCTGGGAGAGCTGCTGGCGCAGGCGGCCTTGGAAGCGCTGGCGCGGGCAGGGATTGAGCCGAGCCGCTGCCACCTGGTAGGATCCCACGGGCACACTGCGTGGCACCTGCCGGGCCACAGCACCCTCCAGGTAGGGGAACCGGCCGTGATCGCCGAGCGCACGGGCCTGGCGGTGGTGAGCAACTTCCGGGCCAGGGACGTGGCGGCGGGCGGGCAGGGAGCTCCCTTGGTACCGTACCTCGACTGGCTGCTCTTCCGCCGGTCGGACCGCAGCCGCGCGGTGCAGAACCTGGGCGGGATCGGCAACGTCACCTGGCTCCCTGCGGGTGCCGGTGCGGAGGAGGTGGTGGCGTTCGACACCGGCCCCGGGAACATGGTGGTGGACGGCGTGGTGCAGCTGCTCTTCGGGCAACCGTACGACCGGGACGGCGCGGTAGCGGCCTCAGGCCGGCCGGACTTGGCCCTGGTGGAGGAGTTGCTGGGCCACCCGTACTTTTCCCAGCCGCCGCCGAAGAGCACCGGCCGGGAGGCGTTCGGCTTGCCCTTCGCGCGCGCCCTCGTGCAGCGAGGATCGGAACGCGGGCTTTCGCCCCCGGACCTGGTCGCCACCGCTACGTACTTCACCGCCCGCACAGTGGCGGACGCCTACCGGTTCTTGGGGCGAGTGGACGAGGTCCTCTTGAGCGGGGGAGGGGTCCACAACCGAGCCCTGGTGCGGTGGATCCAGGAGCTGCTGCACCCCGTGCCGGTGCGGACCACCGGGGAAGAGGGCGTGGACCCGGACTTCAAGGAAGCCGTGGCCTTCGCCGTCCTCGCAGCTTGTACCGCCTGGGGGCTGCCCGGCAACCTGCCCTCCGCCACGGGAGCCAGGCGCGCGGTGGTCCTGGGGGACATCACGCCGCCGTGACGCCGGGACCTGGGCGTTGGATGGACCGCGAGATCCGGGAAGCACCGAGGGTTCTGGCCCGCTTCCTGGAGGAGAGTTCTGTGGCGGTGCGGCGTCTGGCCGCCCGCTGGCGCCGGCGGCCGCCGGGGCTGGTGGTGCTGGTAGCCCGGGGGTCCTCCGACAACGCCGCCCTGTACGGCCGGTACCTGTGGGAGGTCCTGCTTCGGGTGCCGGTGAGCCTGGCGGCGCCGTCCGTGGTGACCCTGTACCGTGCGCGGCCGCGGCTGCGGGGCAGCTGGGTGATGGCCCTGTCGCAGTCTGGGCGGTCGCCCGACGTGGTCGCGTTCGTCCGGGCGGCCCGCAGGGCCGGTGCTTTCACCGTGGCGGTGACCAACGCGCCCGGTTCTCCCCTCGCGGAGGCGGCGCACGAGGTGGTGCCGTTGCAGGCGGGACCGGAGCGCAGCGTGGCGGCGACCAAGACGTACCAGGCGGAGCTGTGCGCCCTGAGTCTGTTCGCGGCGGAGGCCTCCGGACACCAAGGGCTCCGGCAGGCCCACGGGTCTTTGCCGGACCGGGTGGCGGAGGCTCTGGCGCAGGAAGGCGCGGCGGCAGAGCTCGCCGGGCACTGGCAGGCAGCTGGCGTGTGCGTGGTCACGGGACGCGGCTACAACTTCGCCACCGCCCGGGAGGCCGCCCTGAAGTTGAAGGAGACAGCTTCCGTGGCGGCAGAGGCCCTTTCCTCCGCGGACTTCCTGCACGGGCCCGTGGCCCTGGTGGGCCCGGGGTTCCCGGTCCTGCTGGTGGCCGCGCCCGGCCAGGCTCGGGACCACCTCCTCCACGTGGCCCGGTTGCTCCGCAGGCGGGGGGCGGACTTCGCGGTGGTGTCCTCGGACCCCCGGTTGCTGCGGTACACCCGCTGGGCCCTGGCGGTGCCGGGCGGGCTGCCGGAGGAGCTGACCCCGCACGTGTACGCCGTCCCGGCGTACCAGCTGAGCTACCACCTGGCCCTGCGCAAGGGCCTGGACCCGGACCGGCCGCGAGGCCTGCGGAAGGTCACCCGCGTCCTGTAAGGCGGGAGGAGTCCTGGAGCCTTACGGGAGCAGCTCCAACAGGCTGGCCAAGTCCGGGACGGTGTGGTGCGGCGGCGGGGTGGGCGGCAGGGCGGGCCTGCGGCACACCCACACCGCGGTCATCCCGGAAGCCAGGGCCCCTGCCACGTCCGCGTGCGGCAGGTCGCCCACCATCCAGCACTGCTCCGGTTCCACCGCGGCCCTGCGGGCCGCTTCCCGAAACACCGCAGGGTCCGGCTTGCTGCGACCCACCTCCTGGCTGGTGACCACGGGATCCAGGAACCCCGCAAGTCCCGTCTGCAGGAGCTTCCACCGTTGCAGTCCGGTCTCCCCGTTGGTGATGAGGCCCGTCCGGTACCCCCGGTCGCGCAGCTCCGCCAGCACGGGGAGGGCGTCGGGGAAGGCCCGCACCTGGCCGTCCCGCAAGGCCGTGTACCGCTCCAGGAAGGGTTCCACCGGGCCTTGGATCTTCAGGCGCCGCAGGGTGTCCTCCCAGGTCCACCGGCGCATGAGGGGGATGGTGACCCCAGCCTGGGCGGGCGTCACCCGCTTCCACAAGTCCACCGAGGCTTCCAGGTACGTCTGGACCAGCAGGTCGGGAGCCAGGAAGGGGTAGGTTTCCTGCATGGCCTCCGCCACCTGCCGGACGCAGTCGGACATCAGGCCTGTCTCGTCCACCAGGGTGTCGTCCAGGTCGAAGAAGACCACTCGCGGTCGCACGGGCGCCTCGCGGACCCTGGCGGAGGGGGTGGGATTTGAACCCACGAGGCGGGTTTTCGCCCGCCTACGCGCTCTCCAGGCGCGCCGGATCAGCCGGACTCCCGCACCCCTCCGGTTCCAGAGCACAGTGTACAAGAACAGGGCGGACCCGCGCATCTGGGGCGGCGCGGGGACTGCTGGCGGACGGTGGGCCGGGGGGCCGGGGCGGGGCCCAACCGGAGGCCCCGCCCGGCCTGGCGATCAACGGAAGCGGTCGGGGAACTGCTTGACGATGGCCTCGGCCAGCGGGTCGGCCACCATCTGCATGTGCCCCATCGCCTTGCGGAGGTTCGTGTACACCGCGGGCTGGTTCCCCGCCTTCTGGGCGTCGATGACGGCCTTGAGGGTGAGGATGTGCTCGCGGACCAAGCCGGCGACGGCGTCGGTGGGCAGGGACTTGGTGGCGGAGTTGAGGAAGGCGCCGAACTCCTGGGTGTAGGCCAGGAGGTCCTGGACGGCCTTGTCCTGCTTGGCCTTGTTGTTGGTGGCGAGGCCGGTGGTGTAGTCGACCACGAAGCCGATGTGCTTCTTCCACAGGGGGTCGAAGGCCCGCTGGGCGTCCGGTCCGTACACCGACCCCACCGCGCGGATGATGTCGTCCGAGTTGGCGTCCAGTTGGGCGGCCGCGGCCCGGAACTCTGCAGTGTTGCCCGTCAGGGCGCCCAGGGTCGCGCTCGCGGCGAGCGCCGTGTGCTCCGTGAGCAGGTTGTTGAGAGTCACGCGGAGGTCCGCGGCCCTCGTCATGGACGTGGGGGCCGCGGGGGCGCCGATGCTGGGGAGGACCAGGGCCCCGACGACGAGGGCGAGCCCGATGGCCAGGAGGAACCTCGATCGAATCATCGCTGGATCACCTCCTTAGAATGGTCTTTCCGTCGGCTTCCGGTGGTCACGACTCGTTGGGCATCCCCCCTTTCCGCGCAAGTCTTGACGACGATGCTTCCGCAGTTCACGACAGGCCCTCAACGCACCACGATCTCGCCCCGCATGTGGGTGTGGCGAGCGCAGAAGTACCGGTACGTTCCGGGCCGCGCGAAGGTGTAGGTGAACGTGGCGCCCCGACCGTCCAGCCGTGCGTCGAAGGCCCCCATGGGCCGCTCCGGGTCGCCCGCGGTCACCGTGTGCAGGACCTCGTCCTGGTTCGTCCAGCGGACCGCCTCGCCCGCGGCGACCTCCAGCCGCGGAGGGCGGAACTGGAACAGCTCCACGGTGACGGACCCGGGTGGCTGTGGACTCTGCGCGCGACCCATGCGCGGGCCTAAGCCGGCGGTCAGGAGCAAGAGGAGCGAGAGACCCAGTGCCTTTGCGTTCATGGTTTTCGCCTCCACCCACTGCTTCGCAGGAGGACGGCGGGTGGATTGGGATCCAGCAAGGACCTGCCGTGCGAAAGAAGGACGGGAGGGACTGTGAAGACGAGCAGGGATTTGGGCCGCAGACGTCCAACAGAGCAGCCGACCGATGCTGCGCATTCGGGTACCGAGCGCACGTTCGGACGAAGATCTCATCGAGGCCGCAGCGGCCGGGGACGGCCAGGCGCTTTCCGCGCTCTACGACCGGTACGCGGCTGCGGTGTACGCGTTGGCCCTGGGGATCGTACGCAACCCCGAGGCGGCCAAGGAGGTGACCCAGGAGGTCTTCCTCAGCTTCTGGAGGCGTCCGGGCCGGTTCGACCGCAGCCGCGGCAGTGGCCGGGCTTGGCTCCTGTCCCTGGCACACCACAGGGCGGTGGACGTCCTCAGGCGAAACCGGGTCCGGCACGCGAACTCACTGACCGAGGAGGCGGCGGCTTCCGACGTGGACTGGACGGAAGAAGTCGTGCGCTCCCTGGAAGGGGCGCGGGTGCAGGAGGCGTTGGCGGCCCTGCCCGAGGCACAGCGAGAAGCGCTGGTGCTCGCGTACTACGGGGGGTTGACGCAGCGGGAGATCGCAGAGCGCCTGGGGATCCCCCTCGGCACAGTGAAGACCAGGATGCGGGACGGTTTGCTCAGGCTGCGGGCCCTGCTCGGAGGCGGCCGTGACACGTGAGGAAGCGCGCGAGCTGCTGGCGGCCTACGCGCTCGGGGCTCTGACCGAGGAGGAGCGCGAGGCCCTAGAGGCCCACCTGCAGGACTCCCCGGACCTGCGGCGAGAGCTCGCCGAGTTCCTGGAGACCACGGCGGCCCTCGGGGAAGCGTTCCGCCGCGCGGAGCCGCCCCTTGACCTCCGGGAGCGGATCTTGTCGGCTACCCAGGAGTCCGCACCGAAAGCCCGTGAGTGGTGGAGGTCCGCGCTCGCGCTGGCGGCCGCCCTCGTCGTCCTGTTGGGAGGGCTCCTGCTCCAGGCCCAGCGGGAGAAGCAGGCACTAAGGGTACGGCTGGACCAGCAGGAAGAACTGCTGGCCCTCCTTGCGAGCCCGGCTGCACGGGTGACGGACCTCCAGGGCCGGGTGCGGGGCCAGGTGCGCTTCGTCTACGACCCAGGCCGCGGAATGGGGGCCCTCGTGGTACGCGACCTGCAGGACCCGGGCGCGGGGTTCGTCTACCAGCTTTGGCTGATCCGGGGTGGGCAAGCAGACAGCGGGGGCGTGTTCCGGCCGCATCCCGGCCAAACGGTCGTCCTACCGGTCCGGGCGGACATCGGGCGCTACGAGGTGGTGGCGGTGACGGTCGAGCGGGGCCCGCACGGGGTCGCCCGCTCCCAGAACCAACCGGTCCTCGTGGGCCGCCTGAGGATCTAGACACCACCCCAAAGAATCGCAGGACAAGCTCGTAGCTTGTACAAGGGATTGAACGGGAGCCCTGGGGCCGCTTAGGGTTGGCGCATGCGGGTAGCCATCACCGGTGCCACCGGTCTACTGGGCCGGTCTCTGTGGGCGCACCTGGAGTCGGCCGGCCACACCGTAGTGCCCATGAGCCGCCGTCCGCTTCCGGGCGGGATCCGGTGGGACCCTGAGCGGGGCGAGCTGGACGCCGCGGCCCTGGAGGGCTGCGACGCGGTGGTCAACCTGGCGGGTGCCCGGATCGCCCCTGCCCGGTGGACTGCGGCCCACAAGCGGCAGGTCTGGGAGAGCAGGGTCGCCAGCACCCGCCTCCTGAGCGAGGTCCTGACTCGGCTCCGAAATCCCCCTCGGGTGTTCCTGTCCGCCTCCGCCACCGGGTACTACGGGTCCAGGCCGTGGGAGGAGGTCTTGGACGAGGACAGTGTCCCCGGCCGGGGCTTTTTGGCGTCCCTGTGCGTGGAGTGGGAAGCTGCCACGTCCGCGGCCCGCGGGGCCGGGGTCCGTACGGCACTCCTGCGGACCGGGCCGGTGTTGAGCTCGCGCGGGGGGTTCCTTGGCCCCCTGCTGCCCCTGTTCCGGCTGGGTTTGGGCGGGCCCGTGGGGGACGGCCGCCAGGGCGTGAGCTGGATCGCGCTGGCGGACTGGGTGGAGGCGGTCCACTTCCTCCTGGCGCACGCGGAGTTGGAGGGCCCCGTGAACCTCACCGCCCCCCACCCGGTCCAGTTCCGCGAGTTCGCCCGGACCCTGGGGAGGGTGCTGCGGAGGCCCGCCCTGTTGCGCGTGCCCGCGTTTGCGGTGCGGCTGGTGTTCGGCAGGGAGATGGCGGAGGAGGTCCTCCTGTCCGGGCAGCGGGCGGTCCCGCGGCGCCTGTTAGAGGCGGGTTTCACGTTTCGCCACCCGGAGCTCGG